>Ga0180430_10001497_pt1 | contig 22634 bp, 20 predicted proteins | sample SS_ome_9_FD_132999 | JGI IMG/M metagenome (GOLD analysis project Ga0180430, IMG submission 132999) | Hypersaline lake sediment archaeal communities from the Salton Sea, California, USA - SS_1_S_2 metaG | ecosystem: Environmental > Aquatic > Non-marine Saline and Alkaline > Hypersaline >... | reverse complement strand
GCCTGAAAAAATCCCGGGGGTGTGGGGGCTGGCCCCCACATCCCAACAAATCTGCTCGCGAAGCGAGTCCACCCTACACTAATTCCGACATGCAGGTGTCTCAAACAGGTTGACACGTTCCGCAGGCTTTCATCGGCGCAGCACACGCCCGAGTTGTTTCTCCAATCGCTGTTGGAAATCGTTGTCGCCGAGGGCCCGGCCCGTGCGCTCGTGTTCGCGCAACGCACGAATCTGCTCCTCCGTTGCGGCGCTGTTTAAGAGCGATTCGCCAATTCCGGGCCATTGCCAGCAGCGGCGCGATCTTCACCAAACAGTCGTCTTTTCCTTTCAGGTGGGCCTGCGCGCTGCTCCAGCGATATTCGCTTGGCGCTGCGACCAGTCCGGCGCGGACTGGGTTGAGTTCGATGTAGCGGGCGGCCGCCAACAGATACGGTTCGTCCATGACAAACGAAGCGAACCGACCTTAAAGGTGTCCCCGCCAGCCTTCGCGGAAGTTGACCCGGTGCTAGTCGAGCCATGACCTGATCGTAGTGATAGCACTCGCTCTTGGCAAGAGTTGTGTATGGTGTCCCCGGAATTCCGACGCCCACGCACTGCTGGGCAAGCGAGCAGCGGCACCCGGCGCTTGCCGTCACGTTTCGCGGCGAGCGACAATTGCTCGGACGCCTCCATCGATTGGGGCGATCAGCAGCGTCGCTTGGCTGGAGCCACGTGGCTTGAGCCGTGCCCGCAATCGTGCTGGTTCGACGCGGCAGCCGCGCACTTTGATTTCCAGCCGTCCCACATCGAGTTCGGCCAGCCGCCGCCGCAACCGCTTCTCGTCCAGCGGGACGACTTCGCGCACCTCGAAGCGAGCGATGGCCGCGTCGTCGATGGCCGTGTCCGAGGTGTAGTAGGTCACGCCCGCGGCGACGGCGTCCAATTCGTGTTCCGCGGCCAGCGCGGCTTCCACCCCCGCGGCCAGCACGGCGGCGTGCGGCTCGTAGATGTATCGTTTGGCTTCTCGGGCAACCTCGATCTGGCCGCGCAATGAGTTCGGCTGTGCCACGATGGTACGCGGCTCGGCGTGATCGCCCGGGCCATGCGGAAGCACGGTCGCCCGGCGTTGTCCCGGGCAATGGGCCAGGGGGCCGAACCAGGCGACCAGTTGCCGGCACTCGCGGCGATGGCCGATCCATTCCAATTCCGTCCGTTCCGCCCAAGCCGGGGGCAGGGCGGCGGCCGGGGCCAACTTCACCGCGCCGGCGGGACACTGCTCAAGCAGCCGCTCGATCGTCGCGGGGCCGGGCCGATGGTACTCGACCCGCGTGGTGCGGCGTCCGTCGGCTCGCCGATCGGGGTCGATATGCCAGGCGGCCACGTCGCCGATGCGGCTCTCCGTCCCGGGGAGACTGCCGGGGCCCAAATCAAGTTGTTCAACATCGCGGCAAAGCACCTCGCCTGGCAAGCCGAGTGCGTGCAAGTTGGCCTCGGCCGTGGCGGCCAGCACCGGATCGCAATCGACGCCGACGGGTCCAGCCACCGGCCGCTCGGCGGCATTTGGTTCAGCGCGGCGAGCCAGCGCGAACAGATCGCCGCCGATGCCGCAGCAGAGGTCGGCCAGCGCGCCGTCGGCGGGAAATCGGGCGGCTTTCCACGCGGCCACCCGCCGGTCCGTCGCCTGCTCGAGCCCCTTGCGGGTGAAGTACATTCCGGCCGCGGCCGGGCCGAACTTCTCCCTTGCCCGAGTACGCAACTCGCTCTGCTCCAGCAGCAAGTGGACCCGTTCGGCGGGGAGCGATCGTCGCAGTCGGGCCACCGTTGCCGGCGATGGCGGACGTTCCGACTCGGCAAGCTCTGCCAGTCGGGTGGCCGCTTCGTCTCCGAGCAGCCAAAGCAAGTCGGTCTGGTTCGGTTGCGACGGCATGGCAAGCTTCCCGCGTTCTGGGGGTCTTATCAAGCGTCTCCATTGTAGCGGGCCGACGAACTCGCGCGGCCCGAGGGGGCGCGGCCGGCCGATAACAATCATGTCGCGACTGTTTCCCCCCACGCTCTCGGCCGATGATTGGCGTTCGTTGGCCGCGTCGCGTTACCCCTGGGACTCTTACCATGTTCCGGATCATTCTCACCGCCGGCATTGGGCTGGCCGCCGCGATGTTCGGGCCGTATCTGTTCTATTCGGCCGCCGAGCACTGGGAGGCCGCGCGCCAATCGCTGCCCAGCTTGGGCAGTGCGTCGTCTCCGAGTAGCGGGAACGTGGCGGGAACGGCCGATCCCGACGCCGACAGCACGAACCAGACGACCGACCAGCCCGAGCCGCAACCGTTGGCCGGCCCGCCGGTGATGGACTTCGCCGAGGTGTTCCGCTTCGATGTGGGACCGCGGTGGGTCGTGGAGCGTTGGCCGCGCGTGATCACCGGCCTGGCGCAGTTGCAGCTTTCCGGACATCGGGTACCCCTGGTGACCGGCACGCAGCCGAGCGATCTGGCCGGCGCGCTGACCTACTATTTCGACACGGCGCAGCGCGTGCGGCGGATCACCTTCCGCGGCACCACCGGCGACCCGAGTCGGCTGATCACCTTTCTGGGGCGTCGCTACAAGTTCACCCACCAGCCGGTGAATGATCCGGCGCTGTTCATTTATCGGGCGGTGGATCACGACGGCCAGTTCGCCGGCTCGGTGGAAATCCGCCCGGCCTGGCAGGTCAACGCCGCACAGCCCTACCGCCGCTATCAGGTAAAACTCCAGTTGGAGCGGCCGCTGGAAGGCTGAGCTTGCCGGGGCGGCCAGCGACCGTCGCTAGGTTTGCACCGTTTGGGGTGGAGGATGCCCGGCGCGTCGCCCTGGCCCTGGAGCGGATGTCGTCGGTGGGCTCTTGGCGCGAATTCCCCGCGGGAACTCCCCGCCCCAACCGTGCCCACCCCAACCGCGCCCGGCCCACCCTCTTGTCAGGCGGCCCACAACCGGCGACAATCGCCTTTTCGTCCGATAGGTCCTCGAATTTGGTCACCAATCAAGGAGAGTGAGATGTCTGATCGAGTGTTGAAGGTCGGTCTGGTGGGCGGCGGCGGCGGGGCATTCATCGCCAACCCGCATCAGAGGGCGATCCATTTCGACGGCACGCGTCGGGTTACCTGCGGGGCCCTGCATCCCGATCCAGAAGTGGCCATGAGCGAGGCGGCCGCCTGGCCCTACGAAATCAAGGGCTATCCGTCCTACGACGAGATGATCGAGGATCAGGCGAAACTGCCCGTCGGCGAGCGGATCGACTACGGGCTGATCGTCACGCCCAACTTTGTCCATTTCGACCCGGCCATGAAGCTGATCGAGGCCGGCATCCCCGTCTTCTGCGAGAAGCCGCTGACGGTGACCGCCGACGAGGCCGAGCAACTGGCCGCCGCCGTGGCGAAAAAGAAGGTCCCCTTCGGCGTGGCTCACACCTACCTGGGGCATTGGTCCAGCCGCTTCAGTCGCTGGCTGATCACCAGTGGTCGCCTGGGCGCGGTCCGCTGGGTCGACTCCTGCTACTTGCAGGGCTGGCTGGCCGAACGGGCCGAATTGGGCGACTGCATGCAGGCCTCCTGGCGAACCGATCCCACCAAGGCCGGCGCCAGTTGCTGCGGCGGCGACATCGGCACCCATGCCTATATGCAACTCCGCTACGTCACCGGACTGGAAGTCACCCGGCTGCGCGGCATGATCGAGACCTTCCTCGAAGGCCGGCAGCTGGACGACCACTTCACCACCTACTGCGAACTTTCCAACGGCGGTCGGGCAATCATCCGCGCCTCGCAGATCGCCATCGGACACCTCAATGACCTGAGCATCGAAGTGAACTGCGAGAAGGGTTCGCTCATCTGGCGGCAGGAGGAGGCCGAGAAGGTCGTCGTCCGCACCGGGCCAGGGGTGGAGCACGTCTACTGGCGGGGCGCCGTGCCGGAGTCGGATGAAGTGCTGGGCGAGGTGCCCGCCTGGGTCGGCGAACTGCCCACCGTGCCGCCGGGCCACATCGAGGCCTTCCACGACGCCTTCGCCCGCCTGCATCGCGAGTTCGAGAAGGACGTCCGCGCATACAACGACGGGCAATCGTTCCAGTGCGACGGCGAACGTTACGCCAACGTCGACGACGGCGTGAAGCACATGAAGTACGTCGAGGCGGCCGTCGCCAGCGCGAAGAACAACTCGGAACTGGTCGAGTTGGGCTGACATTCGCAACGCGGGTGGCTGGGGCAAAGGCGTGAGGGACGAACGCCGTGCCCCGGCCTTCACCATAAGCTTCGCCGGGGCCAAGCCCCTCCTGTGCCTGGCGGCACACCGATAGACAAGCTCTCGGTGCCACCCGCGTCGGGCGGACCCTAACCTCCACGTAGATAACAGGTTGTGCTAGCCGAGACTGGCAAACCTCATGGCGGACGCTTGCTCTTGCATTCGGCTACGGCTAGGCTTGGATATGTTGGGCAACAGCGCGTCTTGATGCGAGCCGTATCAGCCGATAACAAGACGGGTGGCCGATATACACAAACCCCGCTGGGGCAACGCCTCGGCCGGCACGGGAGGGAGGGAGAGTGACGCCAGTCCTTCAAGCCCTTGTGTTAGCCGAGAAGGTATACGAAGACCGGAGCGGGAAGAAGATTATTGCCGGGACCTTCAACCGCGTTGTTCTGCGCGCCGACAAGCCGCGCGAACAGGTGCTCCCTGACGGCACCAAGCAAACGCTACTCAAGGGAGGAATGCATGCCGGTTCGCCGTCAGCCTACATTAGCTTGACCGATGTTGCACGCGAGACAAGGTTGTCGTTGCAATTCGTGAATCTCACCAAGAATGTGGTGCTCTTTGGGACTGAATTGCACGTCACTTGCGAAGATCGGCTGGCAACCGTGGAAATCATCGTACCTTTGCCCCCACTGAATGTGCCCGAAGAAGGTAGCTATGCGTTTGAGGTGGTGTGTGAAGGCGAGATACTGGGCTCCCATCGCATCATTGTTTCGCATGAAGGCTCTGATAAGGAATGACCAATGTCTATTGTTGAATTCGCCAATAGAGCGGTTTCCGGCTTTTCGGATGATTGGTCTAAAGTGCAGGCATATCGCTGTCACGTCTGCATCACCGAGGATCACGGCCAGTACACCGCGATCGTTCTGAACCTGCCCGGCACCGGGAGTTTCGGTGACTCGATGGACGAGGCCCTAAAGAACGTTAGAGAGGCCGCGCTAGGGGTGATTGAGTCTCACAGGGAGGCTAATGAAGAGGTGCCCTGGACGGAATCCGACATGGACGGAGTGCCTGAGTCGGCTCAGCTTAAGTGGATCATCGTGAATGCCTAGCAGGGTGCCTCGCATCACTGGTCGAGAGGTTGTCGCGGCCTTTGCGAAGGTCGGATACGAGGTTCATCGCATCAAGGGTTCCCACCACATCCTGAAGCATCCCACGAAGCCCAGGCGGCTTTCGGTTCCCGTGCACAAGAGCAAAACCGTGCCGCCCCCGTTGCTGCGATCGCTGATACGCGCCGCTGAGCTAACGGTGGATGAGTTCTGCCAATTGCTGTAATTTGGGGTCGTAAACGGAACGGGCCTAACATTCCCTCTTCGGGCGGGCTTTGCTTGGCCCTCCGCGCCGCGTGCCTGGGGCAAAGGCGTGAGGAACGAACGCCGTGCCCCGGCCTTCACCATAAGCTTCGCCGGGGCACGCGGCTCGCACGACTCGCCGCTTTGCCCCAGCCACCCGTCCGGCGCCACCCGCGCCTCCTGTGCCTAGCGGCACACCGATAGACAAGCTATCGGTGCCTGACAAGACTGAAACAATCAACGATTACCTTCCCATTCACTTTGAGCTTCGTTCAAGGCTCTGGTGAACGCCTCGGCCTCTGTCGGGTCGGCTCCTTGCCTGACCATCTCATCTGTGACGGCCCGGCGATATTCTTCGGTCATGACTTGGGAGCCAGGGGCAACAAACTGCTCGGTTGTCGGCGGCTTCGTTGCTTCCGGGCTGGAGGTTGTTGATGAGTCACAGCCGGCAATCGTGAAAGCCATCAGAATCACACAAAAGACACTCCCTGCTCGAAGGATCATGCGTCACCTCGCTTTCTCCAGAACACGGCTCGGACATTCTCCGGTGAATACCGAATAGCCCCTTTCGGCTCAAGCTGGGCATCTTGCAGCAGCTTCCAGAAATGAACGTCGTCCCCCGCTTCATGAATGGTTCCATCGTATGCGGGGTCTCGACATCGAAGCAGGTCATCGCACCTGCTGTCCGCTTCGTCGTAGATCGGCAGGCCAGCAAACTCGGGCCGCTTTTGAAGGTCGTCTTCTGTCATGATACACCCCTCCTGGGAGTCCGTTGAGCCAATTGATTCGGTCATTTTTACACAACCTCCCAGCGGGGCAACAATGGCCGAAGTCTTTTCGGCTCTTCCAGTTTTGAGTGGGCGGTTTCGGGTCGGCTCGCCGAGCCTCCGGCCAATTGGCACGAGACGCCTCGAATTCGCCGAAAAACGCGACGGTGTGGCTAGACCCACTGGTAGCGATCTGAATCGCTCACGACGAGAGTGATCCTATCAGATTTCCAGGTGGTTGTCAAACGCGCCGCGTGGCTGGGGCAAAGGCGTGAGGAACGAACGCCGTGCCCTGGCCTTCACCGCAAGCTTTGCCGGGGCACGCGGCTCGCACGACTCGCCGCATTGCCCCAGCCACCCGCCACCCGCGCAACGTCTTTTCTGGTATAAGGTTGCGCGCCGGCCGATTGCTATTCTTCCGTCGCCCAATTATCATGGAAGATGGACCTCCGCCCCCGAAGGCCCGACGCGCCACGGACGCCGCGCGCCGCGTCTGCTGAACACCGACTCCCGAAGGATCGCCCAACCAATGAACATCCTGCTGACGAACGACGACGGAATTTACGCCCCGGGCCTGGCCGCCATGGCCGGACAACTCGCCCGGCTGGGCCAGGTGTACGTGGCCGCGCCGGCCACCGAGCAGAGCGGCGTGGGCCATGCGATTACCTATCTCACGCCGCTGATCGTCAAGGAAGTGTTCCACGGCGAGCGGCGTTGGGGTTGGGCCGTCGAAGGCAGCCCGGCCGACTGCGTGAAGATTGGCGTCTCCGAGCTGTGTCCTCAGCGCCCCGATGTGATCGTCAGCGGCATCAACAGCGGACTGAATGCGGGGATCAACGTGCTCTACTCGGGCACGGTGGCGGCCGCCATCGAGGGTGCGTTTTTCGGCATCACGAGCTTCGCCGTCTCGTTGGAGTTCGATGAACATGCCGACTACGACCGCGCGGCCCGGCTTGCGCGGGGCGTGATCGAACACGTTTTGCAGCGCAAGGAGCCGGAGCCGCAACTGTATAACATGAACATCCCGCAAGCCGCGTTGCGCCACCAGGCGCCTCCGCTGGCGGTGGTGCCGATGGACGTGGTGCGTCACGCGGATCGCTTCGAGAAGCGTTACGATCCCTGGGGCCGGGAATACTTCTGGCTGACCGGCAGTCCGCCGACGCCCACCGCCGAATACGAGACCGATCTGACCGCCTTGTCCGACGGCCGGATCACGCTCACGCCGCTCGACTACAACATGACGCAACAGGCCGTCCTCCGAAGGATGGCCGAGTGGGATATCCAGTTCGAAGCAACAGACGATGCCGACTCGACCGACAGTGGGTCGGCCGCTCCGCCCGTGATGCGGACCCAGCGGAAGGTGCAGCAGGCTGGGGCGTGAGCGGACGACGGTCACCTCGCCGAGATCGACCCTTCACGGAGCCATGAAGGCATGAAACCACTGATGAACACGAACCATCGCGACGCCGAGCATCGGCCGACTCGCCGGTTGGCTGGAATTGTGCCGCTGTTTGTGCTGCTGGCCATCGCGTCGTTGTTGATCGGCTGCGGGCGCTCACCGGACGAGAAACCCGGCGACGAGGGACCCTTGGGCGGGCAGTCGGGTGAATTGGCGCCGGGCGACGAACGGCCCGACGTGGTGCCCGATATGCCCGGGCCGCCTGCCACTCCGCCGGCCCCGCCGGATAGCGGCTCGCAACCGGCGGCTGCCCCGGCCGACGGCGATGTGTCGACGCCCGGTGCAGCGCAACCCGCGGCCAAGGTGGCGGGGGTGGGTGTGGGGCGCAAGGGTCGCGACTACGGCACCGGCCCGGTGGCGACACCACTGGCCGCGCGTTGGGCCGCGGCCGAGCGAATCGCGTTCGACGTGCAGATCCCCCAGGCGATGAACCTGTACAAGGCGGTTAACGGCCACGCGCCACGAAGCCACGAGGAGTTCATGCGGAAGATCATCGAGGAAAATCGGATCGACCTGCCCGAGCTGCCCGAGGGCGAGGTCTATCGTTACGACCCAGAGCGAGAGCAACTGACCGTGGTCGAGGCAGAATGAGCGCAGTCGGAAATCGAATCGGCGGTCCCATGGGCCGGGTCGCATGGCACGGCGCCGGTGGCTTGGCTTCCGCGTCAACGGGCCCAATTGTCGAATCCCCATCCCCCTTTTCCCATCGAGGCTTTTCCCACCCACGCGAGGACACACCCATGAAACGGCAACTGATGATCTCGATTGCGGGGGCGGCTGTTCTGCTGAGCGCCGCCGCGGCGGAGGCCGACTGGTTTTTCCAGCCGGGGCGGTTCTCCCACGATCCCTATAGCGGCGAACGGTTATCGCAGTTCGCGATGAAGCCGCCGGTGTACGCCCGAGAGGTTCCCAACTACACGGAGAGCGGGTATCGGCACATTCAGTCGAAGGTGCGTGGTGCGGATGGCTCGGCCGACCGGACGCACATCGTGCAGACCTGGGGCGAGGGCGAGTTGATTCGCCCCTATGGCGAGTGGCTCCGCCCGTTCCGCGCCGGTGCCACGCCCTATGGTCCTTGGGGGAACGCCAACGGTCCGTGGACACTGCCCTTCGATTCCTGGATGAACCCCTATGGCCAGTGGAATCGCCGGCCATGGTGGGGCGGCTGGGGCGGTGGCGTGGGGCCCGTGCCATATCCGGGTGGGCCGATGGGCGGTCCTGCTTACGCCCCCCCGGCGGCTGTCCCCGGGCCCGGCGGACCCAGCTACGGCGGCGCGTATCGGAACCCGGGCGGGTGACACGAATGCTTTGTGACAGCTAGGAATTAGGGTCTGTTGCACAAGGCGGGTGCCATGCCCACGCTTGGCGTGGGCATGTTTGGCGTGGGCATGCTTGGCGTGGGCATGCTTGCTGGCTCGCTGACGCTCGCGTAGCAAGCATGGCACCCCGTGGCAAAGCACTAGAGGCTCGCTTGCCGCGAGCGGCTGGCGTCTCGCCATCGCGAAAGTCAGGGTGCGCCGGGTGGACGGTCGGCGCGCCACTCGTGCGACTCGACCAGCCAGCGGCCCTCGCTCTGCCGCATCACCAGTTCCAGGTCGAATGGGCGGGTGTTGTAGGGGATCTGCCCCCGGCGGTCCTCGAACTCGACGATGCCGATCACCCTAGCGCGGACCATCGGTGGGCTGGCCAAGCGGTTGATCTCGCCCACCTCCAGGTGCGTGACTTTCACCCGTTTGAATTCCACGCGATTCATGGCCCAGCGGACCATTCGGCTGATCTCCGGATTGCCCGGCGTATGGTAGCTCAGCGCCGCGTCGGGGTTGTTCGATTCGATCGCCGCCGCCCCGGCCAGGATGGCTTGCTCGACCTCTTCGCGCTCGGTGACCACCAGCCACTCCAGGCCCACCAGGGCCCCGGCAACCGCCAGCAAGGCAAGCATCGCCACCAGCAGCACGCCGCGGCCGGTTCGCCAAAGCACGATGGCTAGCACCGCTTCGGCCACGGCTGCCATCAGGATCACGGGCCAGGGGTCTTCGAGCAGGAACATCAGGGCAGACTTCCAAATGCGGCCAGCCTACGGGTACCGCCCCATGGCCGTCCCATGGGGTTGCCCCGCGGGACGGTCGTGCGTGGGCGAGCAGGTGGTAGCGGTGGTCAATCCGTCCCGATTGTGGTGCAATGGGCCGTGGTTGGCAAGTCGTCCGTTCACCTATTTCGCGTGAATCCTCGAGCAGCGGAGCAGCGATGAACCTGGAAGGTAAGATTGCCCTGATTACCGGCGGGACGAAGGGGATCGGCGCGGCCACCGCCGTCCTATTGGCCGAGCGCGGAATGCACGTGGCCGTGAATGGCCGCCTCGAAGACGACGACGCTAGCGACGTCTGCCGGCGGATCGAGCAGGCCGGCCGCCAGGCAGCGTTTATCCAGGCCGACATGGCCCGACCCGAGCAGGCTACCGCTTGTGTGCGTGCAGCCGCCGAGCGACTTGGCGGTCTCGACGTGCTATTCCACAACGCCGGGGCCCTCGCGCCCGGCAAACTGATGGACGTGGAGCCGCACGTCTGGCACGAAGCGTTCGACGTGCACGTGCATGCCGTGTACTACCTGGCCCGAGCCGCCGTGCCGCTGATGCAGCGTCGGGGCGAAGGGTGCATCGTCTTGATGTCGTCGGTGGCCGGCCTGCGCGGATTGCCCACGCATCTGGCCTATCAGGCGGTGAAGGGGGCCATCCCGCAGATTGCCCGCGCCTTGGCGTTCGAGCTTGCCGACGACAACATCCGCGTGAATGCGGTCGCGCCGGGCATCATCCGGACCCGTTTCCATGAAGGGATGAGCGATGAGCAACGCCGGCACAACCTCGAGCACCGGGTGCCCCTGCATCGCGAGGGCCGGCCGGAGCAAGTGGCCGCGGCGGTGGCCGAGCTAATCGCCAACGATTACATCACCGGCGAGACGCTGACCGTCGATGGTGGGCTCACCATGCGTATTGCCTGACGCGGCGGGGCAGGGCGGCCCGGCCCAGGTCGCGGAGCGTCCACGGCACGCGGGCGACGCCGAAGCAGATCAGCGGCGCGGTGAGCGATCCCCAGTATTGGTTGAACGGTTGTCCGATCAGGGCGAAGGCCACGATGAAGGCCGACGTGGCCAACGCGCAGCGGTGGCCCAGCGGCGAATCCCAGCCGGCCAACCCCAGCAGGGCCGCGGCCAGATAGAGCGCGGCGACCCATTGCGGTAGCAACAGCAGATACGCGTTCATCTGTGTCGTGGAGAGCAGGAAGGCCGCGCCGCCAAGCTGAAGCCAGCCTTCGTCGTGGGCGATGTCTGTCGGTCCGATTCGCTGCATCACCACCCAGGCATGGAGGCCGTAGAAGACGGCGAAGGCGGCCAGCCCAACGATCCATGCGGTCAGTTCGCGCGGCTGCCGCTGCCAGATGGCCATCACCACGCAGACGGCGACATAGGGCATCGCCAATTCGCGGACAAAGATGGCGGCCAGGCCGAAGGCCACGCCCCATCCCGGACGCTCCACCCCATAGCAGGCCACCGACAGCGCGATCAGCACGCCAGCCCAAAGCACGGGCATGACGAACAGCCCGGCCAACGCGCAGAACAGCAACGGGCCGCTCAGCAGCACGATCGTGAGCACGGCCGGGCCAATTCGTCCGTGGGCGTCGCGGGCAATGGCCTCGAAGCCCACGCCCAGGGTGGCCAAGGCGAGCAGACACAGCAGGGCCTTGCCCATTGCCGGGTCGGGCATTTGCGCGATGAGCCACATCGGCAGCGGCGTGCGCCAGTTGAACACGCTGGCCGTAGGATAGCCGCGCTGGCGTAGCTCGCCCGCCGCCACGTCGTGGTAGTTCTCACCGGCGTGAATCCGGCTGACCTCGGCCTGATAGAGTTCCACGTCGCCCGGCCGCGCTCGCTGGGGGTCGTAGTTGCTCTGAGCAATCGGCGAGAAGGCGATTGCGATCAATCCCGCCGTGACGAGAGCCGCAACAAGCAGCACGAGCCGCGCGTGCCACGCGCCGCTCCGAGCGAACGCCGTGCGAATGGGGATGGCCATTTTGTTGGATCGATGGGGCATTTTGTTCCAGGGCGCCGCGCGGTTTCCCGTCAGCTTGTCGCGGCTTCGGCCGGAGCGTTCGCCGGTTGGCCCGCCGCCACGTGGCTTTCATCGCCGCCATGGCTGGCCTCGCCGTGCTGCTTCTGGTATAGCCGCGGCGGATGCCAGTGGTCGAATCCCTTGTAGCGCGGATACTTGTCGGTGTCGCGGGTTTTGTCGGTCACCTGGATGGCCTCGGCCGGGCAGGAGTGGTAACAACGCAGGCAGGAACAGCAGCGGTCGGCGAACTCCGGGTACTCGTGCGTGAAGGTGATGTTACCCATCGGGCAAGTCGACTCGCAGAGCCGGCACTTCACGCACGCGGCCGTGGCGAACATGTGCCGCGCAATGGCCCCCGCCATCATCTGCTCGGTGGCACGTTGCGAGAAGCCCAGCAGTCGCGCGCCCAGGCCGCGTCCTTCGGTGTGGCGGTGCCCGTCGATCAGGTGGCCGACGATCTCGTCGATCTCCCGCGCGCTGGAGCGGTGGAAATGGTCCAGCTTCGCTCCATTCTCGATTTCCGGGTGGTTCACCGGGGGGAGCTTGAAGTTATTGGGCATCTTGACGTAGCCGGTCACGAACGTCTTATAGCCCTTCGGTCGCAGCACGCGCTCGGGCACATCGCACCCGTCGCCGCCGGCCAGCGCATAGGTGGCGACCACGCTCATCCGCACACCGTCCACGTCGGGCAGCAGCGGCAGGATTTCGGCCAACGGGCGGGGGACATCGGAGGCATAGGTCGGGTAGGCCAGCACTAGGTCGGTCACCCCATTGTTCAGTTCGGCCAGATGCCGGGCGAGTTCCTGCTCGTTGCCGCGGCGGCCTGGACCGCGACCGGCCCGGGCCCAAATCCAGTCGACCGACTTGATCACGCAAGCATGGCCAAAGTGGAGGATGCGTTCGTAGACCTGCCGGGCCACATAGTCGGTATTGCCCGTGCCCGAGAAGTAAAGGATCAGGAATCGACGGTTCATGATTGCCCCCGGAACATTGAAGACGGGATCGGGACGTGGAGCCGGCCGGATCCGGGCCGCGGGCGCGGACTCGCCGGCCCGCACCATGCGAAAGCGTAGCTTGCCGGGCGGACGGGCTGATCGGACCGGTGGGGGCGAGTGCGGGGGCCTGAACCGAGGCTGGTCCGGTGATGACGAATGCGCCATTTCCGCAGCGCGAGTCCACCGTGGCTCACCCCTTCGGGCGGCGCATCGGCTGGAACTGCGGGGCCGTCTTCTCATCCGCACGAATGGTCTCGACGGCTTGCTCGTAGAGCTTCTCCTGGGCTCGAACGGGCGGTCCGCTGCGTGGCACGGGCTCGTAGGTGCCGTCGGCCCGCAATCGCTTGGCCTTCACGTTGTCGGCCATGTAGATGTCCAGCATCTCGATCGCCCGATCCTTGACCCGAGGGTCGATAAGCGGGAAGAGGATCTCCAGACGTTTGCTCAGGTTGCGCCGCATCCAGTCGGCGCTGCTCAGGTAGACTTCCTCGTGCCCGCCGTTGCGGAAATAGAAAATGCGGGCATGTTCCAGGAAGCGGTCGACGATGGAGGTGACCGTGATATTCTCCGAAACGCCCGGTACGCCGGGCCGCAGGCAGCAGATGCCGCGGATATTCAGCTTGATTTGCACGCCCGCCTGGCTTGCCCGATAGAGGGCGCGAATCACGTCGACATCCTGCAGTGAATTGACTTTGGCGATGATCAGCCCGGGCCGGTCGGGCGTGGAGGCTTGGATCTCGCGATCGATCAGATCGATGAACCGCTGCCGCAAGCCGGTCGGGGCGATGGTCAGCTTCGACCAACCGACTGTCTCCGAGTAACCGGTCAGCAGATTGAAGAACGCCGCCACGTCGGCGGCCACGTCGCGATTGCAAGTGAGCAGCCCGAGGTCGGAATAAATCCGCGCGGTCTTGTCGTTGTAATTGCCCGTGCTCAGGTGGACGTAGCGGCGGATGCGGTTCGCCTCGCGGCGGACGATCAGCAGGGCTTTGGAGTGCGTTTTGAAGCGGGCGATGCCATAGATCACGTGACAACCGGCGTCTTCCAGCCGGCGGGCCCAGTTGACGTTCTGGGCTTCGTCGAACCGGGCTTTCAGCTCCACCAGGACGATGACTTCCTTGCCGCCTTGGGCAGCGCGTTCCAATGCGCGAACGATCGGCGAGTCGCCGCTAGTGCGGTAGAGGGTTTGCTTGATCGCCATCACGTTCGGATCGTCGGCCGCCTGATCGATCAGTTGCACCACCGGGTCGAAACTCTCGTAGGGGAGCGAGATCAACACGTCGTGGTCTTGGATGGCCTCCCAGAGGTCATCTTCGCCCAGCAGATCGGCGGGCGGTTGCGGGGGCCAGTCGTCGTCGCGGAGTTTACCGTAGCCTTCGCAACCAACAAGCTGCCAGAGGGCCTTCGCGTCCAGCATGCCCTGGATGTCGTAGACCTCCTCGGCACGCAGTTCGAGCCAGTCGATCAGCCATTGGCGGATTCGCGGGTCGGCCGGCGCTTGCAGTTCCAAGCGCACCGCCCGACGCCGGCGCCGCGCCAGCAGCGCGTCTTCGATGGCATGCAGCAGGTCGCCCGCTTCGTCGTCCTGGACGCTGACGTCGGCATCGCGCGTGATGCGGAACACGCCGGTGGCCAGCACGCGGCAGCCGGGCAAGGCCACGGAGACGTTCTCGGCGATCACGTCTTCGAGTCGGGCGAAGTCGTTGCCTTGGGCGCCTGGTAGCGGAATAAATCGCTTGAACTGCGGTGGCACGGGAATCACGACGATCTTTTCGACCGTCTGGGCATCGTCGCCGAGCGCTCCGGCGTCTCGGTTGCCGCCGGTGCCTCCGTTCCCGCCGCCACCCCCGTTCCCGCCGCCACCCTGAGGGCCGGCATCCTCGCCTTCCGTGTCGTCGTCGGCGGCATCCGAAGCGTCCTCCGCCGGACGCTCGACAACCACCGCCACGTTCAGCCGCAAGCCGGGCAACAACGGCGGCGGGTCCAATTCCTCCAGGGCCATGGGCGTGAGCACCGGGGCCACTTCCTTGGTCAGATAGGAGCGGAGATAGTCGCGCTGATCGTCGGTCCAGTCGGCCGGTTCGTGAATCCGCAGCCCATGGTCGCGAAGCTGGCCAAGCACGTCGGCGATGCCGCGAGTTTGCTCCTCGGCCATCGCGTGCACGCCCTCGGCGATGGCCAGCAACTGCTGCTCGGGGGTCAGGCCGGCGAAGTCGTGTCGGCGCACACCGGCTTCCCGCTGTTGCGTGAGACCCCCGACGCGGACCATGAAGAACTCATCCAGGTTGGAGCTGACGATGGCCAGGAACTTCAGCCGTTCCATCAGCGGCAGTTCCTCCGAGAGGCCCTCGCGGAGCACCCGGTCGTTGAACTCCAACCAGCTCAACTCGCGGTTGATGTAGAGTTCCGGCGATTTCAGATCGGTTTTGGTCATGGGGGGGAGAGCGGAGGGTTTTTCCTCACGCTTCTTCAACGCGAACCTTCATGCCGTAGACATCCTCGAACATGTCGCCCTTGGCGGCGATGGCCCGTTGCTCGATCAGCAGTTCCGCCACGTCGGGGGCGGCCACGATCAGCTCATCGCCCTGCCGCTCCAACTGCAAATCGTGATGCGTGGCGTCGTGGCCGCGGACCATGGCGTCGGCCAGGCGGAGCAGGGCCGCCAGCTTATTGACCATCACCCGGCGGTCGCGCGTTAAACGGGTGTATTCCATGTGCGAAGGTTTGGGGGCGCTGCGACGATGATAGCGGGCGACCAATGCCACCAGTTCCACGTCGTCGCGGCCGAGACCGAAGATCTCCGAATTCGAGATTAGGTAGTAACTGTGCTTGTGGTGCGAGCGGTTGCTGACAAAACCGCCCACCTCGTGCAGCAGCGCGGCGACGCGCAGCAGCAAGCGTTCCTTGACCCCCAGCCCGTGGTCGGACTGGAGCAGATCGAACAGCCGCAAGGCCACGTCGGCCACGTCGCCGGCATGGCGCACGTCGACCCGGTAGTGTTCGGCCAACGCCATGGCGGAATGGACGATTCCCCGCTGCAAGTCCTCGTCTTCCTGGCCCGTCACATCGCGGGCTAATTGCAGCAGCAGCCCATCGCGCATGGAAACGTGGGAGACGATGATCGCCTCGGACTCGGTGCGCTCCAGCAGCAGTTGATAGACCATCAGTGCCGGGTTGAGCGTCTCGGCTTCGGCGAAGGGCAGGCCGTAGCGCCGCGAGAGGCCCTCGGGCGTGAAGTCTTGGCACTTGTCGACCAGCTTGCGCAGGTCCGCGCGGTCGACCGAGGCCAAATCGGGGGCGTTGGTTGGGTGTCCGGCCTCGCGGGCAGCGAATCGGGCATCGCCCCCGACGGCGACGAAGGACTTGATGCTCGGCAGCCCGAGGGCCGTCTGCGCGGTCTTCATCGCGTTGATGATCTGGTGGCGGAGGATTTCCGCCGAACGGCGGGGTGGTTCCTCGCCCGTGGCGAGCCATTCCTGCAAGCGGATGGAGCCCAGCCGCAGGCTGTGCGAGGTGACGATCTCGCCATCATCGAGCAAGGTGAGCAGGGTGCTGCCCCCGCCGACGTCGACGATGAGCGAGCGTCCCTCGTTCACGCCGAGCGAGTCACCCACCGCTGCCCGCACGGCGGAAACGGTCAGGCGGCTTTCCTCGGCCGTGCCGATCACTTCGAGGTTCAGCGCGGTGGCCATGAAGACGCGATCGAGGAAGGTGTCGGAGTTGCTGGCCTCGCGGACGGCGCTGGTGGCGACGGCGCGAACGCGTTCCACCTCGTAGAGCCGCAGCAGCTGACGGTAGTCTTGCAGGATATTGACGGCCGCCCGCATGCTTTGACCGCCGAGGCGTCCGCGGCGAAAGGCGTCCTGACCGAGTCGCACGGCGCGCTGCAACCGTTCGAGCACCTCGATACGGCCGTCGGCGAGCACTTCGGCGATGACCATCCTTAGGGCGTTCGAGCCCACATCGATGGCGGCGACGATCCGCGCCTTCTCCGACGGAGTCGGGGTCGATTGTTCGGGGCGCGTGCGCTGCGTGGTGACCATGGGTTTGTTGCGCCCGGAGGCGGTGACGACGCTCGATGGCGAACTGCCAGCCGGCGAAGCCCCGTTCGATCGGGGCCCAGCCATCGTGATTCCAGCCGGCGCAGTTTTCAGCGACGGCCGACCGACGAGTCCGGCAGACGGCAAACCCTTAATTCTCCCACCTTCGGACCCGTGGTCAAGGGGGTCGCTTACGCTGCTTGGCTGAGTGCGGGACGCGGGGCGCCGCGGTTTGTTAGCGGAGTGTTAGCGTCGCGGGGCCTGGCCGATGGAGAACCAAGCGGCGAGGAGCCGGAAGCATTGGGTAGGGACGTGCGAGCTACTTCCCTCGGCGTCGGGCCTGCTTCTCGGCCCGATGGAACTTGCTCCACCGCTTGGCCAATCGCTTGGGCTTCTCGGCGAAGAGCTTTCGGCCCACGCGTCGCGCCGCCGCGCGGAGTTCGCCGTGACGAATATCCGAGAGGGTCTGCAAGACCTCGATTTGCTTTGGGTCGAACCGCGCGCTCTCCGCGCAAAGCATCTGGTCGAAGACGGCCAGATCGTGGTCATCGCCCAAGTAGTCCGAGAGTTCCTTCAACGCCTTGCGCCGACCCTTCATCAGCTTGGGCCAAAGGTCCCGCAGCAGACGGACATGGTAGCGATGATACTTCACCCGCTTCCGCCACTCATGGAATGCTTCGGCCGTTTCTTCCTTGTACGCTTCCTTCATGGCCACCCGCGCGCGTCGATAGGTGCGCAGCAGCCCGGGCTTGATGGCCGCGAATCCGTCCCGCTCGATATCCCACTTCCTCACGCGCGCCCGAGCGTGCCGCAGATTGTCGATCACTTGGCTGATTCGCTCGTCGAGGTCCATCTCTTTTTCGGCGATTTCGTCGCGCCGGGCGACCAGTGTCGCGCGAATTGTCTGGACCATCTCGTCGTCTAGCTCTCCTTCGAAACGCTCGGCGAGTTGATCGAACGTTTCGATCATTGCCTCGGCGTCGCGGGCGGCGGCCAGCCGTCGGGCTTCGTCGCGAAAGAAATGGTTCTCGCGCTGGTAGACGTCGTCTAGCTCGCCGCGCAAGAGGCGGAGCAACCCCCGCAACTTCTTCAGTCGCTTCCGCGAATCGTGGATCGCCTCGTGGGGGTCGTCGTGGCTGTTGCCCAAGTTTTCGATGGCTCGGTCGATTTGCTCGCGGGCGACACGTCGTGCGTCCTTGCCAACGCTGGCCTCCTTCAATAGACGATAAGACATAGTGATGGGGGCTTGTGTGCGTGTTGGCGGCCGGGGGCGGAAGTGCCGCCAATTTCGCGCGGCCCGACCGCTGTAATTCCGAGGCGAACTCTCTTACAATTCTAATTGCCCCGGCCACGCATGAAAAGAACCGGATTGGGGGTGCGGGTGCGTCTCGCTGGAAAGCGTCCACGGAGAGCGTCCCGCTTGGGTGGTTCATCCACAAGCGTCGCATGCGTCTCCCGTGCGTGTTCCAGACATGGCCCAGACGCCAACGGCCCGCGGAAGATCAGCGAACTTGCGAAGCGGGACATTAGAATCGCGTCAACCAGTAGATCGGATCGCCCGCAATGGCTGCCCCGTTGAAAACGGCTGAATTGCTCGACGCCTACCTGGCTGCCTTGCGGAGTGGCCGACGTGGGGAGTGCGCGCGGTTGACGGCCGATCATCCCGAGTTGGCCGAAATGCTCGGCTGCCTGGAACGTTTGGATGGGGCGGCACGCAGGGCCCGCGAGTCGGACGGCCAGGAACAAGACCTCTCGCCCGAGGAAGAATCGGCCTTGACGGCCGTGCTGGGGGCCGTGGCCTCGGCTGGCGACGCCGTGCCGACGGTGGCCATGCCTGCGCCGGGTGAGGATCGTTCGTCCCGCACGTCGAGCCGTGGTGAGGGCAGCGTTGCCGACGCCGGCGAACTCCGCGACCGCGAGGCCGGGATCGAGCCATCGCTCTCGGCGACGCCCATGCCCTTCGAGTTCGGCGAATACGAGTTACTCGAAGAGATCGGCCGCGGCGGGATGGGCGTGGTCTTCAAAGCCCGCCAACGCGATCTCGATCGCGTGGTGGCGGTGAAGACGATCCTCGCCGGTCGCCTGGCCGGTCAGGAGCACGTCCGCCGCTTCCTGGCCGAGGCTCGGGCGGCGGCCCGGATTCGCCACCCCGGGGTGGTCCAGGTGCATGAGGTGGGGCAAACGCTCGGTCACCACTTCTTCGCCATGGAGTACATCGACGGCGAGAGCCTGGCCGACCGGACTGCCCGAGTGCCGGGCGGTGTGGAGGTGGACGAGGCCGTGCGGCTGATTCGCGAGGTGGCCCGCGCGGTCCACCACCTGCATCAGCATGGCATCGTGCATCGGGATCTCAAGCCGTCGAACATCTTGATTGACGCGCAGGGCCAGGCGCGGGTGAGCGACTTCGGTCTGGCTCGCGCCGCGGCGGATGAAGATGCGCCGGCGACGACCACCGGGGTGATCGCCGGGACCCCCAGCTACATGTCGCCGGAGCAGGCGGCCGGACGACGTGACGAGGTGGGGCCGGCATCGGACATCTACAGCCTTGGCGCGGTGCTCTACGAACTGCTGACCGGCAGGCCTCCGTTCCGCGAAGAAACGCCGATGGATACCGTGCTGATGGTCATCAGCCGCGATCCGCCGTTGCCGCGTCGCTTGCGGCCGGGCATTCCGTGCGCCCTGGAGCGGATCGTGTTGAAGTGTTTGGCCAAACAGCCATCGGCGCGGTACCCGTCGGCCGCCGCGCTGGCCGACGACCTGGAACGCTTTGCGCGTGGCGAGCCTTTGGCTGCTCGCCCGCCGGGATTGCTGGAACGCGTTGCCGCCTGGAGTCGCCGCGAACCGGCCCTGGCCAGCCGCCTTGGGGGCCTGGGGGCGTTCTATGCGATCGAGACGGTTAACTACACGTTGGGCGGAGTCGATTGGGCGTTCCACAAGCAGATCTCGCTGGTGCTCGCCGTGTGGCTGATCGCCTCGCTTGGTTGCCGACGTTGGTTGAATACCGCCGGCGGCGCCCTGCCCGGACGCTTCGCCTGGGGAACGCTCGACGTCGTGCTGCTCACCGCCGTCTTGCTTATTGCCGACGGGGCGGCCAGCTCGCTGCTGGTGGCTTATCCACTGCTGCTGGTCGCCTCGGGTCTCTGGTTCCAGCGGCGATTCGTCTGGTTCATGACCGCGCTGCTGCTGGCTTCCTACGGCCTGCTGGTGGTCGACTTTTATTGGTGGCGACCGACGTTGAGCGAGGTGGCCGACATCCGCCCGGATCGGCATGTCATCTTCGCCGCGGCCTTGCTGATCCTCGGCTTGCTGACCGACCACCTCGTGGCCCGCGTGCGGCATTTGAGCAAGTTCTGCCGCGGTCAGTTGCCGTGACAAAGGGCGGGTAGCCAGGAGGCTGGGGGCCTGCACCAGGAGGATTGTAAAGTCGATTTCTTCCGTCATTCCCGAGAAGCTTGTGCCCGCGAAAGCGGGTATCGGGAATCCAGTGATCCGTCTTCTTCCGTCATTCCCGAGAAATCGGGAATCCAGTGATCCGTCCCAATTATCTGGATTCCCGCGTGCGCGGGAATGACGGGTTTTCTTCGGCATTTCACCCAGACTGCGTCGATGGATTCCCGCGTGCGCGGGAATGACGGCCGGGCGCGGGAATGACGGCCCGGCGCGGGAATGACGTGGGGAGGCTCACCGCAAGCTGCAATCGACTTTGCAGTCCTCCTACAGGTGAGACGGTGCTGCTCGTCAGGTTGTCCCGTTGTGCCTAAAATGACCTGCTTGCTCGGCGGAATCACGCGATCCGGTCGCCGTATCTTCTCCGCCGCGAGAATTGACGCAGTCCACCGTGAACGGTGCCGCCGCCCTCCAGCCCGAAGCCAAGCCGCACACCCAGAGCCGCCACCGTGACACGCCGCCAGCGCCCGCCGGGCATCGCTCCGTCAATCGTCGATCATCCCGGGACGTTCCGGCCGATGCTGCGACTGGCCACGCCCGTGCTTATCGAGCAACTGCTGGGCACGGCGGTCTGGTATTCCGATCGGATTCTCACGGGCCACTACTTGGAAACGGGTCACCTCGCGGCCGTCACGCTGATGGCCTACGTGCTGTGGATGGTCTGGGGTGTTTCGTCGGTGGTGGCCACCGGGGCCACGGCCATGGTGGCCCGGTTCGTTGGCTCGCGGCAGTGGAAATACGCTCGATGGGTCGCGAATCAGGCTCTGGTGATCGGCTTGGGAATTGCCGCGATGGTGACGCTCGGCGGCTGGGCGCTGGGGCGCTGGATCCCCCTGGCGATGCAGTTGCAGGGCGAAACGGCCGCGCTGGCCACCGAGTATTTTCTCACCGTGTTGCCCGCCGTGCCGCTGATGATCCTGATGACCGTGGGCGTGGCGTCGCTCCGCGGAGCTGGCGACATGGTGGCCGGCCTGGTGGTGATGGCCATCGTCAACACGGTGAACATCGCGGTCAGTTGGGCTTTGGTCCTCGGCTGGGGACCATTGCCCGCCCTCGGCTGGCGCGGCATCGCCCTGGGTACCGCGGCCGGGTTCTCCGTGGGAGGGTTGCTTGTCTTGGGCCTGCTGCTGCGCGGCCGCGCCGGGCTGCGGCTCTCCTGGCTGCGAATGTTGCCAAACGTGGGGCTGATCCGCCGCTTGCTGCGGATCGGTATCCCCGGCGGCGCCGACATGCTCTCGCTGATCGGCTGCCAGTTGGTGTTCGTCTCGCTGATCAACCGGCTGGGCGACTTGGCCGCCGCGGCCCACGGCGTGGCCCTTTGCGTGGAGTCGATCATGTTCATGCCCGGGGCCGCCTTCCAAATGGCGGCCGCCACGCTGGTCGGTCAGTACCTTGGGGCGCGCCAACCGCATCGGGCCACCCAGGGCGCGCTGATGGCCCTGGGTACCGGCGGCGGGGTGATGTTTGTTTCGGCCCTGGGAATCTTCACGTTCGCCGAACCGATGGCCGGGTTGTTCGTCCGGCCGGAGCAGATGGAAGTGGCCGTGCAGGCCGTGCCCCTGGTGCGGACCGTGGCCATGGCCATGCCCGCACTGGCCGCTTGCATCATCCTCACCGGAGCGCTGCGCGGGGCGGGAGACACGCGCTGGCCCCTGGCATTCTCGCTGCTCGGCCTGCTCGGAGTGCGGATCCCGCTGGCCTGTTACCTGGCCTATGATCAGTTCGCCGTGCCGCTAATCGGGATGAACATCGAGGGGTTAGGCCTGGGCGTGGTGGGCACCTGGTACGCCATGGCTATCGACCTCTATGCCCGCGCGGTGATGGTTACCGCGCGCTTCGTCACCGGCGGGTGGCGGAAGATCGAGGTGTGAGCAGTCGATAAGCCAGCCACCGCTGGCGACACTGGGCCGGCTGGCAACAGTTGTGGCAACATTCGGGCCCGAGGAGGTGGGCGGATGTCGCGGGCCCAAGGTGCGGGCGGAAAACCGCATGGTCCCCGGAAGAAAACGTGGCCGCGCCCTCACATCCTGTGAAGGCGCGGCCACTGCCGGGGGGGAGCACGCTCCGTACATCTTGCCGCTGCGGGGTTTCCTTCTTGGCGGCAGAAAAGGTTGCCTTGGTCAGCTCCAGGGGGTAAGCGAAGCCGAATCCCATGTCGAAAAGAGACAAGACTTTTCGCATCGCGGAGCCGATGCGAAAAGTCTCTTGGACGAAGTGCTTTGCCGCGGGAGGGAGGAGCGTGGGGGGGCGGGTTGGAAGGGGGAGTGGGGATCGGGCGGTC
>Ga0180430_10001495_pt1 | contig 22640 bp, 19 predicted proteins | sample SS_ome_9_FD_132999 | JGI IMG/M metagenome (GOLD analysis project Ga0180430, IMG submission 132999) | Hypersaline lake sediment archaeal communities from the Salton Sea, California, USA - SS_1_S_2 metaG | ecosystem: Environmental > Aquatic > Non-marine Saline and Alkaline > Hypersaline >... | reverse complement strand
TATCTGAAATTTAAGTATATTATTTCAGCGTGAGGTTTTTTCCCCAGCGCTAATAACAATAATAAATCTTTTATATAAAAACTTATTTTATTAAAGACGCGGAGTTCTCGCAGATGAAGATCAACGCCAATAGAGACGATCTACTCAAACCCTTGCTGATGGCTGGCAACGTGGTGGAAAGGCGACAAACGCTACCGATCCTCGCAAACGTGCTGATAGCCACATCACCGGGCAAGATAAAGATCACGGCTACCGATCTGGAGGTTGAACTGACCACGACTGCTTCGGCAGATGTTGCGGAAGAGATTGAGTTCACCCTTCCCGCGCGCAAGCTCATCGACATCTGCAAGGCTTTGCCAGATGGTGCAGCTATCAGCCTTGAGTTGGATGGGGAAAAGGCGACACTCAGATCAGGCCGAGGTCGTTACACCATGGGGATGTTACCGGCACGCGACTACCCAAGCATTGAACCAACAGCCGCGAGCGAGACGTTTCGCATTCCAGAATCGGTGTTCAAGAGGCTGATCGAGAAAACTGCGTTTGCCATGGCACACCAGGATGTACGCTATTACCTCAACGGCTTGCTGCTGGAGATTCGCGCAGGAAGGGTCCGCGCGGTTGCAACTGATGGCCACCGCCTGGCTTTGTGTGACTCCGATTTCGAGGCCGAAACCGGCAGCGACATCCAAGTCATTCTGCCGCGCAAGGCCGTCGTCGAACTGGGACGGATGCTCAACGACACTGATGATGAAATGGAAATCGAAATCAGCAACAGTCATGTGCGTATTCACACAGGTACAACGAGCTTCACTTCAAAGTTGATCGATGGACGTTTTCCAGACTACGAGCGCGTAATGCCAAGTGGTGAAACCCAGGAGCTGAGTGCCGACAAAGATAGTCTGCGTCAGGCGCTGACCCGCACGTCTATCCTGTCTAACGAGAAATATCGGGGTATCCGGTTTCGCTTGGGCAAGGGTCTACTGCATCTGCAGGCCCACAACCCGGAGCAGGACGAAGCCGAAGAGGAACTGGAAGTTGATTACGCGGGGAACGAGATATCAATCGGGTTCAATGTCGGGTATCTGTTGGACGTGCTCGGGGTTATTGATACAGACAACGTACATATGGCCTTGGTCGACTCGAATTCGAGCACCTTGGTGACCCCGGCTGATTCGAACGAGTGCAGATATGTCATCATGCCCATGCGCCTTTGATCAATTGTTTCAGTTGCTGAAATAAGGGGCTGCTTGGCCCCTTTTTTGTGTCTGGTGGTACTGTCGCTCCATGCTGACCGAGCTCTCCCTGCAGAACCTGCGCATTGTCGAAAAGTCCGTCCTGTATCCAGGTGCCGGTGTGAATGTTGTTGCTGGGTGCAACGGCAGTGGCAAGACTACCCTGCTGGAAGCGATCTACCTGCTCTCACGCGGAAGAAGTTTTCGCCATCGCGAGGCTGCCCCGCTTATACGGGAAGGACAACAGGAAGCCATCCTGACCGCTCGTTTTGAAAACCGCCCCGGGGGAACCAAACACTTTCTTGGGATGCGACGCACGCGTTCTGATCTGGAGGTGCGACTCGATGGTAAACCGGCCTCAAAGAGATCGGAAATCTTGCGCTTGTTACCGGTGCAATGGATCGGCCCAGAGCCGCAGGCACTGCTGACTGGTAGTCCCGAAATCCGACGCTCCTTTCTGGACCACGGATTGTTCCACGTGGAACATCGTTACCTCGAAGTCTTGCAACAGTACACTCGTGTCCTCGAACAAAGAAACGCTTTACTGCGAGGTCAAGGCCGAGATATCGAGGCGTGGGATCAACAGCTCAGCAGCTTTGCTGCCGAGCTTGACGGCTATCGCGAACGATACGTGGAAGAACTGCGTGTTCGGTTGAATCACCGACTTGAACATTGGAAGCTTGAACTTGAGTTCGATCTCACTTACCGGCGGGGCTGGCGGGCCGGGCAGTCATTACTCGCGCACCTCGAGGAATCACGTGAGATAGACCGAAAGCAGCGGTTTACCGGTGCCGGTGCCCATCGAGCGGATCTGGTGCTCAAATCCGCTAACGTCAGGACTGGGAGAAGGCTTTCCAGGGGCCAGCTGAAGATGCTCGCCGTGGCGCTGCATTTTGTTCTGTCTGAAATAACCCGGGGTGTCAAAGGGAGCGACGACATTCTTCTGTTCGACGATCTGAGTGCGGAACTGGATCGGCAGAATCGAATGACCCTTTTGCAGAGTATCCAAAACGAATTCGACCAGGCTTTTGTGACGGCTTTGTCACCTGAGGACCTCCCCGACCCTCAGGCCGCTTGGAAAATGTTCCACGTGGAACATGGTGTGTTTCAGGCGTCCAGAACAAAGCCCTGACGTGTATAATGTGTCGATTCTGAAGGAGTCCAACGTCGCTCATGGCCGATAACGAAAATACCTACGACACATCATCGATCAAAGTTCTCAAAGGCCTGGATGCTGTCAGGAAGCGTCCGGGGATGTATATCGGGGATACAGACGACGGTACCGGCCTCCACCACATGGTTTTCGAGGTGGTAGACAATTCCATCGACGAGGCCTTGGCAGGGCATTGCAGCGAGATCAGCGTTGTCATCCACCAGGATGATTCGGTCAGCGTGGCCGATAACGGTCGACGGATACCGGTTGGTATTCACGAGGAAGAGGGCCGGTCTGCCGCCGAGGTTATCCTGACCGTACTGCACGCTGGCGGTAAATTTGACGATAACTCCTACAAAGTCTCCGGTGGACTGCATGGCGTGGGTGTTTCCGTGGTTAATGCACTTTCGGACAGGTTGGAGCTGACCATCTATCGTGAAGGTCATAAGTACCAACAGGTGTATCGTCTGGGCGAACCAGAGGCACCGCTGGAAGTGGCAGGTGATACGGACCAGACCGGAACGCGTATCCGTTTCCATCCAAGTCCTGAGATCTTCACGGATACCGAGTTCCACTACGACATCCTGGCGAAGCGCCTGCGGGAGCTTTCTTTTCTCAACTCCGGTGTGCGCATAGCGTTGCGTGATGAGCGTACCGATAAGTCGGATGTCTTTGAATATGAAGGGGGAATCCGCGCTTTTGTGGAGCATCTGAACCGCAAAAAGACACCCTTGCATGAAAACGTCTTCCATTTTACCGCGGAGCGTAACGATGTCGGGGTGGAGGTTGCGCTGCAGTGGAACGAGTCCTACCAGGAAAACATTTTCTGCTTCACTAACAACATCCCGCAACGCGATGGCGGTACTCACCTGGCCGGCCTGCGTGCCGGCTTGACCCGTACCCTCAACGGTTACATCGAACGTGAAGCGCTTGCCAAGAAACAAAAAGTAGCTACCAGTGGTGATGATGCGCGTGAAGGCCTGACTGCTGTTCTGTCGGTCAAAGTCCCGGATCCGAAATTCTCCTCGCAGACCAAGGACAAGCTCGTTTCCTCTGAAGTGAAATCGGTGGTTGAGTCATTGCTGGTTGAAAAGCTCAGTGATTACCTGATGGAGAATCCAGCCGAGGCCAAAACCATTGCGGGCAAGATGATCGAGGCTGCTCGAGCGCGGGAAGCGGCGCGTAAGGCGCGTGAAATGACCCGGCGCAAGGGCGTATTGGATGTGGCCGGCCTGCCTGGCAAACTGGCGGACTGCCAGGAGAAGGATCCTGCCCTCTCCGAACTCTATCTGGTGGAGGGTGATTCAGCGGGCGGTTCCGCCAAGCAGGGCCGAGACCGCCGTACACAGGCTATTTTGCCGCTCAAAGGCAAAATCCTTAACGTTGAAAAAGCCCGTTTTGACAAGATGCTTTCCTCCGCAGAGGTTGGTACGCTGATCACCGCCCTGGGTTGCGGCATCGGACGCGAGGAGTTCAACCCTGATAATCTGCGTTATCACCGGATCATCATCATGACCGATGCAGACGTCGATGGTGCTCACATCCGTACCCTGCTGCTGACCTTTTTCTACCGTCAGATGCCTGAATTGATTGAGCGCGGCCATATCTATATAGCCCAGCCGCCGCTATACAAGGTCAAGAAAGGGAAGCAGGAAAACTACCTCAAGGATGATGCTGCGCTAAATGCTTATCTATTGCGCACTGCCCTGGATGGAGCGCGCCTGCATGTCAGCGAGGACGCGCCTGCACTATCTGACGCTGCACTGGAAAACCTTGCATCGGAATATGTCACTGTCGCCGCGGTTTTGCGTCGCCTGGGACGTCGTTATGGCGAGCAACTCATGCAACGAATGTTGTACATGCCCAAAGTGACTGAAGACATGGTGCAGGATAACCATGAGCAGTTGCTGGAGTGGCTTGATGAACTGCAGGCTCGTCTTCAGGCTGATGGCAGTGTTTCGGATCGCTACACGCTACGTCTGATGGAAAAAACAGAAGAGCAGCCGGCAACTGTGGTTGTGGAGCACTGGACGCATGGTATAGCGACGGAAAAACTGATTACTTTGGAGTTCTTCCACAGCGGCGATTATCTGAAGGTCGCCGAGTTGGGTACGCAACTGGGTGACCTCTTGTCAGAAGGTGCCTTCGTGGCACGGGGTGAAAAGCAACGCACGGTAGCGAGTTTTGAAGAGGCACTTGCCTGGCTTATGGATGAAGCCAAACGTGGCCAACATATTCAGCGTTACAAGGGTCTGGGCGAGATGAATCCAGAGCAGTTGTGGGAGACCACCATGGATCCGCAAACCCGTCGATTGCTCCAGGTGAATATTGAAGACGCAGTGGGCTCTGACGAGATCTTTACCACCCTCATGGGCGATCTGGTTGAGCCGCGTCGAGACTTCATAGAGCGAAATGCTTTGACCGTAGAAAATCTCGACGTCTGACGTGCCCTGTCGCTTTTTCCCAAAAGCTGCATTTGTCTCAGCGCCCAAGCGGAATACCAAGTTTTCCCCAGAGTTATCCACAGGCCTTTTCCAGCGGCTGACCCCTAATCGGCCGGTTTTGATCAGTCTTTCCGTGATCAGCCTGCAGCTAGGGGATTTTTATGTAAGTGAGTGTTCACTTTCATCAAAACCATTTTTTGAAGGAAGCTGATCCATCTGCGTCTCGATCCAGCTTTCAACCTCGGCCATGATTTCCGTAGCCTTTCGTCCATCCGTTTGAATAGCTTCCCCTACCCTGACTTCGATCGTACCGGGATATTTTTTAACACCCCGCCGGCGCCAGAAGACCCCGGCGTTGTGGGCAATCGGCACAACGGGAAATCCGGAGCGTTCAGCCAGGATGGCACCGCCCATGCCGTATTTTTTCCGTTGACCCGGCGCCGTGCGGGTGCCTTCCGGAAAAATGATGACCAGACGCCCTTCCTCGAGGCGCTTGGTGCCTTCCTTGACGACCTTGATGACAGCTTTGCGGCCTGCGCTGCGGTCGATCGGGATAGCCTTCGAGAAACGCAATGCCCAGCCGAAGATCGGGATACTCAGCAGTTCCTGCTTCAGGACCCAAGACTGATGTGGCGCGAGAAGCCCACGCAAGGAAATGGTTTCCCAGGTCGATTGATGCTTGGACATGATGATGGCACTACCGTGGGGCAGGTTTTCAGCGCCCTCAATGTTGATCTTGAGACCACAGATCCAACGTTGCATCAATATATTGGCCCTTCCCCAAGCCGAGCTGACGCGGTCGCTAAAATCGGTGGGCAGCGCCCATCCGAGCAACACAATTGTCAAGCCGAACAGCACTACGCTGATGGACATCAAGGCGAAATAAAACAAGGAACGAATCAGGATCATGGTGTTTTTGTCAACAAATGCTCCACGGCGTGGTTGAGGTCTTTGAAAGCCGGGTATTGCGGGTTCGCCTCTCCCTCAGCTTTGCCAACCAGGAAGGGTTTCGATCCGATTTGTTTGGCAGCATGAAGGTCGTTCAAATCGTTTGATACTACCGGCACGACTCTCGCTGGCATCGAGAAACGTTCAATGATCCTCTGGTACAAGCCCGATTTTGAATCCTCGCAGTTGTCGGCATCGTCAGGTCCGTGTGGACAAACGAATATCGCATCGACGTGACCGCCCACACGACTGAGTAAATGATGGAAACGCGCGTGAATGGAATTGAGGGCATCCAGATCAAGCTGCCCGGTCCGCAGTCCCGGTTGCTCCGTGGCGACGGCAACTTTGTAACCGGCATGATTGAGTCGTGCAATCGCCTCCAGGCTACCGGGGATAGGATCCCAGTCATCCGGGGTATTGATACCTTGTTGCGAAGCTTTGTTGATGACGCCGTCGCGACCGAGGATGATCAATTGCATCAACCCATGTCCCGAAACTCTGAAACCCGGATCCGCCCGTTCACTATGCGTGATTCTCGACGCATGAGTTTATCCATCTTTTCCCAGAACGCGTGTTTCAGATCGACCCCGGCGGCAATATCGGTTCCCATCAGAAGAATCAGTAAATCCGCCAACTCTTCTGATAGTAAGTCCTTACTTTTACCCTTGGTGATACAACTAGAGATCTCACCAAGTTCCTCGGCCATCAAGGCCACCCGGTAGTTGAGCTCCTCGCCGCCGGTGTTTTTGAAATCATGCTTGTCATGAAAGGCCTGGACTGCGGCCATCATGGCGTCCCAGGAATCGGGATTCTCGGGAGCCAGGTTGTTTTTCTCGTCAGCCATCGGATTTCCGGGTCAGGATTGCACCTGCAAAAGAGAGATGTCAGCCACCTTCAGGAACAACGCCTGCAGGCTCGCCAGCAGGGACAGGCGATTGTTACGCACTGCAGGTTCGTCTGCCATGACCATCACGTCATCAAAAAAGCTGTCGACTACCGGCCGCAGCCCGGCCAAGGCCTTTAATACGCCAGCATAGTCCCCGGACTGGTTCATTGGCGCGATCGTGGCTGACATCTCCACAATCCTCGCATCCAGCGTACGCTCCGCGTCCTCTTCGAACCGATCCGGATCGATGGTGCCGGAGACCTCGCCTTCGGCCTTTTTCAGAATATTGCCAATGCGCTTGTTGGCGGCAGCCAGGGCCTCGGCCTCCGGCAAGGCGCGGAATTCGCTGACAGCCTGAACACGCTTTTCGAAATCGGCCAGGTCGTGCGGTCTGACAGCGGCGACGCAGTCAAACAGGTCTCCGGCTATACCCTTATCGGCATAAAGACCGCGCAGGCGCTCCAGCATGAAGGCTTCAACCTGCTCGACCGTATCTGCCTCGGCGATTCTATCGTTCAATTCAATAGCAGCAAATTTGAGTAGATTCTTCAGATTCAAAGTAAGTGAATGCTCACTTAGAATCCGCAGCGCACCCAGCGCGGCGCGGCGCAGGGCAAATGGGTCTTTGTCGCCGGTCGGTTTCTGGCCGATGCCAAAGATGCCAACCAGGGTGTCGATTCTCTCAGCCAGCGCAATGGCAATACCTGTCTTGCTCTCTGGCAGACGGTCACCCGAGAAGCGCGGCATGTAGAACTCGTCCATGGCCTGTGCCAGTTCCGGATCCTCGCCATCGCGGGTCGCCTGGTAACGGCCCATGATGCCCTGCATGCTGGCGAACTCGTAGACCATCTCTGTCAGCAGATCACAACGACTCAGCTGACCGGCCCGCATTGCCAGACCGGTATCGCCACCGATGCCGGCGGCGATTTCGGCAGCCAGCGCTGCGACGCGCTGCGACTTGTCGAACATGGAACCGAGTTGCTTCTGGAATACCACTTTTTTCAGTGACTCGATATGGTCCTCGAGCTTCTTTTTGCCGTCCTGCTGCCAGAAGAACATGGCGTCGGCCAGGCGTGGGCGCACTACCCGTTCGTTGCCTTCGCGAATCTTTTGCGGGTCGCGGCTGTCGATGTTGGCAATGGTGATGAAATGATTCATCAGACCACCGCTCTCGTCGAACACAGGGAAGTATTTCTGGTTGGTCTTCATGGTTGTGACCAGCGCCTCGTGCGGCACCTCGAGGAATTTCTCCTCAAAACTACCGGCGATGGGCACGGGCCACTCGTTGAGCGCCGTGACCTCGTCGAGCAGATCGCTGTCGATATCTGCCACACCTCCCAGCCCTTTTGCCGTTTTCTCAACAGCAGCCTTTATTCGTAGGCGTCTATCAGGGAAGTAAGCAATCACTTTCCCCATGTCTTCCAATACTTTTGCGTAGTCTTCTGGATCATAGATGGTGATAGCTGCGGGATGATGGAAACGATGGCCATGTGTCAGGCGGTCCGATTTCGCGTCGAGTATTGTGCAGTCGACTACATCGTCACCGTGCAGGAACAGCAGCCAATGCACCGGGCGAACGAACTGTGCCTCTGAGTCACCCCAGCGCATGCGCTTGGGGATAGGCAGTTTGTTCAACGCGTTCTCGGCAATACCCGGTAACAGCTCGGCGGCGGCTTTGCCGCTTTCGTGCACCTGGTAGACCAGCCATTCCCCTTTCTCGGTTTGCATCCGTCCCAGCTGGTCGACCGTGGTTCCGCAGGAGCGGGCAAAACCCTCGGCAGCCTTGCTCGGGTTACCTTCGGCGTCGAAAGCAGCCTTGACCGCAGGTCCGCGCTTTTCCACGTCACGATCCGGTTGACGGGTATCCAGGTCTTTCACCAATAGCGCGAGACGGCGAGGCGCCGCGTAACTGGTGACCTCGCCATGCTTGAGATTCGCCGCATCGAGTCCGGCGGCGAATTCGCGGGTCAACGCCTCGGACAATTTTTTCAAAGCGACCGGCGGCAATTCCTCGGTGCCGAGTTCGAAAATAAGATCTGCCACATCAGCCATTGGCGGCCTCTCCTTTTTCTTCTTTTACCATCGGGAAGCCCAGCTTTTCGCGAGCTTCGTAGTAGGCCTTGGCCACGGCCCTTGCCAGGGTACGTACACGCAGGATGTAGCGTTGCCGCTCGGTTACCGAAATCGCGTGCCGGGCATCCAGGAGGTTGAAGGCATGCGAGGCCTTGAGCACCTGCTCATACGCCGGCAGGGGCAGGCCGAGTTCGATCAGTTTGCCGGAGTCTTTCTCACATTGGTCGAAAAGGCCGAACAGGAAGTCCACGTCGGCATGCTCGAAGTTGTAGGCGGACTGTTCCACCTCGTTCTGGTGGAACACGTCGCCATAGGTGACCGGGCCCTGGGGACCGTGTGTCCACACCAGGTCGAATACCGACTCCACACCCTGCAGGTACATGGCGATCCGCTCGATACCGTAGGTGATCTCACCGGTGACCGGACGGCAGTCAAGCCCGCCAACCTGTTGGAAATAGGTGAACTGGGTCACTTCCATACCGTTGAGCCAGACCTCCCAGCCCAGCCCCCAGGCACCGAGGGTTGGGGATTCCCAGTTGTCCTCCACGAAGCGGATGTCGTGGGTGAGCGTGTCGATCCCCATCATCTCGAGAGAACCCAGATACAGCTCCTGGATGTTCTTGGGTGACGGTTTCATTGCCACCTGGAACTGGTAGTAATGCTGCAGGCGGTTGGGATTTTCACCATAACGCCCGTCGGTGGGGCGACGTGAAGGTTGCACATAGGCCGCATTCCAGGGCTCCGGGCCGATGGAACGCAGAAAGGTAGCCGTGTGAAACGTGCCTGCACCCATCTCCATATCATAGGGTTGCAGGATCACGCAGCCCTGCTCTGCCCAGTAGTTCTGCAGGGCAAAGATCAGGCCCTGAAAAGTCGATACGTCCGCCGTTTGAGTCATTCGCTCTTGCTCTTACGTGATAAGTGCATGGAAAAACGGGTGATTATAAAGGTTTGTTGCGCAACTATCCTTATAATGCGCGCGTTTACGAAGCTTGAGTGAAACGCTTATGACCGAGCAACGCAAAGCACTTGCCCTGATTTCCGGGGGACTTGATTCACTCCTCGCCGCCAAGGTGATCATGGAACAGGGCGTACACGTAGAGGGTGTCAATTTCTTCACCGGTTTCTGTGTGGAAGGCCATACCCACGCGATCCGCAAGAAAGACAAGGAAAAGCCAAAACGCAATAATGCCCTGTGGTCAGCCGAAACCCTGGGTATCAAGCTGCACATCGTCGACATTGTGGAGGAATACAAGGACATCGTGTTCAACCCCAAGCATGGTTACGGGGCACACTTGAACCCTTGCCTGGACTGCAAGATATTCATGGTGCGGAAAGCCAGGGAATGGATCGAGGAACACGGTTTCGATTTCGTGATTACCGGCGAAGTCATCGGCCAACGCCCCAAGTCACAGCGCAAAGACACCATGCCGGTGGTACAGCATGAGTCGGGCATCGAAGATCGTCTCCTGCGCCCGCTGTGCGCGAAAAATCTGCCCGAGACCCTGCCCGAGCGCGAGGGCTGGGTGGAGCGCGACCAGCTGTACGATTTTTCCGGGCGTAGCCGCAAGCCGCAGATGGCGTTGGCGAAAAAGTTTGGCTTCGAGGATTATGCGCAGCCGGCGGGTGGCTGTTGTTTTTTGACCGACGAGCAGTATTCGATCAAGCTCGCTGATCTTTGGCAGGCGCGCGGGGAAAAGCGATACGAAATGGATGACATCATGTTGCTCAAGGTCGGCCGCCATATCCGCCCTGCCCCGCACTTCAAGGTCATCGTGTCGCGCGAAGAAGGCGAAAGTAAGTTCATGCACGGTTACCGCAAGCAATACCCACACCTGAAAACTACCAGCCACGGTGGACCATTGGCCCTGATCGATGGCACGCCATCCGAAGATGATATCGAATTGGCGGCACGTATCGTCGCACGTTACAGTCAAGGTAAGAAGGCAGAGAAGGTCGAGCTGGAATTCACTGATCTCGAAGGCAATGTCCGTGAGTTGAGTGTTACCCCGATGCCGGCCCAGGAAGTGGCAAAAAATTGGATTCTCTGAAAGCTTCAGTGATTAATCTTCAGTGACAAAAACGACCTCGTATCCCATGCCTCAGCGTTTAATTCTCGACTGCCACCGCCTACTCTGCCCGATGCCGGTGATCCGGGTGCAGGACCAGGTTGCGCAGATGCATGCCGGCGACGAGGTGGAGGCCATATGTACCGACCCCGGCGCACTCAACGATATCCCAGCCTGGTGCCGTATCAATGGTCACGAGGTCATCGAAATGCGTGAACAGGATGATGAATACATCGTCGTGGTGCGTGTAGGAGCGGCAGACTGATGGGCGGACACCATCATCACGGGCATTCGCATTTGAGTGAGCGTACTGCTGATACCCAGCGGGTTGCCGTCATCAGTGCATTGGTCAACCTGCTTTTATCCGGGGTCAAACTGGTTGTCGGCTTTATGGCCAATTCCGCGGCCTTGATTGCAGACGGAATCCACTCGGTATCCGATTTGCTGTCCGATGCGCTGGTATGGATTGCTGCTCATCATGCCGGCCATGAACCGGATGAAGAACATCCTTACGGGCATGGTCGTTTCGAAACAGCGGCTACCCTTGGCCTCGGGATCCTTTTGGTGTTGGTCGCACTCGGGATAGTGTGGGATGCGGTTGCCGGCGCTTTTCACCACGAAGACTCGATTCCTGGTGTGCTGGCGATCTACGCTGCGCTGTTTTCGATTCTCGCGAATGAAGGCCTGTATTGGTATACGCTGATCGTGGCACGCCGTATCAACTCGGAGATGTTGCGCGCCAATGCCTGGCATCATCGCACCGATGCCATCTCTTCCGTTGTCGTATTGATCGGCGTGGGTGGAGCCATGCTGGGTTGGGCCTACCTGGATTCGCTGGCCGCGGTGATCGTCGGTGTCATGGTGGCCAAGATAGGCTGGGATCTCGGCTGGGAGGCCATGCAGGAACTGGTTGACGCTTCCCTTGACGAGGATACGGTTCGTCAGGCCACCCAGGCCATCGAATCGGTGGATGGGGTTAGTTCGATTCACATGCTGCGGACTCGCCGGCATGGGCACGAGGCGGCTGCCGACGTGCATGTGCAGGTGGCGCCGCGACTCTCGGTTTCCGAAGGCCACATGATCAGTCAGGCGGTAGAGGACACACTCAAGGATTCGGTGGAAGCGATTACCGATGTGACTGTGCATATCGATCCGGAAGACGATGAGGAGGCGCCGCCGTGCCGTGACCTGCCCTTGCGTAGTGAGGCGTTGCAATTATTGCAGGCGCATTGGCCTGCCCTACCCGATCCTCATCGCATCCGCCTGCATTATCTGTCCGGCAAGATCGATGTCGAACTGGTGCTGCCGCTGGCTACTTACAAGGACGAGGAAACGGCGGCCGAATTCAAGCAAACCCTACAGGAAGGGATGGCCAACCTTCCCTCGTTTCGGCGCCTGTCGATTCTCTACTCGGAATAATGTTGCCCCGATTTTTTACATAGAGTCGACAATATGGTTCGACTTTCAGATGGCCACTCCAAGCATCGAGTTCGTTAAGCGCAGATGGGTAACAATCCCCGTAGCGTAGAGTGCTACATTAGGGCCAATCAGCTTGCGACACGAATTTCCCCATGCTCAAGTTCCAGCAACCGCCAAAAGAGTACGATGACGTCTTTCTTGAAGACACGGATCGTCCCCTGCCGGAGGTACTCAATCCCAACACGCGTTATATGTTTCTCGGTACCCTCGCAAAGGGGGGCAAGTCGATCATCCGTACCTGCCGGGACATGCACCTGTCACGTGTCGTCGTCTACAAGAGTCTGCGTTCAGAGTTCGTAAACGACCCTATCGAACAGCGCCGCCTGCTGCGCGAGGCGCGGGTCATGGCCCTGTTACAGCACCCCAACACGGTGCCGGTATATGAGATCGGTCGCGATCGTGAGGGCCACATCTACTTCACCATGAAGCTTGTTCATGGCTACACCTTGCGCGAGATCATGGATTACAGAGAACGTTATGACCTGACCCAGTTGGTCGAGGTGGTCGAGCAGGTTGCCCAGGCACTGAGTTACGCGCACGATCACGGTGTAGTCCACCGGGACATCAAACCCGAGAATATCCTGGCAGGCCCATATGGTGAGGTGTTGTTATTTGACTGGGGCTTGGCCAAGGTGTGGAAAAAGGACGGCACCACGCTGGAGGAGCCGGAGCCGGGCAAGAGTGTCGAAGGGTCAAAGAAGACGCTGACCGGGCACGGCAAGTTGCAGGGGACGCCGATCTACATGTCGCCTGAGCAGATGCGCCGCGATCCCGATATCAGTTTCAGTACGGATGTTTACAGCCTGGGCGTGGTGCTTTACGAGCTGCTTGCCGGGCAGGTGCCTTTCGACGCCGAACATACTTACGAAGTGATGGAAGCCGTGGAAAACGAGCCACCGGTTGCGCCTTCTAGCATCAGCAAGCTACCGGTACCGAGGATGCTTGAGGATCTGGTGATGCGCTGCCTGCACAAAGAGCCTGCCAAGCGGCCCGATATGAAGGAGTTTATCCAGGTTCTGCAGGCGGACTGGGCCCAGGACCTGTTGCGCTGACCATCGGTGGTTGATTTCAAGGCATGAAAAAACCGGAGTGGCTGAGCCACCCCGGTTTCGCACACTTTCAACACCTTGCGGTGAGGTTAAGCCAACGCTTCCTTGGTGGTCTTAACAATGGCCGCCGCGACCTTGTAGGGGTCAGCGTTGGACGCCGGGCGACGGTCTTCCAGGCGGCCGATCCAGCCGTCTTCCACGGTGCTGACCGGGATACGGATGGAGGCACCACGGTCGGAGACACCGTAGCTGAACTGGTCGATGGACTGGGTTTCGTGCTTACCGGTCAGGCGCTGCTCGTTGTGAGCGCCGTAAACGCCGATGTGGCGGCCGATGTTCTTGCCGAACTGTTCACAGATCTTGGTGAAGATCTCTTCCTTGCCTTCGGTACGCATTGGACCGTTGGAGAAGTTGGCGTGCATGCCTGAGCCGTTCCAGTCAGTATCGCCCAGAGGCTTTGGATGCCAGTCAACCGCCAGGTCATACTTCTCGGCGGTACGCTCCAACAGGTAGCGGGCCAGCCAGATTTCGTCGCCGGCACGCTTGGCGCTCTTGGCGAAGATCTGGAATTCCCACTGACCTGCAGCCACCTCGGCATTGATTCCTTCAACGTTCAGACCGGCCTCGAGGCACATGTCCAGGTGTTCTTCGATCAGGTCGCGACGGTAGGCATTGCGTGCACCGACGGAGCAATAGTAAGGGCCTTGGGGCGGCGGATAGCCGCCAGCCGGGAAGCCCGGAGGCAAATTGGTTTCCGGATTCCAAAGGAAGTACTCCTGTTCGAAACCGAACCAGAAATCGTCATCGTCATCCTCGATGGTCGCGCGACCGTTGGAAACGTGCGGCGTGCCGTCAGCATTCAAAACCTCGGTCATCACCAAGTAGGAGTTCTTGCGATCGGGGTCAGGAATAATGGCCACTGGCTTCAACAGGCAGTCGGACGCATTACCTTCAGCCTGTTCGGTGGAACTGCCGTCGAATACCCACATCGGGCATTCTTCCAACGATCCGCCGAAATCAGAGCGGACCATGGTCTTACTGCGCAGGCTCTGGGTCGGTTTGTAGCCGTCCAGCCAAATGTATTCCAACTTGCTTTTCATTTGAAAAATATCTCCAACTTAGTACTTTTTTCGGGCCTAGGCCCATCCAAATATTCCCGCCGGGACTTGTTGCACCAATTCAGTGCTTATAATGCACCCAGGTGCAAAAAATGCCCTATCGCGGTGCACTGAGACCGGCATCCAATCCGGCCAATGGCCCCGGGTTAGTGCGAAAATTCCGTTTCCTGGAGGGGGAAAGACACTTGAGCCGTTTGGCACAAAAAGTCCTAGCGGCTTGTGGAATCGATAAATTTCCAGGCCAGTAAAGTGCCTGCTGAACATTTCGACCCGTCTTTGGGATTCCGTGGAGTCGCCGATGGCCACCCCTCCTGGCTTTCATAGCAAGCAAGTGGCGTGCCAGGTGAGTTCCTGAGGGTCACGAATCCACTCTCCAGTCCCATCGCTAGCTGCCCTGCCCCTAACCCTGCTGGGCTCAGTCGATCTGCATACCTTTTGCTCAAGCACCGACGATTCTCATTGGGGCCTGGGCGGAAAAGCCCCTGCTTTCGTGCCTTATGCCTGTATCCATTGATTCCAATAGATTTCACACCGGAAACTGCCATAATCGTGCTCGTTCGCCGTGGCGTGTGCGGGTTAGTGCCCCAACCTGGTGTCGCTGGCATGCATTCTGCCTTAGGTAAAAGCCCCGATTTAAGCCGTTGGCGGCTGAGTGATCGGTCAAGAATTCGAATCAGCTGTTTGACAGCCACTATTAACCAAAACTGGAGATCGAAAATGGGCGCAAAAAAAGTCCTGAAGATGATCGAGGAAAACGACGTACGTTGGGTCGATTTCCGTTTCACTGACACCCGCGGTAAAGAACAACATGTGACCTTGCCGACTTCCGAGGTCAACGAGGAACTGTTTGAAGACGGCAAGATGTTCGATGGTTCCTCGATCGCTGGTTGGAAAGGCATCAACGAGTCGGACATGATTCTGATGCCGGAAGCCAACACCGCCGTTCTCGACCCGTTTACTGACGAGTCCACCATGAACCTGCGCTGCGACATCCTCGAGCCCTCCACCATGGAAGGTTACGAGCGCGACCCGCGCTCGGTGGCAAAGCGCGCCGAGGCCTACCTGGCCTCCACCGGTATCGGTGATGCCGCGTACTTTGGCCCGGAACCGGAGTTCTTTGTCCTGGATGATGTGCGCTGGTCCGTGGACATGTCCGGTTCGATGGTCAAGATCGATTCCGAAGAGGCCGAGTGGAACTCTGAGCGAGTCTACGAGGACGGCAACATCGGTCACCGTCCGAGTGTCAAAGGCGGCTATTTCCCGGTACCGCCCGTAGATGCCCTGCATGACCTGCGTGGCGCCATGTGCCAGGCGATGGAGGAGATGGGCGTACCCGTCGAGGTGCACCACCACGAGGTTGCCACCGCCGGTCAGTGTGAGATTGGCACCAAGTTCAGCACCCTGGTGGAGCGTGCCGACTGGGTCCAGATCCAGAAGTACTGTACCTGGAACGTGGCGCATGCCTACGGTAAGACCGCAACCTTCATGCCGAAACCGATTGTTGGCGACAATGGTTCCGGTATGCACGTGCATCAGTCTATTTTCAAAGGTGGCGAGAACATGTTTGCTGGCGACCAGTACGGCGGTCTGTCTGAAACGGCGCTGTACTATATCGGCGGTATCATTAAGCACGAGCGTGCCCTGAATGCCTTCACCAATGCCTCCACCAACTCTTACAAGCGCCTGGTGCCGGGTTTCGAGGCACCGGTCATGCTGGCCTACTCTGCCCGCAACCGTTCCGCCTCCATCCGGATTCCCTGGGTCTCCGGCCCGAAAGCCCGGCGCATCGAGGTGCGTTTCCCGGATCCGACCGCCAACCCGTACCTGGCTTTCTCCGCCATGATGATGGCCGGCCTGGACGGTATCCAGAACAAGATCCACCCGGGCGATGCCGCGGACAAGGATCTTTACGACCTGCCGGCCGAAGAGGCATTGGCCATTCCGACCGTCTGCCACAGCCTCGACCAGGCCCTGGAGGCGCTGGACGCGGACCGCGACTTCCTCAAGGCGGGTGGCGTGTTCACGGATGACCTGATTGACGGGTACATCGAATTGAAGATGGAAGAGGTCACCACCCTGCGCATGACCACCCATCCGGTTGAATTCGATCTGTACTACAGCCTGTAACAGTGTGCCTTCCTGCCCATGGGTGGGATGTTGAAGAGAAACCCGCGGTTTTTACCGCGGGTTTTTTGTGAACGGTTGAAAATTACCGACCATCGGCGTGGTGCGAACAGACGGACTGCACTATGCTCTCAACATGCATAAAATTATCGCGTTTTCGCTGCTTTTCGCCTCCTTTTCATCGTATGCCGTGATCTGCAAGACGGTCGGCCCTGACGGTGAGGTGACCTACTCGGACGTCCCGGAAGAGGAATGCCAGAACCGAGTCCGTCTGCCGCAATCCAGCACCTACGAACCGGTGCCGGTTGGTGGAGCTGGAACGGGTGAACCCGGAGCGACGGGCGAAGCTGCCGAATTTACCGGCTATGTGTCGGCCAGAATTACGCAGCCGGCCAACAATGGCACGGTGAGGAGCGAAGAAGGACGTGTAGCGGTATCCTTGGAGATTGAACCTGGTTTGCAACCGGGGCACAGCGTTCGTTGGATTCTGGATGGCATCCAGATTCAGCCTTCGTTTGATGCACCCTCCGCGGTGCTGACAGGTGTTGATCGTGGGACCCACTCGCTGAGTGCCCAGGTGCTTGATGAGCGGGGACGGGTCGTGCGCAGCACCGCAACGGTTCGTTTCACGTTGCGAAAAACGTCGATTCTCGACGGAGAAGGCGGTGATTCCGCGACCCCGCCACCCCCAAGCTATGAATCCGGGGGTTTCAAAGCCAAGGTACCCGACGATCCCCCCTATCCTTCCGACGAGCCGGCCGAAAACACGTTCGATACGGATCCGCGCGTACCGGGCGAATCGCCGGAATATCAGGGCACGGACACACCGAAGGATTTTTATAGCAACACCCCTCCCCCGATCTCCACGACGCCTGGGCAGACCAATCCGGCGTTTAAGCCCAATTTCTCCGTGCAATAAAAAAGCTGCACTATAATGGTGCGATAGGCGCTTGCCTAACGCACGGTTTTGGCACGACCAATATGGTGCTCAGATTAACTATCTGATTTTTCACTCATAATTCTGCCATTTTCTGCATCACGATAATGGCCTGAAACTTGCTGCGTTCTATCTGATGAGCAACGCCCTGACCCCAATTGATGCAAACATCCTCGATAGCCTGTCCACGGGAGTGGTGGTGTTTAGCGATGATTTGCAGGTGACGTACCTGAACCAGATGGCGGAATCGCTGCTGGGCATCAGTGCCCGGCATGTTCTCGGGCAGTACCCGGAGGCGAACATCACCTGCGATGGCCAGATCCTGGCACACATGGTCACGGCCGCTGCGCGTGAGGGTCAATCGATCTCCAAGCGCGGTGTAACACTTGTGAGCGCGGACCGGGTCAGCATCACGGTCGATTGCATGATGAACCCTATCCTGGACGACCAGGGTGATTCCTACACCATTCTCGAATTGCAGCAGGTGGATCGACAAATGCGGATCCGCCGCGAGAACCAGTTGATCAGGCAACAGGTCGCTACCCGCAACCTGGTACGTGGCCTGGCCCATGAAATTAAAAACCCGCTGGGTGGCCTGCGCGGCGCGGCCCAGTTACTGCAGGCGGAACTGCCAGAGCCAGAGCTGGAAGAATATACCCAGATCATTATCCAGGAAGCCGATCGCCTGCAGGAGCTGGTCAACCGGATGCTGGGCCCAAACCGCCGGCCGAACTACCGCCTGCTCAGTATTCACCATGTGCTAGAGCGCGTCAGAAGCCTGATTCTGGCGGAAGTCGGCACAGATAACATCGATATCGAGCGAGATTACGATCCAAGTATTCCAGAGCTCAGTGGCGACATGGACCAGCTGATCCAGGCAATCCTGAATATCGTGAAGAACGCTGTACGGGCTTTGGGTGAACAGGGAAACATTGTCCTTCGAACTCGCGTGGCGCGTAATTTCACTATCGGTGAGGAACGGCACCGCCTTGTCGCGCAGATAGAAATTGAAGACAACGGGCCGGGCATCCCCGACGAGATTGTGGATACCCTGTTCATGCCCATGGTGACGTCGGGTGACGGTCAGGGTCTCGGGTTGTCGATCGCGCAATCGCTGATAACCCAGCACAAGGGCCTGGTTGAGTGTCGTAGCCGGCCGGGCAGAACCGTTTTCACCATTTTGCTGCCAGTGGTTCAGGAACAAACCACTAACAAGGAAAAAATAGAATGACCGCCGTTAATTCTGTCTGGGTAATCGACGACGACCGCTCGATACGCTGGGTTTTGGAGAAAGCCCTGCAGAAAGCGGGCATGTCAGTGGAAACCTTCAGCGATGCTGAATCGGTACTCCCAGCGTTGGATCAGGAAAGACCGGAAGCGATCGTCTCGGATATCCGCATGCCGGGCATGGATGGCATCGCCCTCCTTGAACAGATTCAGACCCACTGGCCCGATCTGCCGGTCATCATCATGACCGCGCATTCCGACCTGGACAGCGCGGTATCCGCTTACCACAGCGGGGCCTTCGAGTACCTGCCAAAGCCTTTTGACGTGACAGAGGCCGTGGAATTGGTGCAACGTGCCTGCAGGCTGAGTCGCGAAGCCCAGGCACAGCACCAGCCGGAGGCAACGACCAGTACCGAGATTATTGGTGAAGCGCCTGCGATGCAGGAGGTGTTCAGAGCCATCGGCCGATTGGCACGTTCCAACATCACCGTATTGATCAACGGCGAATCAGGCACGGGCAAGGAACTGGTCGCACATGCACTGCACAGGCATAGTCCGCGTTCGGACGGGCCCTTCATCGCGCTGAACATGGCGGCAATCCCCCATGACTTGTTGGAATCCGAGTTGTTCGGGCATGAAAAGGGGGCTTTTACCGGCGCTCAAAACCGACGCCAGGGACGTTTTGAGCAGGCCAACGGCGGCACCTTGTTTCTCGATGAGATAGGTGACATGCCGGCAGAGCTGCAAACCCGCTTGTTACGCGTACTCGCTGATGGCGAATTCTATCGTGTTGGAGGACATGAGCCGGTGAGGGTAGATGTTCGGATCATTGCCGCCACCCACCAAAACCTTGAGTCCCTGGTTGCGCAAGGCCGTTTCCGGGAAGACCTGTTCCACCGTCTCAATGTGATCCGTGTACACCTGCCTTCGCTGCGGGAGCGGCGGGAAGACATTCCCCTGTTGATGGAACATTTTCTACAGAGCGCCGCGAGCGAATTGTCGGTGGAAGCCAAGGTGCTCTTACCGGAGACCTCCGAGCAACTGCGCCAGTTCGATTGGCCAGGCAATGTTCGCCAACTGGAGAACACTGCCCGCTGGTTGACCGTCATGGGTTCGGGCCGGGAGATTCATCCTGATGATCTACCGCCAGAACTGCATGAGCGCCAGGCAAGCAAGTCGGGGACGGGCGACTGGCGCGAAGCTTTGCGCAGCTGGGTCAGGCATTCTCTGGCGGAGGGCAGGGAAGGGCTGCTAGAAGAAGCAACCCCGGAGTTTGAAACCATCATGATCGAGACCGCCCTGGAATTCACCGGAGGCCGAAAGCAGGACGCTGCCCGCCTGCTCGGATGGGGACGCAATACACTGACGCGGAAAATCAAGGAATTGGGCCTGGAGGATGACCACAAGGTTGCCAGTTGAAGGGCGGCTATTTTCCCCTGCGCATCCTGTTTGAATGCAGGTCAGTCCTTGCAACTATAATCTCGCTCTCGTTTTATTGGAGATGGATGCGTGGACAGCACAAGCATTGACCTGGTCGGTTCTAAAATCAGCGCTGTTATCGTTGAAGGTGACACCGTAAAGGTTCGTTTCGAACCTGCCTATTTGATCAAGTCAATGACCGGATCCGTGGAGCGTACCCGCTGGTGGCAAAATGGTGAGCTCGTATTCGACGGAGCGGAACTGGATGAGGATCGGGCGCTACCGGAACTACCGGCGTCCTGCGCCGGTGGTGATGTTGGAGAAAACGTATACACCTACCGGGACATGGTGCCGGTTCCGCTGGAGAGTGTAGGGCGCGCGCACTGCGACCTGAAAATAGAAGGCAGCGATGCAACGATCCGCGTACTGGCAGAGGCGGTGACGCTGGTGCTCGAAGACGTGCCCAAGTACATCGAACATCTGAGGCCGGAATAAAGTACAGCAGGGACGAAAAACCCTGCTCAAACGAGCAGGGCTTTTTTTCAATACCAGACTTTCTCAGGCAGCCAGGACGGTGTTTGCCTTCTCCATGGCGTGTTTGGCAGCTTCTACGATCTGCAAACTGAAGTCCGGTGATACCTTGCTCAGTCCAAGGCGATGGAATGCCGGCATTTGGTCGAGCGGGACTTGGCTGGCATTGCCATGGCCGATATCGGCGTGCCGTTCTGCAACGAGCACGATATCGGCGTAGTCCGCCTCGTATTGATGCTGGCGCATCAGATTGCCGGATTCACTGACGACGACCAGCAATTCTGGAGCCAGGTTCCACATGCTCAAAAGGTCGCGACTCAGCTCTGCCGAGTGGTTCGCAATCACGGCGTTGAGTTGTTGTGCATCCACGGGCGGTTCAGCCTCGTTCGCATAGCCGAGAATGGCAGCGTCGCCGATACGATGCAGGAGTCCGGCCAAAGCTGCCAGGTCGGGGTCGAAGCGTTCGCTCAGGCGCGCCAGGACATAACTGATGGCAGAGACTCGTATACTGCGCTCCCACCATTTCTTCATGCGTTTCGCGATCTCCGGCCGCGGTTTGCGCATGGTCTCGCGGAACACGCAATTCACGGCCAGGGCGGCGACTTTGTCGACGCCCAGTCGTTCCACCGCCTCTTCGCAGGTGTTGACAGGCTTTTCCTCCGAGGAGAGGTTGCTGTTGACCGCCTTGATCGTTTTCGCCGCGAGGGCCGGGTCCAACATGATGGCCTGGCTGAGTTTGCGGGGATCGTCACCGGCATTGAGGATGGCATGTCCGACTTTCTGGGCCACGACGTTGAGTGATGGCAGCACCAAACGACCTTCGAAGAGCGCGTCGATCACCTGGGAAACGAGCAATTCCTGGGATTCGGATTCCATGTCGATGATGGTTTCCACCACAGAGTAGCTTTCATGTTCGAATATCGCAGAATGCTGCTGGAGGGGCAGGTAATCGTCCAGGATGCCTCGCTCGATACGCAGATAAAGGACGTTGCTCAGGGCCTTGACTTCGTAACGCGTGGGTCGAAGCTGACACAGGGGTTGTTTGGCGGTGCGGTCCTGTGAGCTGATGGTGAAGGTTGCGCCATCCGCAGCCCGCAGTTCCACGTCACCATCAAGCAGGTACAGGGCGTCACTATCATTGCTACCGAGCTCCAGCAGTCGCGTATTGCGGGGCGCGCCAGCGACTTGCAGGCGCTTGGACAGGGCCTCAAGAGAAGGGGAATCGAGGTCCTTCAGCTGGTGTAGGGTCTTGAGAACCTCTACGGATGGATGTGTGTCTGGCTGACTCATGACGGTGTTGGCGATCGTTCCTGTTCGCAGTTGCTTTTGTTTCTCACCGCTACACTATAGTATCGCCCGGCCGGGAAGGGGAGAGAAAGCAGGCCAACCCTCAGTGCTGCAGGAGGTTTCTCATTTTCTAAGCGCCCAGCAGGCCCAAGGTCTCCTCGATCTCCTGGCGTGCCTGATCCAGGATCTGCATGCTCGATTCCGGTGAGGCTTCACCAAACCCCAGTTTCGCGTAAGCAGGCGTCTGATCGATCTCTGGCAATTCCTGGTGCTGATGATGACCGATTAGCGCATGCAGTTTGGCGATGACCACCAGGTCAACGTAGTCACAAGTGCCTTTGTGCTCACGCTGCCAGTGCTCAGCTTCTGAGGCGACCTCGGCGAGAAAAGCCGGAAGCTGCCATTTCGCAAGAATCATATTGCCAAGTTGTCCCCGAAATTGCCGCATGGTGGCTTCCAGTGCACCCGGATGCTCATTGATTTCCGGAAAATTCCTCGCATAACCCAGCACAGCCACGCTCCCGATATCGTGTACGAGGCCGGCCAGCAGCGCGGTCTCCGCGTCGAGATGCTTACACTGCTTGGCCAGGATATGGGCAATAGCGCCAACGTGCCGGGAGTGATCCCAGATCTCCCGCATCTTCTTGTTCAGGAGTGCTGAATT
>Ga0180430_10001494_pt1 | contig 22641 bp, 25 predicted proteins | sample SS_ome_9_FD_132999 | JGI IMG/M metagenome (GOLD analysis project Ga0180430, IMG submission 132999) | Hypersaline lake sediment archaeal communities from the Salton Sea, California, USA - SS_1_S_2 metaG | ecosystem: Environmental > Aquatic > Non-marine Saline and Alkaline > Hypersaline >... | reverse complement strand
ATAGTAGGTCAGACCTGAAGAAACTGCACTGATAAACCAGAAAAGAAAGAAACCGATTGTATAGCCAGCAAGTCTTGAGACTTCTGGATAGCCTGAGATGCTTGCCAATTCGGTAGGGTCGAAAAATGCAAAGAACAAAATGGTGCTCAAACTGGCAACCAGGAAAGACGGCCAGAAAATTGATACCAGGTTTTGAAATTGTGAAATTTCTGATTCTTTACCCAGGCTGGTGGCTTTTGATGACATAGTTTCTCCATATGCGCGTTTTTTGTGATGGACCCAGAACACTGATACCAACCACATTATTATCCTAAGTGGGAATAGGGCCAGGTATCATTGAAATTTTTAAATTATTTCAATAATTCAGCATCTTATTACCCGCCTTTTGAAATATCCAGAAGATTTATTCGCTCAGCCCGGCAAGGAGACGGGTGAGGAAAGTGTAGACAAAAAAAAGCCCGGTACAAGGACCGGGCTTTTTTCTTTACTGAGCTGTCTGATTAGTTATTGGACAGACCGTAAACGTAGGCAGTAAGTACATGAACCTTGTCATCACCCAGCATTTCTTTCCATGCAGGCATGACATTGTTACGACCTTCAGCAATAGTCTTCTTGATATCAGACTTTGCTTTACCGAATAACCAGATGTTGTCATTCAGTTTAGGTGCCCCCAGTGCGTGCATGCCAGCGCCATCAGGCATGTGGCAGGCGGCACAGTTGGTCATGTAAATTTCTTTACCTTTGGCTGCCATGTCAGCGTCTGCTTTACGGCCACTCAGTTCCAGAACGTATTCTGTCACGTTGTCAACACCATCAGCTCCGATAATTGGCTCCCAGGGAGGCATAGCCTGTGCTGCCGGCATAGGGGCTTTCTGACGACGACCCATGGCAATACTGGTTTTGATCATGTCAGGTGTTCCACCAAACAGCCAGTCATCATCGGTGAGGTTAGGATAGCCCTTGGAACCGCGTGCATCTGAACCATGACACTGAACGCAGTAGGTCAGGTACAGGCGTTTACCCATGTCAGTCGCTTCAGTATTTTTGGCCAGTTCAGGAATGGCTACATCACGATATTGCGCATAGATCGGATCGTATTTTTCCTTGGCTGCTGCCATTTCATCAGCGTGCTGAGATTGTGCTGTCCAGTTCAGGGCGCCTTTATAAGTGCCCAGGCCCGGGTAAAGGTAAAGATATCCCAGTGCAAAGATAATAGTGATGTAGAACATCCACAGCCACCAGCGCGGCAGAGGGTTGTTGTACTCCTGCAGGTCACCATCCCAGGAATGACCAGTTACGTCACCCTCAGCAGATTCCCCATCACGTTTTTTCATTGTCCACCAGATCAGCCATACACAGGCTAAAATGTTGCCCACTGTGATTACAGTGATCCAGTTACTCCAAAATGAACTCATTTTTTGTTCTCCCGTTTAACTGTTGACTTATGCTGATCATCATCAGCAAAAGGCAAGTTAGCGGCATCATCAAAGGACTTTTTCCGTCTTTTACTGTAGGCCCAGATCACAATGCCGATGAAGGCAATAAATGCCAGGACCGTCTGCAGAGATCGAAAATCGTTAATATCCATTGATGAGCGCCCTTATAATGCCGTGCCAAGTCCCTGAAGATAATGAACCAGTGCGTCAGCTTCAGTTTTACCTTCAACTGCAGCCTTGGCATTTTTCATGTTTTCTTCAGTGTAAAGTTCACACTTGGGACAGGTTGCTCCAATGACGACGTTCAACTGGGCCATTTTGGTGGCCGTCAGGTCGCCGGTTAGCTTGGCATCAAACAGCCAAGGGTAGGATGGCATGTTTGACTCAGGCACTACATCACGAGGATTGTAGAGGTGAGCATATTGCCAGTCATCACTATAACGACCGCCTACACGAGCCAGATCAGGACCGGTACGTTTTGAGCCCCACTGGAATGGGTGATCGTAAACAGACTCACCGGCAACCGAGTAGTGACCGTAACGTTCCGTTTCAGCACGGAATGGACGAATCATTTGTGAATGACAGTTGTAACAACCTTCACGGATATAGACATCGCGACCTTCCAGTGCCAGGGCGTCGTAACGCTCAACACCTTCTACAGGCTCGGTTGTGTCTTTCAGGAAGAATAATGGGAACCATTCAACAGCACCACCCGCCAAAGCAACGACGAGGATCAGTACCATCATCAGGCCGATATTTTTTTCTACGACTTCATGACTCATTGCAATATCCTCCTTAGTGAGCTGCTACTTGAGGGATGGCTTCATTTGCTTCACCCTTGTTGGAAATGGTTTTCACGACGTTGTAGATCATGATGAACATACCACTAAGGAACAGAATACCACCCAGTAGACGGATGTAGTAGAAAGGATAGGTTCTTTCTACAGACTCGATGAAGGAATAGGTCAGGGTGCCGTCAGCGTTAACTGCGCGCCACATCAGACCCTGCATAACACCGGCAATCCACATCGCGGCGATGTAGAGGACAGTACCAATGGTGGCAATCCAGAAGTGCAGTTCAACCAGGCCTTTGCTGTACATGCCTTCACGACCATACAGTTTAGGGAACAGGGAGTACAGAGCACCGATTGAAACCATGGCAACCCAGCCCAGAGCACCGGAGTGAACGTGCCCAACAGTCCAGTCAGTGTAGTGAGACAGTGCATTTACCGTCTTGATTGACATCATTGGGCCTTCGAAAGTAGACATACCATAGAAGGACAGTGAAACAATCAGGAACTTCAGAACAGGATCAGTTCTCAGTTTATGCCATGCGCCTGACAGCGTCATGATACCGTTGATCATACCACCCCAGGAAGGAGCCAGCAGGATGAGTGAGAACACCATACCAACGGATTGTGTCCAGTTAGGCAGAGCTGTGTAGTGCAGATGGTGAGGTCCAGCCCACATGTAGGTGGATACCAGTGCCCAGAAATGCACAACCGACAGACGGTATGAGAAGACAGGGCGGCCTGCCTGCTTGGGTACGAAGTAGTACATAATACCCAGGAAGCCGGCGGTCAGGAAGAAACCTACCGCGTTGTGACCATACCACCACTGGATCATAGCATCGATGGCGCCAGGATAGAGGCTGTAACTCTTGGTCAGGCTAACTGGAATTGCAGCACTGTTCACCAGGTGCAGCAGGGCGACAACAAGGATAAAAGCGCCGTAGAACCAGTTTGCAACGTAGATGTGTGGAGTTTTACGTTTTACGATGGTTCCAAAGAAAACCAGAGCGTAAGTCACCCAGACAACTGTGATCAGCAGGTCAATTGGCCATTCCAGTTCAGCGTACTCTTTACCACTGGTGAAACCCAGAGGCAGGGTAACTGCAGCCAGTACGATGATCAGGTTCCAGCCCCAGAAGGTCAGGGAAGCCAGCGGACCACCAAACAGACGTGTCTGACAGGTGCGTTGAACCACGTAATAAGATGTGGCGAAAAGTGCAGAGCCGCCGAAAGCGAAAATCACTGCGTTGGTGTGTAACGGTCTCAGTCTGCCGTAAGACAGGAATGAAATACCGTCGGTGAGTGTCGGGAATGCCAGTTGCGCAGCGACGATAACGCCGACGAGCATGCCCACAATACCCCAGATTACCGTCATAAAGGCAAACTGGCGCACAATCTTATAGTTGTACGTGGCCTGTGACTCCATTTGTTTTGTCTCCAAAGCGTTGCATGATTATTGATATTGGTTTTTCTTGGTGCGAGCACCAAGTCTAGATTCTAGTTTATTGACAATTTGATACAAGCGAAAATTGGCCAAATAAAATAAAAATTTAGACCGGCGTAATATGATGGAATACTAAAATTGATTCATTGATATGTATCAATTAATTAACAGGGATTGTGGTGAAATTAATCTGGAAAGGGTTTGTGAAGTGAATCAGGCTGAATTCTGGTGATTATTATGGCGTGGCGAACTGTCACAAATGCTTTGTAATCCTTCAAGGTCCAGTAATTCAATGTGTTTGCGTTCGACTTTGAGTATGCCTTCATCCTGGAAACGGGTAAAAAGTCGGCTGACAGTTTCTACCGCAAGGCCAAGATAGTTGCCGATTTCATTACGAGACATGCTCAGGTTGAACTCGGTAGCAGAAAATCCACGCTGCTTGTAACGCTGGGAAAGACTTAACAGAAAGGTCGCCAGTCTTTCATCGGCATTACGTTTGCCCAGCAGAATTAACATGTTGGATTCATTAGTGATTTCACGGCTCATCAGGCGAAACATCTGATGTTGCAGACTGGGTATTTCTATTGAGAGGTTTTCCAGTTTTTCGTAGGGGATAAGGCAAACCGCAGTGGTTTCGAGTACCTTTGCGGTACAGCCGTGGGTGCCGGTTTCAATCGCATCAAGACCAATAATCTCGCCAGGTAAGTGAAAGCCCAGAACCTGGTCGGAGCCATCTTCACGAGAGATGTAGGTTTTTATGGAGCCGGTTTTGACAGCATAAATACCCTTTAAAGAATCACCTTCACGGAACAGGTAGTCATTTCGGTGATGGGGTTTGGTGCGGTTGATGATCTGGTCAAGACGGGTTATATCTTTATCATCCAGTCCCATGGGCAAACAGAGACGGGACAGACTGCAGTTTTCACAGGCAACTTTAAGGTCATTAAGTGTTACAACTGTTGGCTTTGTCATAAGTTTAAGTCTGCAAGTTTTGCCTATTTATAATATTTGCTTATTGACTAATTCTGGCTTGTTCCGACCATGATGACAAGTTTTTATTGATCTGGATCAATATTTTTAAATTGTGGAAAAGATGCAGGCAAAAAAAACCCCGCATAAGAATGCAGGGTTTTTATCAGCAAATACTGGTCAAGCTTATTTTGCTGGAGCCTGAGGTGCAGGTGGGGCACCGTATGGGCCTCTTGGTCCGTAAGGGTTTTGTCCGTATGGAGCTGGGCCTGGGCCTGGGCCATAGCCATAACCTCTTGGTGCGCCGTAGCCACCATAGCCTGGGTAGCTGTTGCTGTAGCCGTAGCCACGACCATCTCCGTAACCACGAAAATCACCGCGGTAGTCTCCGTAGCCATCGCCACGCCATGCAGTGTCACCACGACCGCGACCGCGGAAGTTCATGGAAAATTCACTGTCCATGTCGCCGGAACCTGATGCATCACCACGACCATAGCCGTCGCCAGAACCGTAGCCACGGCTATCGAAACGACCATCACTACTGTACTGGCCACTGTCGCTGTCCCAAAAGGCTGAAGCAGTGGTTGAGGCCATAGCTGTTACGATCGCTATACTGAGGATTTTTTTCATAAATTTACTCCAAAAATTTTATTTTAGGTAAGTGGTTTTGAAACGTTCCCTGTAAAAGCGATTCCGATAAATCGGTATATTTCAGGGCCGAGACGATTCACTGCCAGAAAAAATTCATAGCAATTAGACTATAGACGAGAAATCAGGGTATGAAAACAAAATTTCTTTTACTGATTTTTTGGGAGTTTTATTTGAGGGAAACTCTGCCTTCTGTTACTGTTAGCCTCCGTCGCGACATCACATCTGACGGTTCTCAATAACTAATGGCAAAATATATTTTTATCACTGGCGGTGTTGTTTCCTCATTGGGCAAGGGCATCGCATCTGCATCACTGGGCGCACTTCTGGAAGCGCGTGGCCTCAAGGTCACCATGATCAAGCTTGATCCTTATATCAATGTTGATCCTGGTACCATGAGTCCGTTTCAGCATGGAGAGGTTTTTGTCACCGAAGACGGTGCCGAAACTGATCTCGATCTGGGTCATTATGAGCGTTTTATCCACACCACCATGACCCGCAACAACAATTTCACCACTGGACAGATCTATGAAAGTGTTATTCGCAAGGAAAGACGCGGAGAATATCTCGGTGGAACGGTTCAGGTCATTCCGCATATTACCGATGAAATCAAGGCCAGCATCAAGCTGGGGGCAGGTGATTCTGATATCGCCATGATTGAGATTGGTGGTACGGTTGGTGATATCGAGTCTTTACCATTTCTGGAAGCCATCCGTCAGCTGGGTGTTGAACTGGGACATGATAATGCATTGTTCATGCACCTGACACTGGTGCCTTATATTCCCACTTCCGGTGAAATCAAGACCAAACCGACCCAGCACTCGGTCAAGGAACTGCGTTCGATCGGTATTCAACCCGATATTCTGTTATGTCGTGCAGCTGAAGAGCTGCCGGAAAATGAAAGAAAGAAAATTGCGCTGTTTACCAACGTGCAGGAAAAGGCCGTGATTTCAGCGGTCGATGCTGATTGTATTTACAGAATTCCTTCGCTGTTACATGAACAGGAACTGGATCAGATTGTCGTCGACCAGTTCAGATTGGAAGTTCCTCCTGCCAACTTGGATGACTGGGATCACGTTGTAGAAGGTCTGATGAACCCGCCATCAGCAGTCGATATTGCCATGGTTGGCAAATACGTGGACCTGACAGAATCCTATAAATCCCTGAATGAAGCGCTTTCTCATGCGGGTATCAGCAACAACGTCAAGGTCAATATTCATTATATCGATTCAGTCGATATTGAAGAAAAGGGTGCTTCGGTGCTTGAAGGAATGCATGCGGTGCTGGTACCGGGTGGTTTTGGTAATCGTGGCGTTGAAGGTAAAATACAGGCTGCGCAATATGCCCGTGAAAACAGTGTTCCTTACCTGGGGATCTGCCTCGGGATGCAGGTGGCTGTGATTGAGTATGCGCGAAATGTGGTAGGTCTGGATAAAGCCCACAGCACAGAGTTCGACCCCACTACGCCGCATCCCGTTATTGGTCTGATCTCTGAATGGCAGGATGCTGATGGTTCTGTGCAGAAACGCACAGAAGATTCAGAGCTCGGTGGCACCATGCGCCTCGGCGGACAGGAATGTAAGCTATCGATTAACTCGAAAGCCTATCAGGCCTACCAGAAAGATGTGATTACCGAGCGTCATCGCCACCGTTACGAGTTTAACAACCATTATCGTCAGTCCCTGTCCGAACACGGATTGCATATTGCTGGATTGTCGATTGACAATGAACTGGTTGAAATCGTTGAAATTGATGACCACCCGTGGTTTGTGGCCTGTCAGTTCCACCCGGAATTTACCTCCACGCCACGTGACGGACATCCGTTATTCAGTGGTTTTATCCATGCCGCTGTCGAACACGCGGGCACGGATTTACAAGACAGCCGGAAGGAGGCAGTCGTCTCATGAAGCTTTGTCATTTTGAAGCAGGACTTGATCAGCCAGTCTTTCTGATTGCAGGTACCTGTGTCATCGAATCGGAACAGATGGCTATGGATACCGCCGCACAGTTGAAAGAGATTACCGGCTCTCTGGGTATCCCTCTTATCTATAAGTCATCGTTCGACAAGGCCAATCGTTCTTCACACGAATCTCATCGCGGTCCGGGGATAGAAGAAGGGCTGCGTATTTTACAAAAGGTAAAAGACGATATTGGCGTACCTGTGTTAACAGATGTCCACGAAGATACACCATTAAACGAAGTTGCGGATGTGGTTGATGTACTGCAGACGCCAGCTTTTTTATGCCGTCAGACGAATTTTATCCTGGAAGTTGCCAGTCAGGGCAAGCCGGTGAATATCAAGAAAGGCCAGTTCTTGGCGCCCTGGGATATGGCCAATGTGGTCAACAAGGCCAAATCAACGGGCAATGAGCAGATCATGGTGTGTGAACGCGGTGCATCATTTGGGTACAACAATCTTGTTTCAGATATGCGTTCACTGGCTGTCATGCGCGATACGGATTGCCCCGTGGTTTATGATGCAACACATTCTGTGCAGTTGCCGGGCGGGCAAGGTACCTCCTCTGGTGGTCAGCGAGAGCATGTTCCTGTATTGGCACGTGCAGCAACGGCTGTGGGTATCGCCGGGTTATTCATGGAAACGCATCCTGACCCTGAGTGTGCCCTTAGTGATGGACCGAATTCATGGCCACTGGGCAGGATGAAAGAATTGCTGGAAACACTGGTTTCCATTGATCGTACCGTAAAACAAACAGGTCTGATTGAAACGACCTTGTAACGGAAGCATGTCATATTTAGCTTCCTCTCAACGAGAGGGAGTCACAGATTTAGTAGTATCAATTTAAACAGGAAAGGAAAATGTCTGAAATTGTCGATATTCGCGCACGCGAAATTCTGGATTCCAGGGGGAATCCAACCATTGAAGCTGACGTCATCACCAAAGATGGTGCATGGGGCAGGGCTGTAGCACCATCGGGTGCATCAACTGGATCACGGGAAGCACTGGAACTGCGTGATGGAGATAAAAGCCGTTACCTCGGTAAAGGCGTCCTCAAGGCAGTAGCTAACGCTAACGGTGAAATCCGTGACAAGCTGCTGGGCATGAATGTTGAAGACCAGACAGCTATCGACAATTCCATGATTGAACTGGATGGCACGGAAAACAAATCACGCCTGGGTGCCAATGCGACGCTGGCTGTTTCACTGGCTGCTGCACATGCCACGGCACAGGAAAAAGGCATGCCGTTGTATCAGTCTCTGGGTGCTGGTGAATATCGTCTGCCTGTACCGATGATGAATATCATCAATGGCGGTGAGCATGCCGATAACAGTGTTGACTTGCAGGAGTTCATGATTCTGCCAGTGGCAGCGGGCTCAATCCGCGAAGCCATACGTTACGGCGCCGAAATTTTCCATGCACTCAAATCTGTGCTCGGTGGCAAAGGGCTGGCAACCACAGTTGGTGATGAAGGAGGTTTTGCTCCAAACCTGCGATCCAATGTCGAAGCTGTCGAAGTGATTCTTGAAGCCATCGAAAAAGCCGGCTTTGCACCAGGAAAGGAAATTTATCTTGGACTGGATGCAGCCAGTTCCGAATTCTACAAGGATGGCACTTATAAGCTGGCTTCTGAAGGCAAGTCTTTCGACTCGGCTGGCTTTATTGATTATCTGGCTGACTGGGTCGACCAGTACCCGATTATATCTATCGAAGATGGTCTGGATGAAAGTGACTGGGATGGCTGGAAATTATTGACCGATAAACTGGGTGACAAAATCCAGTTAGTTGGCGATGACCTGTTTGTCACCAATCCAAAAATTTTCCAACAAGGCATTGATAAAGGTATTGCTAACTCCATCCTGATCAAGTTCAACCAGATTGGTACGTTAAGCGAAACTCTTGAAGCCATCAAAATGGGACATGATGCAGGATATTCTGCCGTGGTTTCGCATCGTTCAGGCGAAACAGAAGATACCACCATTGCTGACCTGGTGGTTGCCACCAACACAGGGCAGATCAAGACAGGCTCACTCTCCCGTTCTGATCGTGTTGCCAAGTATAACCAGTTGATGCGTATCGAAGATCAGCTGGGTGCCGATGCCAAATTCGCCGGTTTTGAAGCTTTTCCCGGGTTGAAGTGATTCATTGCGTTTTCTGCTGGCCCTGCTTCTGCTGATTTTTCTTGCCCTGCAATACCGCCTGTGGGTCGGTGAGGGCAGCTATGCAGAAGTCAGGCACCTGCAACAGGAAATTGCAAACAGGAAAGCTGAGCTTGAGCGCATGGAAAAGGAAAACCAGGAATTGCGTGCCGAGATCGAGGATCTGAAAAAAGGTCTCGAGGCTATTCAGGAGCGGGCGCGCAGTGAACTGGGTATGATCAAAGAAGGTGAAACCTATTTCCAGATTGTTGAGCCGGAACCGTTGAAAGATGACTGATTCCTCATCTTACTGGGCTGTGGTTCCTGCTGCCGGTGTTGGCAAACGTATGGGGGCTGCTATCCCCAAGCAATACCTTTCACTGGCCGGCAAAACCGTCCTGGATGTTACGCTGGGACGGTTACTGGATCATCCCGATATCAAGGGCGTGGTGGTTGGCATTTCGCTTTCTGATGAATGGTGGCCAGATTCGGTTTATGCATCTCATCCAAAAGTTATCAGAACCACCGGGGGAAAGGAGCGTTCTGATTCAGTGCTGAACGCGCTGCTGCGACTTGAATCAGAAGTTGATGCTGATACCCTTGTACTTGTGCATGATGCAGCACGTCCTTGTGTTCGCCAGCAAGACATCAGTAAACTGATTCGGGCTGCGGGTCATTCAGATGATGGTGGCCTGTTGGGCATGCCAGTCAGGGATACAATGAAGCGCACAACGGCAGACGGGCGCATTAGCAGTACAGTGCAACGTGATAATCTGTGGCACGCCTTTACCCCGCAATTGTTCAGGCTTGATTTGCTGCGGCGTGCATTGCAATCTGCACTTGAATCAGGGCAGCCAGTCACTGACGAGGCGAGTGCCATGGAACTGGCTGGTTACAAACCGGTGATGGTGGAAGGCAAGGCCGACAATCTAAAAATAACCCGTCCGGAAGATCTGTCGTTGGCCGAATATTTTCTTAATAATCAGTAAATGTTAGTGCATTATATCTGCCCATCATTCCTGCCTGGCAGGCATGAAGATGCAGAAACAACCAGGAAGTCATGATGAGTAAACTCGAAATCGCAATCAGTCTGATTGACGAAGCGAACAGCAAAGACCCAAACCATGAAACGGACAATGAAGGTAAGACCTGGCCAAAAGAGTCACTCTATTCTTTTCGTATGAGTGACATGCTTCAACGCTACAGGCCGGATGCTGATGATGCTGTAAAGATTGGTGTACGTGCCCAGCATGTTGAGCGCTGGAAATCATCCAGGCAGGATTATCCTGAAGGTCGACAGGGTTATCTTCAGTGGCGAGCCAACCTTTACAAGTTCCATGCACAAACCGCAGGCAATTTCATGGCTGAAGCTGGTTATGATGAAGAGACCATTGAAAGGGTCAAAAAGGCTGTCGGTAAACGTGCTGTAAAAGTTAATCCGGATTCCCAGATGCTGGAAGATGTCGCCAGCATGGTATTTATCGAACACTACATGCAGTCTTTTGCCGACAAACATCCTGAATACAGTGAAGAGAAGTGGATCGATATCATCCAGAAAACCTGGAAAAAAATGTCAGAGCAGGCGCATCAGTTTGTGCTTGATGGAAATGTGAAGTTGCCGGAAGCACTGGTGCCGGTGATACAAAAAGCACTCTCCTGATCCAGGTCAAGTTTTTTAGATGCTCTAAGAAGGTATGCTTGAAATATAATAATGACCTGGTAATGAAATCACTGATAATTAGCTAAAGCGAGCGAAATATGCAAAGAGTTGAATGGACAGAAGAATATGTGTTGGGTATCGATGTGATCGATGGACAGCACAAAAGAATTGTTGACTACATCAACAAGCTGGCTGATGCAGGCCCGGATATTACAACAGAGCAACTCGCCGAGGTGGTGGATTCACTACTGGATTACACCTATTCACATTTTGCGTTTGAAGAGGCATTGATGGAAGAGGCGGGTTACGAAAACCTCAGCGCTCATCAGAAAACGCACGAAGCTTTCACCAGCCATGTCAAAGAGTTGCATGGTCGTTTTTGTGAAGGAGAAAGCGTTAATGAAGAAATCGGTGAGCTGCTGAAAAACTGGTTGCTGAACCATATCAAGGAAGATGACAGAAGCTATGCGCCAATGGTGAAAAAAAATCTGTCAGAAAACGGCAGCCACGCCTTGACCAGTGTTATCAGTCGCTTTTTCTGATTCCCAGAACGCTAAGCGAATTATCATAAATTTTTTCTGCCAGATCCTCTTGCGGTTGCCGGCGAATGTCAGCCAGCACCTTTAATACTTCAGGCAGATATTCAGGACTGTTTCTTTCGCCCTGGTGACTTGCACCTGTCATATCCGGGGCATCTGTTTCCAGCACAATCGCTTCAATGGGCAGTTGTTTTACGAGATTGCGTAGCCGGGATGACTTTTCATATGTCAGCATGCCGCCGAAACCCAGCTTGAAGCCCATTTCGATGAATTTTTCGGCCTGTTGAAGGCTGCCATTGAAGGCATGAATAATTCCTCCCGATTTAAAACTGGCTGCTTTTACTGTGCGAATAACATCGTCATGGGATTTTCTGGCATGAACAATAATTGGCAGTGAATACTCGCTGGCAATCTTTACTTGTGCTTCAAAAAAATAAAGCTGCTTTTCTTTATCCAGGGCTTTATCAAAATAATCCAGACCGATTTCACCCACGGCGATTGCATTTTCTTTTCCAAGCATGTCTTCAAGTTCTGTTAAATCTTCATCCTGGTGCTGGTTGATAAAATACGGATGTAGCCCCAAAGCAAATTCGAGATCGGCATGCTGTAGGCGTAATGAATTGAGCCTTTTCCAGGTTGAAGCTGTCACACCCGGCACAACGAATTTTGTCACACCGGCTTTGCGGGCGTTATTGATAACGACTTCTCTATCTTTATCGAAAGCGCCGAAGTCGAGATGGCAATGAGTGTCAATAAGTTTCATAATTTATACATACGTTACAAACTGGTAATGGCTATGCTCGAATATATAATGACGGTAACAACATAAAAAGGATATCTCTAATAATGCGAATAGGACATGGCTATGATGCCCACCAATTTGAACAGGGTAAAATACTCGTTTTATGTGGCGTGGAAATCGAAAGCGATTTGGGGTTGAAAGCTCACTCCGATGGCGATGTGGCCATTCATGCACTTTGTGATGCGCTGTTGGGCGCAGCAGCACTCGGTGATATTGGCAAACATTTTCCTGATAGTTCGGATGAATTCGAAAATATCGACAGTCGAATCCTGTTGCGTCATGTTGTTGAATTACTGCAAAGCAAAAACTACAGCGTACACAATGCAGATATTACCATCGTGGCTCAAGCACCAAGGCTGGCGGCCTATATTGAACAGATGAAAACAACCATGGCCGGTGATTTGAAAATTGAACCTGATGCAATAAACGTCAAGGCGACCACAACCGAGCACATGGGTTTTGTTGGACGCAAGGAAGGTATAGCCAGTTACGCGGTTGTATTGTTGAATGAAACCGTATAACGTTCTCTATCCCGATCAACTGGCTTACGCATTTGGCGATCCATGTGTTTGCGGAAAGATCAGGACAACAGCAGAAGATTTCCAGGTCGATGAAATCCCGGGATTTACGCCCGATGGTAAAGGAGATCATGTCTACCTGACGCTGCGTAAAACCGGTCTGACAACAAATGCTGTTGCCAGGCAATTACGTGATTTTTGCAGGGTTCAGGCTCGCGATATTGGTTATGCCGGTATGAAAGACAAACATGCCGTCACCACGCAGACATTTTCTATCAATCTTGCAGGCATGCATGAGCCCGACTGGTCCGAAATCGAGTCGGACTCAATCAAGGTAATTGACACTGCACGCCACCCGCGAAAACTCAAAAGAGGTGTTTTAAAAGGCAATCGTTTCAAGCTTGTTATAAGAGAGCTTGAGGGCAGTCTTGCTTGTGTTGAGCAACGTTTGCAACAGATCAAGACACAGGGTGTCCCCAATTATTTTGGTGTGCAGCGCTTTGGTCATGAAGGCGCCAATATTGAAAAAGCCTGGCGATTATTCAATGAGCCTGGCATGAAGGTTAAACGCGATGAGCGCAGCATGCTGTTTTCTTCGGTTCGTTCCATGCTGTTTAATGCGGTATTGAATGAAAGGGTTGCACAGGGAAACTGGTCGAAACTGCTCGAAGGTGAAGTCATTAATCTTGATGGTACTGAACGTCATTTTCAGGAAGCTGTTGACGAGGTATTGATCCAGCGCGCATCAGAACTTGATGTTCATCCGACCGGGCCATTACCGGGTATCGATTCACGTGCCATCAGACCCTCGGCAGAAGCTGGCGAGATTGAAACAGGTGTTTTGAATGGCTATCAGGAATGGTTTGCAGGCTTGCAATATTTTCGACTCGAGCACGCGCGCAGGGCATTACGAATAGCTGTGCGTCATCTTGAGTGGGAGTTGCATGGAAATACACTGACTCTGGCCTTTGGCCTGACATCAGGTGCTTATGCAACGGTGGTATTAAGGGAGTTTCTTGGCGATTAAGCTTGAGTGTCAGGCTCCCGCCTGGTATTTCTTCTTGTTTTCGCTGTAAGACTCCACGACCTGGTCTATTTGAGACTGGTCGAACTCGCGCAGGCCGCTAAGCACCAGCTTTTTCACTCCCTTGCCGACTATTTCATCATCGCATTTTACCAGGAAGGTAATAGCCGCATCGCCGCGCTTGCCATTCACTTTAAGTGAAGTTTTTGACAGTTCCAGTGAAGGTTCGTTCATGTCAACTGTCTTCAGGTCGACTGACATGCTTTCGTACATCACCAGCGGTCTTGCAGGGTTGATCATAACATTGTGTTCTGCCATTAATGGTACCAGCAGGTGTGGAAAGGTATGCCCCGAGAAGGCAACATAGCTTTTTACAAAGCGCTCAATCAGATCCATGTTATGCGAGGTATCGCCCCTGCGGTCGATGTAAAGGTATTCCTTGCCGTTATCACCGGTGATGGCGATACGGTTTTCTTCTGATTCAGGGAAATTGAGATACACATCCTTGCCGACCATACCCGCAAAGGTGAAACACATTTCCTGGCTGAGACCATATTTTTCCAGAAACAGGGAAAACAGCAGATCGCCGGGCACACAGAAACGTTTCGCATCAGGATCGTGGATCGGATTGAAATCATCCGCAATCAGCTTTGCAAAATTGCTTGCCTGTTCAGGAGATACCAGCGTTTTGTTATCTTCCAGTTTGTAGAAGTCGCGCAAAAACATAGTAATAAGTATTTTATAGGGGATTCTTTTTCAGTTAAAGGTGCAGGATTCCCTGGTCGTATAAATCATCCCGAATGTCATCCAGTTCGATTTCACTAATTCCGAGATATCCCAGGATCTTGGATTTTATGCGTTCGAATTCATAATCCACTTCAGTCTCGCCCAGCGTGGAATAGGTGCCGCACAGGTGTTCAGCAATTTTCAACGTGACGAGCAGGTTTTTCTTGGTAGTTTCTGCGCCCTGGTTCAGGTCAAGTATTTCTTCAACCTTGTGGTGATCAGCGATAGCCTCACATATATCAGTCGGTAATTTCCAGGATTTGGCAACGTAGTAGCCGATAACAGCATGGTTGGTCTGGATGGCCCGGTTTTCAATTTCAGTAATTCTTACATTATCCTGTGCATAGGCATCTTTGAGAATATCAAAATAATTTCCATGCTTCATGCGCAGTAAGGGGATACCGCAGTCATGAAACAGCCCTAGCGTATAGGCAGAATCAGCCAGTGGCAGATTCAGTTTCTTGGCAATGACCGAGCAGGATGATGCCACATCATTGGCATTATCCCAGAAATCGTTCAGCGCATCGATATTATCAATCGCCAGTGCTTCGGTAATTGAAACCGCATTGACAATATTGACGACAGTGCCTACTCCCAGCAGTTTGATCGCCTGTCCTATGGAAGTAACCTTGTTGGGTAATGCAAAAAATGAGGAATTAACTGTTTTTAACACCCATCCAGAAAGGCTGACGTCCTTGGCAATCAGGGCTGCAATATTATCCAGCGAACAATCAGGCATTGCAGTTTCCATCTGAATATCAACCAGAATCTGGGGCTGGGGAGGAATCTTGATTCCCTTGAAGACCTTTTCCAGTAGTTCTTGTGATAATTCCGCAGATTTTTCCATTTCTGCCATATATCTTTATGATATTTGTAATTATTGGTCAGAAGATATTACACCGATTTAGGGTATTCATCTACGTAATCTCAAAACGCGTTTTTTTTGTATGCGCGAAGCTGGCCTTGCGTTTAGAATAAGCAGATTAATTTTTAGTTGTGGTAGCAGGAGAATTTCAGCACATGTTTAATAAATCGATGCAGATCAGTGGTTATGACGATGAATTGTGGGATGCGATTCAGGCAGAGGAAAAACGCCAGGAAGAGCATATTGAGCTGATTGCATCGGAAAACTATACCAGTCCCAGGGTAATGCAGGCTCAGGGATCGGTGTTGACCAATAAATACGCTGAAGGCTATCCGAAAAAACGTTATTACGGTGGTTGTGAAAATGTCGATGTGGCTGAACAACTTGCGATTGATCGTGCTAAAAAGCTTTTCGGGGCTGACTATGCAAACGTCCAGCCGCATTCCGGTTCGCAGGCCAATGCCGCGGTTTACATGGCTCTGTGTGAGCCAGGCGATACCGTGCTTGGAATGAGTCTGGCTCATGGCGGGCACCTGACTCACGGCGCCAAGCCCAATTTTTCCGGAAAAATCTACAATGCAGTGCAGTACGGTCTGAATCCGCAGACCGGTGAAATTGATTATGATGAAGTCGAGCGGCTGGCAAAAGAACATCAACCGAAAATGATTATTGCCGGTTTTTCTGCCTATTCCCGTGTCGTTGACTGGCAACGGTTCAGAGACATTGCCGATGCTGTTGGTGCCTACCTGTTTGTTGACATGGCTCATGTTGCCGGACTGATTGCTGCCGGAGAGTATCCCAGCCCTGTTAATATTGCGGATGTCACGACTACCACCACTCACAAGACCCTGCGTGGCCCGCGCGGCGGACTGATTCTGGCTAAGTCTAATGAAGCCATTGAAAAGAAACTGAATTCACTGGTTTTTCCCGGTACCCAGGGCGGCCCGTTAATGCATGTGATTGCCGCAAAGGCGGTGGCATTCAAAGAGGCCATGGAGCCTGAATTTGCCAGCTATCAGAAACAGGTCAAAGTCAACGCCCAGGCTATGGCCGAGGTTTTCCTGGAAAGAGGCTATGACGTGGTCTCCAAGGGTACCGATGATCACCTGTTTCTGGTGAGTTTCATTGAAGCAGGACTGACCGGCAAGGATGTGGATGCCTGGCTGGGAGCTTCCAATATTACAGTGAATATGAATGCTGTTCCGAATGACCCGCAGTCACCTTTTGTGACTTCAGGGATCCGTGTCGGAACACCGGCAATCACCACGCGTGGTTTCGATGAAAGCCAGAGTAGGGACCTGGCTAACTGGATGTGTGACGTGATCGACAGTCGTGGTGATGACAGCGTTATTGCATCAGTCAAAGAAAAAGTACTGGATATATGCAATCAATACCCCGTTTATGCGGATTGATTGCCCCATCAACTGAAGAGGACGATATTTCATGCGCTGTCCGTTTTGCGGAGCCCAGGATACCAAGGTTGTAGATTCACGACTTGCCAGTGAAGGTGACCAGGTACGCCGTCGTCGTTCCTGTTCAGTCTGTAGTGAACGATTTACGACTTACGAAACTGTCGAACTGAATTTGCCGCGCGTAGTGAAAACTGATGACAGTCGAGTGCCTTTTGATGGGCGCAAGTTGCGCGCTGGTATTGAACGTTCCCTGGAAAAACGCCCTGTCAGTACCGATCAGGTAGAAATTGCCATTAACCATATCACGCGCAAACTGGTGGCCAGTGGTGAAAGCGAAGTCCCATCCAAGGAGATCGGTAAGCTGGTCATGGAAGAACTGCGTAAACTTGATCATGTTGCCTATGTGCGTTTTGCCTCTGTTTACCGTAGCTTTGAGGACGTTAATGCTTTCCGTGAGGAAATTGACAAGCTCGAAAAACAGCCCACCCCGGAAGTGCGTCGCAAGCAACTGGATCTGCTTGGTGGTGATGAGGAATAATCTGTTCTTTCTCTCATGTCCTTTTCCGCTGATGATTACCGATTTATGGCTCAAGCCATCAAACTCGCCAAAAAGGGCTGGTACACCACCTATCCCAACCCGCGAGTAGGCAGTGTTATCGTCAAAAACGGAAAAATTATCGGCGAAGGCTTTCACCGCAAGGCCGGTGAACTGCATGCCGAACGAAATGCACTGGCCAACTGTTGCGAAGATCCAGTGGGCGCAATTGCCTATGTCACGCTTGAACCTTGCTGTCATCATGGTAAGACCCCTCCCTGTACTGATGGCCTGATTGAAGCCGGAGTTGCTGAAGTGGTCATTGCCATGCAGGATCCCAATCCGCTGGTGGCCGGGCAGGGCATCGAAAAACTCGAAAAGGCTGGAATCACCGTGCGCTCAGGGCTGTTGGAGCAGCAGGCAGTTGCCCTCAATCGTGGTTTTATCAAGCGTATGTCGGAGAAACGTCCGTTTGTGCGCTGCAAGCTGGCCTGCAGTGTTGATGGGCGTACTGCCATGGCATCGGGTGAAAGTGTCTGGATCAGTTCTGAACATTCCCGTCGTGATGTCCAGTTCCTGCGTGCAGAATCATCGGCCATTATCACTGGTGTTGGCACTGTATTGGCGGATGATCCTTCCCTGAATGTCCGTCTGAATAGCCAGGATTTGTCGCAGGACGCTGACCTTGAAGTGTTACAGCCATTACGGGTCATTCTCGATGCGAACCTGCAAACACCGGTTGATGCGAAAATACTTTCAGTGCCTGGAGAAGTGATTATTTTTTGCTCTGATCAGGCCATTGCTGAAGCCGCCAAATATTCACAACAAAATGTTTCGGTCATGACTGTCGCATCAAAAGGCGAGCAGTTGGATCTTGAACAGGTTTTGCAGGTGCTTGCTGAAAAGCAGGTCAATGATGTGTTGCTTGAAACTGGTGCTATCTTGGCTGGAAGTGCGATACAGCTGGGGCTGGTTGATGAACTGATAGTTTACCAGGCGCCGCATTTGATGGGGCATGAGGCTCGGTCTCTGGTTAATCTGCCGGGGCTTGAGACAATGTCTGACAGGGTTTCATTGGAACTGATAGATCAAAGACGTATCGGAAGTGATACGAAAATTATATTTACAATGACTCAATAACCGGAGATTTTTGATGTGCGGGATCTCAATTACCAACATACGGAGTAAAAATGTTCACAGGAATAATCGAAGCCATCGGCTCTGTCTCACAAATGCAAGATAAGGGTGGCGATCTGCGCCTCACGCTTGATGTTGGCAAACTGGATATGAATGATGTGGCCCTGGGTGACAGCATTGCTGTTAACGGAGTTTGTCTGACCGTCATCGAAATGACTGGCAGTAGTTTTGCAGCCGACGTCTCAGCTGAAACCCTGCGCCTGACGTCACTGGGCAAACTGGGCACTGGCAGCCCGGTCAATCTCGAAAAAGCCCTGACCCTGCAAACCCGCCTCGGTGGTCACATGGTCAGCGGTCATGTTGATGCACTGGGCAAAATTCTGGAGCGTCGCGATGATGCCCGCTCTGTCTGGTTCAAGGTCGAAGCCCCGGCAAATCTCGCTAAATACATTGTTCACAAAGGCTCCATTACGGTTGATGGCACCAGTCTGACCGTTAATGCAGTGGATGGAAACGAATTCGAACTCAATATCGTCCCGCATACCGCCCAGGAAACCATCATGAGCGGCTATCAGCCAGGAACAGAAATCAACCTGGAGGTTGATATTATCGGTCGTTACCTGGAACGCCTGCTGCTGGGCGAGAAAGCAGCTGAAAAAGGTGTAACCGGTAATGGTGTGGATATGGAATTGCTGCAAAAAGCCGGATTTGTTTAAGGCTATTTTAGACTTCCGTCTACTTTGATTGCAGTTTTAGCTATGCTTAAATCGTTGTGCACAATAAAAAATACCATTAACCACGAGGATTTCATCTTGAAAATGAAACTTGCTAGCAAACTGTTGGCGGCTACTATATTAGCTGCGGCACTTATTTCGCCGGCCTTTGCGGCCGACAAGGTCTATAAACTGAAACTGGCTGAAACCTGGCCATCCAACTTCCCGATTTTCGGTGATGCTCCCAAGAACATGGCTGCCATGGCCGAAAAAATGTCAAATGGCCGTCTGAAAATCACTATTGATTCCAAGAACAAGCACAAGGCGGCTCTGGGTATCTTTGACATGGTTCGTGCCGGTCAGTATGACATGGGGCACTCAGCTTCCTACTACTGGAAAGGCAAGGATCCCAATACCCTGTTTTTTACCACCATGCCCTTTGGCATGACGGCACCTGAGCAGTACGGCTGGTTCTACTATGGTGACGGCATGGAACTGATGAAAGAAGTCTATGACAAGCATGGTATTCTTTCATTTCCTGGCGGTAACACCGGCAACCAGATGGGTGGCTGGTTCCAGAAGGAGATCAACTCGGTTGATGATCTGAAGGGTCTGAAAATGCGTATTCCAGGTTTTGCCGGTGAAGTTCTGGCCAAGCTGGGTGCTAAACCAACCAATATCCCGGCCGGTGAACTCTACACTTCATTGGAACGTCGCACTATCGACGCACTGGAATGGGTAGGTCCCTCACTTGACCTGCGGATGGGCTTTCACAAGATTGCACCTTACTACTATACGGGCTGGCATGAGCCTGCGACCGAGCTGCAGTTCATGATCAATAAACGTTCATGGAACAAGCTGCCTGAAGATCTGCAGGAGATCCTGCGAGTCGCAATGCGTACAGCAGCCTATGACATGTATGCACACTCATACCATGCCAGTGGTGAAAACTGGGCGAAGATGAAAACCGAGTATCCGGACATCAAGGTCAAGACTTTCCCGAAAGACGTTATCGATGCCATGCGTAAAGCCAATGATGAGCTGATTGCTGAAAGAGCGGCCAAAGATCCAATGGCCAAGAAAATCATTGATTCCCAGGCAGCTTATCTGAAGAAGGTACGTGTCTGGACTGAGATCTCTGATAATGCCTATCTGAACAGCCAATCAACCAATTAATCTACACCAAATCCTTCTCCCCGGCGGGGAGAAGGGCTAAAGTAGTATCAATGCTTCTGAAACTTGAAAACCTGATCAACCGTTTTTCTGACCTGCTTGGCGTTATTGCAGCGGTTCTGCTGGTTCTATTACTGTTGAATGTTTTTTATGACGTGATCATGCGTTACATGTTCAACGATGTATCGATTGGTATGCAGGAGCTTGAGTGGCATCTTTATTCAACCATGTTTCTGCTGGGGGTCTCCTATAGCCTGCGACACAACGGTCACGTGCGTGTTGACCTGTTCTATGAAAGACGTTCACCTAAAACGTGGGCATGGATTGATATCTTTGGTGTTCTGGTGTTACTGCTGCCGTTTACCCTTCTGGTGGGTTACTACGGTATTGGTTTTACCCAGGAGGCCTATGAGCTGAATGAACAATCCGGTGATCCTGGTGGTCTGCCATATCGCTGGGTGATTAAATCAATGATTCCTTTTGCGTTTTTCTCTGTTGCCGTGAGTGGACTGGGCATGCTGCTGCATGCTGTAAATGTTATTCGTGGTATTCATGAAGATGAACCCGCAGAAAAATTTATACCCTAGAGGCAACAATAATGATCGGTATCATCATGTTTTTCGCTGCACTGCTGATGCTGTTAGTCGGCTTTCCTGTTGCCTTTACTTTTGGTGGTGTGGCCTTGCTGTTTGGCGTCTATGCCGAAGGGGCAGACATGTTTGCCTTTATGCCATTTCGCATCTACAGCATCATGGAAAACACGGTACTGATGGCCATTCCGTTGTTTATTTTCATGGGCATCGTGCTGCAGAAAACAAAGCTGGCTGAGCAACTGCTGGAGTCCATGGGAACCTTGTTTGGCAGTGTGCGCGGCGGCCTGGCAATTTCGACCATACTGGTGGGGGCCTTGCTGGCCGCATCAACGGGGGTGGTTGGAGCATCGGTAGTGGCCATGGGACTGATATCGTTGCCCGTCATGCTCAAGTACAACTATGACAAGAAGCTGGCCTGTGGAACCATTTGTGCGTCAGGTACATTGGGACAGATCATTCCACCGTCCATCATCCTGATTATTCTCGGTGATGTCATGGGTATCCCGGTGGGCGACCTTTTCAAGGCGGCTGTGGCACCAGGCATGGTACTGATCGGGGTTTATGTTTCCTATATCCTGATCAAGGCTTTTCTCAGTCCTGAAGCAGCTCCTGCCATGCCTGTAGACGAAAGCAAGGGCACTCGCCAGCAACAGGTTTTTCAGGCTATCAAGGCGGTTCTGCCACCATTGATTCTAATCCTTGTTGTGCTGGGTTCTATTTTTGCGGGCATCGCTACGCCGACAGAGTCTTCGGCCCTGGGTGGTGTTGGCGCGTTGCTGCTTGCCATGCTCTACCGCCAGTTGAACTGGAGGCTGGTCTATGAATCGGCCTCGGAAACAGTGAAAATTACTGCCATGGTATTTGCTATTTTGCTCGGGGCTACAGCCTTTTCAATGGCGTTTACCTACACCGGTGGCGATGCCATTATCGAAGAGATCCTGCTTGGTCTGCCCGGTGAGGAAATGGGCTTTTTGATTCTGTCGATGCTGGTCATCCTTGTTCTTGGTTTCTTTATCGACTTTGTTGAAATTTCATTCATCATTGTACCCATGCTGGCTCCTGTTGCCGATGCAATGGGAATTGCGCCTTTATGGTTTGCCATCCTGATTGCAATGAACCTGCAAACTTCATTTCTGACCCCGCCGTTTGGCTTCAGTCTGTTTTACCTTAAGGGGGTAGCACCGGCCTCGGTTCGAACCACGGATATTTACAAGGGTGTAATCCCATTTATCTCCATGCAGGTAGCTATTGTTATTACCATACTGTTATTTCCTGAATTTTATGGTTTGAGATAACCGGTTTTTTCCTGTTTATTCATTCATGGTAAAGAGGCCTTTTGCCGGCTTTGTTTTCCTGAAAATAATTCCTCAAGTTTTCTTACCAGATACCGAAAATAGTAGAAACTAATAATCAAAGGCTTTATCAATTGAGATTGGTCGAGTCTTTTTGTTTCAATCACCTGAGGAGTCAGAATGAATATTTCAACGATATTTTCCAGTGT
>Ga0180430_10001493_pt1 | contig 22648 bp, 20 predicted proteins | sample SS_ome_9_FD_132999 | JGI IMG/M metagenome (GOLD analysis project Ga0180430, IMG submission 132999) | Hypersaline lake sediment archaeal communities from the Salton Sea, California, USA - SS_1_S_2 metaG | ecosystem: Environmental > Aquatic > Non-marine Saline and Alkaline > Hypersaline >... | reverse complement strand
GTCTGTGTCGACAAGGGATCGGACACCCTCGCGCCGATGCTCGAGAGCCGTGTTTTCTGCGTCAATGTGCTGACCCGCCAGCAGGAGGCGCTGTCCAATCGGTTCGCCAAGAAGGGCCAGGACAAGTTCGACGGCGTGGCCTGGTCGACGGGCGCGAGCGGCGCCCCGGTACTGGCCGAGACGCTGGTCTCGATCGATTGCCGGGTGCGCGACGTGTTCGAGGGCGGTGATCACATGATCTGCTGCGGCGAGGTCTGCGACATCGTCACCAACGAGTCGGTCGATGCCGAGGCGCTACTGTATTACGGCGGGCGCTACGGGAGCATCGCCCGCGCCTGATCGCGCGCCGACATCCTTGTGTGTAATACGGCTGAGTTGCTATGTTACCGGCCGCTCCCGGGGGAGGATTCGGAGCGACGCCCTCTTGAACGCCGTACCGCGTGTACGGTGCGCGCCCGGTTCGTAACGACACCATTCCACTTCTGATCCGACTGCATTTAATGGAAACGCCAATGAAAGACCTGCGTTCGAGATTCACGTCCATCGCGCTGGCAGCCTGCGTGCTTGCCGCGCCAGCCTGCGTCACCGCGGCGGACGACGCTGCCCCCAGCGGCAATGCCGGCTCCACACCGCTGCGCATGGATTTCCTCAACGCTGCCTACCTGCCCGGGCTGGAACGCGTGGTCGTGTCGGGCCTGCACGGCCTGATCGGACTGCTCGACGTCAGCGAGAACGCCGCCGATCTCGATCTCGTCGAGGGGCGCCCGGACCACGACTTCACCGCATTGGAAAGACTCTCCGACAACGAGGCCCTGCTCGGCACGTCGACCGGGCGCCTCTACCATTTCGACGGCTCCACCGCGACCGAGATCGCGGCCTTGTCCGAGTACGACGAACCGGTGCTGGACATCGCTGTCGGTGACAGCGGCGTGTGGGTGGTCGGTGCGCGCGGCCTGGTTGCCTACAGCAAGGACGGCAAGGAATTCGAACCCGTGGAGATCCGCGACGTGACCATGCCGACCGCGATCTTCTCGGGTGGACAGCCGGCCGACTGGTATTTCGGCGTCAGCAATCTCGATACCGAATCGGTCGAGTTCACCGCGTTCGTCGACGGCGAACCCGCCGTCGAGGAAGAGGACTACATCATGTTCCCCGACGAGGGCTTCGTGCAGTTCCAGCGCCAGCTCGACATGGACCCGCCGCCGAGCATCTCGTTCAAATTCAATCCCGGCCCGCCGTTCCGCGTCGGTGACGTGTCCTGGAACGTGGTCATGATCGAAGGCGACACGGTCACGCTCGCCGGCGAGTTCGGCATGGTGCTGCAGAGCACCGACAACGGCGAGAGCTGGGTCCGTCGCGACACCACCATCGTGCCGCGCGAGCCCGAGCCGGCCTATTGGCTGGCCGGCACGCAGGAAGGTGACACCCTGTGGCTGACCGGTGCGGCCGGCGTGAGCCAGCGCAGCACCGACGGTGGCGCGACCTGGATCGACAATCCCAAGCCCGGCCGCGAAGGTATCTTCGGCATCACGCTGATGGACAACGGCACGCCGGTCATCGCCGGCGCCGTCGGCCTGATCGGTTTCCTCGAGCAGGGCAAGTGGACGATTGCCGACCGCACGCGTCTCAAGCTGCTGTCATGGCTGAAGACGCCGGTGCAGATGCCGGATGGCAGCCTGCTCATCACCGGCGGCCGCGCGACGGCGATTCGCTACAAGGACGGCGAATTCAAACGCGTGCCGGTCAGTCTGTGACGCCACGGCGTCAGGCGCGCTGAACGCGAGGGGGCCTGCGGGCCCCCTTTTCTTTTCGCTGATGCGAAGGCCGACGCGTGCCTACCCGCCACTGGTGGATGCGAGCGCGGCCGCGTGGTGTGGCGCGGGCCTTATCGCGCCGCCCGCGACGCGGCATCGTAGCCGGCGATGATCTCCTCGCGCCGGAAGCAGTCCGCGGCGTGATCGTTGACCAGCCCGGCGGCCTGCATCAGCGCGTAGACGATCGTCGAGCCGACGAATTTGAAGCCGCGTTTCCGCAGGTCCTTGCTCAGCGCATCGGAGATCGACGTCGTGGCCGGGTAGTCGGCCAGGGTGCGCGGGCAGTTCACCCGCGGCCGCCCATCGACGAACGACCACAGGTAGCGCGAGAAGCTGCCCTGTTCCGCCTGCACGGCGAGGCACGCCCGGGCGTTTTCGGCGATGGATTCGAGCTTGCGCCGATGGCGGATGAGTCCCTCGTCCTGCATCAGGCGGTCGACATCGGCCGCGTCCAACCGTGCCAGTCGCGCGGGATCGAAGCCGTGCAGCGCTGCGCGATAAGCCGCGCGTTTGCGCAACACGGTATACCAGCTCAGACCGGCCTGGGCGCCTTCGAGGATCAGCAACTCGAACAGGGTTCGATCGTCGCGGTGCGGAACACCCCATTCCATATCGTGATAGGCGACGTAATCAGGCTTGCCGAGGTCCAGCCACGGGCAGCGCGGGCGCTCGTCGACGTTCACGGCAGCGCCCGCATGCCTGTGGCGTATGCCGGCACCACCTCGATTGTCTTCGGTGGCCGCGTCCTCGTTATCATGACATGTCGTTCCCATGGAGCCGTGTGATGAAGTATTTCGATTTCGCTCTCGCCCCGAACCCCCGTCGCGTCGACCTGTTCATCTTCGAGAAGGGACTCGAGATCGAGACCATCGAGGTCAACCTGCGTGCCGGCGGCCAGTTCGAACCCGGGTTTCTCGCCTTGAATCCGCAGGCCACGGTGCCTTGTCTGCAGCTCGACGACGGCAGCGTGATTACCGAGACGATGGCGATCTGCCGTTACCTCGAGGCAGTCTACCCGCGACCGTGCCTGTTCGGCACCACACCGGCGGAGATCGCCGCGATCGAGACCTGGAATCGCCGCAGCGAGATCGAGGGTTTCCTGCCCGCGGCCGACGCCCTGCGCAATGAAGGCGATCGTTTCCGCGACCGCGCCGTGCCCGGACCACGTGATTACGCGCAGATCCCGGCCCTGGTCGCGCGCGGCAAGGCGCGCGCCCAGGGCTTCCTCGAAGATCTGGACCGACAACTCGCCGGCCGCGAATTCGTCGCCGTCGACTACTTCTCCGTTGCCGACATCAACGCCTGGGTCACGGTCGAGTTCATGGCCCGGGTGCGCGTCGAGCCGCGTCCCGAGCAGGCTGACCTGCAGCGCTGGTACGCGGCGATCGCGGCGCGCCCGGCGTTCAAACGCCTGCCACCGGCGCCGCCGCCGGCCTAGCGGCCTGTCGGACGCAGGAACAATCCACTGCGCTGGAGGGTGGGCGGCACGGGCTGCCGGCAAGGTTGTGCCATGTGTCGCGCGATGCGCCGCGCACGCCGTAACGTGGCACGGCGATACCTTCAACGACGGCACCAGCAGCGAGGTGCCGCGTGGCACCTGCGCTGCGGCGGCGCAGCCGAGCGCGTCAGGCCAGCTCGATGGCGAGCGCGGTGGCTTCGCCGCCCCCGATGCACAGGCTCGCGATGCCGCGCTTGCCGCCCATGTCACGCAGCGCGTTGACCAGCGTCACCACGATGCGCGCGCCCGAGGCGCCGATCGGATGGCCCAGGGCACAGGCTCCGCCGCGCACGTTGAGCTTGTCGTGCGGGATCCCCAGGTCGTGCATGGCGGCCATCGCCACGACGGCGAAAGCCTCGTTGACCTCGAACAGGTCGACGTCGCCGACCGACCAGCCGACCTGCTGCATCAGCTTGTCGATGGCCTTGACCGGTGCGGTCGTGAACCAGCCCGGGGCCTGTGCGTGCGAGCTGTACGCGAGGATCCGTGCGACCGGCTTGACGCCGAGCTGGTCGGCGCGCGACTCGGAGAGCATGACCACCGCGGCACCACCGTCGGAGATCGAGCTCGAGTTGGCTGCAGTCACCGTACCGTCCTTGGCGAAGGCCGGACGCAGGTGCGGGATCTTGTCGAGCTGGGCCTTGCCCGGCTGCTCGTCGGTGTCGATGACCTGCTCGCCCTTGCGCGTCTTCACCGTGACCGGTTCTATCTCCGCGACGAACTGGCCGCGCTCGATCGCGCGCTGCGCGCGTTTCAGCGACTCGATCGCATAGGCATCCTGCGCCTCGCGGGTGAACTCGTACTTGCGCGCGCATTCCTCGGCGAAGCTGCCCATGAGGCGCCCCTTCTCGTAGGCGTCCTCGAGGCCGTCGAAGAACATGTGATCGAGGACCTCGCCGTGGCCGAGGCGCATGCCGCCGCGCACCTTGGGCAGGATGTAGGGCGCGTTGGTCATGCTTTCCATGCCGCCCGCAACGATGACTCCAGCCGACCCGGCGACCAGCGCGTCGTGACCGAGCATGATCGCCTTCATGCCCGAGCCGCACATCTTGTTGATGGTCGTGCACGGCGTGGCGTCGGGTATGCCGGCGCCCTTCGAGGCCTGGCGCGCCGGTGCCTGGCCGAGGCCGGCCGGCAGCACACAGCCCATGATGGTCTCGTCGACGGCGTCGGGTGCGATGCCGGCCCGCGATAGTGCTCCGCTGATCGCGGTCGATCCGAGAACCGGGGCGGCAACGTCGGACAAGTCGCCCTGCATGCCGCCCATGGCGGTGCGGGCAAGTCCCGCGATGACGGTTGGCTCAGCCATGTGAAAAACCTCCGAGTGGTGGAAATGGATTGCAGGCCCGGGCCTCAATCGATCCGCCTATGTTACCGCGTGACGGCGCGCTGGCCGAGTCACGCGCGGACCGCCGCGATGCGTGCCACCAGCGCGTCGGCGATGGGAAACGCCGACGTCGCGGCCGGCGACGGCGCATTGCACACGTGCACGCTGCGCCGGGTCTGCTCGATGAGAAAATCGCTGATCATCTCTCCACGAGAGGTGACCGCCTGCGCGCGGATGCCGCAGGCATGCGTGGCGAGATCGCCAAGGTCCAGTTCGGGGCAGTAGCGTCGCGCCGCGCGCAGGTAGAGGCGCTTGCTGATGGCATGGGCGAGTTCGATCGCCCCGGCGCGCGGGTAACGCGCGAGCAGCCGCCAGCCAGCCAGGCAGCCGAGCACGCCGGCGGCATCGCGTCGATCGAGCGCCCACTTCGCGTAGCGTTCGCGTGCCAGCGCGAGCATCGCGGTGGGGCCGATGGTGATGCCGCCATCGGTGGTCAGGGTCAGATGCACGCCGAGGAACGGCAGTGTCGGGTCCGGCACCGGGTAAATCAGGGTGGAGACCATGTCGCTGCGCGTGGCGGGCATGCGGTAGTAGTCGCCCCGGAACGGGAGCAGGCGGAAGTCCACCGCGAGACCGGCCATGCGCGCGAGCCGGTCGGCCTGCAAGCCGCCGCAGACGACGAGAAACTCGGCCTCGCAGGTTGCCGCCGGGGTCTCGACGCTGACCGCGTCGCGTCGCTCCGCGATCGCCCGGACCGGCGCATCGCAGCGGATCTCGCCGCCGTCGGCCACGATCAGCTCGGCCAGGCGGCGGCATAGCGCCGGGTAGTCGACGATCCCCGTTTCGGGGACATACAAGGCCGCGACACCGCGAACCTGTGGCTCGCGGGCCGCGATCTCGGCGGCGTCCAGCGGCGTCACGGCGAGACCATTGGCGCGCGCCCGCTCGGTGAGGGCCACGAGGCGCTCGGCCTCGCGCCGATCGGTCGCGACAATCAGCTTGCCGCAGCGCTGCCAGGGCACGTCGTGTTCGCGACAGAACGCCACGGTGGCCTCGTTGCCGGCGCGGCAGTAAGTCGCCTTGAGGCTGCCCGGCGGATAATAGACTCCGGCGTGGATCACGCCGCTGTTGTGGCTGCTCTGATGTTGCGCAATCGCGCTTTCCTTCTCCAGCACGCCGATGCGCGCCCGCGGCCACGCTGACTGCAGGCGCCGCGCCGTGGCCAGGCCCACGATGCCGGCGCCGATCACGAGGAAATCGAAACGGTTGCTGCCCATGGCGATCCCGGTTGCCGGACAACGCCCGGCTGCGGCGGCGAATCCTGCTACAATCCGCGCCTCCCACGCAAGCCGCGCGGCCCTTGCCGCCCAGCCATGGAAGCACCCGACAAAGCGACCAACGTCACCTGGCACGATCACCAGGTCAACCGCGCGGAGCGGGCCCGTATCAAGGGCCACGGCGCCGCGGTGCTGTGGTTCACCGGCCTGTCCGGCGCCGGCAAGAGCACCATCGCCAATGCGGTCGAGACCTTGCTCAACGCGCGCGGCGTGCACACCTACCTGCTCGACGGCGACAACGTGCGGCACGGCCTGAACGGCAACCTCGGCTTCTCGGCCGAAGATCGCATCGAGAACATCCGCCGGCTCGGCGAGGTCGCCAAGCTCATGGTCGATGCGGGCCTGGTCACGCTGACCGCCTTCATTTCGCCCTACCGCGCCGACCGCGCGCGCGTACGCGGCCTGCTGGCGCCGGGAGAGTTCATCGAGATCCACTGCGATACGCCCCTGGCGACCTGCGAGGCGCGTGACCCCAAGGGGCTCTACCGCAAGGCGCGTGCCGGCGAGATTCGCGACTTCACCGGCATCGATGCGCCCTACGAGACGCCCGAAGCCCCCGAACTCGTGCTCGACTCCGGCTCGCGCGACGTCGACACACTCGCGCGCGAGGTGGTGCACTACCTCGAAACCCGCGGCATCATCGACGCTCACGAAGGCGCCGTGTAAACGGGCAGGCAAGCGCGAATCCAGCGCGGGTAGCGGCACGCCGCGGGCGGCCGGGGTTCAGGGCCTTCCCGTCTCAGAACATCTTGCCGGGATTCATCAGGCCGTCCGGATCGATGGCGTGCTTGAGTGCGCGCATCAGTTCGAGCGCGACCGGGTCGGCGTAGCGCGCCAGCAGCTCGCGCTTGAGCTGGCCGACGCCATGCTCGGCGCTGAAGCTGCCGCCGAGCGCGTGCGCGGTATCGTGGACGCAGTCACTGATGGCGGCCGCGTGGCGGGTACGGAAGGCCGGCGCATCGACACCCGCCGGCGCGAGCACGTTGAAATGCACGTTGCCGTCGCCGAAGTGGCCGTATATGGACAAGCGCGCCTGCGGCCAGCGTGCCGCGATCGCGCCGCTGGCGCGGGCGAGAAACCCGGGCAGGTCGCCCTGGCTGACCGAAACGTCGTGCTTGACCGAACCGCCGAGGTGGCGCTCGGCTGCCGGCACCCGTTCACGCAGCGCCCACAGTGCACGGCGCTGGCTCTCGTCCTGCGCGATGACGGCGTCACCCAGCAAGCCCTCCTCGTGCAGGCGGGCGAGCGCCGCTTCCAGGCCCTGGCGGCCCTCTTCGCCCGTCGCGCTGCATTCCAGCAGGACGTAGTGCCCGCTGTCGCGCGCCAGCGGCAGGCGCAGCTCTGGAAAGGCGTTCGTGACCAGTTCCAGCGCTGCTGCCGTGAGATACTCGAACGATGTCACGTTGTCGCCGACCTGCGCACGCAGCCGGGTGAGCAGCATGCAGGCCGCGGCTGCATCGCGGACGGCGGTGAACGCGGTCACCCCGGCGGTGACGCGCGGATACAGTTTGAGGGTGGCCGCCGTGATGACGCCGAGCGTACCCTCGGCGCCGATGAACAACTGCTTGAGATCGTAGCCGGTATTGTCCTTGCGCAGGCCTCGCAGCGCGTCGAGCACGCGCCCGTCCGGCAACACGACCTCGATGCCCAGCGTCAGGTCGCGCGCGTTGCCGTAGCGCAGAACCGCGAGGCCGCCGGCGTTGGTCGACAGGTTGCCGCCGATCTGGCAGCTGTCCTGCGAACCCATGGCAAGGGGGAAGAGCATGTCGTGCGCGGCGGCCGCCTGCTGCGCGGCGCCGAGCGTGACGCCGGCCTGCACGCTCAGGGTGGCAGCCACCGGGTCGACATCGAGGACGCGGTCGAGGCGCTCCAGGCTCAGCACCAGCTGGCGCCCGCCATCGTCGGGAGTGGCGCCGCCGCAATAACCCGTGTTTCCCCCCTGGGGCACGATGCCGACGCCATGCGCGCGGCAGGCACGAACCACGGCGGCCACCGCGGCCGTGCTGCCCGGGCGCGCCACCGCCAGCGGCCGGCCACGATAAAGGTTACGTTCGTCTACCGCGTAGGCCGCCATGGCCGCCGCGTCCTCGAGCAACGCGAGTTCGCCGCAGGCCGCGCTCAGTGCGGCGCGCAGCGACGCGTCAAGCGGCACGTACCGACGCCGCGGCGCGCTTGAAAGCGGCGAGACGCTCGAAGTAGTTCGCCGTCGTCTTCGGCATCGGAACCCGCGCGAAAGCGATCCACTCGGTCAGCCGCTTGCCCTCGCGCAGCAGCATCAGGCCCTGTTCGCCCATGCGGCGCAGCTCGTCGGTAGCGCCGCGCTCGACGCTGAAGCCGGACAGGTGGTCGCCGGCCACGACGAAGGCGGGCCAGACTTCGAAGATCGCCGGGTCGGTCTTGATTGTCTCGCTCTCGTGCTTGGCCGCGCGACAGTAGTCTTCGATCAGCGGTACCACGCGGGCGAAGCCAGGCAGGTCGGCGAAGGTTTCGAGCATGTGCTCGGCGATGGCGTCGATCGCGGCCATGGTCAGTGCGATCTTGATATAGCGCGACTCGTAGAATTCGGCCACCGGCATGTAAAACACCTTGAGCGGCTCGCCCCACAACTCGTCGAGCCCCTCCTCTCCGCTATAGTGCTTGACCTGTTTGCCGAGGTCGAAAGCCTCGAGGAAGCACGATTCGCATTCGAGCATGAGTTCGTTGGCGGGTGTGATTTCGATGCCGCGCCGGTTGAGCTCGAAGATCATCGTGAAGATGTCCGAGCCCCGGTTGAGCAGTGCACCGGCGAGCATCGCCGCGTTGACGCGCTTGCGCTCGGGGTCACTCTCGGCCTCGTAGGCGCGGCGCGCCTCGGGCAGGTTGTAGCCGGGCGTGTTGATGCCGGCCTCGGTATGGTGGAAGACGCGCTTGGTGAGCTGGTCGATGAGCTCACGCCGCGCGGCAGCCTGGTCGTGCGGCACCGCGTAGCGGCGAATCCAGTAACCGTCGTAGTAGACGCAGGCCTTACCGCCGATATCGCGCTGGGTGCCGTTGGCGATGGCCTCGCCGCCATTGTCGGCGACGGCCTGGGTGCGGTCGGTATTGCTCATCGCGGGATCATCGCGGAGTCGTTTGGAGGGTCATCGCGGACACGATCGTCACAGGGTGGCGCCAGACCCGGAGGGGCGGGTCGCGGGAAGGCCGGGCCGGAACCTGAGAGCCAACATGGGCGCGTACTATACGCCCTCGCCGGACGCGGCGGAACCGGTCCGCCGGGGGTGGCGTCACAATGTTTGACAATTGCCGCCCGGCGCGCCGTCGGCAGGTTTCAGGCGTCGGGAAACCGATAATCCTCGAAGCGCTTGCGCAGGTTGAGCTTGCTCACCTTGCCGGTCGCCGTGTGCGGCAGTTCGTCGACGAACACGACGTCGTTGGGAATCCACCACTTCGCCACCTGGCCCTCGAAACCGGCCAGCAACTCGGCCGCCAGCGCGTCACCGGGCGAGTCCGTAACGACCACCAGCAGCGGGCGTTCCTGCCACTTGGGATGGGGCATGCCGACGACCGCGGCTTCGCGCACGGCCGGGTGCGACATGGCGACGTTCTCGAGGTCGATGGAACTGATCCACTCGCCGCCGGACTTGATCACGTCCTTGGTGCGATCGGTGATCTTGACGTAGCCGTCGGGGTCGATCATCGCCACGTCGCCGGTATCGAACCAGCCGTCCACGTGCGCCGCCGACGGTTCGTCCAACGCGTAGTAATCGCTGCAGATCCACGGCCCGCGCACCTGCAGCGCGCCGAAACTCGCACCGTCCCACGGTTGCTCCACGCCGTCCTCGTCGACGATGCGCAGTTCCACGCCCGGCAGCGGACGGCCCTGCTTGACGACGTGCGCGCGCAAGGCTTCGCCCTCCAGCGCGGCGGTGCGCGCGTTGGGCCGATTGACGGTACCGACAGGACTCATTTCCGTCATGCCCCAGCCGTGCAGCACGGTGACGTCGTAGCTGTCGCGAAACTCCTCGATCATCGACAGCGGGCAGGCCGAACCACCGATGACGGTGCGATTGAGCGGCTTGAGGTCGCGGCCGCTGCGGCGCAGGTAATCGAGCACCGGCAGCCACACCGTGGGCACCCCGCCGGCAATGGTGACGCCCTCTTCCGTGATGAGGTCGACCAGCGTCTCGGGCTGGCTCAGGCTGGGCCCCGGGAACACCAGCTTGGCGCCGACCATCATCGCCGCGTAGGGGTAACCCCAGGCGTTGACGTGGAACATCGGCACGATCGGCAGCACCGCGTCGAGCGCCGACAGGCTGGCCGCGTCGGGCATGGTCATTGCGTAGGTGTGCAGCACCGTGCTGCGGTGGCTGTACAGCACCCCCTTGGGATGGCCCGTGGTGCCCGACGTGTAACACAGGCTGCTCGCCGTGCGCTCGTCGAAGTCCGGCCACTCGTAGTCGTCCGCTTCGCCCGCGAGCAGGGTTTCGTAGCACTGCAGGTTGGGCAGGTCGACATCCGGCATGTGGGCGGCATCGGTCATCGCGACATAGCCCTTCACGCGTGGGCATTGCGCGGCAACGGCCGCGAGCAGCGGCGCGAAGGCGACGTCGAAGAAGATCCACTCGTCGTCGGCGTGATTGATGATGTAGACCAGTTGCTCGGCGAACAAGCGCGGATTGATTGTGTGGAGTATGCGGCCGCTGCACGACACGCCGAAGTACAACTCGAGGTGGCGGAAATCGTTCCAGGCCAGCGTCGCGATGCGCGCGTCCGCGCTGGCGTCGAGGCGCTCGAGCAGGTTGCTCACGCGCCGCGCCCGCGCGAGACTCGCGGCGAAGGTGTAGCGATGGCGCGGGTGATCGGCCGTCACCGAGACGACTTCGCGCGTGGCATGGTTGCGTTCCGCGTGGCGCGCGATGTGCTTGAGCAGCAACGGCGTGTCCATCATCAGTCCGAGCATGAGCGGGCTCCGGCAGGGTAGGGATTGGGAGAACAGCGGCGATTCTACCGGGCGCGCACGCTTTGCGGCAGGGTGCGTGCCCACCCCGGATCGCACACACGGCGCGATTTTGCCCTTGTTCACTCGCCCCCGCGTGCGACACGCCGCGTGCGCTTCAACTACACTACGCCGGCGCCGCGCCGCCCGCTCCCTGCGGCGGCACAGATCCGAAACCGATGCTCCGAGCCCCGCACGATGAACGAGCGCCTGACCATACCCCGCCCCGACGACTGGCACGTCCACCTGCGCGACGAAGCGCTGCTCGCCGCCGTGCTCGGCGACACTGCGCGTCATTTCGCGCGTGCCATCGTGATGCCGAACCTGCGCCCCCCGGTAGCCGACGCCGCGGCCGCGCGCGCCTACCGCGAGCGCATTCTCGCGGTCCTGCCGGCGGGGCTCGAGTTCACGCCCCTGATGACCTGTTACCTGACCGACAATACCCGGCCGGATGACCTGGTGGATGGTTTCCGTGCCGGGATATTCACCGCCGCGAAGCTCTACCCGGCCGGCGCGACGACCAATTCGGATGCCGGCGTCACCGACATCTCACGCATCGACGGGGTTCTCGCGGCGATGGCGCAAGCCGGCATGCCCCTGCTCGTGCACGGCGAAGTGGTCGATAGCGCGATCGACATCTTCGACCGCGAGGCGGTTTTCATCGAGCAGGTGCTCGCGCCACTGCGCAAGCGGCATCCCGCGCTGCGCGTCGTGCTCGAGCACATCACCACCGAACAGGCCGTGGACTACGTCCGCGCGGCAGACCCGGCACTGCTCGGTGCCACCATCACGCCGCACCACCTCGTGATCAACCGCAACGCGATCTTCCAGGGCGGCATTCGTCCGCACATGTACTGCCTGCCGGTCGCCAAGCGCGAGCGTCACCGCCAGGCGCTGGTTGCGGCAGCCTGCTCGGGTGACGCGCATTTCTTCCTCGGCACCGATTCGGCGCCGCATACCGTCGAGAACAAGGAATCGCCCTGCGGCTGCGCCGGCATCTACAACAGTCCGACGGCGCTGGCGACCTATCTCGCGGTGTTCGAGCAGGCCGGTGCGATAGACCGGTTCGAGGCCTTCGCCTGTCGCAACGGGCCGCGTTTCTACGGTCTTGCGGTCAACGCGACAAGCGTCACGCTGGAACGCACCGAGCCCACGGCCGCCGATGGCGTGCGCCACAGCGCCGCCGGCGACGTGTGCGTATTCGCGCCGCCACTCGCGCTGCATTGGCAGGTGGCCGCGACATGAGCGGCGCCCTCCCCTGGCAGGCGTTCGACCACGCTCACGTCTGGCACCCCTACAGCACGCTCGTCGATGCGCCGCCGGTGTTCCCGGTGGTCGGCGCCGACGGCTGCCGGCTGCGCCTCGAGGACGGCCGCGAACTCATCGATGGCATGGCGTCTTGGTGGTCGGCCATCCACGGCTACAACCACCCCGTGCTGAACGCCGCGGTGCGTGGCCAGCTCGAGCGCTTCGCGCATGTGATGTTCGGCGGCCTCACCCACGAACCGGCCGCCGAACTCGCGCGCACCCTCGTCGAGATCACGCCGGACGGGCTGGATTACGTGTTTCTCGCCGATTCGGGATCGGTCGCCGTCGAGGTCGCGATCAAGATGGCCCTGCAATACCGAGCGGCGCGTGGCGAGAGCGGACGGACGCGCCTGCTGACCGTGCGCGGCGGCTATCACGGCGACACGTTCGGCGCGATGGCCGTGTGCGACCCGGTCACCGGCATGCACGGCCTGTTTTCGGGCGTACTCCCGCAGCACGTGTTCGTGCCGCGACCGGAAGTCCGCTTCGGTGCTCCCTGGGACCCGGCCGACGTCGCCCCGCTGGCGGCGGCGCTGGACGAACACGGCGATTCCCTGAGCGCGATCATCCTCGAACCGGTCGTGCAGGGTGCCGGGGGGATGTGGTTCTACCATCCCGAGTACCTGGCCACGGTTCGCGAACTGTGCGACGCGCACGGCGTGCTGCTCATCGCCGACGAAATCGCGACCGGCTTCGGCCGCAGCGGTGCGCTGTTCGCCTGCGAGCACGCGGACATCGCACCCGACATCCTGTGCCTGGGCAAGGGTCTGACCGGCGGCTACATGACCCTGGCCGCGACGCTGGCCAACGAAGAAGTTGCGCTGACCATCTGCGGTAACGAGCCCGGGGTGTTCATGCACGGCCCGACGTTCATGGGCAATCCGCTGGCCTGCGCCTGCGCGCGGGCCAGCATCGATCTGCTCTGCACGCAGGACTGGCGCGCCAACATCGCGCGCATCGAACGATCCCTCACCGACGGGCTCGCGCCGTGCCGCGGCATCGACGGCGTGGCCGACGTGCGCACGCTCGGCGCGATCGGCGTGGTCGAACTCGAACGTCCCATCGACATGCGCATGGCGGCACCCGCGTTCGTCGAACGGGGTGTCTGGGTGCGCCCGTTCGGGCGCCTGGTCTACGTCATGCCGCCCTACGTCATCAGCGACGACGAACTCGCCATGCTGACCGATGCCATCGGCACGGTCGTGGCGCGGCACGCGGAGTCGGGCGCGTGAGCGAAACCTCCCTGCCCGCTTTCGACGACGAAGTCGTGCGTGCGATGGCGCGCTGGCCGGACGTGCCGCAGTGCTTCGGCTGGCTCGGACTCGATCGCCGCGGTGGCTGGCGCATTCGCGGCGAGCCGATCACCCACGCACGTGCGGTCGCCTTTCTCGGCCGCCACTACCGCGGTGACGAGGCGGGACGCTGGTACGTGCAGAACGGCCCCCAGCAGGTGTTCGTCAGCCTGGAGTACACGCCCTGGGTGTATCGCTACGACGAGCACGGTGGTTTCGTCACGCACACCGGCATACGCCCGCCGGCCCTCAGCGGCGCCTACCAGGACGACGAGGGTAATCTGCTCGTTGCGACCGATCTCGGTATCGGCCTGGTCGACGATCGCGATCTCGCGGCCTGCGCGGCCCTGCTCGAGACGGAGCGCGGCGTACCGGTCGCGCTGGCCTGGCGCGGACTGCGCCTGGCGCTCGAATCGGTGACGCGTGCCGCGCTGCCGCAGCGTTTCGGCTACGTGCCCGAACCGAGCGGCTGAGCCCGCGGATCGGCGCGGGTGAAAGCGTTCCGCCAGGTGCCGGCCATGCTGGCCGGGGCCAGGCTCAGCGGCGTGCTGCTGGCGCTGGGTGTCTGGGCCGCGCTGTGGCAACTGGCCCTGGATGCTGCCTCGGCAGCCCGTGCCGGCTACGTCGTCGGCGTGGTGCCGGCGGTGCTCACCGCGCGCGCGCGGCTGCCGGCCGAACTCGACCTCGTGCCGGTGCCGCTGACCCTGCTGACCTCGCTGATACCGGAAGCCGGCCTCCTGCCGGCTGCCTGGAGCCTGCTGTTCCTGCTCGGGTTCGCACCGCACGTGGAAAGCGCTCTCGGCTGGCGGCGCTTCCTCGTGTTCTACGCAGGCTGCGGGGTGTTCGCCGGGCTCGCCGAAGTGCTCGCCGCGCCGTCCGGCACCTTGCCCGTACTGGGCGCCGCCGGCGCCGTGTCCGGGGTCATTGCCGCGAGCCTGCTGTTAGCGCCGCGCCGGTGCCTGCTCGCGTCGGTCCCGCCGCGGCGCGGCAACATACCGGCTCTGTTACTGGTGCCCGTATGGCTGGGCGGCGTGCTCGTCATTGCGCCCGGCACCGCCGCGGAGCGCGCCGGCCTGGGCTGGCCGGGCTGCCTGGGCGGCTTGCTGTGCGGGCTGATCCTGGTCCTGTTCCTCAAGCGCCGCGAGGTACCGCTGCTGGACACGACGGCTGGCCGGCCATGATCGCAACGAGCTTCGTGCTCTACCTCGGCCTGGTCGGGATCATCGGGTGGATGGCGTGGCAACGCACCCGCGACATGTCCGATTACCTGCTCGGCGGGCGGCGCATCGGACCCTGGGTCGCGGCGCTCAGCGCGGGTGCCTCGGACATGAGCGGCTGGCTGCTGCTGGGGCTGCCCGGGCTCGCCGTGAGCCAACCGGCGGCCGCCGCCTGGACCGCGGCCGGACTCCTGGCCGGCACCTGGTGCAACTGTCGCTTCGTCGCCCGTCCGCTGCGCGAGACCAGCGCGGCGCTCGGCGCGCTCACCGTACCGGCATTCTTCGCCCAGCGTTTCCCGAGCCACGGCCGCTGGCTGCGTGCGGTCACCGCGCTGACCATCGTCGTGTTCTTTCTCCTCTACACCAGCGCGGGACTGGTCGCCGGCGGCAAGCTGTTCAATACCGTGTTCGACCTGCCTTACGCACCGGCCGTGTTGCTGGGCGCCAGCATCATCCTGCTCTACACCCTGTTCGGCGGTTTTCTCGCCGTCGCCTGGACCGATGCGCTGCAGGCGATGATGATGAGCGCCGCGCTGCTCGCGGTCAGCGCACTGCTGTGGCACGACGGCGGCACGCCGGCGAGCAGTGCCGGTGGCAGCGTGGGACCGCTCGCGGCACTGTCCGCGCTTGCCTGGGGGCTCGGCTATTTCGGCCAGCCGCACATCCTGGCCCGCTTCATGGCGCTTGCCGATGGTGCGCGCGTGGCGAGCGCGCGGCGGATCGGCGTCGCCTGGAGCGCGCTCGGCCTGTTCACCGCGGTCGCGATCGGCGTCGGCGGCGCCGGCCTCGCCGGCGTCACGGCCGATCCGGAACGGGTATTCATCATTGCCGTCGAAGCCGAGCTCGCGCCCTGGCTCGCAGGTGGCTGCCTGGCGGCCATCCTGGCTGCAGTCATGAGCACGGCCGACTCGCAGTTGCTGGTGACCGCCGCGGCCCTGGCCGAAGACCTGCTGCCGCTGGCCGGCGGTGCCGCGCGCGACGAGGCCGCGCGCCTGGCCGCGGGCCGCATCGCGGTGTGCGTCGTTGCCCTAATCGCTTGTGCCATCGCGCTCGACCCCGATGCCGGTGTATTCGACCTGGTTGCGCGCGCCTGGGCCGGGTTCGGCGCCACGCTCGGTCCGACACTGCTGGTCGCCCTGCACCAGCGCAGGCCCAGCGGGATCGGCGCGCTCGGCGGCATGCTCGCTGGCGGTCTGACCGTGCTCGCCTGGCCGGCCTTACCGCAAAGCGGCTACGGCATCTACGAACTGCTGCCCGCGTTCGCCGTCGCTCTGGGGACCAACCTCGCGTTGAACCGCTGGTATAGATGTGACTGAAGCGCGCAGGGTCAATCGTTCCGCCCGCTCCCGCCACCGCCACGGCGCGACCATCGCCATTGCATATACACTACTCGTGCCGAGCGCAGTACCGATGCTCGCGCCACGATGGCCGTCAGGCGCGCCCGGGACGCGCCGCCCGGCCGCCTCGACCCGAACACGCCACCCTCTGAACGCCGCTGCATGAACGATGTCTTCCTGATGCCCTGGTCCGTGGCCGCGGACGGTCCACCGGATACCGCGCGCGTCCGCGCCAAGATGGAAGCGCTGGGCTACGCGGTAACCAGTTACACCTACCCGCCGGGCGCCGATTTCCCGTTCCACTCTCACGCCTACGACAAGTGCAGCAGTGTGCTCGAAGGCGAATTCGTCGTCACTGTCGGATCGCGGACCTGGACCTTCGTGCCGGGCGCGCTGCTGTTCATTCCGGCTGGTGTCGAGCACGCGGCCCGGGTCGTCGGCGCCGGCGCCGTGACCAGCCTGGATGGCGTGCGCCGCTGATCGGCCGGCAGGGCTGCGCGTGCCCGACACTGCCGCGCGGCCCGGCCGGCGTCGCATCCGCTACGGCCGGCCGTGTGTGCTGCTCGCGGCCCTGCTCGCCGGCCTGCTCGCCGGCGGCTGCAGCGATGACGCCCCCCGTCTGCCGGCGCTCGCGGAAAGCGACATCGTGCTCGCCTTCGGCGACAGTCTCACCCGCGGCACCGGCGCACCGCGTGGTCAGGGCTACCCCGAACGCCTCGGCGCGCTGATCGGTCGCCGGGTCGTCAACGCCGGTGTGCCGGGCGAGCTGGCCGCAGCCGGGCGCGCTCGGCTGGAACGCGTGCTCGACGAGGTCCGCCCCGCGCTGCTGCTGCTGTGTCATGGCGGCAACGACCTGCTGCGCCGGGGCGATCCCGCGCATACCGCGCGGGAGCTGGCGGCGATGGTCGACATGGCGCGCGCACGCGGCGTCGCGGTGATGCTGTTGGGCGTACCGGCGCCGGGTCTGCTGCTCTCGACCGCCGGGCTCTACCACGAAGTCGCCGAAGCCACTGCTACGCCGTTACAGGACGACGCCATCGCGAGCGTGCTCGGCACGGGCGCGCTCAAGTCGGATCCGGTGCACCCGAACGCGGCGGGCTACCGCATCATCGCCGAGCGGGTGCGCGACACCCTCGAAGAGTTCGGCGCGCTCTGATGCCCCTGCACTTGGCGGCGTGGATGTGGGAACATGCCGGGCTGAGCAACCAATCAGGAGCTTCGATGAGAATCTGGAACCTGGCACTACTCTGCTGCCTGCTCGCCCCCCAGGCCGGGGCCGTCGGCACCTCGCTCGAGACGGATGCCGAGAAATACAGCTACGCGATCGGCGTCAACTTCGCCCAGAGCATCATGCGCCAGGGCGCTCCGCTGGACGCTGACGCCGTCTACATGGCCGTTCGCGACGCACTCGAAGGCGGCGAGCTGCGCCTGTCCGCCGAGACCATGAGCCAGGTGTTGCGCGACGAAGCCCAGCGCGCCGGCGAGCGCAAGCGCGAAATGGCCGGTGAGAACATGCGTCGTGGCAAGGAGTACATGGCCAAGAACAAGGACAAGGAAGGCGTCACCACGTTGCCCAACGGCATCCAGTACGAAGTACTGCGCAAGGGCACCGGCGCACAACCAGGTGGCCAGGACGTCGTCACCGTGCACTACGTCGGCACGCTCGTCGATGGTCGCGAATTCGACAGCTCACGGCGTCGCGGTGAGCCGGCGACATTCCCCCTCGACGGCGTCATCAAGGGCTGGCAGGAAGTGCTGCCACTGATGCGTGTCGGTTCGCGCTGGCTGGTCACCATTCCGCCCGACCTCGCCTACGGCGTCAATGGCGCGGGTTCTGCGATCGGACCCAACGAAACGCTCATCTTCGAAATCGAACTTCTCGAGATTGGCAAGTGAGCGCGCCGCGATTGCTCCCGGCACACGTGGCCGACTAAAATCCTTGGCACGCACACGCAACGGCACGCAGATGATCGAGATCGAAGACAAGGGGCGCGAGAACGGCCACCAGGTGTTCAACGTCACCGTATCCGACTCGGCCGGCAAGACGCACCACCGCGTGACACTTTCCGACGAAACCTACCAGCGGCTGACCGGCGCGCGCGTCTCGCACGTCGCGTGCATCGATGCCGCGTTTCGTTTCCTGCTCGAGCGCGAAGCCAAGACCGATATCCTGCCAAGCTTCGACATCAACGTGATCCAGCTCTACCACGCCAACTTCGAAAAGGAGTTCGGCAACTACATCTGACGGCGCCCCCCGCCGGCACTCAAGGCGGCGAGATGCCTCCGCAGGGCAGCCGCTGACCGGCGCGCCGCGCGTTGATGGTGTCGATGACCGCCCGACCGCCGACGGTCGCGACCACCGCGCCGAGGGCCGCGGCACGTTCGAGCAAGCGGCCACTGTCGAGTTCCACCTGCGGATCGGCCAGGCTGCCGGTTACCTCGATCGCGTGCACGGCGTCGAGGCCGCCGATACGAATGCCCTGCCGCGCGGTCGGCGTCAGGGCGAGATCGAGCGTGCCGGTGCGCAGATCGATGGCCCCGCCGCCGCTGATGCGCATGCGCTGGGTCCACAGCTCCGCGAGCAAGGGGCCCTCGATGCGTCCGGCGGCAATCGGCGCATGCAGCCGCAGGCATTCGACCACGGTCGTGCTCGTCGTGTCGCGGAACGGTGACAAGACGGTGAACACCTTGCCGAGCATATTGCCCAGCAACGAGCCGCCGGCTCGCTCGACGGTCTTTTCGATGATGCCACCGCCCTCGTGATGCAGGTAGAGATGGCCGGCGGCGCTGGCCGTCAGGGTGGCGAGGTTCGCGCCGCTGCCACGCACTCGCAGGTCGACATCGGTCGGCATCGCCGTCACGTAAGGACTCAGCGCGGCGATCGCGCCGGCGTCCACGGCCCGCGCACTGAGCACGACCCGGGTCTCGCCGGCGGGATCGTGGACGGCACGCGCGTGCAGCGTTCCGCCGGCGGCACGCGGTGTCGTGGTCTCGATCTCGAGCCGTCCGCCGGCCAGCCCTACCTTCATCGCGACGTCCGCTGCACGCGTGCCGCGCCATTCGACACTCGCGGCGCTTGCCTCGATCTCGATTTCGAGTGCGCCCAGCCAGGCCGGCAACAAGGCGGGCTGCGTTTGTGCGGCGGTGGCCGTACCCAGGGCTAACAGCAACGCCGCGGGCCGCGCGCCGCAGCGCATCAGGGGCTGCCGAATTCGTCGACCACGTCGGCGAGCAACGGCGCGCGCCAGCCGGCGGCCGCGCGGGACGGCACCTGTCCGGCGACGAGGCGCTCGATATCACGGCGCGTCAGCAGCAGGGAGGCACCGATGCCGAGCTCGGCCGCGCGCGCCCGCACGCGCGCTGCACAAGCCTTTGCGCGCTGGCGGTCCGCCACGCTCGGCGGACCGCCGGGCTGCGCACCACGCGCCGGATCGTCGTCGGCGAGACCGACGCGCATGAGCTCGAGCACGGTGTCGGCATGCTTGCGGACGAATGCCGGATTGTCCGTCAGCACCGCGGCGAGCTCGGCGCGGCTGCACGGCCCGGCGCCGGCCAGCGCGAGGATTTCGGCATCCTTGAGCACCCAGCCACGCGGCAGGTCGCGTTCGCGCGCGCGACGTTCGCGCCAGCGCGCCAGCGCGACGCCGCGCGCGAAGCCCGCGCCGTCCACGGCCGCCAGCCCCTTGACCCGCTGCCAGGCATCTTCGACCGGCGGGTCGAGCAGCGCCGGTGCGCTGAGTTCGCGGCACTCCTCGGTCAGCCACGCCGTGCGGCCAAGCGCTGCGAGGCGTTCGCCGAGCGCGGTGTCGAGCGCGGCCAGGTGGCGTACGTCATCGGCCGCGTAGTGCATCTGCAGCGCACTGAGCGGACGCTGGCGCCAGTTGGTGCGGGTCTGTGACTTGTCCAGCGTGATGCCGAGTACCCGCTGGACCAGCTCGGCGTAGCCGATTTGTTCGTCGAACCCGGCCAGCGCAGCGGCGATCTGCGTGTCCACCAGCGGCGCGGCGATGGCGACGCCGGCGAAATGCAGCACCTCGAGGTCCTGACGTGCGGCATGCAACAGCTTGCGGCGCGCGGGGTCGGCGAGAATCCCCGCGAGCGGTTCGAGATCGTCCAGCGCCAGCGTGTCGAGAAGCGCGATGCGCTCCGCGCAGGCAATCTGCACCAGGCACAGCTGGGCGAAGTAGGTGCGCTGGCGCTCGAACTCGGTATCCAGCGCCAGGGGTGCCGCGGGCTCACAGGCACCGAGCCAGTCGGCGAGACTGGCCGGGTCGGTGAGATAGTCGAAGTGCTCGCTGCGGGAATCGCTCATGCTGATGTCGTGGCCGGTCCTGGGAGAAGCGCGCGCATTATGCCCGGGAACCAGGGCTCTGGCGCCGCGTCGAAGCAAATACGCTACACTGTGCCGACACCGCGCCGACCGATCCCACCGTCTGCGCGCGACGCTGCGAGCCACCATGATACGCCGATTGTTGCTGACGCTGCTGCTGACCCTGTCCGTCGCCACCCCGGTCGCGGCGAACGCGCCGGTGGTCGCGCTGGAAGATCTTCGCCCCCAGGCCGAACACCGCCGGGCAACGCGTTTGATCACGCACGTCGTGGCCAACTACCACTACCGCAACGTCGCGCTCGACGACGCGCTCTCGCGTCAGATTCTCGATCGCTACATCGAAGCCCTCGACCCGACCCGCAGCTACCTGATGCAGGCGGACATCGATGCGTTCATGGAGCACGCCGAGCGCATCGACGACTACCTGCGCAGCTCGAGCCTGGATCCCCTGTTCGAGATGTTCATCACTTTCCGGCAGCGTCTGCACGAACGCATCGACCACGCGACGGCGGTGCTCGACGGCGAGTTCGACTTCACCGTCGACGAGAGCATCGAGTTCGATCGCGAGGACGCATCCTGGCCGGCCGATCGAGCCGAACTCGACGAACTATGGCGCAAGCGCGTGAAGAACGACGTGCTCTCGCTGAAGCTCGCCGGCAAGGAACTGGACGATATCCGCGACACCCTGCGCAAGCGCTACACGGGCCTGTACCGCCGCACCGCGCAGCTCACCAGTGACGATGTCTACCAGACGCTGATCAACGCGTACACCACCACCATCGATCCGCACACGGCGTATTTCTCGCCGCGCACCTCGGAGAACTTCAAGATCCGCATGAGCCTCTCGCTCGAGGGCATCGGTGCGGTGCTGCAGAGCGAGAACGACATGACGCTCGTGCGCGAAGTGGTGCCCGGCGGTCCTGCCGAACTGAGCGGCAAGCTGCATGCCGACGATCGCATCGTTGGCATCGGACAGGACGCTGGAGGCGAGATCGTCGACGTTGTCGGCTGGCGCCTCGACGACGTGGTCGACCTGATCCGCGGCCCGAAGAACTCTGTCGTGCGCCTCGAAGTCCTGCCCAAGGGTGTAGCCGTCGACGGCCCCACCCAGGTCGTCGAGATCACGCGTAACACGATCAAGCTCGAGGAACAGGCCGCCAAGGGGTCCGTGCTCGAGGTCGATGGCGGACTCAAGGTCGGCGTCATCGACGTGCCCACGTTCTACATGGACTTCGAAGCCCGCAGCGCAGGCGACAGCAACTACCGCAGCACGACCCGCGACGTGCGCCGCATCATCGAGGAACTGTCCGCCGAAGGGATCGGCGGCCTGGTGATCGACCTGCGTTCGAATGGTGGCGGATCGCTCAACGAAGCGACCGAACTGACCGGCCTGTTCATCGACACCGGACCGGTGGTCCAGGTGCGCGACTCGCAGGGGCGCGTACAGATCGAGCGCGACCGCGACAACGGCGTTGCGTGGGCCGGCCCGCTGATGGTGCTGGTCGACCGCAACAGCGCCTCGGCCTCGGAAATCTTTGCCGGCGCGATCCAGGACTACCATCGCGGGCTGGTCGTCGGCGAGCCGACCTTTGGTAAAGGCACGGTGCAGAACCTGGTCGACCTCAACCGCTTCGACCAGTCGATGAAAGGCAAGCTCGGTCAACTCAAGGCGACCATCGCCCAGTTCTTCCGCGTCAACGGTGGCAGCACCCAGCATCGCGGCGTGCTGCCGGACATCGTCCTGCCGACCGTAATCAGCATGGAAGACCACGGCGAACGCTCGCTCGAGAATGCCCTGCCGTGGGCCTCGATCCAGCCGGCGCGCTACACGCCGGTCAGTTTCCCGGCCGACAGCCTGCCGCGCGTGCGTCGCGACCACGAACGGCGCATCCACGGCGATACCGCCTTCCAGGCGATCCTGGATACCGAGAAAGCAATCAAGGAAGCGCGCGCAAAGACCGCCGTGTCGCTGGTCGAGCAGACGCGCCGCGCCGAACACGAGCAGGCACGTCGCGAGCAGCGCGAGCGCGAGAATGCAATCCGCGTCGCGCGCGGCCTCGAACCGCTGCCGGAAGACACCGACAGCGACGAGAGCGCAGCGCTCGATGGCCTCGACGGCGCGCAGGAAGAGGGAGAGGATGAGGAGGACGACGAAGAAGGCTTCGACGTCGTGCTCGATGAAGCCGGCCGCATCCTGCGCGACTGGATTACCG
>Ga0180430_10001491_pt1 | contig 22670 bp, 21 predicted proteins | sample SS_ome_9_FD_132999 | JGI IMG/M metagenome (GOLD analysis project Ga0180430, IMG submission 132999) | Hypersaline lake sediment archaeal communities from the Salton Sea, California, USA - SS_1_S_2 metaG | ecosystem: Environmental > Aquatic > Non-marine Saline and Alkaline > Hypersaline >... | reverse complement strand
GCCCCCTGACCCCGTATGGTCAACGGCCCTCCTGCGGCGAGGACGTCGAAGTCGCCGTCGGCATTGGCGTCTTCGTCGGTACTGGAGCCGATGGTGATGGTGCAGGAGCCGGGCAGAAGGATGGTGTCCGCCTCGGCCGTGGAGTTGGCCGCGTCGATGGCTGCCCTGAAGGCGGGCTCCGTGCAGGCGGGGTTGTACTCCCTGGCTCCCGCCGGCCCGACGTGCGGCGTCAAAGCCAAAGCGCTCCCGGCCGCCAGAGCGGGCCCCCACTTGCGAAGGCGATCCCGTGAAAAGGCTTTGCGAAACTTTTCAAGGACCTTGACGACCCTCCGGCAAAGGCGTTGGAGGCGACGGCGCTTCAACATGCCCCCCCGCCAGGGATTTCCAGCGGTAGCTCCTTCGGGAGAGGCGACCCCTTCGATCGAAGCTTCCTTGCACTCACTCCCTGCCGGCGTTTTGGCGTTCTCGACCATCGTCTCGCTCCTCCTGAAGCGCTCTCCGCGCATGCGATCCCCACGTGCCGCATTTTCCGTCTTCCAGGGTCGATGATGCAGCTTTCCAATAAAGCAAGGATCGATTGTCGATCCATGTATCGACTTTACTGCCACAATCCATCGCTGCTACGCAATGCAAAAACGGATCATCGGAAATCGACGAAGGCTGGCCGTCTTCGAAAACCTCTTTTTCATCTACGCCGCCGCCGACCGATTGCCTTTCAGGGTCGCCGGTTTCTCGCGGCGGCCCGCGCCCGTCGCTCCACGATGAGGTTTTCCAGGCCGAACTTCTTGATGCGGTAGCCGATCTGGCGCAGGGTAAGCCCCAGATCCCTTGCGGCCCTGGACTGGACCCAGTTGTTGCGCTCCAGGGCCGCTACGATCTCGCGCCTTTCCATTTCCTCCAGGCGGGAAAAAGCTTCCGGGGAGGGGGCGCGGTCGGCCTTGGTGCGGCGTGAAAAGATGTAGGCGGGCAACTCCTCCACGTTGATGCGGCTGGCTTCGGCAACGATGGCCAATCGCTCCACGAGGTTCTCCATCTCCCTGACGTTTCCCGGCCAATCGTAATGGGCGAGGACTTCCAGGGCGTGCGGCGAGAAGGAGAACTTGCGCCCGTACTCTTTGGAAACCTTTTCCAGGAAATAGTCCACGAGAAGGGGGATGTCTTCGCGGCGCTCCCTCAGGGGCGGGACGCGCATGGGAAAGACGTTGAGACGATAATAGAGGTCTTCGCGGAAGGTGCCGTCCCGAATGGCCTTCTCCAGGTCCTTGTTGGTGGCCGTGACGATGCGCACATCGACTTTTCGATTCCTGGTGCTTCCCGGTCGCTCGAGCTCCTTGTCCTGGAGAAACCGCAGGAGCTTCACCTGGATGTTGAGGGGCAGCTCTCCGATCTCGTCCAGGAAGACGGTTCCCCCGTCGGCCTCCTCGAACCGCCCGGCCTTGGAGGCTGTGGCCCCGGTGAAAGCCCCCCTTTCGTAGCCGAACAGCTCCGACTCCAGAAGGGTCTCGGTAAAGGACGAGCAGTTGATCTTGATGAAAGGGTGCCGGGCGCGGTCGCTCAGCTCGTGGATGATGCGGGCGATGAGGGTCTTGCCCGTTCCCGATTCTCCCAGAAGAAGCACCGGGGCCCGGCTGGGAGCCACTTTCTCGATGTTGCCCTGGGCCTCCACCATGGCGGGGCTCTTTCCCACCATGAAAAAATGGTTGTATTTTCGGGAAATTTCGGCTTTCAGGCACCGGTTTTCCCGCCTCAGACGATCCTCCCGCTGCTTGATCTCGCGATCCAGCATGATGAATTGAGTCATGAAAGTGCCCACGATGGTGAGAAAGCGCACGTCCTCTTCGAAGGAAATGTCGTCCCCGAAAAGGCGGTCCACGTTGAGCACCCCGATGGGGCTCTTGTGAAGCATGATGGGGACGCCGATGAAAGCAAGGCCCCCTTTTTCGACGGGACGGGAGCGCGTCTTGTTCAGAAAGAGGGGCTCCTTGCCGATGTCGGGCACCACGAAGGGCTGGGCGCTGCGGAAGATCATCCCCGTCACCCCCTCGTCCTGGCAATAAACCCCGCGCTCCTGCTCCTCGGCCGTCATGCCGTGGGAGGCGAAGATCTTCAACCTGCCTCCCTTCTCTTCCTGGAGAGTCACGGTTCCGCGCTTCATTGACAGAGTTTCCGAGAGAATGCTAAGAATCGTTTCCAGGGCTTGCTCCAGCTGGAGGACCCGGCCGATGATCCGGCTGATTTCGTAAAGGACTTTCAGTTCCAGCTCGCAGATCCTGGAATTCATCGAGCTCGCTCCGGTTCAGGGTTCGTCCCGCTGCCGAAGAGGATGGAGCAAGAAGCGTACCTGCCGGGGAGGCGGGAGCCGGCGAAGCGGGGAGGGGCAGGGTCGCACCGTCCGTCCCTCGAGCGGGGTCCCGGGGGTTGAAACAAATTTGTTCTTTCGGGCCGCGGCGAATCGACATTTTCGTGCTTCCGGAAAACGGGGAGGGTGAAAGCCATGGAACAAGAGAAGCGCTCGGGGATGACCACGCCTCTTTCCTCGCGGGGCATTCCCGCATGGGGGGTGTATTTGGCGGCCTTCCTTGGGCTGATCTACCTCCTCAACCCCGGGGCCGGGGTGTTGGAGCTGATTCCGGACAACATACCCCTTGTGGGCAACCTCGACGAGGGGGCCGCCGCGTTGCTGATCTGGTACGGGCTGCTGGAGCTCTTGGAGGGGCGCAAGGAGCGCCGGCGCTCCAAGGAGGCCGCCTCTCGGGGCCCGCGGGGAGCCTAGGGGGTGCGCAAGTACTGGCCCACGCAAGAGGGTGGGAAAAATCCGCTTTCCCCGGGAGGGAGGGCGTCCCCGCCCTCCGTGTCGGCGGATCGCGAGCCCGCAACCGAGGGCGGGATGCCCTCGCTCCCGGGAATTCGCCGTCTTGTTTGCGTGGACCTCCAATAAGTGCTTGGTCAAGTGAGTGCTTCGATGAAGGTTTTCCATCCAAGGCCCCCTTTCGCAAAGGGGGATTCAGGGGGATTTCCGAAGACAAAGACTTCGGCAGCCCATGGTCGGGCGCTTGAAGCGACGATCAACGGCGGTCGGGCTGTTTTATCGGTCTTCAAGAGGTCGCGTGCGATGCGCAGGAATGGTACGAGTGGATGGCTGGGCCGCGCGGGAGTATTGGCGGCGCTGATGGCGGCATGGGTGGCGTGCGACGGGATTTCACGAGAAAGCGAGGAGAAGGCGATGGAAAAAGGCGAGAGGGGCGCGGTGGATCGTCCGGTGGTGGTCATGGAAACTTCCGAGGGGGAGATCCGCATCGAGCTGTGGCCGGACAAGGCGCCTGCCACGGTGGAGAACTTCCTTCAATACGTGGACGACGGGTTTTATGAAAACACCCTCTTTCACCGGGTCATCGACGGGTTCATGATCCAGGGAGGCGGGTTTACCCAGGGGATGAATCCCAAGGAGCCCCGGGAGCCCGTTCGCAACGAGGCCTCCAAGGAGCTGAAGAATGCGCGGGGGACCCTCGCCATGGCCCGCACCAGCCAGGTGCACAGCGCCACCTCCCAGTTTTTCGTCAACTTGGAGGACAACGAGTTTCTGGACCATCGGGACAAGACTTCCAGGGGCTTCGGCTACGCCGTTTTCGGCCGCGTGGTGGAGGGCATGGAGGTGGTGGACCGCATCGCCAAGAAAAAGACCGCCAAGGCGGGGCCCCACGGCGACGTGCCCGTGGAGCCCGTGACGATATTGAAGGCGAGCCGGGACGGGAGCTCCTGAGGGGTTGGTCAACGGAGCTCCTTGACGTATCCGCGACTTTCGTCGTTCCGGGCGGAGCGGAGACCCCGAGCCCGGGGCGCCCGTTATTCCTGGATTCCGGCCGAAAGCATGCCGGAATGACGACGAAGCGCTTCGCAAGCCGTCATTCCGGCGATCGCCGGGCCGGAATCCATACTTTCGTGGCCGGTTGCCCCTTCGGGGCGCGGCCGTTCCGCGGGAGCGACGATGGCGATGCAAAGGAGCTTCGTTGACGGACCACGCAATCCGGTGTTTTTTTCGTGAAGAAGGAAATCTGAAAGGAGCTAGGCTCGTCGTGGATCCCTTCGGCATTGGCATCGCCCCTCCCGTCTCTTTCACCGAAATTTTCGTACGGGAGAACCGTCTGGACGAATACGGCTTCAAGGAATGGATCTTTCATCCGGGGATGCTTTTCCAGTCCCTGGAGAAGTGGTGGGGCAAGGGAGGAAGCCGCCCGGCCCCCCATGAAGGCCTGGACCTCTGCTGCTACCGGGACGGACGGGACAGGACGAGACGGCTCGACGAATCCGCCCGGATCCCCGTGCTTTACGACGGGAGAGTTGTCCGAATCATCCGAGACTTTCTGGGCGAATCCTTGATGGTGGAGCATCCCCGCTTCGAGAGAAAAGACGCTCGTTTCGTCACCATCTACGGTCACGTGAATCCCTTGGGCGCCATCCGCACGGGGGTGGGCGTGAAGGAAGGCGAGATCGTCGCCGTCCTGGCCGACGGGAGCCGTTCCCGAAGCGGCGTCGGGCCGCATCTGCACGTCACCCTCGGCTGGTTCTCCAAAAACGTTCCTCTGGAGCGATTGGATTGGAGCCGCATCGCCGCTCCGGGCACTTCCCGCCTGCTGGATCCCCTGCCTTTCGTTTCTTGAGGGTGAAAACGGCTCCCCTCGGAGCCCGTTCTCCCTCGCCCATCGACTTTTCTTCCATGACTTCGGCGAAGCGTGCGGCTGGATGCCGTGCGCTCGGCTTTGAATTCCCCCCCCCCCTTTTTGTGCCAAGTGAATTCTGCAAGACATATCCATATAACATTAATCTTGAAAAATGAAGTTGATTTTGTGAAAATTTTAATTACTTGTATTTGATCTTTAAATGTCTTGATAAAAAAATGTTGAATATGAAGCGATTTTTTGCTAGTCCTCCTCCCGAACTGTTTCCCAAAGAAAACTTTTGATTTTCGGAAAGGAGGTCTTGATGCTTGGGATGTAGCGTAATTTGTCGTCAGGTTATCGAAATGGAAATTTCCGGACGGATTGTGTCGCGGGAACCCGCAAGAGGAGGAAAGGAACGGTGAAGAAACTGGGTCTCTTGATCATGGTCGCTATGTTGATTTCGGGGATGTCCTTGTCCGCGTGGGCGGTGGAATTCGAATACGGAGGCTTGTTCCGGGTACAGTACGAAGGCAAGCAGAACACTTCCGACGGCAACGACGATCTGGACGATCATGTCAACTACATCGAGCAGCGCTTGAGAATGTATTTCACTTTCGTGGCCAGCGAGCGGCTGCGGCTGGTGACCAAGTGGGAAGCGGACACGGCTTGGGGGAGCGCCCGCAGCGGCGGCGACGTGGGGGCCGACGCGGTGATTCTGGAAATGAAGAACGCCTACGTGGACTTCATGGTCCCCATGACTCCCGTGCGCGCCACCCTCGGCGTCCAGGGACTGGGACTGCTGAGCGGATGGATCGTGGACGACGACTTCTCGGCGGCCATTCTCTCGGCCCCTTTCGATCCCGTCACCGTCAAGGCGGGTTACATCGCGGCCCGGAACGAGGACGTCGCCGACGAGAGCGAGAACGTGGACGACTGGCTCCTGAGCCTGGATTACGACCAGGGCCCCTTTTCGGCCTCCTTGGTGGGATTCTACCAGTACGGCCACGACACGGCCTTTTCCGTTCCCTTCGAGGACGATCAGGTCGCGGACAACAACCTGTTCGATCTGGGCTTGGCCCTGGGCTACACGCATGACATGGCGGCGGCCCACCTGAACTTCGTCAAGAACTTCGGCAGCTACGACACGACCGTGGACGGGGTCGAAAACGACATGGATTACGAAGGATGGGCCATCGAAGGCGGCGTGGACCTTTTCGTGCGGAGCTTCACGTTCACCTTGGGAGGCTTCTTCACTTCCGGCGACGACGACCTCGGAGACGGCGACGACGGCAACTTCCGCTATCCCGCGGGGCGGTCCTTCTACTGGTCGGAGATCCTGGGCTACGGGACCCTGGACGTGAACAACGGCGGCATCAACGCCGTGGACACCGTCCAGGACAAGGAAGGATACGACGCCGCCGACGGCCCGTCCAACTTGTGGGCCATCACCGCCGGAGCCGCCTGGCAGGCCCTGGACACGACCCGCCTGACCTTCAACTATTATTACATCGGCACCCAGGAAGACGTTCTGGCCGACCGGGAAACGGGAGAGATGGACAATTCCATCGGCCACGAAGTGGATTTCTACGTGGACCAGGAGATCGTGGACGGCTTGAGCGTCCGGTTGGTGGGGGCCTATCTTTTCGCCAACGACGGCTTCACCTTCTACGCCGACGATGACGACGCCTACGAGGCGGGCGCCCAGTTGAAATGGAGCTTCTAACCTTTTCCTTTGTTCCGTGAGCCTTGCGGCCCGGGCGTTCTCGCCCGGGCTTTTTTCGGGATTGGTGATTATGCAGGTCGGACCACGCCAAAGCATTGAAATAACGGATTTTATGCAGGTCGGACCACGGTAGGTGTCTAAACCGTTGCCATCCGGGTACCGTTCCTATATGCTTTTGGTCGAAAGGGACGCAGGAGCATTGCATCGTTGGAGGGCTTATCGAAAGGAGGAGTCAAATGGCTCACGCATTCAGCATGAAGCCGGAAGAGGCTTTGGCCAAGCTGCGGGAAGGCAACGAGAGGTTCCGCAAGGGGGAAAACCGTTTCGGCTCGGGCATCGGGCTCGATCGATTGAAGGACGTGACGGGGGGCCAGTCTCCCTACGCCACCATTCTCACCTGCTCCGACTCCCGGGTCCCGCCGGAATTCATTTTCGATGCGGGGGTGGGGGACGTGTTCATTTGCCGCAACGCCGGCAACATCCTCGACGAAGTGATCCTGGGATCCATCGAATACGCGGCGGCCCACACGGGATGTCCTCTCCTGGTGGTGCTGGGCCACGAAAGCTGCGGCGCCTGCACGGCGACGGTGGCCCATTTCAGAAACCCCGACATGCACGAGACGTCCAGCGTGGACGACATCGTGCGCAGGATTCTTCCCTCCGTGACCGCCGCTCCCTCTCAGGACGACCCCAAAGCCTACGTGGACGGGGTAGCCAAAACCAACGTCGCCAGGGTGTGCGCCCAAGTGAGCCAAAGAAGCCCGCTGCTCAAGTCCTTCATCGACAAGGGGGACTACAAGGTGGTGGGGGCTTTCTACCGGCTGGATTCGGGCGAAGTGGATTGGGAATGCTGAAAAAACGGAAAACCGCTCGGGTCGAAGGGGCGAGGGGGGACGCATGAACAAGATGTCCGAGCGGATCTTGTGCGTCCCGCGCAGGGCACTGCCTCCCGAGTGGTTGAAGTCCCAAGCTTCCCTGAAGGTTCACGAAGACGTCTTCTTCCGGGTCCTTGCGGGGGCCTTGCCGGAATTCCTGGAGCGCGGGGACGCGGAGGAAGACGAAAAATTCAAGCAGATCATTCCCTACGTGCTGGTCCAAGACGGGAGGGGACGATTGGTTTGCTATCCGCGCCAAGGCTCCGAAGCCCGCTTGCACCGTCTCTGGTCCGTGGGCGTGGGGGGCCACGTGAATCCCGGCGACGGCGGCACTTTCAGGGAATGGATCGCCAACGGCGCTCGCCGGGAGCTGGAAGAGGAGCTTCCGGGCTTGAGGAATACCGGCTACCATCCGACGTTTCTGGGCGTCGTCAACGAGGACGGGACGCCCGTGGGGCGCGTTCACTTGGGGGCCGTTTACCGCGCGCGCGTGGGAAACGGGGTGGAGCTGGAGGGAAGCGAGGAGCTTCGGGGATTCCGGTGGCTGACGCTGGACGAAGCCGCCCGTCTTCCCTTGGAAAAGTGGTCTCGCTTGGCCATGGACCTTCTGAAATGAGGGAAGGCGGCCGGATAGGCTCGACCACGAGCTCGCGAACTTTACTGTCTTTGGAGAAATCCCCCTTGGCGAAAGGGGGACTTTGCGGAAAGTGCTTCGGTCAAGCGCTTGCTCCGTTGTCCTCGTCCCGAAGAAGGCGGCGGGCCACCTGGACGTCGTAGGCGTCGCGGGGGCTGAATCCTTTACCGTCGAACATTCTGCCGGCTTCTTCGACGGCTTCGTAAGCCAGCCAGCCGTGCCGCTCCCACAGTTCGGGATCCTCTTCGTTGCAGAGGCGGAACCAGACGGTTCCTTCCCCTTTGCGAACGTACATGCGCACCCGCTTGTTCTGGGGAAAAGGATGGTAGTAAACGCCTCGCTCGTCCTTCATGGGGCAACTCTCCTTGAAGATCCATGCGCCCCGGTGGGGCAACCTTCCCCCCGGGAAAAATCCCCCCGAATCCCCCTTTGCGAAAGGGGGGCGGGGGGCTTTCCCGCATCGAGGGGGGATTTGAAAACCGGAAGCCAGGAACAGGAAACCGGAAGCTCTCTCGTTTTTCAAGCCGCCTGGCGATTCACGGTGAACCCTGCGTTGGTCCAGGCGATGAGGCCTCCCGCCACCGAATGGACGTTGGTGAAGCCGTGCTGCTGCAGGTAGCTGGCCACGATGTTGGACCGGTAGCCCGTGCCGCAGTGGACGACGACCTCTTCGTCCTTGGGCAGATCCAGCCCCTTCTCAAGAATTTCCGAGAGGGGACGGTGGATGGAGCCCTCGATGTGGCCGGCCTTGCGCTCGGCCGGGGTCCGCACGTCCACCAGGTGCTTCACTTGGCCCTTGTCCAGCTTTTCCAGAAGCTGCTGGGCCGAGAGCTGGGAGAGCTTCTCCACGGGGCGGCCGCTCATGAGCCACGAGGCGATGCCGCCGGCCAGATACCCGTAGATGTTGTCGTATCCGATACGGTGCAGCTCCGTGCACATGGCGTCGTAGTCCTCGCGATCCTTCACCACCAGAAGGATGTCCGCCTTGGGATCCACCACCATGCCCACCCAGTTGGCCAATTGCTTCTCGAAGCCGATGTTGACGCTGCCCGGAATGTGAAAGCCGCCGAAGGCCGCCGTGTCCCGGGCGTCGATGACGATGGCTCCCAGCTTCATGCGCTCCTCGAACCGGTCGGGGTTCATGGCCTGGTCGATGGGACACCGTTCCAGCAGGGGAGCGCCCTTGAGGTTCGTCTGGATGATGTGGGAGAAGCTCTTGGGCCGCGCCGGGAATTCGCCCATGACGGCTTGGCGGAACTCCTCGAAGGATTTGTATTGCATCATGAGGTTGTTCTTGCGCTCGAACCCCAGGGTGGAGCTGGCCTTGAAGCTCATGCCCCGACCGCACAAGGACCCCTGGCCGTGGGCCGGATAGACTTCCAGATGGTCCGGGTAGCGCCCCAGTTTGACGTAGAGGCTGTCGTAGAGGTTCTTGACCTGCTCTTCCAGAATCTCGGCCCCGGGCAGGTCGGGCCGCCCGATGTCGCCCACGAAGAGAAGGTCCCCCGTGAGAACCATCCAGGGCTCTTGGGACCGGCTCTTGTCGGTGACCAAAAGGGAAATGGAGTTGGGAGTGTGGCCGGGGGTGTGCAGCACTTCGAATTTGGCCGCCCCGATCTCGACGACGTCTCCTTCCTCGAGGGTCTTGTGGGGGTATTCCACGGGAGCGCTGGCGTGCACGTAGATGTCGGCTCCCGTGCGGGAGCGCAGCTCCTGGTCGCCGCTCACGTGGTCGGCATGCACGTGGGTGTTGATGACGTGGGTGATCTTCATGCCTTCGTCGCGGGAAATGTCCAGATATTCCTGAACGTCGCGCTTGGGGTCGATGACGGCCATGGCCCGCGCCGCCGGGCAGCCGATGACGTAGGAAAAGCAGCCCATGCCGGGAACCACCACTTGTTTGAAATACATCCGAGCCTCCTTCTCGTCCATTGGGTCCCATTTACGGCGCGCCGCAAGTGCGCCTTCGTCGTCTTGTCCTTGACTCGTTATGGTAAGAGCTCCCGGGCGAACAGGCAACACTTTATCAACGGAAAAAGGTTTTCGAAAGGACGAGCCGGGGGAGGGGACGGCAAGTCGCTCCCTTCGCGAAGGGACATGAACAACGAAGATCGATGTCTCCCGGAAGGCCAAAAGAAAACCGCCGTCCCCCGTCCCGGGAACGGCGGCCTCGCCATTGTCGTCCTCCCGTCAAGCGACCCGACGTGAATCTCTCCCCCGCGCTTTCTTGCGGCATGTGCAGGGGACCTTCACCAAACGGTAACCGCCCGTGGAGGGATCGTACTCCGTGTGCCTCGCCCAACCGGTGTCCCGGCAGAGGAAGCAGCGAACCGTCAAAACGTCAAGAAGACTCAAAGGCTTCATGGAAATCTCCGCTTCCATCCGTTTTCTCCATTGCCGCACAAAGATTCGGAGCCTTCTCGCGAACCCCTGAAAACCGGCGACAGATAACAGACCCCGAAAGCCATGGCAAGCCTTTTTTCAAGTCCGGCTTGGAAAACGGAGGAGCGCTTCAGCCTCCCAGGCCGTCCCTCACCGCCTTGCGCGCCAATCCGAAGGGAATGATGGTGAAGGACAGAAGAGCGACCCAGGCCCATTCCGCCGGGGAAAGGCCCGTGGTGCGAAAGACGTCGCCGACGACGCCCCCGGCATGGGTCAAAACGATCTGGACCCCGATGATGATCCCCACCACCCGCAGAAAACCCTTGTTTTCCCAGATGTGGGCCAAAAGGTTCAGATGGGGGACCCGGCAATTGAACTGGTTCAGGGTGTTGATGATGACGAAAAAGGCGAAGAAGGCCGACATGTAGGATTCCTCCGTGGCGAACCATCCCCGGATGGTCGAGGATTTGAGGAACACCACGCACATGAGGGCGATGAAGCCGCCGGTGAAGAGAATGGAGGACCACATGTCCTTGTTGATGATGCTTTCCTCGCGGTCCTTGGGCTTTTCCTTCATGTATTCGGGCACGGGGGGCTCCCCGCTGAAGGACAGGGCCGCCAGGGTGTCCATGATGAGGTTCACCCACAGGAGCTGGGTCATGGTGAGGGGGAGGCGGAAGCCCAGGAAGGGCCCCAGGAACGCCACCAGAATGGCCGACACGTTGACGGTGAGCTGGTAGTTGATGAACTTCTGGATGGAGTGGTAGATGGTGCGGCCGTAGAGGATGGCCTGGGAGATGGAGCTGAAGTTGTCGTCCAGGATGACGATGCGCGAGGCTTCCTTGGCCACTTCGCTGCCGCTTCCCATGCCGAAGCCGATGTCGGCCTTGTTCAGGGCGGGGGCGTCGTTGACCCCGTCGCCGGTCATGCCCACCACCTGGCCCACCTCCTGGGCCGCCTGCACCAGGCGGCTCTTGTCCGAAGGCAGGCTGCGGGCGATGACCTTCAACCGGGGCAGGCGCGATTTGAGCTCCTGGTCGCTCATGGCCTCCAGCTCCTTGGAGACGATCACCTCGTCGTCGGGGGAGGCGATCAGGCCCGCCTCCCGGGCGATGGCCGTGGCCGTTTCCTTCTTGTCCCCGGTGATCATCACCACGTGCACCCCGGCTTCCTGCACCCGCTCGATGGCCGGCTTGGATTCGGGGCGGATTTCGTCACGGATGCCCACGAAGCCGATGAGGGTGAGGGGCACGGGCAGGTGCTCGTTCTCCTCCGCGGGGGTCTTGGACGTGGCGATGGCCAGGAGGCGCAGGGCCGCTTCGGACAGTTTTTCCAGATTGTCCGTCAGCTTGTCCTTCATGTCTTCGGAGAGGGGCAGGGGATCGCCATGATCGTCGTAGTAGGTGTCGCAATGCTCCAGAATGCGCTCGGGGACGCCCTTCACCAGGGTGATCTCCCCCAGCTCGGCGTGGCGAATCTGGGCGGCGGAGAACTTGCGCGAGGAATTGAACAGGATGGTGCGCACCAGCTCCGGCTTGGAGCCCGATTCCCGGGGCTCGTGGTGGGCCCCGATGAATTTCATGAGGGCCCGCTCGGTGGTGTTGCCTCCGATGATGCGCTGCTCGGGCGGGGCGTGGGGGTCGATGACGCAGGAGGTGTTCTCTCGAAGGGCCGTGTCCAGAAGGAAGCGCAGCTTGGGGGGCAGGGATTGGAAATCGGGGTAGTCTTGGGCGGGGCCGGTGATGAACCGGACGCCCTCCAGCTGCCCTTTGGTGATGGTGCCCGTCTTGTCCGAAAAGAGCAGGTTGAGGCTTCCCGCCGTCTCGATGCCCAGAAGCTGGCGCACCAGCACGTTGGCGTCCAGCAGACGGCGCATGTTCTGGGCCAGCACGATGGCCACCATCATGGGCAGGCCTTCGGGGACGGCCACCACGATGATGATCACCGCCAGGATGGCCGCCGTGGCGATGTCGTACAAAAAGACCTGCCACTGGGACATGTAGGCGGCGATCTCGCCCATGTCGAAGTGGTGGTCCATGAAGATCTGCTTGAAAAGGAAGGAAAGGGCGATGAAGGTGGCCCCGATGTAGCCGAACCGGGCGATGTCCTGGGCCAGCTTCTTGAGCTTGATGCGCAGGGGCCCGTCCCGGTCCTGGGGCTGGAGCTCCTGGGCCAGCTTGCCGTAGAGGCTGTGGTCCCCCACGGTGAGCACCTCCATGACTCCTTCGCCGTCGCCCACGGTGGTTCCGCGGAAAAGCAGGTGAGGGTTCTCCAGCTCCCGCAAATCCTCGAAGACCGCTTCGGGAGAGCACGACTTCTTGGTGACGGGCTCGGGCTCTCCCGTGAGGAGGGCCTGGTTGATCTTCAGCTCCCCGGCCACGAGCTTGCCGTCGGCGGCGATCTTGTCTCCCGGCTGCAGGAGGATCATGTCGCCTGTCACCACGTCGTCCAGGTCGATGACGGTCACTCGGTTGTTTCGAAAGACGTTCACCTTGATGCGGGAAGCCTCTTCCTGGAGCTTCTGGAAGGCCTGCTCGTTCTTGTGCTCGGACCAGGTGGACACCAGGGTGGCCAGGGCCACGGCGGCGGCGATGCCCACGCCTTCGTACCACTCGGCGAAGCCCGTGGCCGCCAGAATGACGATGATGACGAGAGCCACCACGAGGATGACGATCATGGGATCTTTGAAATTGTCCTTGAGCTTGTCCCAAAAAGTTTCCACTTCGGGCGGGGTCACGGCGTTGGAGCCGTTCAGCTTCCTGGAATGCTCCACTTCCTGATCGGTGAGTCCCTTGAAACGGTATTCCATAAATCTCCTCCAGTTGAATCCATGGCGTGTGGTGAAAAAGCAAACGAGCGAGAAAGCTCGGGGATCGGTCGAGAAGCCCCGTTTCGCACCGAATCGTCGTTCCCGCCAACGGCTTGCCCCGCAGGGCGCAACCAAGCATGGAAGTCTTGCGGAGCGTTTCGTCAGCGTCCGGTCTCCGCGAGAGACGCCCGCAAGGGGCCGGGCTGCGGCCAGAGAGCGAGCCTTCGGTCAACGGGCGCGAAGTGCGCGAAGCGGCACCTTCGACGGCCCGCTCAGAAGCCGGGCAACAACGCCGCGTACCGGGCTCCGTACAGGACGGCCACGGCGTAGAGGGCGCTGACCACGTCGTCCAGGATGACTCCCCATGCGGTTTTGATGTTGCGGTCGATCCAGTTGGCCGGGGGGATTTTGACGATGTCGAAGACCCGAAAAAGAAAATAGCCGGGCAAGGCGATCCGCCAGGGCTCGCCCCCGTGGAACAGCAGAGGGACCACCAGATACCCGGCCACCTCGTCCAGGACGAAGTGGCGCGAATCGGCTTCGCCCCAGTGTCGCTCGGCCCAGGGGGTGAGGACGTGGTTGGCCAGCCCCGCGGCCAGGAGCCCCGCCAGCAGCAGGGGCACGAGCCAGCCCTTGGGCGCCAGGTAGGCCACCGCCAAATGATAGGCCACCCCCAGCAAGGCGCCGCAGCTCCCGGGAAAATAAGGGGACAGGCCCAGCCCCCCCGCCGTCGCGATGAAAAGCTTGAAGGAATCGGTCATGATCGTCTTCTTGGGGCCTCTTCCCCCCCGTCGTCGCTCCCGCCAAAGCGGGAAGCCGGAGAATGACGTCCTGGATGCCGGGTCTTTCTCGCCCCGCCCGGAACGGCGGAAAAAGGCGCGGGGGCCCCGAAAACAAAGTTGACAGGGCTGCGGGAAGGCCCGGAGAAACGGCTCGCGCCGGGTCGGGTTGCGCCATCACTTCCTGAGGTTGGGACCGGAAGACTCGCCCAGCTCGAAGTCCGCGGGGTCCAGGTCCAGCTCGCGGCAGATTTGCCGAACCACCTTCTTCTCGTCGGGATCGAAATCCCCGTCGGCGGCCCCGATGGCGCAGCACACTCTTACCAGCAAGCGGGCTTCCTCGGAATTCTTGCGGACCTTGCCGATGGCCTTGAGGGCTTCTCCCTTGCCGATCTGGGCGTCGAACTCGAACCCCTGGGTGAACTTGTCGAAGGTCTTGATGACGTCGTTCATGTCGAAAACCTTCAGAGCGTCGTTCCTTTGGATGAACCCGGCCATCTTCTGCTTTTCCTCGGGGCGGATGACCCCGTCGGCGGCGGCCACCATGGCGCAGCCCGCCACGGCGGCCTCCATGAAGCTGCGGTTCTTGAAGCGCTTCACTTCGTTCTGCAAGCTGGTGCTCTGATTCTTCAGCCAGTCCATGATACCCATGAATTTCTCCTTTCCAGTCTCGATGATTGTCGTTGGCGCTCCGTTCCCTCCGGTCCTCGCGCGAAGCCGAATCCGAAGCGCCGAAAAAGCGTCTTCAAGACATTCTACGTTCCCCGTCGATTTTGACAATATCAAAACAACCGGAGGGATTCGAAATACTTTCGCACCTCGGCGGCCAGGAATCGTATGCGGGGGTGGGCCCCGGGCGACTCTCTCAAGCGCACGAAGTGCTCCCAGCCGCTCCAGCGCCCGCTCACGAACAGCTCGGTTTTGAGAAGATTGGGCAGAACGTCCCGCGCCGTCTGGGGCTTGAGGCCCCGTTCCAGGTCTTCGCGGTACCAGGTGAAGAAAGTGCGGGCCCGGGAGAGCCATCGCCGCACCGGCGGGCCTTCCTCTCGCCAATCTTCCGTTCGCGGGTCGTAAAAAGGCTCCAGCTCCTCGGGCAGCACGAAGGTCATGCCGCGGCGGCCGTAGTTGACGTACCGGGTGCTCTCCTGGGTGAAGGACAGCACCCGGTGGCGCACCACCTCGTGGCTGATGCCCCGGTCGCACACGAATTTGAAGGTGAAGACGGGCAGGTCCGAAGCCGGGTCCTCGCGCAGCCGCTCCAGTTGCTCGTCTTCCTTCACGAGCCTTGCTTCGTGGGGATATTCCCCCGGGTCGGGCGCTTCCGGAAAAACGCGGGGGAAAAAGCGGTGAAGGTGGAAGGCGAAAAAGCGGTGCGGGGAGGGGGCCGATCTCTCGAGCAGCTCCAGGCTTTCCAGCCAGCTTCTCAAGTTGCCCGCCGCCGCCGTTCCTCCCGAAGAAGAATGGATTCGGTGATAGCCCCCCCGGGCGGGGAGGAGCTTGGCCAACAGCTCGCCGGGATTGGGCCTGGACGGCAGGTCCTTGACGTGCACGACCGCGTTGCCGTGCTCCAGCACCGACAAGTGACCGCGCCCTTTGAGCATTTTCACGAACGAAACGGCGGAGTCGGGAGTGATGCGGTGCTCGGACTTGTAGGCCGTGCGGCCGCAAAGCTCCACTCGGGCCAGGGCCTCCTCCTCGCCGGCGGGGGCCGGGCCGTAGGGGACGACGGCGGTGGGGGCGAAGTGAATCTTCATCCTGATGCGCTCCTTTGGAAAACCGGCGACATCCGCCGCATGACGCTCCCGGGCCGCGAGGTTGGCGCGAGGGGGGAGGATTTGCCGCTTTTTCTCCGACCGAAATGTGTGCTACATTGCCATGGAAAGCGGCCGGGGTTCAAGAGCAAGTTGCCCCGACCTTTTTGATTCTCGATATTTCGGGCTTTTCAAGACCGTGCCAAGGCGCCGGGGAGCCGCAGCGCAATCAAGCGGCGTCGGGAGAGGACCCATGAACGAGTACCGCATCCTGCTCGTGGACGACGAGGTCCTCATCCTCGCCAGCATCGGACGGGCTTTGGAGCTGCGCGGCTACGCGGTGGCCACGGCCTCCGGGGGGCGGCAGGCCATCGCCTTGCTCGAGAGCGAGAATTTCGATCTGGTGATCACGGACCTCGTCATGGGGGAAGTGGACGGCATCCAGGTGCTCAAGAGGGCCAAGGAGATCGATCCCGAAACCATGGTCGTCATCCTCACGGGCTACGGGAACATGGAATCGGCCATCGACGCCTTGCGCCATCAGGCCGAAGACTACCTCCTGAAGCCCTGCGATCCCGAAGTGCTGCACTTCACGGTGGCCCGGTGCCTGGAAAAGCTCGAGCTCAAGCGCAAGATCAGGATCTACGAGCAGTTCCTTTCCGTTTGCTGCATTTGCAAAAGGATCCGCGACGACGCGAATCCCGAGCGGCCGGAGGGGGAATGGCTGACCCTCGAGGAATACGTCGCCCGCAGGACCCGTCTGAAGATCACCCACGGGTGCTGCCCCCGGTGCTACGAGGAGGAGATCCGGAAAATGGAAGAAGAGTGACGCGGAAACGGTTGCCAAGCTCTTCCACGGGCCTTATGCTAAATGGAATTTCCATCTTCAAATGGCGATCCGCTACTCTAGAAAGGAGCCCGCGCATGAGCGAAAACGTGAAAATCTACACCCTGACCACCTGCATTCACTGCAAGAACACCAAGGAGTTTCTCACCAAGTGCGGCATCGACTACGATTGCGTGGACGTGGATCAGCTTCAGGGGGAGGAGCGCAAAGCCGTTCTGGAGGAGGTCAAGCAATACAACCCCAGTTGCTCCTTCCCCACCATCGTCATCGGAAACAAGGTCATCGTCGGTTTCAAGAAGGAAGAGATTCAGGAGGCCCTTGATCTATGACGGCGCAAGAGCTCTACGAGATGCTGAAGAAAAGTCAGGAGCCCAAGGGGTATTATTTCAACAAGGACAAGGAAAAAGTCCTCCAGCTCCTGGAATCCCTTTTGCTCAACAAGGAGCGATACGGCTACATGTGCTGTCCCTGTCGCTTGAGCGCCGAGGACAAGGAGAAGGACCGGGACATCGTTTGCCCCTGCGTTTACCGTGCCCCCGACGTGGAGGAGTACGGGAGCTGCTATTGCAGCCTGTACGTTTCCGAGGATTGGAACGAGGAGAGGATTCCTCGCGTATACGTTCCCGAGCGCCGTCCGGCGGAAAAGTTCTTTGCCTGAGGGCGAAGGTCCGGGGCCTTGGAGAACGGGGAAAAGATCGCTTTCGAGGACCGGCGCGAAACGGCCGGCCGTTCGTCCCTGCGGGGTCCGGGATCGGGGCTTCGCGGGGTTTTTTGTTTGGAATGCCCGATGGTCGATCCCGGTGGCTTGATGGATCCGCGACTCAAGCGAAGCGTCGAAGGCAAGAAGCGCCGCCTCGACGCATGCCGCCCGTTTCCGCCCGCGGTGGTGCGCAAGCTGGACGAGCAGTTCGCTTTGGAGTGGACTCGCGATTCCAATGCCATGGAAGGCAACACCCTGTCCCTGCGTGAAACGGAATTGGTGATGCTTCGGGGCCTGACCGTGGGAGGGAAATCCCTTCGGGAGCATTTCGAAGTCGTCAACCATGCGAAAGCCATCCAGGAGTTGAATTCTTTCGTTGAAAAGAACGCCGACTTTTCGGAGGAATTCGTTTTGCGGCTCCATCGGTCGATTCTCGCAAACATCGGAAAGCGCTGGATGACTTCGCGGGAAGCCGTCGAGGAATACGCCGAGAATCGGGGCGCGAAGAAGGGACCGTGATCGTCGGTGGCGAGCTCCGTCGGGGTGTTGGGGGCTTCCGGAGCCTATGGAGTATGGAGGGGAAATCTTCGGGGCTTGGACGGAAGGAGGTTCGTGGAATGGAAGAGCTCGGGGAACGGGATAAAGGGGGGGATTCGATGACCAACGAGGCGCCGCAAAGAAACTTGGCTTTGGACTTGGTGCGGGTGACGGAGGCGGCGGCTCTGGCTGCCGCTCGGTGGCTGGGCCGGGGGGATCCCAAGAGCGGAGACGGGGCCGCCGTGGACGCCATGCGGTTGAGCTTCAACGCCGTGGACATCGACGGGGTGGTGGTCATCGGCGAAGGCGAGAAGGACAAGGCCCCCATGCTGTACAACGGCGAGCGGGTGGGAAAGGGAAGAGGCCCCGCCATGGACGTGGCGGTGGATCCCGTGGAGGGGACCAAGCTCCTGGCCTACGGGCGGCCCAACGCCATTTCCGTGATCTCCATGGCGCCGTCGGGGACCATGTACGATCCGGGGCCCGCCTTTTACATGAAGAAGCTGGTGGTGGGTCCCCAAGCCAGGAACGTCGTGGACATCGAGGCCCCCGTGGAGGACACTCTCGAGAGCGTGGCGAAAGCCATGGGCAAGGACGTGGACGATTTGGTGGTCTTCGTTCTGGACAAGCCCCGCCACCACGAGCTTATCGGTCGCATCCGGCGGGCGGGGGCCCGCATCCAGCTCCACACCGACGGGGACGTGGCCGGGGCCCTCATGGCCGTCTCCCCGGAATCGGAGATCGATCTGATGCTGGGGACCGGGGGGACTCCCGAAGGCGTTCTTTCGGCCACGGCCATCAAGATTCTCGGAGGCGAGATTCTGGGGCGGCTGGATCCCCAGTCCGACGAAGAGAGGAAGGCCCTGGAGGACGCCGGGTACGATGTGAGACAGGTCCTCGCCGTGGACGACATGATCCGCGACGACGACATCTTTTTCGCCGCCACGGGCATTTCCAGCGGCAACTTCCTGAAGGGGGTCCGGTTCACCGGCCGGGGGGCCGTCACCCATTCCATCGTGATGCGGGGCCGGACGGGAACGGTGCGCTATATGGAATCCCACCATTCCTTCGAAAAGCTCATGCGCATCAGCACCATCCGGTACGATTGACAAGGGCGGCGGGAAACCGCCGCGGAGGCGCTCCATGAATCCCAAACTGGTCATCGCCCTCATGGGCCTGCCCGCTCGAGGCAAATCCACCATGGCCGCCAAGATCGCCCACACCATGAAGTCCGAGGGCGTCAAGGTGGAGATTTTCAACAACGGCGAGCTGCGCCGGCGGCTGAGCAAGGAGAACACGTCCTATCCCGAGTTCTTTTCTCCGGACAACCGGGAAGGGGTGGAGCTGCGGGAGCGCTACGCCCGCATCAACATGGAGCAGGCCCGCTCGTTTCTGGAAAGCGGCGGAGAGCTGGCCCTCATCGACGCCACCAACGTCACCCGCCACCGGCGGAGGCTCATCGAGGACACCTTCCGGGACGTGCCCCTTCTTTTTCTGGAGTGCATGAACGCCGACGAGGAGGCCCTGGAGGCCAACCTGGAGCGCAAGACTTCCCTGCAGGAGCTCTCCCATCTCACCGCCCGCGAGGCTCTGGACAACTTTCGCACTCGCATCGCCTACTACGAGAGCATTTACGAGCCCCTCAAGGAGGAGCGCAACCGGGTCCTGGTGGACTCCTTCGAAGGCTGCATTCTCCAGGAGGAGCTGACGGACCTGCTGCCCTACTGGGACCGTCTCAAGGACCTCATCACCACCCGGGTGGTCCACTCCCTGTTTCTGGTGCGCCACGGCCAGACCCATTACAATCTCGAGGACCGCATCGGCGGGGACTCGGACCTCACCGACCGGGGATGGGCCCAGGCCCGCGCCCTGGCAGACCATTTCTCCGGACATCGCATCCCCATCATCTTCACCAGCAACTACAAGCGCACGCGGCAGACGGCCATTCCCATCGCTCGCCGCCAGGAGCATTGCTCCATCATCGCCTTGACGGAGTTCAACGAGATCCATGCCGGGGTCTGCGAGGGGATGACCTACCAGGAGATCCGGGAGAAGATGCCCGAAGTGGCCGGGGCGAGAAGGCGGGACAAGTACGGTTACGTATATCCGGAGGGGGAAGGCTACGCCACCATGGAGTCCCGCATCTACCGGGGAATCCAGAAGGTGTTCTACCTCAGCAATCACGGCGACGACATCATGATCGTGGGGCACCAGGCCGTCAACCGCATGATCCTCTCCTACTTTCTGTTCCGCCCCAAGGAGGAGGTGCCTTTCATCTACATGCCCCAGGACCGCTACTACAACATCCAGATCACTCCTCACAAAAAGCTGTTCGAGCTCAAGCCCTTCCATTCGGAGCAGGGACGACCGTGAACGGACTTTCGAAGTGAAGGGGTCTTTCATGGATCTGCACCGGCTGGAAGTGTTTTGCAAGGTGGTGGACCTCAAGAGCTTCACTCGGGCGGCCGAAGCCATGTTTCTTTCCCAGCCCACGGTGAGCGAGCACGTCCGCACCTTGGAGGAAAGCCTGGGGGAGAAGCTCCTGGATCGGTTGGGGCGCGAGGTCCTGCCCACTCCCGCCGGGAGCATCCTTTACCGGCACGCCCGGGGGATGCTGCGGCTGCGGGAGGAGGCCCTGGAGGCCCTGGCGGTTTTCAAGGGACGGCTGACGGGGCGCCTCGCGGTGGGGGCCAGCACCATCCCGGGCACCTATCTGCTGCCCCCCATCATCGGGGTCTTCAAGACCCTGCATCCTTCCATCCGCGTCGTTCTGGACATTTCCAGCACGGCCCCCGTGGCCGAGAGCGTCCTGCAGGGTCGAACCGAGGTGGGGGTCGTGGGCTCCGTGTGGAAGGACCGACGGCTTCGCTTCGAGGAGATTTTTTCCGACGAGCTGGTGCTGGCGGTCTATGCGGATCACCCGTGGGGGGACCGGCGGTCCGCGGGCTTGGAGGAGCTTTACGGGGAGCCTTTCATCCAGCGTCAAAGGGGGTCGGGGACGCGCATGGTCATGAGCCGGATTCTGGAGGGTCGGGGGTTCGATTTTTCGAGGCTGAACGTGGTGGCGGAGATGAGCACCACGGAGGCGGTGCGCCAAAGCATCAAGGCGCGCATCGGGATCTCCGTCCTTTCCCGCCAGGCGGTGGCCGAAGACTGCCGGCGAGGGGTGCTGCGCGAAGTGGCCATCGAGGGGGTGCGGTTCCAGAGGCCCTTTTATCTCGTCGTCCGCAAAAACCGCGAGCTTTCTCCCGTGGGGGCGGCCTTTGTGGAATACGTGCGCGGGGAGGACCGCCGCCGCGCCTTGGAAGCCGCCTCGTGAGACGGCTTCTCCCGAAAAGCCTCCCGCCGGCCAAAGAAATCGGAAGCGGCTTCCAGCCGCTTTCGCGGACAGAGTCGCGCTGGACTATATTGACCACGGATGAACACGGATGTTTTTGTTTTTTATCTGCGTTCATCCGTGGTTCCCTCAAGCCGCCGGCGGGCGTCCCGGAAGCCCGGGTCCGGAGACCCGGAAACGGGAGCCGGGAACCGAAGGATCAACCCAGGCGGATGGTGACGCAGGTCCCTTCCCCCGGCGTGCTTTCGATGAGCAGGCGGCCCCGGTGCTCGTTGATGATCCTTTGGGCCTTGCAGATGCCCATGCCCACCCCGCGAGCCTTGGTGGTGAAGAAGGGGTCCCTGACGAAGGGCTGGTCTCTCGCGGGAATGCCCCGGCCGGAGTCCCAAATCCGGATGCTCAGGGCCCCGTCCTCCCTGCGGGCCCGAACGCCGATGATTCCTCCCTCGCCCTTGAGGGATTCCAGGGCGTTGAGGAGCAGCTCGTTGAGGGCGCGGGGGAAGTGGAAGGGATCCACGCACACCTCCGCAGGCTCCAGCTCCAGCTTCCACTGGAAGTGGCGGGACCATTCCGACGCCTTGGAATCGATGAAGGCCCTGCACTGGCCGACGAGCTCCTCCAAAGGGACCTTCCGGGGGGCCATGGGCGGAAGGTTGGCGTAGTCCTCCACGGCCTTGACGATCTCCTCCAGCCTCCGGGCCCCTCCCAGGATGCTTTGCAGGTAACGGGACTGGAGGCTCTCCGGGGAGGCGTCCTTGAGCAGAAGGCGGGCGAAGCCTCCGATGGACATCATGGGGTTGCGGAGCTGGTGGGCCACGGCCATGGACAACTGCACGAGGCTTTCGGCCTTTTCCCTCTGCACGCGGCTTTTCTCCTGGAGGATGGCTTTCTCCCGCTGGCGCATGGCGTGGCTTTCGGTCACGTCGTCCAGGACCACCACGATGCCCGCCAGCTCCTCGTTTTCCTGAAGGAAGGAGGCCCCCACGGACAGTCGGAGGGTGCGGCCCGAAGGCTGCCGGTAGTCCACTTCCCGGCGAAGGTTCATCCCCCGCTCCTGGATCACGTCCAGGAACACCTGGTTGAAGGCGTCGTTTTCCCCGCTTTCGAAGAAGATCTCCCCCCAGCCGCGCCCCTCCATGAACTCCTTGGGGCGGCCCACGATGGACGAGGCCGCCCGGTTGACGGTCACCACCTCGCCGTTGGAGTCGATGACGAGCAATCCCACGGGGATGCTCTCCAGTATGTGCTGAAAGATGATGTTTCTCATGGGAGCCTGCGGATCATTTGATGTATCCTTCGCGCTCCAGATACAGCAGGATCTCCTGGGCGGCTTCGTCGGGAGTCAGGTCCGTGGTGTCCAGGAAGACCTCGGCGGCTTGGGGCGCCTCGTAGGGGTCGTCGATGCCCGTGAACCCCTTGATGAGGCCGGCCCGGGCCTTGGCGTAGAGGCCCTTGCGGTCGCGTCGCTCGCATTCCTCCAGGGGAGTGGCCACGTGCACTTCGATGAATCCGCCGTACTGCTCGATGACCTGCCGGATCTGCCGCCGGGTGGAGGCGTAGGGGGCGATGGGGGCGCAGATGGCGATGCCCCGGTTCTTGGTGATCTCGCTGGCCACGAACCCGATGCGCCGCACGTTG
>Ga0180430_10001489_pt1 | contig 22689 bp, 15 predicted proteins | sample SS_ome_9_FD_132999 | JGI IMG/M metagenome (GOLD analysis project Ga0180430, IMG submission 132999) | Hypersaline lake sediment archaeal communities from the Salton Sea, California, USA - SS_1_S_2 metaG | ecosystem: Environmental > Aquatic > Non-marine Saline and Alkaline > Hypersaline >... | reverse complement strand
CGTTCCTACCCGTAATGCCGTATTGGTGATTTTTTTCGTGAGCTAGAACGTCATCCTGGCTGAACTCCTCTTCCTTCCGATAGCGGTGCCCAATGTGCCCCATGGTTTCGTAAATACTCTGGACCATATACCAATGCCCGGTGTCGTCGTTATCATCCCTCTCCATTCGTGATGCCGTATTGGTCTCGTAGTCGTAGTCCTCGTGCATGATTCGCTTGTTTATGTCGCGGCGCGACTTTTCGCCGTCTGACATCAATAGCGGTCTCAAGAGCTATGCAAGCACAGGTTGCGACTGCGCCGACAAGAAGACCTCCGGCGGCCCCGATAACCGTTCCCATTCCAGGGACTACCGATCCGACGGCAGCACCGATGCCCATGATGCCCACCATCGCCCCCGTTGATAAGACTGATGCGGATGTTGATACGGCGAGTTTGCGGGCTTCTTTGCCCTTCTCTTGTCTTATGACGGTGTTCCAGTAGTAGTCCGTCTTCTTAGATATCCAACTGCCGACGTTCTTGACGTGCCAGCGCTCCACGTTGAAAAAAGCCATCGCCGATAGCCAATGGGTCGCTCTAAATGCCTGCCAATCCGTCAGGGGCTTCCGATACTTTAACTTGGAGCCAGACTTCTTCAGATTGAACTCAATGTCAAGGTCCTGCGGTACGCTATCGAACAGCCCCATAGAACACCTCCCTTTCGCGTGAGCGCGCTATGTCAGAAAATCGAAGGTGCAGTATCTAGTTTTAAGATCCAGGTGCCTGGCTCGATGATCCTGAGCCAGACGAGTCAGTCTGCGTCGACGTGTCGGTCTGCGATGACGAATCGGACGGTGATTGACTTACCGAGTCGTCGCTGTCCTCGTCGTCTATCTCAAACTCTATCTCATAAGACCCGGGAGGGATGTCTTCCTCGCGGGCAAAGCCATCTTCGTCAAGGGTGCCGCGACGTTCGTTACCGTCAGCCAAACGCAGCACGTAGTCGGTATTGCGGAGTGGGCGCCCATAGGGATCTTCGCCGACAATCTCCACCCAATCCTTGAATGTAAGAATGCCTGACTCCTGCTCGCGGCCGAACTCGGTACTCTGATACTTGATTGTGAAGAAGTACTCCGGCGGATTGTAAGTACCGCTGTAGTTGTTCAACTCCTCCTGCGTGAGGATTTCGTCGGTATCTTCGTGATACTCATATAGCCACCTTACTTCCAGCCGGTTCTGCGCGATGCGTCCGGGCAGTTCAGTGATCCGATCATGGGCGCCATCGGCATCGTGCTCGTAGATTGTGACCTGAACCTCGGTGCCTTCGCGCAGACCGGTTACGTCGGCAGAGAGAACCAGCAAATCGCCGCGACGGGCTTCTTCAGCACTCCAGGCCATATTGGACACCCTCACAGGAGGGACTACCGGAATGCGATCTGACTCTTCGTCGATGTTCACACCACGGATCTTAACTTCGAAAAAGGCCTTGTCGCCCGGTTGGGCATCCTCGGGAACGTCGATATGGCCTGAGAAACTGTTGCCTCGTACGACTCCCTCGACCGTCTCCCAGTTGCCGCCCCCTTCTGTTTTGCCTTTGACCTTAATGTTTGCTCCGTCGCCGACAAAACCGGTTAGCACTTCGAAAGCGACCTGCTGCCCCGGAACGGCCCGGGTGGCTTCGAACATGGCTGAAATCAAGTACGAGTCGAGTTTGATCTCTTGTTCGGAATCGGTTGACTTTCTGAAACTAAGGCTCATAAGAAACTTCCGGGTTATCTCGCAGCCGCGGCCAAGCCTGCGACGGTCCTTTCGACATCCACGCCGATTGTCTTGATCGTGCGCTTGGTGAAGGAAGCGGTGCAGATGAAACCGGTCTTGTTCACCAGCAGGTACCAGCGTTTGTGAAGGAGGATTTGTCTTTCAGCCGGGATTGATTTGCATACTACCGACCAACAACTACTCCCCCCTTCCAGTTGTTGCGGCTGATCACTCAGCAACTCTGAGTTAGGAAGGGCCTCGACCCAGCGAGGCGTGTATCGCTCGGAGTATTCAGCCAGATCGCGTGTGTCGGGGGCGGGATCGACCATGACTGTCAGGGTATGCTGCATGCCGGACTCTTCCGGTCCCATGAAGAAATGGACCGTTTGATCCTCCCAGCCATCGGGCAATTCGATTTGGAGCGCTCGGTTAGTGTTCGCCACCGCTATCTTCCTCTCAAGCTTTCTGGCCTACTTGTAACAGGCAATGCCTGTATTTGTGGCAAGATACAACTTGCCTGATTCATCCACAACGGGAGGGGCGGTAAAATACTGATCCGGATCGAGCTCGGCTATCACCGATCCTTCTCCCTCCAGGTTCACCATATGGAGTTGGTTGGCCGCGGCAACAAGAACGCGGCCATCGCCGAGGACAGTCATCAACGCTATCGAGCCGGGAGGAAGACTATACTCCCAACTGAGAACGCCCGACTTCAGCCCAAACAGCTTGCTGTTCCACAGGAAAAAGACATTGCCTTCGGTGTCGTGCGCCGGCGGCTGGGTGTACACCTTGACCTCGCCTTTCGGGAGTTCGTACTCCCAGGTCTGCTCTCCCTCCTGCGAATACCGAACCAGCTTCCATACCTGGTCCTGGGATCTTCCGACAATCACAATGCCGTCGGAGGCGTCCAGACTGGCCAGATGATACCCAAACTCGGGTGTTTCGAACGAGGCCACCGTCTCACCCGAGATTGCGTCGAAGGTCGTGATCTTGCTTTCGAGATCCAACAGCACGACCCGAGTGCCCTCGGCGTTGACCAGAGCCGGTAGACTGTGGCCGGTGAAGTGGTGGGCGAAGGCTTTGTCGAGATAACCGTCGGGGCCCTGCAAGATCAGATTGAACTCATCCGGTTCGGGCGGGAGGTCGTCCTCCACTTCGCCGGCCCGGTTTACCGTTTGAAGGAGTATGTGGCCATTTGCCGCGGGCTTAAGCAGGAGGATCGTGCACCGGGCGTAACAGCTGGAAATCTCGATCTCCTCTTCGGGCATCCGTCCATCTGAACCAACGGCGTAAAGTGAACCATTGGCGCCGCGGAAGAAGATCTTTCCGTCTCCGGACTCCAGGTACATCGAAGTATCCTTCGGCAAACTCCAAAGCAGTTTGCCTTCGGGCGAGAGCAATCCGAAGCGGTCGACATATTGCACTACCGGTCCCATTTCGGTAAGCAGAATGCTCTGTGGAAGACTCGAGGCGGTGCTATCCAGATCTACAAACCAGAGAAGCTCTTCGAGGTCGCCCGGAACAGATGTGATTCGCGAGCTTTGGGCGTAGTCGGCGAATAGTCGGGAATAAACGGCCATGGGGCTATCCTCGATTGCTTTCGATTGATTGTCTCCTGAGGATCGCACCGCGCATCCCAGGACGAGAACTATCAGGGCGGCTATGCCCAGTCTTGTATATTTCACGCGCGTGTTCCATTCTCACGTCACATTTGTACCACATTGAAGGATCCGCCCGGAGTGGTGCGCCCGTTGAACCATGTTCGAATGAAGTTGAAGTCAGCGGTCGTAAATCCGGTCGAGTTAGCCGGCTTGTTGAACAAGTAATAGAACAGCGCCTTTATCCGAGTCGAGGTCGCTCCGACCGTAACGGTCGTGCCCGAGGCCGAGAGGGCATCGGCGCTTCTCTTGACAACCACCTTCAGATTCTGATGGTTGTGCGAGGGATTGCCGCCCGCCGCATAGAAATCACACCCCGGAAGGAACTTGATCATGGTCGGCTCCAGGTCGTTGTCGGCTCCTCCCCCTGACAGCATGAACTTGCCCGGCAGGACATTCTTGTTGGTCGTGAACCACTGGAAAAAGAGCCGACACCAGTCGCGACGCTCGGCGGCAGTCCAAGTGTTAGTTCCCACGTCCTGGAAGGCAACCGACAAAAGGGGGCGGACCACCAGAACACCCTTAGCATCAACGTTCCCTCCTGACGACCGCGCCACCCGCATTTGCTCATCCAGGGTCTTGTACAGATAGACATTCATCGGTCGGTTGGTGGCCGAGTTAATCGTGGCCGAATCAACCGCCTGCCATGGATCCAACGGTTCGCGAGTGCCGTTGCGATAATAGTTAGCCATTGCCGGAGAAGGATGCGGATACCGAATCTCAAATCGCTGGCCGTTGAGAAGATCATGAAGGTCCTGGCCGCTCTGGGCTTTCTGGTTCATCCAGTGAACAAATCGCCACACGTGGCGCATGCGGATCGGCCCGTTGCTATCCATCATCGTCTTGTCGTCGTGTTTGGTGTCGAACGCCTCGCTGCTGCGATTGCGCTGGTTCATACGACTGTTGTCATGGCCCATGCGCCGATTGTTGGTTCGTACACCAAACTGGCCATAGCTGGGAATCGGCATGGTGGGCGGGTCGTCGCCGAAGTACCGAGCGTCTTCTTCATAGTCGTCGATCTGACCAGTGGCATGACCCAACTCATGAGCGATCACCAAACAACCGTAGCTGCTGTTTCCGCCCGGGTCGTTGAACTCACCGAAAGGAAAGCCCACTCCCGAGGGAAAGCGAGAGACACTGAAACGACCGGCATCGTCCTTGCGAGTCTTGATACGCAGACTCATCGAACTGAACCGGTTGTTGTATCTCCAGGATCTTACCCAACTACCCTTATCTTCCTCCGTGATGAAGACGATCGACCTTGGTCGTCCGCCGCGGGACTGGGTTAAGGCCGTCGTGAAGTTGGCGTGGTTGAACAGATCTTCCGTGTTAGTCTTGAAAGTGATGGCCGGGGTTGGAGGTGTCAGTTTGAAGGACTCCACCGCCTCGAAGAAGAAGAACGGTCGAACTTTGCGTGTCAGAGGTGTCGCCTCGGCATTGGCTTCTTCTTCGGCAGACCCGGTGGGGGCACTCGTGGTCGAACCAGACTCGTCCGAAGTCGGCGCCGTAGTAGGAGCTGTGGTTGGAGCCGATGTCGAGGGGGATGCCGTCGAGGACGACGGTTCTTCGTGGGGCACCAACTCGTACTGTTTCTTGTTCCAGTGCTCCATCGCGTTTATCATACCGAGACTTCTGAACTCGTTTATCTGGGCATCGGTCGGCGCCGTCGTGCGGGCGGTCGTTCCGTTCGACGGGTTGGTATCTTTGGTCACCCATCCGCACCAATGTACAATCAGGTATGAGTAGACGCTGCTATCGTCAAAACCACCATCGTGCAGGTAGTGCATGATGTAGTCGCCGATCCCCGGACCGTGGATGAGCGTCGTATTGTCGGTATGGATGATCGTTTCCTGACGATGGACGGAGTTGTCGTTGAGAATCGCGGCGCGCGCACCCAGAACATGACCCCGCTCGAAATCGAAAGCCGAGTCCTCGGTTGTGCGCTTGTTGGTGACGTCGTACAGCTCGCAGCAGAACACTACCGCCCGGGCTCCTCCGGGAGGATCCTTGATGATGTTCTTCACGGCGTCGTTGGCATGATTTGTCTGAAACCTGATGACCGAGCCGTCGTGTTGCTCTTGCTTCGAGCCACTGGCGTTGGTCGTGTGTACTTTCATCAGGTTATCCTCGGGATCGACATAGAGAACTCTTACGCGCGATGGATACTGGGGCGGCGAAGCCGTAGCGTTGTCGTCCTTGGAGAGAGGGAACTCCGTACCCGAGCCGTTCTTGTCAACCACGTTTTGGTGGCCGTCGACGGCGGTTAGAAGCACGATATCATCCAGGTTGATTTCTATCGGGCTGTCTCCCGAAGTCCTGGTCTGCACATGGTGCTCCCAATCATCGACAGTGTCACCTACCTTGCACCGCCAGTTGCGCGTGTTCCAGGCGGCCGCGATGTCATAATGCTTCAGCTGTTCGGCTCTGGAGAGGGCCGCGAACTCCTCCGCAGTCTTGGTGACAATCTGCGGCGTCGAGTCGGATCCGGAAGTATAGACATAACGATTCTCCAACGACCAGGTCAGTTGGACGTTGTTGGCGTTGGTTTCGGCCTCGCTGGCGTTGGGGAACTGTACGACCGCCGTATAGAGCCCGTCGTTGAAGATCGTCCGTGTCGGGATTTCGTTTTCGCCCACCTTGGCTCGCAAGCGGAGTCCGTCGGGCATGTCCATCTGTTCCTTGCGCACCCGATTGTTGTACTTGAAACGCAGATGGTAAGGTACGGCGTGCAGTTCGCGGGGATCGACATAGGTCCGGTCGAGATAGCGTTCTCGCCAGAGTCGGCACTCCTCAGTCGTATGCAGATCATCGATCTCCGAAGGACAGGCCAGCGTCTCCGAAGAGGGTGCTTGAGCCTCGGGGAAGAAAATCACTTCGACCCGACGATCGGTCTCAGAGCGGTAGTCCTCTTCGTATCGCTCCGCCATGGGGAAAGAATAGGAGCAGCCAACGTACTCGTGGCTTTCCTCGGTAAACTCGACCTTTTCGAAGCGGAAGGTCTCCAGTTCCTCGGATGTCATGCCCAGCGCTTCCCGAAGGTCCTTTTCGTAGATCTGGTAGACAGCCTCCCAGATGGCGGTCGGCCAGCGATGCCGGCTGTCGCGACGAAGCTCGGTGATAGCGTGGCTGGAGACTTCCTCGAGATCGTTGGGGCGAGCGTACTCGCTGTTGTAGCTGTTGACGAAACTCTCGGTTGCACGTTCGAAATCTCGATTGCCGGTGTTGTTGATCTCACCCGGATTACAGGGCCAGCGGCGACCGGCGTGGACGTACTTGAGGATTTCCTTGCAGCAGCCTACGGTGTGGGCTTCGAAACAGTTACGCGCCCAGTCCTCGTCAAATCCTTGTACGAGATACAGAATGCCGCGGGCTCGTCTCCGGGAGAGGGTGAAGTTGTACTCGGGAGTCCCCGAGCTGTCGGTATGACCGGTTACGAGGGCCCTGCGTTCGGGACTGAACTCGAACTGGCGAAAAAGCAATGCTACCAGGTCGATTCCCGCGTAGTACTGCTCCCCTTCTTCCTCCGAGTCGGAACTCTCCTCACTCTCGATCGGCTTCTTGGGAAGCATGACCGCGCTCCCGGTTCGATATAGCGAATCTTCGAACTCGATCACATCAACCGGCACGGGACGGATGGTGTGGGTAGTCTCCGCTCCCGAGGTGGCCGTGGAATCGGTATCTAGAGTTGTTACGCTGCTTTCTTCGGCTGTTCCGCCAGACATATCGGTTAGTTCCCTAGTTCGAGCGGTCGAGGTTCACTAGTCTACTTGATATCTAACGCGCGTGCGCCCCGGTGGAATCTCCTCCTCGCGGGCCCTTCCGTCGTTGTCGAGGGTGCCTTCACGCACTTCGCCCGAAGGAAGTATCAACTGGTAGGTCGCGTTGGGTACCGCCTCTCCATCCTGGTCCACCAGTCTCAACTCGATCCAGTCCTTGAACTTCAGAATCTTGGACCGAACCTGACATCCGTCGGCACTGGCCACGAAGTAATACCTTGGGCACGAGTAACCCCCGTGTTCTTCCCGACGAGCCTGCTCCTGGAGCATGTTCTCGTCGACTGCGAATGTCCAGGTGGTCTCGATCTTGCCTCCCGAGACCTCAGCCGTTAGCTCAGCGACCTTAACATCGGGGCGATTGATGTCACGCATGTAGACATCCAGAGAACCTTCGGTGCCATTTTCGATTCCGGTGACATCGGCCGTAAGCGTCACCTCCTGGCCCACCTCGGCTTCAGCGGTCGACCATCGGGCGTTGTGGAGGGCCTTGAGTTCAATATCGTAGCTTCCCGATTCGAGACCGGCCAGATAGAGCCGTCCCGCGACGGGATGGTACTCGTCGTAGCTGCCCGGACCGGACACGCGGGCCATCAGATCAGGAATGGGATTGCCCCCGTTGTCGAGCACCCTGACGTCCAGATAGTGGCCTTCCTCCGGATCTTCCCCTTCGGATCCCTCGGAATCTCCGGACTCGCCGACTTCAGCCTGGACGGCGCTTCCGGCTCCTCCGGTACCGCCACCACCGCCACCGCCGCCGCCACCGCCGCCGCCGCTGGTGCCGATAAGCACTGTTGGGCAACCGGGGGGGATAATCGAATCGGGCGGGCCGGTACAAGTGGCCATATCACCAACTGTGATGGCCGGCATATTGCAGATAAGCACGGTGGCGACCCCCGGACCGGTAATGGGACCGCCGACATGCGGTATGGGAGAAGGTGCCGCCGGCGTCTGCATGGGACATACGTGCATTCCCGACATCTGGGCTGCCGGCATACCGCCAATTAGTACGGTAACATGGCCGGGAGGCATGATGCTGCCTCCGTGGGCAGTCATATCACCAACTCTTGCTGCCGGTCCTGGCATGGCATAGTTCCCTTCTAATCAGATTGGCGTAATTGCACGTATAAGCGACAAGATATACGCCCGTCAGGTGAATCGTCAACTCTTTGTTTGTTTCCTTCGCCGTCTGGGGGCTCTGCACACCTTGACAAATCGAATCTTTGGGTTATCGTAAAGTGTCTGCGTATCATATTCGGGCCCGAGACAACGGATTAACTCGGCCGGTTGATCTCCCGTAGTGTTGGTAACTCGAACACCGACCGAAACAGTTTAATAGGATAACTCTCATGAGATACGTCTTCTGCCTAAGTCTGTTAGCGCTCTTGCTGGCCGTAATGTCCGGTCCGCGGACATTTTCTGCGCCACCTACCGATGAAGCCGTGAAGCAGTTCGTGGAAGAAGGCCGCTGGGAGAAGATTGTAGACGACTGGCTGGCGTTCAAAGCCGCTGGTGGAAGCTCTCCGGAAAAACGTACCCCCCTGGACAAAGTTGAACGCATGCGTCGACTGGCCTCCGGAGAGAAAGTGGTCGATACCATCCGCGTGATCACAATCCTGGTGGACTTTCCCGACTACGGCTACGACGAGGGCTCCGTGGCCGGTGAGGCGTATCAATTCGACTCGATCTTGTTCTCCAATCGCGAAACCGATGCCATCTACAATCCTACCGGATCGATGACCGACTACTATCTCGAGAACTCCTACGGTACTTTCCTGATCCAGGGAGACATCTTCGGCTGGTACACAATGCCGCAGACCTACGAATACTATGTAGGCGACGACAACGGCCTGAATCATGGCCACGAGTGTGCCCGCGATGCCGCGATTGCCGCCAAAGAGATCGGCGGGGCGGACTATTCGAACTATGATTCCAACGGCGACGGGGTTTGTGACGGTCTGATAATCGTCCACGCGGGCCCGGGAGCCGAGACCGGGGCTTACGGCATTTGGTCCCACAAATCGAACCTGTCTCCTTCCTTGTATTATGACGGCGTCGAACTCAGTCCGTACAATATCAATCCGGAGGAATACCGCAACGGTCTCTCACCGATTGGCGTGGTATGCCACGAGTTTGGCCACTATATCGGCCTGCCCGACCTCTACGATGTAGACTACGACCCTTCGACCTCCAACGGAATGGGTGACTGGGCATTGATGGCCGGTGGCAGTTATAACGGCGACTCCCGAATACCGGCTCAAATGGTGGCCTGGTGCAAGGCCCAGGTGGGCTTTCTCACTCCGGTGGAGATTACCGAGAACACCTCACAAACCGAGTTCCCCTGTGTCGAGTACAACCCCGTGGCATACATACTCCGCAACTCCGCCGCGGGGCCGGGTGAGTACTGGATGGTCGAGAACCGCCAGAAGGTCGGCTTCGACCTGGGTATCCCCTTCCCGGGTCTGTGCATCTATCACATCGATGAGAACGGTCCCTGGGTAAATATCGACCACCTTCGCTATCTGGTCGCCATGGAGCAGGCCGACGGCCGCGACGACCTGGCATTTACACAAGGAAACGACGGCGATGCCGGCGATCCCTGGCCGGGCGGATCGGGAAAACGCAATTTCCATGATCGCAGTATCCCCGACTCGAAGTCAAACCTGACCGGCGAAACCGCCGGGATCACCACCCAGATCGGCGTGTGGAATATCTCTGATTCCGATTCCCTGATGTATGCCGACCTGGATATTGAATGGTCGCGCCCCTGGGTCGAGCTTGACCCCGCCACTCCTTACTCCTTCTCCGATGTCATGGGCGGCGACGGCGATGGCATCCTGGAGCCTGGCGAGACTGTACACTTCTACTGCACTGCGGCGAACCATATGCGCACCGCCTACAATGCCTGGGCGACGCTGTCGACCTCCAATCCGGATATCAGTTTCACTCTCTCAAGTGTGAGTCTCACGGGGACATTCACGGAGACTCCCATTTCATTGTGGCAGCCGATAGAGTTCAGTATCGCGGCCGATGCTCAGCCGATCATCGATTCGTTCTTCCTGGAAATCGTGTGTGACAGTCTTCCGGGCTCCTCAGGAAGCGGCGAGTTCAGCTTCACCTTCCCTATCGAGAAGCACCTCGGCGCTCCCCAGGTACTAGTGGTCGATGATGACCGTGGCGAAGACTACGAGACCTACTACACCGAAAAGGTCTACGACAAACGCTTGCCGTTCGCAGTCTGGGAAGTGGATGATCAGGGTGTTCCGGCTTCTTCCGATTTGTTAGAATACCCGATGGTATTCTGGACGACCGGAGATTCGACATCGGGAGCGCTGTCCGGTTCTGAAGTGACCGTTATGACGGAGTTCTTGGACTCAGGTGGGCGGTTGTACCTCTCTAGCATCAGCGGTGTGCAGGATATTCAGGCGATTGATCCCGGATTCCTGACCAACTACCTGGGTCTTCAGCCCACTGGTCATCTCCTCTGGCCGCGGTTCAGCGGCGTCGATGGCAACGCACTGAGTGATGGAACCCAGTATCTGTACCAGGCCGGCGCCCCGGCTTTCCAAATGCAACTGGTGGAACCGGTTGGCACGGGTGAGGCTGCCTTCACACTCTGGGGCAGAACTGAGGTGGTAGGAATCACACGGCAAGGCTCATCACGAACCGTTTTCACTTCGTTTCCCTATGAGTATCTGGACGACGAGCGGGTTGGATGGAACAATCGTCAGACATTCGTAGATCGAGTTATGGATTTCCTTGGGGGAGAATCCGGGCCATGTTGCGCCGGTATACGGGGCAACGTCGACGGTGACGCTGCCGAGTCGATCGATATCTCGGATATAGTCTATATCGCGTCGTGGATGTTCCAGGACGGACCGTTCCCGCCGTGCCTTGAAGAAGCCGATGTGACGGTGGACTCAGAGGTCGATATCAGTGATCTTGTATTCCTGGTGTCCTACGCCTTCAACGGCGGTCCAGCACCTTCCGACTGTCCCTAGCGTCGGACCTAGTCACCCTTTGTAGAATCAGCGGACTTATCCGGGGCCTTGGCCTCGGGCTTCCGATCCGGCTCGGTGACCTTTGTAGCCTTGATGGATTGCTTCTGGCCGGTCCACTCGGCCAGGTCCTTTTCATCATGAATGTACGTATAGTTGGGGACGATCGTGCGCAAAGTGTAGATAAGCTTGTCGGCCAGATTGCTGAGAGCACTCTCCATCGGCTTTCCTTTAAAACTAGCAAGACCGCCTGTGGCCTCAACCTGACCGGACCAGTGGGGATACTTTCGATTCTTGAGCGAGAGAGCGTCGCCGTGAATCTTGAATCGTTTGATAACGCGGTTGGTGCGGGCCTCGCTGAGCTGCAAATAGAGGCCGATCAGGGCATCACTTCCGCCCTGGACGGTCCCTGCCAGTTCGGGCTGGAATTTCGTGACCGACCCAGAAAGGAGCAAGTCAGATCGCACCTTTCCATCGTTCGGGATACCATCTATTCCGAGGAAGAGATCAGAAGTAGCGAAGGCCTCGACCAGGATCCCACCAATAGCAGCTGCCTGTTCAGGTTGGCAGTCGGCCGTCTCTGAATCGAGGGTCTCAATGGTGATAATCGCCTTCTTGATCTCGGGCCATTCCTCGTCAGCCAACACCGACGATACCCCAAAAAGTATGAGGGCCAAAACTATTAGAGCCAATCTATTGAACATCGCGCGATCCTCCTGAGCCATACTTCTACAGACACTTCGGTCGTCTCGAAACCGGGTATCTTCCGGTCCCCACAAGTATGCCTAGTATACACAAAAAGGGAAGCTAGATAGCTTCCCTTAATGCAAAATTAACAATCGAGTCTTAGGCGGTGCGACGCTGGGTCAGGACGAGTCCGGCGCCAATGAGGGTCAGGATCAGGATGGCCAGGCCAAGAGGACCGGTAGAGGGTACGGCACCCTGCAACGGAATGATTTCACAGACATCGTTGCAGGCGAATCTGAGGTTGAAGGACTCGAAGCAAATCGGGCCTTCGCAGATCTCGACATAAATCGAGCCGGTGGAGGACGAAGAGGTGCAGGTTACACCCACCACCTGCGCATCGGCAGGTCCGCTAAGATCCGGAGGAGCACCGGTGAGATCGACACAGCCGTTGGCGGTCATGTGAGCCGTGTAAGTGGCGCCACCGAGACCACCGGTGACGGAGTACTCAATCTGACCCAAATCCGCGTTGTAGACACAAGTCGCTGAAAGGGCGCGCGAGTCTGCGGTTACCGTAGCGGCAAACAACAGCAAACAAGCGATAATAACGAACGGTGTTGACCTTTTCCAAAGGTTCATCAAATCCTCCTTCTGCCAATCAATCACTGGTTGGCACTTCTCTCTGCGTGGTATCAATCGGGATGCAGGTGCGCATCTCTGTGGATTCCTGTTGATGTCGAATTTCTCTCTGTCACACTCGGCTTCTGTGGACTCCTGCCGGCGCGGGTGGGCATGGCGTCGCCGGAACTGTCAAGTCCACTACCGACCTAAAGTAAATAAGGCGGTTGTCTACCAATATAGAGATTAGTGCAAAATACGTCAAGACCTGTCTGGTTTCGAACACCAAACAGGCCTTGTTTCCCCGTGATCTTTGGAGTAAATGGGCGACTCGGAGTCGCGCTAGCACAGCATATTCACCAGCCTGTTGCCCTGTTCGACAGACTCGAGCAAACTGACCCCGGTCTCGAAATGGCTGTCCGAAAACTCCTCGCCGGCGGTATCGCACCAGGCAATCACTCCACGCACCTGATTGACTCGGTAGGGAGATCGCTCGTCGCTCTCGGGACAGGAGAAGCCGAGTTCACAGGTTGTGCCGGCCTCAAGGGGCGTACCCCCGCGGATTCTCAGTCCACTAACCGAGACATTTTCGACCCGGCCAAGGTAGTCACCGGTTTGAGAGTCATAGACTTCGGCGTATAGAGATGCATCGTGTCGACGAAATGATCTGGAATCTTTCATAGCTACCCCCTTAAAACGTGTACTAGATTTATCGACATCTCACTCCCTGGCCTGCAGATTCGTCTCCCGGCCGGCAGAGACTATCGGGCACCAAAAAACGGGATCCCCAACCGGGGATCCCGTTTACGCCTGCCTGTGTCACACGGAAAACTACTTGCTGGTCAACAAGTCCCGACGGCTGAGATGAAGCTTGTCGAAACTCTCGGAAGAAATAACGTAATACCAGTCGGCAAAACGATTGTTCAGCTCTTCAACACGTTTCTCTCCGCTGGCCATCTTCTGCTCCCAGCGATTGTGCCTGGAGTTGAGATCCTTGTTCTTTCGGTCCTCTTCGGTGAACAGGGAATCCGGCTTGTTCATGAAGTCCTTGTTGGTCGGACCGGGCGGTTCCGGAATCGAGCTGGGATCGAAAGCCGCCGTCACGAAGAGGTAACGATTCTCGGCCGGACCGGACTGCTGCCCCTGATCTCCCCCGGCAGTGACGGCTTCTCCACTGCCATAGACGACTTCACCAAAGCGGAGCGTATAGCGGATACCTTCGTTAGTGAAGCACTGTAGTTCGCCTTCGTTGGACAGAAGGTTGCCCTCGCGGGAGAAGTAAAATCCCTTACGCTGGAGATTCATGGCGTCGGACTGGGAGATCTGCTGATCGGACGGATCTCTCTTCAGACTGGTACTCAACCCTTCCGGCTTGGGACGAACACCCACAATGTTGAGGGCATCCAGCGTCGCCAGCAAATCCTGGAATTTGGTCGAGTCGAGCATCTGGCCCGAAGGGGTTTTGTCAAGATCCCACTCGTAGTTGGAGCCGGTAACAGTGATCACATCACGCTGCTCAACCGAACGAGTCCGCTCGTTGATCGAGTAATCTTTAAGAACCACCTGCTGGAGCCGATGCTTCTCCAGTTCGAGAAGGTCGGTTTCGATCCAATCCTCGAAACGGGTCGAGATCTCGATGTTCATGCGACAGGCATAGACACGGTTTTGTCCGGGTACCCGGACATAGTGGAATCCCTGCCTTTCGGGGATGGCATTGCCGATGATGAAGTCGGCCAGGACCGCCTCGTCCTTCTTGAGAGTTACCCTGCGTCCCCGCCCCGTCAGGCCACCGGCAGCGTCGAGAGGATCGAGCACTCCGAAGGTCTCATGATCGAGTTGATTGTCGCTCCGGAACTCATCCTTCTTGATGCCAATCACAGCTGCCGCGGTCTGGGCCAGACGAGTCTTGCCGTCGGCCGGATAGCTGTGATGCGAAGGTATAGTCCACAGACCGTTCCTTGATTCCACTTTGAACGGATTAGCCGTCGCCGTAGCCTCATCGTAGTCGATCACTTCCAGCGTAGTCGCCTCGTTGGGATCGGTGAAATCGGGATAGAATTCCTCACCCTGATCCAGGAAGGCTTCGGGGGTTATGCGTGAGGGCGCCATCAGCCAGGCGATCAGGGCCAGTCCGGCGGCAATAGCCACGTACGTGATTGTCTTCTTGGTATGATCCATGACTTACCTCCCTATCCTTCTGGCAGCGAGGGTGCCTTCGCGTTCACGCTTTCGTCGCTTCATGAAAATCAGTACCCCCCAGACAAAGACCGGAATCGGCGGTAGGAGTACAGCCAGCGTCTTGATTCGTGTTTGGATCGAGCGAATCGATGCCTGCATGTTCTCGTTACTGGCCTGGATCTTGGCCTGTTTGCGCATCTCGATGTTGGCCTCAAGGACCTCGAATCGGCGGTTCTCCGCCTCCTGAAGATTTTGGGCCATGATCTGCTTAGCCTGCTGATCCAGGTCGGTGCGCTGGCGAACGGCATTGACCTTTTCGTTGAGACGTCCCTGAGCTTCGGTCAGAGCTTCCTGGGCTTCGGACTCAGCCTCCTTCTCTTCGGCCATTCTCCGCTCGATAAACTCCCTGGTCTGAGCTTCAACCGTTTCGAGGCGGCGATGCTTGACCCGCTTCTTGCGCAGCTCAACGAAGGAATCGTCGCCAACTAGCTGGTCCATAGCATTGAGGAAGAAGTTGATGTTGTCAAGATCCAGCGCCTTCATGCCTTGACGCCGTATCTGGAAGAACTGCTCGGAGATAAAGTCAATGTCGGCAATCACGGTCACGTTTACCGATGCCGGCTGCGCCCCATCCGGACCGGCACCCGGAGTGTTGCCATAGACACGCGCTGCCACAGTGTAAGTTTCGCCGGACGGCAGTCGTCGTGGATTTCGATTAAGAGTCATCCCCATCCCGAACATGCCCCTCTGGACCAGATTCTGCCAGTGAAGCTGACCGGAGACACGGCCGGTCCGAAGAAGATCCTCGAATTCGAACGGCGAGCTGATGCTTTTCGACAGAATCCCCGGATAGAGCATGACCAACTCCTGCAAACCAGCGGTAGCCGGATTTATGGAGCTGAAGGCCTCGGTGGTCTCGTTGCTGGCCGCCACAAAGATGATTTCAGGCTGTATCGACGCCAGGTCCGGATGAGGATTGTGAGTGTCCCAGCAAATCGACGCCGTGTTCCATTGAACCCCGATGGCGTTCATCAGCTCGGCGATATTGCCTTTTTCCGGTTCCGTCTGCTGTTGCTGCTGGAAGGGATTGGCGTTGGTGTTGGCCGGAAGAACCGGCGACAGCATGATATTCACGACCGGCAGGGGATCGACCAAAAGCATCGTCGGATTGCCCGCGAGAATATACGCCTTCAGGTTGTCCATTTGGGGCTGAGTGAGAGCCGACGGTAGTGCCACCAGGAGCCCGTCAAGTTCCTCAGTGATCGGCTCATCGGCAGTCACCTGAACCACGTCATACTGCTTGTTCAATTCGGCAACAACTTCCCAGGAAGGGTCGCTTGACATGGTCTGGAAGTTGAAACCACCGTAGAATTTCGCCTTTGTATCAAGGATTCCGATCTTCTTCCTTTCCGATCGTGCCGCCACCCGGATCGAGCGGATCAACTCGTACTCCACCGGCAGTCCGCGATCGAAGAATGGGATCACTTCCTGATTGACGCCGCTGGTAAAGGCGACACCGAGGAAAGTATGCGCCGGAGTCGAGCGTCCGGCAGCCGAAGTTGTTGCCTGTCTTGGAAGGATTCCAAACTTCTCGCGTGCGTCGCGGGCTTCATCGGAAAACGGCTCGGTGTCACGAATGATCACCTGCACATTGTCTCCGGCCGCTGCCGATATCTCGGTAAGTTTGCTAACGAGATTGGCCCGTGTCTCGACCAGCATCTGAGGAACTTCGTTGCTTACAAACGCCTCGACCAGCACCGGGCGATCATCCGGAAGAGACTCCAGGAGATCTTCGCTGGAGCTGGAAAGTGAGTGCAGCTGTTCTGCCGTGGTATCAACTCGTAGACTCGGTCGGCCGAGGAGCGAGTTGAGACTAATCACCGCGATCAGTATCGCCACCGCCCGCACCAGATGGTGGATCCAGAACGCGTAGCCGCCCGCCTGAACCGGCCAGTGACGTCGGCTCAGTAGAACGACGTTGAGATACAGCATGACCAGGGCGATGGAACAGAAGTAGAGGATACCGCCGAAGCTCAAAACACCGCGAGCGAAGTCGTTGAAGTAGTCCCAGACGGCCAGGGGTGCAAGGAGGGTCTGCAGCCAATCGCTCACGACCCACTGATTGGAGTTGATGAAGATAAACGCGGAAGAAAACACCGCTCCAAGAATGAATCCGACAGCCACGTTGGTGGTCAGCAGCGAGCCGAGCATACCGACAGCAATCAGAGCCGCACCAATCAGCCAGTAGCCGACGTAATTGGCAAACATCAGCCCGATATCCGGACTTCCCAGCCAGAACAAAACCAGGACATGACTCAGCGATAGAAGCAGAGATACCGTATAGACTCCCAGGGCCGAAAGGTATTTGCCCAGCACGATTTCCAGATCGGTGGCGGGCAAAGTAAGCAGGAGTTCATCGGTGCCCCGTTTCCGCTCGTCCGCCCAGACGCCCATAGTAAGGGCCGGTACGAAGAGTATAAGAAGGAGCGGAAAGATTGCGTTTAGTTGATCCAGATTGGCCAGGTTGTTGGCGAAGAACCGTTGCTGCCAGAACCCGGCGGCGGCGCTGAGGAAGATGAACAGGGTGACGAACACGTACCCCGAAGGATTGCTGAAGTAGGATCGAAGATCACGACGCGCCAGGCTGAGAATCAGGTTCCTATTCAGTCTCATTGTCAGCCTCCTCTCCCTCGGACGAAGCGTGAGACGGTGCCGACTCTTTGCCACGGCCGTACTCGGTCAGGTTGTAGAAGGCTTCTTCCAGGCCACCGGTCTTAGCAAGTTCGGCGGGTGGACCGTCAAACACAAGCCTCCCTTCGTGGACAAAGAGCACGCGTTGGGCAATCGCTTCGACTTCCTGCAAAATGTGAGTCGAAATGAGGATCGTCTTTGATTGGCCTAGCTGGCTGATATTGGTTCGGAAATCTCTAATCTGATTGGGATCGAGACCGGAAGTCGGTTCGTCCATTATCAGTACCTCAGGATCGTGCAACAAGGCCTGAGCAAGGCCAACGCGTTGGCGATAGCCACGCGACAGTTTGCCGATCGGCTTGTCGAGAACCTGCTGCAAGGCGCAGATCTGCTTCACTTCGCCGATGCGATCCTCCAGTCGATCTCCCAGGTCACGAGCCTCGCCAAAGAACTGAAGCAGCTCAAGGGGTGTCATCTCGTCGTAAAGGGGGCCGTTCTCGGGTAAATAGCCGAGCTTCCCTGCCGCCTGCAACCTATCGGCATAGACATCGAGTCCAGCTATGGAAGCGCTTCCTTCACTGGCGGCAAGATACCCGGATAGGATTCGCATGGTTGTCGATTTCCCCGCGCCGTTGGGTCCCAGGAAAGCAACAATCTGTCCCTTTGGAATAGAAAATGAGATGTCTTTGATTGCTACGAAAGAGCCGTAATACTTGCTCAATCCGCGGGCCTCAATCATAGCACCGTTAGAGGCAGTCTCCATTAATCAAACCTCACATACTTAAGAAAGCTGATTAACAATTGAATTAGTCTTCCGCTGATACAGAAGGCACCGGCCAAAATAGTCACGAGACTCTGGTATGTCAACCCGGTTAGCCACTTCCAACCCATAGCGCCACTCCAGCTTAGCATTTCAGAGGCGCTGAATAAGTTTATATGTTCAGAACCGGCCGACAGTTCCCTGTGAAGCGTCTATCCGGCACAAAAAGAACGCCGCCGACCTGTGGGCCGACGGCGCGTAGTTATAGATTCTCACCGCGTCATGGGCAAGGGACGATGGGATCGCCGAAGTTGAACATGAAATCAACCATTCGTACCAGATCGGCAATAGTCGCCGGCTCTCCGTCACCGTCGGTGTCGGCCTCCATCAAACAAGGTGGCTCGGGACCTCCCTGGAACATATAGGAGACCAGATAGACGACGTCAGCGATATCCGGGAGCGAGCCCGAATCGTTAATGTCGCCGCGGATTTCGCAGCAATCGCAGAGATCGCCGTCGGTGTAACAGAAGGTACCGTCGCCCTGATAACCGTAGCCCATTATGACTTCACAGTTGTTGGGATGGCGAACATGGCAGGTGTCGATAAAGCAACAAGCCCCTCGAACGGTATCGGGATCGCAGCAGGTAGGAACCGGGAACTCCGAGAACGCACCGAGGCCGATAGCGAAATACTCCTCGAAGACTTCGATATCGAGCTGATCGATCCTGCAATCGCCGTTCAAATCGGCCGAGTGCATCGAGTCGGGGGCCGGACCAAGTCCGTTGACAAAGTCGATCAGGTAGACTAAGTCGGCTACGGTAAGTGTCAGGCCGTCGTTGTTGATATCGGTGTTGGAGAAACACTGCGGCTCACCCATGACAAAGCTGAATACATCGGAGTAGTCCGAGGAATCACCTACCAAGGTCCTGAACGCTTTGGCCCGCCAGAAGTACTCCGTTCCGGGGGTGATATCCGGCACCGAGGCAAACTGCTGGTTGTTGGTGGGAGTCTGAGAAAACACGATATTACTGAAACCGGCATCGGTGGCGATTTCCACTCGATAACTAACCTCTCCCACCTTCCAGGCATGGGCCCAGCTCAAGAGCATGTTACCCGACCCGAGGGTGTCGTTGTCGGCCGGTGCCACCAGCCGTGGCTTCATGAACGGGATGACCCAGTTGGCGCCGTAGACATCCTGGTTGCCGTTGCGGGAGTCGGTCCATACCGCGTTGACATGATCTTTGAACGCGGTGATTCCAATGTACTCGGCGATTTTCCCTGCCCGCGGTTTCTGGGCAGTGGTTGGCTCATAACGAGGATCGTTCCATTCGGGTTTCTCCGGCACGAACTTCTTCAACTGGTCGGGATTGATTGACACTTCCGAAATGCGATGGCTGGTCGTCCAGCTGTCGCCGCCGTCGTAAGAGTACGAGACGAACACATCGAACATATACGGAGTAGGGTCAGTGCGCTGGTCGTACCAGATGCACGACAGGGTCCCGGTCTCGTCATCGCAGAACAACCAGGGGTGAAACTGATCGGCCCAGGCGGTCGGTCCGGTGAGATCATCGTTGATGAATATCGGTTCGGTCCAGTTCTCTCCCCCATCGGAGGATTTGATGAACTCGATATTGTAGTCCCAGTTGGTCTGGTTGAGAGTATCCACGGAGGCGTACGCAATGTACAGATTGCCATCATACGGTCCGCCGGTGATATCGCCGGTCACCGAGGGCTGGTTGTAGACATTGACGTCACCCTCAATAGTGGACCAGTTGCCGAAGGTGCTGCGGATAAACTGCGGCTCCGTAAAAGTCTGGCCGCCATCGGTCGACTTGACCATTTTGAGCCCGGAGTAGTAGTTGCACTCGATGGTATCTAGAATGCCGCCAATCCACATCACGTAGACCGAACCATCACTTCCCACCGCCGGGCAGGCAAACTGGCCGGCATCGAGAGTTCCCCAGCCACACGGCTCGCCGTTGACGTTGGGGCCGACCACGACGGTGTCGCTGAAGGTCTGGGCGCCGTCGGTGGAGCGCACGAACATGATTCGGTTGGGGTTGGGAAAACGAGCCCAGGCCATATAGACATTTCCTGAATGAGGCCCGGCCGTCCGATCGGCGGTGATAAACTGCTTATCCTCGAAGTATGGACCGGTCGTAGGCTGGTGCGTGTAAGGGCCGTTCCAGGAGACTCCCTTGTCGGTGGAGACATGGAAAGAAATGTACGAGGAGTCCCAGATGGTCGTGGCACTGGGCTGATAGTCGAGCACGCTCATGTAGAAGTTGCCGTCGCGATCGACCGTCATGGTCGGGTCGGACTGCTGCAGGAATACTTGTTCCGAAACCGCCAGTAGGGAGTCGGTCCAGGTATCGCCGCCGTCGGTTGAACGGCCGATGCCCACCTGGCGATAGCCAAGACGGAAATCGCGCCAGTTGGCTATGACAATCAAGCTGTCAGTCGGACAGACCCAAATCTGCTCCTCATTCTGAAGTTGGGGCGAAGGGGTCGAAATCTGGTGATTGGTGGGAATTGGCGGATCAGCCAGAGCCAGCGATGCCAGAGCCAAGCCCAGGCAGAAGACGGTAAGGATTCTCATGGTTTCCCTCATGGGTTGATAGGACCTATAGAGTAAGGTGCTGAGAGACTATACCGGAAATATAGCCCGAATCGTCGAATTAACAAGCCAATATGACCGTCCGGCCGCCGCTCGAAGCAGCAGCCGGAAACGGGTTCATACTCAGTTCATTACTGGCAAGGGGACAGCGCAGGTCCGCTGTCAAACATGTAGGCCACGAGATAAACAACGTCGGCGATATCGGGAACGTCACCGGTTCCGTTAACATCCCCCTGACCTTCGCACGGGAGCGGAGGTCCGCTGTTAAACATCCAGGCCACCAAATAGACCAGATCAGCGATATCCGGCGGGCCACCCGAGTTGTCGATATCTCCCATAATCTGGCAACAAACAGCATCGCAAGGATCTCCAATACCGTCAAGGTCTGCATCTTCCTGTCCCGGATTGTAATCGGCCGGACAATTGTCGCAGAGGTCACCCAGGAGATCCGAGTCACCGTCCTCCTGGTTGGGATTGGCATCTTCGGGGCAGTTGTCGCAGACGTCACCGACGCTGTCACTGTCGCCGTCAGCCTGATCGGTATTGGCCACAGCACCGCAGTTGTCACAGATATCACCAACATTGTCACTGTCGCCGTCGGCCTGATCACTGTTGGCCAAGGTCGGGCAGTTGTCGCATTCGTCGCCGCGGCCATCCAGATCACCATCGGCTTGCGACGGATTGGACACTCCAACACAGTTGTCAACAGCGTCCGCGACACCGTCCTGATCGGCATCGAAGATATTCGGGTTGTACACGTACGCGTAGAGCCGATCACCAACTATCGAATCTACTCGCACCGTAATTCCCGAAGGGCCACCGTAGCCGTCAGAGTTGGGGTAAGAAGTCGGGGAGAACTCCTCTTGCCCGGCCACGTCGTCCGACCAAAGAGCGCCGACACGAGTTTCGAACGGCCACCACCAGTTGGCCTGATCCTCTACATTGCCACTCGGATTGTTGGTGTGATCCATGGAAGGATTATGGCCGGCATCTTCGATAGCCACCGTGTAGTGAGGATAATCGGGAGTTCCGTAGTTGATTCTGGGGTCAGTGGTAAGCGAGTCATGGACGTGCGTGATTTGCAGGCCACGGTCGAGGGTGTCAGCACCATAGTCCATGAAATCACAGAACCAAACACTGTAGTCTCCGTCGAGATGACCGAACTGCCCCGGATGATGCGGATCGCGATACTCGAGCAAGAAATACTCACCCTCTTCCGCATCGATCGTCAGCTGATATAGGGAGCTGTCGGAGTGTGACTCGATCGCCTTGAGCATGATGTTGCCATCGAAGTCCTCCAGTACGATCGGATCCAGCCAACCGAGTTCTTTGCGACACCAGCCCGAGAAATGTTTCGGCGGTTTGCCGGTGTGCATCATCATGTAGCCTCCGTAGGCCATAATGCACCAGTTGACCATCGGGTGGTCGTTGTCATCGCCCCAGGTGCGCCACGTCATGGTGTCGAGCTTGGCGTCGTAGTCATACAGGTCTGGCAGTCCCAGGTTGTGGCCGAGCTCGTGAGAGTACACACTGATTGTGTTCAGGGTGTCGATTCCGGACGAGAAACAGGGGTAGATATCCGAAGGAAGCGGGCGAAGTTCTGGCGAGGTGTTCCACTTGTTGATATATACTCCGTCGAACGGACCGGCGCCACCGCTGCCGTAACTAATGGCGAAAGACCAGATGTCGTTCGGGTCGTGGGTGTCTTCCTCACCGGTTCCGGAGCGGATAAACGTAATAGCGTCGACAAACCCGTCGCCGTCACCATCAAACTCGGAGTAGTCGATGATGGGATCCAGGTCCACCAGCGCCTGGTTGAACTGCTGCCAATAGTCATTCGGATTATAAAAGCCGGCATCGTGCCAGGCGGTTACCTCGCCCTCGATCACGACCTTGCCGTAAGATACTTCCTGATAGAAGTCAGCTACTGATCCCTGGGCAAAGACGCCGCGAGAGAACATAAGACTGTCCATAGTCT
>Ga0180430_10001488_pt1 | contig 22693 bp, 16 predicted proteins | sample SS_ome_9_FD_132999 | JGI IMG/M metagenome (GOLD analysis project Ga0180430, IMG submission 132999) | Hypersaline lake sediment archaeal communities from the Salton Sea, California, USA - SS_1_S_2 metaG | ecosystem: Environmental > Aquatic > Non-marine Saline and Alkaline > Hypersaline >... | reverse complement strand
CCCGCTTCGGCTGTCGATGCTATCGGCCGAGATGAACGGAAGCGGCGTCTGAACTGTGTCCTGGCGCTGGCAGAGCGGTGTGCGTATGAGGTGGACCATACGCATCACGTGACACACCTTTGCCTCCGGCTCTTCGACGAGCTAAGTCTGCTCCATCGGTTTGGAGCTGCGGAGAGATTCTGGCTGAGATGTGCCGCTCTGCTCCACGATATCGGCTGGGTCGAAGGACGAAAAGGGCACCACAAGACGTCGCTCCGGCTCATTCTCGAAAGCCTCCATTCTGGCCTCGGAGCCCGGGAGCGGAGCATCATTGGATCCATCGCGCGCTATCATCGTGGGGCGCTGCCGAAGGAGAGACACGAGCACTTCTCGGCCCTGTCGCCCGTGGACCAGTACAGGGTGACTGTCCTGGCAGGTCTGCTGCGGGTGGCTGACGGTCTGGACCGGACGCACCGGCGCGTGGTACAGGATGTATCGTGCGACGTAGCGTGCCGGGAGATCCGGGTGACCTGTAGCGTGCGGATGTACCCGGGGCCTGAGCGTGAGGCAGCTCTGGTGAAGGGGCGGCTGCTGGAACGTGCACTGGACCGCAAGCTAGTCATCGGCTGGCGCCTGGTCTGAGAATCGCCCCTCCGTTGCGTCCCACCCGGTTGGAGGTGCGAGACTATCGAAGCTCACCCCGCGCCCGAAGGCATCCGCCATCAGATCACGGGCGTTTCGCTCGGCTTGCCAGAGCTCAACCGCAGGATATCCATCGCTGATCAGCGTCAGGCGGAGTCGATCGTCGCCCCACGTGGCAATGACGTCGTCGACGTCGGCATTCCTCCCCCGCTCAAGGCATTCCGCTACCCGGAGAATTGCGGCGAGGCGTGCGAGAAGCATCTCGTCGGCGGCATCGAGCAGGACGTCGTAGTCTGAGACCTCCGGAACGCCCTTGCGATGGAAGCGCGAGAGGAGGGCGATGATGGCGCTCTCACGGGGCGAGAAACCCGGCAGACCGTTATACTCGATCAAGGTCTGTGAATGCTTGTGGTGGCTGCTGTATCCCACGATGCGGCCCAAGTCGTGGAGTAGAGCGGCGGCATCGAGTAGCTCACGCTCGTCAAGGCCATAGCCGTGAAGTGGAGCCAACTGCTCGAAGAGGCGCCCCGCGAGGAAGCGGACGTGGTTGGCGTGATGCTCCTCGTACAGATAGTTGCGAGCCAGATTGAGCACGCTGAAGCGCCTGACGTCGGGGATGATAGGTTCATCCAAGTGGCTCCAGAACCTCTCGAAGAAGACTCCCTCGCGAACCCCATTCTCGGATACCTCGATCTGGTTGACCTCGAGTCTCTCCATGACCGCCAGGAGCACCAAGGCACCCGGGAGGATGATGTCGGCGCGGTCACTGTTCAGTCCTGACACGGCGCGCCGCTCCGCGAGCGGGAGCTCCCGAAACTGCTGGATGCTCTCCTCGACAGAGCTGCGTCCGAGCACGAAGCCGTGGAGAGTGTTCAGGGGGTGGTTGATCCGTTCAGCCTCGATCCTTGCCAAGTTACGAATGGTGCCTCCCAGGCCGACGAGTCGTTCACCTTCCTTCTCTGGAAGCCATGCGACGGTATCCAACTGGCGGGCGATCTCTCGCTGCACGCAGTCGATTTCGTCATCTTTCACCGGGTCATGTGCGACGAACTCTTCAGTAAGGGCAAGAGCACCGAGGGTGAGGGAAGCTCCGGCCTGGAAGGAGCGTTCGCGAACGTCGCTGATCTGGACGCTTCCTCCACCGATATCGACTACGCTTCCGGCCCGGAGGGGTATCTCGTTCAAGGCCCCCACGGTGTCGTAGTAGGCCTCGCGTTCGCCGCTCAGGACCTGGAGGGAGATGCCGATCTCACGCGAGACGCGGTCGACGAAGAGGGGACCATTCGCGGCCTCACGCACGGCGCTGGTGGCGATGGGGAGGATGAGATCAACGCCGGTGCTGTCGCAGAAGCGCTTGAATAGCCGAAGCGTTGAGAAGCCTCGGGCCATGGCACTCTCACTCAGCCCCCTCTCCGTCATTCCCTTTCTGAGCCGCACCACCTCGCGGACCTGGTCCACCAATCGGTAGGAGTAGCCCGGGATGGCGTGCATCACCACCAGACGGGCGGTGTTTGAACCGAGATCTATGATGGCCATGCGCCGTGGCCGAGATGTCTCCATCCAGCGGACCTCCAGTGTGTATCCTGACCAGGCTGAATGTTGGCGATTCTACAGGGAAGAAGGGGCAGTCGCAAACCACTGATTGCCAACCGGCCTTTTCTCGGTATCATGACGGCAGCTTAGATAGAAGGGCTTCTAGAGCTAAGGAGCCGAGCGTGCGAAAATCTTCCACGGCAACATTGCTGGTCCGAGGTGGGCAGCTGGTGACACCGGGTGGCGTACTGGAGGCGGACTTGATGGCGCAGGGTGAGCGCATCAAGGCGATCGGCACCGGTTTGACGGCGGCGCACGATACGCGGATACTCGATGCGGAGGGCTGCTACGTTTTCCCCGGCGTGATCGACGCTCACACCCACGTCAGATTGGACACCGGCGTCTATCAGACCGATGATGACTGGCTGGTCGGTACCCGGGCGGCCGCGTGCGGGGGCGTCACAACCGTGGTCGACTTCGCGACTCAGTTCCCAGGGCAGACCCTGAGAGAGGCTGTCGAGACGCGACAAGCTGAGGCGCGCGATGCGGTTATTGACTATGGTCTTCACGTCATGATCACGGATCTCCCCCGGGGCCATGAAGGCGAGGTCTCGGTGTTGTGGGACCTGGGTACGCCTAGCGCCAAGCTCTACACCACCTACCGCCCCAACTACTACGCCGATGATGCAACGCTGGTTCGTTTGATGGGGGCGTGCGCCGACCACGGGGTGCTGCCGCTGATCCACTGCGAGAACGACGACCTGGTGACGGCTCAGACTGAAGCCCTCGTGGCGGCGGGCGAGACGGACTGGCGCTACCACGGCGCTTCTCGACCGGCACTGGCCGAGCAGGAAGCGATCCAGCGGGTGCTCTTTCTGGCTGATGCCGTCGATTCCGCGGTCCATATCTGTCACTGCTCCACAGCCAGATCGGTTGCGCTGGTCGCTGATGCAGTCGATGATGGTCAGAGGGCCACGTGCGAGACGTGTCCCCAGTACCTCCTGTTGGATCGCTCGGCGTATGAAGGGGAAGAGGCTTGGAGGTACATCCTCCAGCCGCCACTCAGAGATCCCGAGGAGCCAGATCGTTTGTGGAGGCTGGTGGCGGCGGGGTTGGTTGATCTGATCGCTACCGACCACTGTGACTACACCAAGGCCCAGAAGGTGGCCTCGAAGGACTTCACAGAGACACCGGGAGGACTGCCTGGTATGGAGACGCTGCTGCCCCTGATGTTCACGGGAGGCGTGGCAGAGGGACGCCTGACGCTGTTGCAGCTGAGCGAGCTGCTGTCGACGAACCCGGCACGGCTCTGGGGGATGTGGCCGCGAAAGGGCGCTCTCCAGCCCGGATCCGACGCGGACCTGGTCGTGTACGACCCCGAGCCCAGGGGGCAGATCCGTGCCGAGGAGCTTCATCACCGGGCCGGCTACAGCCCGTACGAGGGCATGTCGGTGGAGGGGGGCGTCAGAGCGACCGTCTCGCGGGGCGAGGTCATCTACCGTGACGGGCGCTTCACCGGCAAGAGGGGACGCGGGCAGTTTGTCCGTCGGAGATGGACAGGGGAGGCCGAGCCGGGGGCATGACGGATCTCTTCTACCGATTTGGGGTGGCCATGGCCATCGGCTTCCTCGTTGGCCTGCAGCGCGAGTACGCCCACGGGGGCCCTGAGCGTGAGATCTCCATGGGGGAGCGCACGCTAGCGCTGATGGGGCTGGCAGGCTGTGGAGCGGCGCTGGTGGCCGACGAGTTGGGCTCTCCGTGGGCGTTCGTTGGCATCATCCTACCGCTGGGGTTGCTCATCGCGGCCTCCTATGTTGTGACGTCGTGGCGCGGGGATGTGGGTCTCACGACAGAGGTCGCGACGGTCCTGACCATCCTGGCAGGAGCGCTGTGCTACTGGGACTATCTGGAGTTGGCGGTAGCCATCGCCGTGGCAACTACGGTTCTCCTGTCGTTAAAGCTGGAGACCGATAGGCTGGTCCGCCGTATCACGCGGGAGGACATCCGAGCCACGCTGAAGTTCGCTGTGATCACCGCCATCGTGCTGCCCCTTCTTCCGAGACGCAGCCTGGGGCCTCCTCCGCTGGACGTACTCCGACCGTATAGTCTCTGGTTGATGGTGGTATTCATCTCGGGTATCAGTTTCCTGGGCTACCTGCTGATCAAGCTGGTCGGGGCGAGACGCGGTATCGGGCTCACGGGGTTGTTGGGTGGGTTGGCATCTAGCACGGCGGTGACGCTCAGTTTCGCTGAGCGGAGCCACACGGATGTGGAGCTGGATAGGCCCTTCGGGCTGGCGATCATCATCGCGTGGACGACGATGTTTCCGCGGGTGTTGGTCGAGGTGGCGGCTCTCAACCCCAGCCTGCTGCGGCGCTTGCTGCTGCCGATGGTGGCTGCAACACTGGTCGGCGCCGCCTACGCTGCGTATCTGCATTTCTCGCAGCGGACTGAGACGAAGGAGGAGGTGGCCTTCTCGAATCCCTTCGAGTTGGCGCCGGCGCTGAAGTTTGGCTTGCTCTATGCCGTGATCTTGTTGGTGTCGCGGGCAGCCCAGCTCTATTTGGGGAGTCCCGGGATCTACATCTCAAGCGTGGTGGGCGGGTTGGCCGATGCGGATGCGATCACGCTGTCGATGGCAGAGTTGAGCAGCGGGACCGGCGGACTTGACCCCGGGATTGCTTCGCGTGCTATCGTGCTGGCGGCTATGGCGAACACGGCCGCGAAGGGCGGCATCGTCCTGGCGAGTGGGACAGCCGCGCTGCGCAAGGCTCTGCTGCCGGGTTTCGTGATGATGCTGGCAGTTGGGCTTGGTACAACCTTCCTGTTGTGAGATTGGGGTCAACCCGGCATAATCCAAGGGGCCGCTGAACAGGTTTACTCTCGGCTTGGGTGTTAGAGTCGAAGGCAGAAGACGGGGAGCTGGTGCGACGGGCCGCGATGCCCGTGGCGCAAGCGTTCTGGAGAAGAAAGGTTGACTGGATGGACATGGTCGAGATGGTTGAAGCCGCTCGGAGGACAATGGGGGACTTGGCGTCGTGTGCTGCTTACAAAGGCGTTCCAAGTCGCATTCTTGCCGCCGTAACTGTGGTGGTGATCTTCGGTACGGGACCTGCGACCAGTGCGGCGAACGGATCGGTGACGGTCTGCGCCGGTGGTGGGTGTGACTACGAATCGATCGCGGCGGCAGTTGCGGGTGTGGGCGAAGGAGGGACGATCGACGTCCTGGACGCGGAGCACACGGAAAGCGGCATTGTGGTCGACAAGGACGTCACCATTGCGGGGCTTGGCGCTTCGGATACGATCGTGCAGGCGCACAGCCTGCCCGGGGAGGCTGGCGCGCGAGTGTTTGAGATTGCCGATGGCGTTGAAGTGACGATTCGCGATCTTACGGTCCGGCACGGCAGGGTTCTCGGGAGCTCGGCTCACGGCGGCGGGATCCTGAATCACGGGGCGCTGACGCTCCGGCGGGTCGCGCTCATGGTGAATGAGGCAGTGGGCGAGTATGGGTATTATGGAGGCAATGCTCGCGGCGGGGGCCTCTACAGCGACGGGAGCCTGCTGATTGTGGACAGCACAGTCGCCAGTAACCTGGTGCAAGGTGGCGAGGGCTATGCCACGGGTGGTGCCGGTGAAGGAGGTGGTCTGTTCGCCACGGAAGGGACCGGCCGTCTGGTGAACGTGACCGTCAGTGGGAACGGGGCATCCCGAGGTGATGCCTGCGGCTCATGAGGGGCCACACCTGGGACCGCCCGTGGTGGCGGCATATATGGTGGCTTGGCGAATCTCACCCTGGTAAGTTGCACGATCGTGTCAAACACGGCTGATACCGGCTCGCAAGGAGGTGGGCTTCATGTGGAAGGTGGCCTGGTCCTTGGGAACAGTATCGTGGCCAACAATAAGGGGCCCCAGGAGACCGATGGGCCCGACATCTATGGTGGAGTCCAGTCAGCCGACTACAATCTCATTAGGTCCCTGGGAGGGGTGACGATCACCGGGCCTCAGGCGAACCACCTGCCGGGAGGCACAGACCCGCTCATCGGTTCTCTTAGTGACAACGGCGGCGATACGGCGACGCACGCTCTACTGTCGACGAGCCCAGCCATCGATGCCGGCACATGCGAAGACCAGGACGGCAGCGCGATTCCCGCGGATCAGCGGGGAAGAATCCGGCCCCAGGGTGTAAGCTGCGACATTGGGGCCTTTGAATATCCGGGCCCGCATCTGTCGATCGAGAAGCGTACCGAAAGCGCGCTGGTGAAGGCGAATGAAGTGATCACATACACTCTGATCGTCAAGAACCTTGGAGATGGTGTGGCAGAAGGTGCGACGGTGTCCGACACATTGCCGTCGGGTCTCGCTCTCGCCCGGCAGGCGGACCTGTTGCCCCCGTCGGCAGGCACGCTTGGCCCGCTGCCTGCGGTTGTCACAGGGCTGACCGTCGATGCGGGGACACGAGTGACGGTGACCCTCCCCGTGACGGTGGAGGCCGGGCTCGAGCCAGGCACAACGATCACCAATGTGGCGACCGTGGCGGACTGGGGAGGCAGTGGGCCGGGCATGGATTCGGACACCATCGTCGTGACAACCGAGACGCATACGATCTTCATCCCGTTGCTTCTCAAAGCGGCGCCGTAGCCGCTTCCGGGTACTGGCGGACTAGAGTCGATCGGCAGTTCCAGCGCCCGCAGGCCGCAAGGACGGTGGGGAAAGTGCGGGTGCGGATTGGTGAACGAGAAGTGCAAGGAGGGATGTCGATGGAACTAGCGCGCTTTCTACCGATCGCACGCGGCGATGAACCGACGGATCTTCTCCTGAGCGGCGGGCGGGTCGTCAACGTGTTCACCGGAGACATTATCGAGACTGACGTTGCCATCGCCGGAGACACGATCGTCGGGATTGGCTCATGCTACGAAGCCAAAGAGAAGCTGGATGTCCGCGACCGGTACATCTGCCCGGGCCTGATCGATGCTCATGTCCACATTGAGTCCTCCATGGTTATCCCGCCGGCGTTTGCACGAGGCGTACTGCCGCGAGGCACGACGACGGTCGTCACGGATCCCCACGAGATCGCGAACGTGGCGGGTGCCGACGGCGTGCGGTATATGCTCGAGGTGTCCGAAGGCCTGCCGTTGACGGTGCTGGTGAACCTTCCATCGAGTGTTCCGGCGACCCACATGGCTACGGCCGGCGCAGAATTGACGGCCGATGACCTGGTTGAGCTGGCCGATCTGCCAAGGGTGGTGGGTTTGGCTGAGTTCATGAACGTACCTGGGCTGGTTCTAGGGGATCTCGCGGCAATGGACAAGATTGAGGCTTTCAAGGACCGGGTCATCGATGGGCACTCTCCTGAGGTCACAGGTCAATGGCTCCAGGCATACGTCGGGGCGGGCCCAGGCTCCGACCACGAATGCACCACGGCCGAGGAGATGGTTGAGAAGCTGCGACTGGGAATGCGCGTCTTCCTGCGGGAGGCGACCGGAGCCAAGAACCTCCGTGCTTTGGTGCCCGCCGTCACGGAGGCGAATAGCAGGCGGTGCGGTCTCTGTACCGATGATCGACACCCATCTGATCTCCTCGATGAGGGTCATATGGACCACATACTCCGCCTGGCCATTGCAGAGGGGCTCGATCCAGTCACGGCTATCCAGATGGCGACGCTGAACGCCGCGGAGTGGTTCCGTCTTTATGACCGCGGGGCGATCGCTCCGGGGAAGCGGGCGGACCTGGTGGTCTTCTCGGACCTGCAAGATTTCTGTGCGGAATTGGTCTACGCCGGCGGTCGGTTGGCTGCTCGAGATGGCGAGCCAGTGGGCGATTGGTGTGAGCCCGATGTGGATGCTTCCGCCGTGCGCAGCAGCGTGAACGTCCTCTGGGAGGACCTCGACTTCGGCATTAGGGCGCCTGATACAACGGCGGACGCGGTGGAGGTCAGGGTGATCGGTCTGGTGCCCGATCAGATCGTGACAAGGCACCTGACAGAAGACGTGCCTGTGCGCGACGGGCAAGCCGTGGCTGATGCGGAGCGCGACATCTTGAAGTTGGCGGTGATAGAGCGCCACCGTGCTTCCGGCAACGTTGGCCTGGGGTTTGTGCGTGGGCTGGGACTCAAGCGAGGCGCCCTGGCTGGTAGTGTGGGGCACGATGCGCACAACTTGACGGTGGCGGGGTGCGATGATGTCTCGATGATGACGGCTGCGAGAGCTGTTGGGCGCATGGGCGGGGGACTGGTTGCCGTCGTCGGCGATGAGGTCCTGGCTGAGGTCCCACTGCCCATCGCCGGCCTCATGTCCGACCAATCGCTGGAAACGGTCAGAGAGCAGATGGACGGTTTGGTCCAGGCCTCCCGGGATCTGGGGTCGGGGTTGCACGATCCTCTGATGACTCTGGGGTTCCTGGCCCTTGAGGTGATTCCTTCCCTGAAGCTGACGGACCAAGGGTTGGTAGACGTGGAAGCGTTTAGCTTCGTGTCGCTCTTTCCGTAGCACGACCTACCGAGATTGGGGTTAACCAAACGATGTGGGATGCCGATGGAACGGCGAGAACAGGTCGTAACAGCCTGTGGTTGAGTGTGTGGCTGGTGGTTGTGGTCACAGGCGTCGCTGGCTGCCGGGCGCCTGCGATGGATACCACCACGCCACCAGAGTTGCTTGGATCGATTACACCCGCCGCAGAGGTAGCAGCGACGCTGGCAGCGTTGGTGGCTCAAGTGGGCGCAACGGCTTCGCCTTCTGCGGTGCCGAGGGCAACAGCGACACCCGATCCAGAATCCTCACCACAACCGAGCGATACCCGGCAGAGTACGCGAGAGCTGGATTCGCCGGCGTCGGGCGGCGAGGCAACTCTTTCGAAGGCGGCCACGGCGACATCTCCCCCGACGGCAACACCGAGCCCCACCGCGGTGCGGGCACCCGACACGCCCAGTCCCTCTCCTGTGCCACCCACCGGGACGCCGACGCCCACGCCTGTTCCGCCTACGGAAGAGCCAAGGGACTCGGCATCGAGCGGTGGGCCAGGCGTGGTGATGGACGCTCGGGTGGTCTATCACAATGGCTTCTCTGAGGGTACCGTTGGCATCTATGAGGCTGGGGCCATGCCATGGCTCGACCTGCTTGTTCAACTAGACGGAACCTGGTACGGGCCAGAGCGGCAGCCGGACGACGGCATTGATGCCAGCCCCCTTCCGGAGGGGTACCAATGGCAGGCCTCCGGAAGCTTCGGCACTCTGCCCAATGGAGAGGCATGGTGGACTGAGTCGGGTACGGAAGGTGTGGTGCGTCTCATCGGCCCGGGAGGTACCGTGAAACTGGAGCTGCCAATCCACGTTGTCTTCCGGGGCGGCGGTGGGGACTCAGACTCGGGTCCGGCGCCGACACCCACCTGAAACTGCTGAAGCAAGGCGCCGTTGGCGCCGAAAGATGTCCGTGGACGAAGAGCATAAGCCCGCGAATCCCCGTGAAAGGCGCCGGCGCGAGCGGCGTCGGCTCTTGTGGGCCGTCGCGGGCTTCATCGTCCTCGTCGGCGGAGCAGCCATTGTGCTGGCATACGGCAGACGGGCGATGGTCCTAGGTGTCACGTGTCTGTTGGCCGGAGCAGGGACCCTAGCTCTCCTGTGGGGGCTGCTGACCGTCGTGGAACGCTGGGTGGACTAGGGTTTCCCATCCTCTCTCGACGTGACCGCGGCCGGACCCCTCGGGTTCTCCTTGGTTCGGCATCGACAAAGCAAGCAACACACGCGAAGGACGGAGGCATGTGTATGGAGCGGAAGGCGCTGACTGACTATCTTGACGAATACCTACGGGTTGAAGAGATCGAGGACAAGTCTCAGAACGGGCTGCAGGTGGAGGGGCCTGGCGAGGTGGCGAAGGTCGCTTTAGCCGTCGATGGATGCCAGGCTGCCTTTGAACGGGCTGTCGAGGAGGGCGTGCAGCTGCTCATTGTCCATCACGGGCTCTTCTGGGAGGATTCTCCTCTTCTCGTCGGACCCCATTTCCAGCGCGTGAGAAAGCTGATTGAGGGAGAGTGTGGGCTCTACGCCGTGCATCTCCCGCTAGACATGCACCCGGAGGTTGGCCACAACGCCGAGATGGTTAGACTATTGGGCTTGGAGGGCAGAGAGCCCTTTGGCAACTATCACGGCATCGAGATCGGTTTTTCCGGACGACTGGATGAGCCCCTCGACGTACCCGGGCTTATTGGACGAATGGTTGACGCGTTCGGTAGGCCGCCGATCCGGGTGCTCGACTACGGTCCCAGAGAGATCGAGCGAGTTGGCTGTGTCTCCGGCGGGGCTGCGTCGTTGGTAGATCAAGCGGCTGATGCGTGTTTGGATGCGTATATCACGGGCGAGACGAGCCACACGTCCTTCCACTATGTGGTAGAGAGGGAGCTGAACGTCCTCTTCGCGGGTCACTATGCGACGGAGACCCTGGGCCTTCGGGCGCTGGCACGTCATATCGAAGAGGCGTTTGATCTCGAGACTATCTTCCTCGATATCCCCACAGGGATGTAGGGAATTGCTAAAGCTATTCTCTCATGCTATCATTGAGCGGCTTCCACGATTCAGCCAAGGAGGTGGTGCGAACCGACATTTCCCCTAGTGATTCAATCCAGACGTCGTAGCTTTTCCGCTCAATCATTTAACAGGAGGTGAAGAATGCGTAAGCGCCTATGGCACATCTTGGGTATTCTGGTCGTTGCGGCCACAGTTTTGGTCGCCTGTGGTCAGCCCGCTACACCAGAACCCACCGAGGCCCCCACTGAGGAGCCGGCAGAAGAACCCACCGAAGAACCGGCGGCAGAAGAAGGATTGCCCGTCAAGGCAGCCTTCGTCTACATTGGCCCCCCAGGCGATCTGGGCTGGACCTATGAGCACGATCGTGGCCGCCTCATTCTGGAGGACGAGCTCGGCGAAGCCGTCGAGACGACCTACATTGAGGACGTTCCTGAGGGCCCGGATGCCACGCGTGTCGTCCGTCAGTATGCTCAAGAAGGATGGGACGTCATTTTCACGACGTCCTTTGGTTATATGGAGCCGACGCACGAGGTGGCCGAAGAATTCCCGAATGTGATCTTTGAGCACTGCTCAGGGTTTATGACGCGGGAGAACATGGCGACGTACTTCGGCCGCATGTATCAGCCCCGCTATCTGTCGGGCATCGTGGCTGGAGAGATGACGGAGAGCAATATCATCGGCTACGCCGCGGCGTTCCCGATCCCCGAGGTCATTCGAGGCATCAATGCCTTCGCGCTTGGGGTTCGGTCGGTTAACCCGGATGCTGAGGTCCGGGTGGTATGGACGAACACGTGGTACGATCCGGTGGTGGAGCGTGAGGCTGCGGAGGCGCTCCTGGACGAGGGCGCGGACATCATCGCGCAGCACCAGGACACGACAGAGCCGCAGAAGGCCGCCGCGGAGAGGGATGCCCTGAGCATCGGATACGACTCCGACATGGCTGATTTTGTCGGTGACACGGTATTGACGAGCCCGCAGTGGGACTGGGGCACGTACTACGTTGACACGGTCCAGGATATCATTGATGGAACGTGGGAGACGCACCAGTTCTGGGGAGGCCTGGAGACCGGCATCGTGAAGCTGGCTGAGATGAGCCCGCTGGTACCCGAGGACGTGGTGGAGCAGGTGACCTCGGAGAGGGACCGGATCACGGACACCGACTGGGACGTCTTCTGTGGCCCCATCAACGACCAGGACGGTAACGAGGCGGTGGCGGACGGCGAATGCATGTCCGATGAGGATATGCTGAATATGGACTGGTTCGTCGAAGGCGTCGTCGGAGAGCTATCCGAATAGCGAACGCTGCATCCAGGAGGGTGGGCAGAGCGAACAGGGCTGGCGCATGGCCCTGACGTTCTGCCCCTTTCCTTGTACGTCCCCGCAGAAGGAGCGTAGAATCAAGCCATGACTCATAAGAGATCAGAAGACCCGATCCTGCGGATGGTGGGCATCACCAAGCGGTTCCCCGGCGTCCTGGCCAATGACTGTGTCGATCTCGACCTCTGGCAAGGAGAGGTGCTAGCCCTGCTAGGTGAAAACGGGGCAGGAAAGTCAACGTTGATGAATGTCCTCAATGGGCTCTACCGTCAGGATGAAGGAACCGTCTTTGTCAGTGGGCGCCCTGCCGGTATTCAGTCCCCCCGGGACGCCTACGATCTAGGAATTGGCATGGTGCACCAGAACTTCATGCTGGTGGAGACGATGACGGTCGCGGAGAACGTGGTCCTGGGGCTTCAGGGGCTTGCGTTTCAACCGGATCTTCGAGACGTGAGGGGACGCCTGGTCACATTGGGCGAGCGGTACGGCTTGAAGGTGGACCCCGATGCCTACATCTGGCAGCTATCGGTTGGGGAGCAGCAACGAGTGGAGATTCTGAAGCTGCTCTATCGCGATGTGGATGTCCTGATCCTGGATGAGCCGACGGCAGTTTTGACACCTCAAGAGGTGGACGACCTGGTCGAAGTTCTCCGGCGGGTCGTGGATGAAGGGAAGGCGGCAATCTTCATCACCCATAAGCTTCGCGAGGTGATGATGTTCTCCGATCGCGTGACGGTGCTGCGGGGTGGGCAGAACGTAGCGACGCGCTCCACCGCTGAGACGTCGCCTCAGGAGCTGGCGCGACTTATGGTGGGCCGGGAGGTGCTCTTCCAGCTGGAGCGGACTGCGTGTGAACAGGGTGAGCCCGTGCTCAAGATTGACGACTTGAGAGCCCTCAACGACAAGGGGCTCCCGGCGTTGAAGGGCGTCTCCATGGTCGTGCGCTCCGGAGAGATCCTCGGTGTCGCCGGCGTCGCAGGGAACGGACAGAAAGAGCTGGCCGAGGTGATCACGGGCCTGCGCAGCGCTGTTCACGGTGAGGTGTACGTCAATGAGACTTGTCTCACGAATGCCTCGCCCCTGCGCGCCATCCGCGCGGGGGTGAGCCACGTTCCTGAGGACCGCGTCGAGATGGGATTGGTGGGCGACATGTCCGTGGCCGAGAACCTGGCGCTCAAGGCGTATCGCACGAATGAGCTCTCTCGAGGGCCAGTGTTAATGCCTGATAGAGTACGGCGCTTCGCCGAGGGCCTGATCGCAGGATTTGATATTGCGACGCCGGGGCCCGAGACGCGTGTCAAATTCCTCTCTGGCGGTAATTTACAGAAGGCGATCCTGGCAAGGGAGCTTACGGCTTGCCAGGGTCTGTTGGTGGCCGTGCATCCAACGCGGGGGCTGGACGTGGGGGCCACTGAGTCGGTGAGAGATCTTCTGCTCGGTCAGCGCGAGCAAGGCACGGCAATTCTGCTAATCTCCGAGGATCTGGACGAGTTACTCGAGGTCTCCGATCGGATCGCGGTGATGTTCGAAGGAGAGATTGTTGGCATCGTCCTGGCCGAAGAGGCGGAGATCGACACCATCGGGCTGATGATGGCGGGTGAGCACGTCCAAGAGGAGGGAGCCTGAAGGTGAAGATTGTATTTGAAAAGCGTCAGGAGGTATCGAGGACCATTCGTGTGCTTGTCCCTGTTTTCTCGCTCCTGTTTGCTCTGGTATTCGGTGCGATACTGCTCCTTATGTCGGGCGTGAATCCTGGGACGGCCTACGCTGCAATGGCGGAGGGAGCCTTTGGGGATCCCCAGTCTCTGGCTGAGACCCTGGTCAAGGCGATACCCCTTATGCTGACGGGTCTCGGTGTATCGATCGCGTTCCGCATGCTATTCTGGAATATCGGGGCCGAAGGTCAGTTGGCGATGGGAGGACTAGCGGCGACAGGTGTTGCGCTCTATGCAACGGACTATCTCCCCGGCTGGTCGATCCTGCCGGCGGCGGTGCTGCTTGGCATGCTCGCCGGGGCGCTGTGGGCTGCGATTCCTGCGCTACTCAGGGCCTACTTGCAGGTGAACGAGACGATCACCACGCTGATGATGAACTACGTGGCCATCCTACTGGTCTCCCACGTCTATCATGGGCCCTGGCGTGATCCGGATGGGTATGGTTTTCCTGGCACCGCGAGATTCCCGGAGGTGGCGTGGCTGCCCAGGATCTACGGTCGGGCCCACGCAGGGGTCTTCTTTGCCATCATCGCGGCAGCAATTCTTTGGTTCGTGCTCCAGCGGACGAAGTGGGGTTTTGAATTGCGTATTACGGGGGAGAATCCGAAGGCAGCGCGGTACATTGGAATCGATATTCCCAAGCTGATCGTGGTCGCCATGATGGTATCAGGAGGGCTGTGCGGTCTTGCTGGCGTTTGTGAGGTTGCGGGTGTGATGCGGCGGCTTCAACAAGGGCTCACGGTGGGATACGGCTACACGGCGATTATCGTGGCGTGGATGAGCCAGCTCAATCCCTGGGGAGTCTTGATCATCGCTTTCTTGCTGGCGGGGCTCCTGGTCGGAGGCGACCAGATACAGATGGCGATGGGCCTTCCAGCAGCTATGGGGCTGGTCCTTCAGGGGGCGCTGCTATTCCCCATGCTGGGAGGATCTCTGTTTGCGGAGTACAAACTGCGTGTCGTACGGCCGGGGCGTCAGCAAGCCGTCTTCCCGGAGGAGTCTCTTGCGAAGGAGTCTGAGTCGTGAATCTGTCCCTGTTTACCTCCATACTCGCGATTACCCTGCGTGCGGGCACGTCCCTCCTCTATGCTACAATCGGGGAGATCTATACGGAGCGATCAGGCATCCTCAACCTCGGTGTCGAAGGGATGATGATGGTGGGGGCCGTGTCGGCCTTCGCAGTCGCCTACCACACCGGTAGTCTGGTCCTGGCGATCTTGACAGCTCTCTTGGCTGGTTCCTTGTTGGCATCTCTTCATGCCTTTCTCTCCGTCTCGCTCCGCGCGAATCAGGTGGTCAGCGGTTTGACGCTCACGTTGTTCGGAACGGGTCTGGCCAGTTTCCTGGGACAGCGTCTCGGCCCCGGGGGAGCGCGTTTGGTTGGGTTGGTCGGGCCGAGTCTCGAACGCGTTCGGATTCCTCTGTTGTCGGATCTGCCGTTGCTTGGGCCATCGCTGTTCTACCAGGACTTGTTGACGTATGGGCTCTACCTGCTGGTGCCAGCCGCGTCGTGGTTCCTCTACAAGAGTCGGCCGGGTCTCTACATGCGGGCAGTGGGAGAGAATCCCCAGACGGCGGACGCCATGGGCATCCGGGTGGGGGCGAATCGCTACGTCTACACCATCCTAGGCGGAGCTCTGGCCGGTCTAGGGGGGGCGCATCTGTCGCTGGCGTATACGAAGGGATGGACGGAGAACATCACCGGAGGGCGCGGCTGGATTGCCGTGGCGCTGGTCATCTTCGCCATGTGGGATCCATTGCGCGCCGTCATCGGCGCGGCTCTTTTCGGCGGCATCAACGCGGTACAGTTCCGTATGCAGGCGGCGGGCACCACGATTCCCGCGGCGCTGCTGAATATGCTGCCCTACCTTGCGACGATTGTCGTATTGGTGATCATCACCTGGTGGGAGACGCTTCAGAAGCGAATTGGCGCGCCGGCGGCATTGGGGGTACCGTACGCTCGGGAGGAGAAGGGGTAAGGGCGGATCAGCAGAGGCGGTGCAGGGGGGGGCCATGGTGTGGCGTCTGCAACGGGTGATGCGTGATGCGTAAGTCGTAATCCGTAATGCGTAACGCGTAGCACGGACTGCGTGCCGGTGGGGTCTCGATCAGCCTTTTCTGATTGTCGGTGGTTGGTTGCCTTCCACGGAATACGGCCTATGCGTTCTGGCTCGCGGGTTGTGGACTACGTCACGTGGATTACGTCTCGCGAATTACATCTCACGAATTACGTCTCACGAATTACGTCTCACGGATCACGTCTCACGGATCACGTCTCACGCATCGCGTCTCATGCGTTGCGTAGGGCGCCATCCCGAATAGGCTCCGGGGCCAACGGGTCACGCTTCGTCCAGCACATCCCGTATACCGCGTCCGACGCTTGACGGCCTGCGCCTGAGGACTGACATAGTGCGACTAGGAGGGTCCAGTGTCTGACCTGATGAGACCTCGATCGTTCTCCAGTATGCTTGATCGCATGCTAGCGGAGTTGGATGGGAGTGCGTCCCTGTTTGGCATCCACCGCTCTCTGTTCTACACGCCCAGGCCGAACGCGCTCTACGATGCGGAGCTATTCGGCCACCATCTCGCAACACCGATAGGGCCGGGAGCTGGTCCGCACACGCAGTTGACTCAAAATATCCTATGCAGCTGGCTGTCCGGGGGACGGTTCATCGAGCTGAAGACCGTGCAGATCATGGATGAGCTGGAGATCCCGCGGCCCTGCATCGACATGGGCGACGAGGGCTACAACGTGGAGTGGTCCCAGGAGTTGAAGCTGGAGCAGTCCGTCGACGAGTACGTGAAGGCATGGGTGATGATCCACGTGCTGCGGCGACTGCTTGGGTTCGAGGAGCAGGCTCCGTTCGGGACGGTCTTCAACATGAGCGTGGGGTACGATCTGGAGGGCATCCAGAGCGCGCCTATGCAGCGCTTCATGGCGTCGATGGAGAATGCTTCGGAGAGGATTGCTCAACTGCAAGACGTTCTGGAAGAGGGCTATCCCCAGTTCTCAGGGCTCGACATTCCTGCAGAGATCGTCAACAGCGTGACGCTTTCCACCATGCACGGCTGTCCCCCGAACGAGATCGAAGAGATTGGCCGCTATCTCTTGGAGGAGCGGCGCCTTCACACGTATGTGAAGCTGAACCCGACGCTGCTGGGCAAGGATCGCGTGATGAGGATCCTCCACGACCGGCTGGGTTTCACGGAGATGGAGATCCCTGACGAGGTCTTCGAGCATGACTTACAGTACGATCGAGGGATCGAGTTAATCACGGGCCTGAAGGACGTGGCTGAAGAACAGGGGCTCTCATTCGGTGTCAAGCTTAGCAACACCCTGGCGATGAGCAACCACCGCGACGTGCTGTCTGGGGATGAGATGTACATGTCGGGGAGGGCACTGTACCCGATCACGATGAGCTTGTTCCAAGAGCTTACCAGGGCTTTCGATGGCGATCTCAATGTGTCCTACTCGGGTGGGGCGGACGCACTTAACGTGGCTTCCATCCTATCGTGCGGCGCCTTGCCAGTCACGGCGGTCTCTGACTTGCTCAAGCCAGGGGGTTACTCGCGGTTTGTCCAGTATCTCGACCGGCTTGAAGAACACATGGCCGGCGTGGGGGCGGAGAGCCTGGAGGACTTGGCCCGGCACCGGGTGGCGAACCTCGACCGCCAGGTTGTAGAGGCTCTGGAGAGTAAGCGGTATTGGAAGAGCTACCACCCGTACGAGTTGCCGAAAGTCGAGTCTGGTCTGGACCTATTCGACTGCGTCGATGCTCCGTGCCGCCAACAGTGTGCGGTGCTGCAGGATGTCCCTGAGTACGCATGGTTGATCAGCCACGGTGCGTACGATCGCGCCCTGGAGGTGATTCTCTCCCGGAATCCGTTGCCCAACGTCACCGGGTACGTGTGCGATCATCCGTGCCAGACGCGATGTACGCGCAGCAACTACGACGATCCCATCGCCATCCGGGCGCTGAAGCGCTTTGCGGCCGAGAAAGGGCGAGCGGCGCTGCAGCCAGCGGAGGCGTCGGGGTACAAGGTGGCCATCGTTGGGGGTGGGCCGGCCGGGCTCGCGGCGGCTTACTTCCTGGCTATGAGCGGTGTGAAGCCGGTGGTCTACGAAGCCCGCGAGAAGGCGGGGGGGATGCCGGCGATTGCACCGGACTTCAGGCTTCCGGATGCGGTCGTGCAAGAGGACATTGATCTCATCGAGGCCCTGGGTGCAGAGATGAACCTCTCGTCACCCGTCACCGACGCGCCTGAAGCACTTCTGAACCAGGGGTATGATGCAGTGTATCTGGGGTGTGGTCACCAGGAGGATGCCCGTCTAGGCATCGAAGGCGAGGAAGGTGAGGGGGTGTACCACGCCCTTGAGCTTCTCGCGCGGATCGATCAGGGAGAAGAGCTGTCGATGGGTGAACGTGTCCTGGTCATTGGGGGCGGCAACACAGCCATGGACGCGGCTCGCACGGTGAAGCGCCTGACCGGTGGCTTGGTAACCGTGGTCTATCGACGAACCGAGCAGGAGATGCCGGCCGATCGCGAGGAGGTTGAGGCGATCTTTGGCGAAGGCATTGTGTTGGAGGAGTTGGTGTCCCCAGAGGCGATCGTCCTGGAGGATGGCAGGGTCAAGGCCCTCGCCTGCGTGCGCAACGAGCTCGGCGAGCCAGGCCCGGACGGGCGGCGACGCCCGATGCCGGTTGACGGATCTGAGTTTCAGATGGAAATGGACAGTGTGGTCGTGGCGATCGGGCAGCGGCCGGACGTTGCCTTCCTGGAAGGGAGTGACGTTTCGCTGCAGGACAGAGGGACGATCGACGTCGATCCGGGGACGGGCAGGGTCGGCGACGGACCCATCTATGCCGGCGGTGACGTGGTGCGCGGCCCCGCCACAATCATCAAGGCCTGCAGCGACGGCAGGCGCGCTGCCAAGGCGATCTGCGAGCAACTGGGTGTTCCGTTCCGGCGTCCGGCGGTGGAAATGCCGACGTTATCGGAGGAGGAGATCGTAGAGGTCAAGCGGGTGCGAGCAGAGAGGCGGCCCCGGCAAGACCCACCGATGCTCCCGACGGCCGCTCGGGACGGGTTCGCTCTCGTGAAGCAGACGTACTCCGAGGACGCTGCCCTGGCGGAAGCGGGACGGTGCGTACAGTGCTCGCAGTTCTGCGACAAGTGCGTGGAGGTGTGCCCGAATCGCGCCAACTACACGTACCAGATATCTCCGGTGGATATGCGAGTACCGCGGTTGGTCTGTGAAGATGACGGCCTCCGAGTGGTTGGCGATGAGCCATTTTCCGTGGCTCAGACCCGCCAGATTCTGCACGTCGAGGATTTCTGCAACGACTGTGGAAACTGCACGACGTTCTGCGTGCACGAGGGCCAACCCTACGTGGATAAGCCCCGGCTCTTCCTGACGCTAGAGGATTTCGAGGTCGCTGAGGACAATGCGTTCTTCATCGAGCGGGATGAGGACGCGTGGACGATACGCCGGCGAGAAGGTGGAGACCCGTCTAGGTTGACGCTGGAGGGTGCGGGGGGCGGGATGACCTATGAGGACTCGCGTCTACTGATGCAGCTCGGGCCCGAGGCTACGATGGCCTCCACGACTTTGAAGCGGAGCTTCGAGGGGAGCTTCTCGCTCAAGCACGCCGCGGAGATGATTCTCATCTTGACGGGGGTGCTCAACACACTGCCGTTCCTTCTCGTCTAGAAGCCCCGCGACGTCACTGTGATACGGAACGACCTCGGTCACTGGTCTCAATCGGTGATCGAGGTCGTTTCGTTCCTGACTTAGTTAGGTCGGGGGCGGTACTTCTTCGTCCCGTCGGGCGGCTTGGCGACAAAGCCGGTGAAGCACCCACTTAGCGGCCCATCGAGAGACTCCCTCTCGCCGGTCATCCCCCTGGAAAAGTGCCGACCCGCTGAGGCCTAGGCCTATTCCTCCGCTCGTCTGGCCTCCCAGAAGGCCTCGCGGTAGGCCTGGAATCTGTTCTGGAGGACGGCCTCGCGAATCTCCCGGGCGATGGACAGCATCACGTGTAGGTTATGAATCGTGATCAGCTGATGCCCCAGGATCTCGTTGGCCCAGTTGAGATGCCGAAGATAGGCTCGACTGAAGTGAGTGCATGCGTAGCAGGTGCACCCGGGCTCCAGAGGGCGCGGATCATCGGTGAATTGGGCGTTGCTGATGTTGAGCCGTCCGATGCGGGTCAGCACACCGCCGTTTCGCGCCATCCGGGTGGGCAATACGCAATCAAACATGTCTACGCCGCGGGCGGTGCACTCGACCAAGTCCTGGGGCGTCCCGACACCCATTAGGTAGCGGACGCGATCCCGGGGCAGGATGGCATCCAATACGTCCAGAATGCGGTGCATCTGGACCTTTGTCTCACCCACGCTTAGCCCCCCAATGGCGTACTGATCGAAGTCAAGGCCAGTGAGATACCGGGCAGAGCGCTCGCGCAGATCGGGGAAGATGCCTCCCTGGACGATGCCAAACAACTCCTGATCGGGACGGCTCTTGGCGGCCTTGCAGCGCTCGGCCCACGCGTGGGTCCTCTCCATGGCCTCCAAATTGTAGTCCCGCTCGAAGGGCTCGGCGCATTCATCCAGGCAAGTGATGAAATCTGCACCGAGGTTCTCCTGGATGCGGATGACGGATTCGGGCGTAAAGCGCTGCTCGGAGCCGTCGATATGGGAGCGAAAGGTCACCCCGTCCGCGTCGACCTTGCGGCGCTCGGCCAGACTGAAGATCTGATAGCCCCCCGAATCTGTGAGGATAGGGCCGTCCCAGGCCATGAACTTGTGCAGCCCTCCCATCTCAGCGATCAGCTCGTCCCCAGGTCGGAGATGGAGGTGATAGGCGTTGGCGAGGATCTGCGTGGTCCCAAGGTCGTGCAGGTCGCGAGGGGCGACGGCTTTAACGGTGGCGTGAGTCCCCACGGGACAGAAGACGGGTGTGGGAACGTCACCGTGCGGGGTACTCAACAGGCCAGCGCGAGCCCGGTTGCTGGTTGTTATGAGTTGAAAAGCCATAAGGTGTCCTTGAAGGTCCTTCTCAGATCATGCCAATGCACGGTCTCTTCCGGGCACTGCCGGATACGCCTGCACGAGCGCTCCTAACGTCACCACACGTGGGGTGCTCATCCAGACTTGTGCTCCGCGTCTATACGCCCGGCCATGGTGTCGTGTGTGGCCTGAGTTGCACGCTCACAGTCACCGCCGATAGGGCGGCGCCAGGATCTCAAAGACCGTGCACAGGCTCGCGTCCAGAGCCCTGCTTCGGAGGCGTGGGTCCCACTTGTCGACGTTCACGGTCGTGGTGATGACGGTCGGCAAACGAGCATTGTAGCGATAGTCGAAGAGCTGGTAGAGTTTCTCCCTGGACCAGGGGGTGGCCGACTCCGTGCCCAGGTCGTCCAGGATTAGGAAGGAGGCCAAACGCATGTCCTCAAAACGTCTGTCGAAAGGCACGGGGCTCTGAGGATCAAAGGTAGCACGGAGATGATCTAGAAGATCGGGCACTACGATGAAGAGCGGCTGCTCGGCTTGCCCGGCACGGAAGTTGGCGATCGCCGCGGCCAAGTGAGTCTTGCCGCAACCGTAGGTTCCAGTGAGGAGCAACCACTCATCGGGGCGGTTCACCGCGAAGTCTCGCGCCATATTGAAGGCCCGTTCGAGGTTCTCAGCCTGGGGTCTGGGCAGCTCGTGCTTGCGAAGATCGAAGGTCTCAAAGGTTTGCTTCGCGTGGAGATGGAGGGTGCTCAACTCGCGGGGCTTCTGCATTGTGTCGCCCGTTCCGCGGTAATCCGGGGCTTGGATGGACACGATCTGGCTCAGATCCGGATCGACCAGTCGGGAGCGGAGGCGGAGCGGAATCTCCTCGAGCTCGTGGTTAGTGGTCACCACCGTGGGGAGCCTGGCGTTGTATCTGTGGTTGAAGATCTGGTAGAGTTTCTCACGAGCCCACATCGTGGCCGACTCGGTGCCGAGATCATCAAGAATGAGGACGGGGACTGTCCGAATCTCGTGGAATCTCGTTTGGTACGGAGTGACGTGGTTCTCGGGTTCCGACGGAGCGAAGGTGGCACGGAGATGGTCCAGCAAGTCAGGCACCGTGAGGAAAAGGACTGGGCGTCCTCGTTCTACGCAGGCATTGGCGATGGCCGCGGCCAGGTGCGTCTTTCCGCACCCGTACCCGCCACGCAGAACAAGCCACCCGTCTGGATCTTCGGCGAATGCGTGGGCCGTATCGAATGCCCAGCGGAGGTTCCGGGCCTTGTCGGGCGGCAGCCCGTGGCCCTCGGGCTCAAAGGCTTCGAAGGTCATGCGTCCCAGTACTGAGAGCTCACTGAGGGTCCGGAGCGCGGTGATCCGCTGCTCGGTGATCTCCTTCTGCCGGCAAGCGCAAGGGACGAGTCTGCCAAAGTCGGGATGATTGACAGGCACATCCGCTCGAACGTATCCTAAGCCCTTGCAGGCGGGGCAGATCTGGTCGTCTTGTGACTGGTTGCCCTCTGTCGTCGGCCCTGGTGGCGCTGAACCTTGGTCAGTGCTTGATGTATTCACCGTATTTCCCGTCGATGTCGCGTCGTCTCTTTTCCGGGTCGGGTCTGTCACCTCTACCGTCGCTCTCCCAGCGCTCCAGGATAGCACGGATATACCGCCAGCTGCGTTTGTTGAGGTCCACGGCCTCGCGGAAGGCATCGTCGATCCAAGTTGCAGGGTAGGACTGTTCAGCCTCGCGCAACTCCTCTACGATGAGAGGAGTAAGGATACCAATATTCTGCTCGTAGAGAGTGAAGATGTTGGGACGTTCATCGGGCTCGATCCTATCGGGCAGGTCGCCTCGTGCCACGGCCTCGGCAGCGGTACGGCCCTTGGCCGTGTTGGCGAAATAGAGGGTCTCACCTCCAGCGCTCCCCAAGGACTTGACCTGCAAGAGCGTGCCTCGCTCGACGGCACGGTCCAGGGTGTTGTGAAGTGCTGT
>Ga0180430_10001487_pt1 | contig 22695 bp, 23 predicted proteins | sample SS_ome_9_FD_132999 | JGI IMG/M metagenome (GOLD analysis project Ga0180430, IMG submission 132999) | Hypersaline lake sediment archaeal communities from the Salton Sea, California, USA - SS_1_S_2 metaG | ecosystem: Environmental > Aquatic > Non-marine Saline and Alkaline > Hypersaline >... | reverse complement strand
CTTCCGGTGACATGTAAATAGTTGTCTTCATCGAGGTAACCAAGGTCACCGGTATGCAGCCAGCCGTCTTTAAGTATTTCAGCGGTTTCCTCAGGTCGATTGTAATAACCCTGCATAATATTCTTGCCACGAGCGAGGATTTCATCGTTTTCGATCCGAATCACATTACAGGGCATGGGTTGGCCGGGTGAGCCAATACGCGCTTTCCCTGGACGGGTAAAGGTAATCATGGGCGCTGCTTCTGTCATGCCATAGCCCTCAAGAACTTCAAAACCGAGGGTTACAAAGTCCCGCCAGACTTTTTCATCAAGTTTGGCACCGCCACTGACAAGAAAGCTAATGTGCCCACCGAATTTCTTATGAACCGCAGTAAACAGCTTTTTGGAAAATTTCTGTGAATTTATGATGGCTGCCAATTTGAACATGGCGCGGGCAGGCGCGTTGGCATTGATTTTATCCAGAATGGATTTATGGATCAGGTTATACAGGCGTGGTACACCAATCATCAGGTTTACCTGGTGTTGCTGTAATGTGGTGATCATATCCTCAGGCGTCATTGAAGGCGAGAATACACAGGTACCTCCGGTATACAGAGGAGCAACCATGGAACCCAGCAACGGGAAAATATGATGCAGTGGCAACAATGTCAGTACTTTTAGGCCTGGTTTGAAAATCGCAACCTCACTGGAGACGGCATCCATATTGGCCAGCAAGTTTTCAGTGGAAAGCATTACACCCTTGGGGCTGCCTGTCGTGCCGGACGTATAAATAAGCAGTATGGTTTTATCTGCTGCAGGCAAGGGGAGTTCTGAGGCGTTACCCAGATGACATTTTTCGGAGAGGTCATTTAATATCAGAATTTTGATATTAAGACCGGTCGAGTTGACAGCCTCCTGCATAACCGCCAGGGTATCAGTGGAACAAAAAACAACAGTGGGCTGACAGTCTTTGAGGATATAGGCAACATCCTGCGCCACACTCATGAAATCGACGGGGACAATGGTGCAACCATGTTTCATTGCTGCGTAGAAAACATCGATCCATTCAAGTCGATTTTCCGAAAAAATAACAACATTCCCGGGTTTGATTTCCGTAAACACCGTAGAGTAACCATCAATCCTTGAGAGAAGTTCTGCATAACTGATGGCCTGGTTTTTCCAGATAACGGCCGGACTTTGATGTTTTTTCAGTAGCATAGCATCTGGCAAGTATTTGATTTACTTATAGTCGTTGCTGTAAATTTGTTGTAGTCTAACTGTCTTCTGAACTTAATAAAAATTAGATTGAACAGTCAGTTCATAAAAACGGAGTGAAGATGAATATTAAGAAAGGTATTTTTCCAAGCCTTCTTCTCATAGCGGGAGCGCCGGTCCATTCTTTCGAGTTCGAATCTGGCGAACTATCAGGCAGCATCACATCAACCATTTCCTATGGTGTGAGTCAGCGCGTTGAGGATCGCGATCCAGCTCTTATTAGTGTGGGTAATGGAGCTAGTATCGGAATAGTCTCTACCGGTAAAAGTAACACCACTGATGATGGAAACCTCAACTACGACGATGGCGATATCTTTTCCAACATTGTAAAAGGGGTGCACGACATTGGCCTGAATTATCGCAATTATGGGGCATTTGCCCGTGTGAAATGGTGGTATGACTTCGAGCTCAATAGTGGTTCGGTTCCTCATGGTCATGAGCCCACCAGTGCGACACCTAACCTGGAACTGGACGATTCAGGCTTTAACGACCTTGCTCAGTTTGATGGCATTGAATTACTGGATGCCTTTGTTTTCGGTGAATTTGAAATTGGTGATAAGCCACTGGATGTTCGTTTAGGTAAACAAGTTGTTAACTGGGGTGAGAGCACCTTTATCCAGGGCGGTATCAACGCCATTAATCCCTTTGATGTCTCTGCCTTTCGCCGGCCGGGAGCTGAAATCAAGGAAGGATTACTTCCTGTAAACATGCTTTACGCAAGTTTTGGGGCGACTGAAAACCTCAGTATAGAAGCCTTTTACCAGCTAAAATGGGAAAAAACCGTCATTGATGGCTGTGGTACCTACTTCTCGTTACTTGATTATGCAGCTGATGGTTGTGATCGTGTGCTGGTTGACAATGCTGCACCTGGAGTATCGGATCAGCTTTTATATAGCACAGCTGTTGTTCCATCTCCTCCTTTTCCTAACCCCGTGTATAACTATGTCGAGAGGAGTGCAGATCGAGAAGCCGATGACGATGGTCAGTTTGGTATTTCATTCCGCTATTATGCCGATAACCTGGATACCGAATTCGGTCTCTACTATATCAACTACCATAGCCGCATTCCCTATATTAGCGGCACCAAGCCTACTGATCCATTTGGTTTAGGACATTTTGTAGTTTTTCCTCAACCGCCAAATCCTGCAACTCAGTTGAGTAGTCACGATGCAACGTATTTTCTCGATTACCCAGAAGATATCCAGTTGTTCGGACTCAGTTTTGCGACTAGTGTTGGTTTAACTGCCATTTCTGGTGAAGTTAGCCATCGCAAGGACTTGCCAGTACAGATTAATGGAAACGAAATTCTTGGTGCAGCTTTAGCGCATGGTACTCCTGGTTTAATAACTACATTTACGAATAAATGGGTTGCTCAAACACAACCAGGTGGTGTTGTTGAGGGGTGGGATCCTTATGATGTTAGCCAGGCGCAAATGACACTTGTTCACTTTTTCGAACGTGTAATGGGAGCCAGTCGCTTAACTCTGGTCGGAGAAGTAGGAGGCACTTATGTGCATGACCTGCCGCCTTTATCAGTTCAAAGATACGGTCGATCCGCAGTCTTTGGAAGAGGAACAGGCGGGGATGACCCCAATAGAGGCTATGTTACTGACTCAGCCTGGGGGTATCGTGCCGTAGCAAAGCTGGATTATCCCAATGCTTTTGCCGGTGTCAGCGTTTCACCTCAAATCAGCTGGAAGCATGATGTAAATGGTGTTTCACCAACACCGGAATTCCAGGAAGATCGTCAGGCGCTGGGACTGGGTGTGACATTCAGCTACAAGGATACCTATAACCTGGGTGTTTCCTATACCAATTATCTTAACGAAGGCGACTTTGATGTGCTCAGAGACCGTGACTTCGTATCCATGAACGCGTCTGTCTCATTCTGAGTTTAGTGCTGTTAAACGAGGAACCCTCTGAACATGAATAATAAAACAACTATTACCGCTGCGGCGTTATCTCTGATATTAGGCGCTGGAAATGCAATCTCAGCCATCAGCCAGACCGAGGCTGAACGCCTGGGCAAGGACCTCACGCCTGTTGGGGCCGAAAGGGCAGGTAATGCCGATGGCAGTATTCCTGAATGGAAGGGGGGATTAACACAGGCACCAGCCGGTTATCAGCCCGGACAATTTCTTGTTGATCCTTTTGCCGATGATAAGCCTTTGTTTGTCATTACAGCGCAAAACATGGAGCAATACAAAAATCGGTTAACGCCTGGCCAGATGGCCATGCTGAAAAAATATCCGGATTTTAAAATGCCGGTCTATCCCTCACGACGCACAGCAGCCTATTCGCAGGACATCTACGATGATGTCAAGACCCATGCAGTCACTGCCAAACTCACCAGTGGTGGCAATGGGGTAGAGGGGCGTGGACTGCATGCACCATTCCCTATACCTGAAAATGGACTTGAGGCTATCTGGAATCATGCTTTACGTTTCCGCGGGCTTTCCCACAAACGCACAACCGTGCAGATGCCGGTGCAGGAAAATGGCAGTTTTGTCGCCAACCGTTTTGTGGATATCTGGGCCTTTCCTGAAAGCTTTTCCGGTGGCAGAGATGCAGAAAAGGATGCAAATATCTCAGCCTATTTCATGCAGATTATGAAATCACCACCGCGTTTGACGGGTAACGTTTTGCTGGTTCATGAAACCCTGGATCAGGTCAAACAACCCCGTAAAGCCTGGCGCTACAATGCAGGCCAGCGTCGAGTCAGACGTGCCCCTCAGGTAGCTTACGATGCGCCGGGTACAGGTGCTGATGGATTGCGCACCGTTGATAACTTTGACATGTTTAATGGTGCACCCGACCGTTATAACTGGAAACTCGTCGGTAAGAAAGAGCTTTATATTCCGTACAACGCCTATAAACTGCATTCCCCCGACTTAAGCTACGAGCAGATTCATCAGAAAGGACATTTGAATCCTGAGTTAACCCGTTATGAGTTGCATCGCGTATGGGTTGTTGAAGCCACTTTGAAAGAGGGTGCCCGTCATATCTATGGGAAACGTACCTTCTATCTTGATGAAGATACCTGGCAGGCTGCGATAATCGATCATTACGATACGCGGGGTAATCTGTGGCGGGTAGGGGAGGCTCATGCGATCCAGTACTACAATGAAAAGATTCCTTTTTACACAGTTGAAGCGCTCTATGACCTGCAATCCGGCCGCTATCTGACAATAGGCCTGACCAATGAAGAAAAAGAGCCTTATATCTTCAACATTGGAGAACAACGTAAAAGCTTCCAGCCAGCGGCGTTACGACGAGCAGGTAAACGCTAAACAGATCTGTTTCATCGTTTAAGAAGATGTCTGCAATGTGCTCGCGATATCGTTATTTACTACTGATAACGGTAATGGCTGTTACGGGTGTTTGTGCAGCCGCGGGCATTGATTATCTGGAAACACCCTCCTATAACAGCGACAAAGCAACAGAGGGGTTGTTGCTTGATATCGTTAATAGCGGCAAGCACCTGGTCGTTGTCGGTGAACGCGGCTATATCCTCTATTCGGCCGACCTGGGCAAGAACTGGCAACAGGCCAGTGTACCTGTTTACGTTACCTTGACTGGTGTTTTTTTTATTACACCTGACGTGGGTTGGGCAGTAGGGCACGAAGGTGTGATATTGCATACCAACGACGCTGGCAAAACCTGGACCAAACAACTCGATGGCTACCAGATTAACAAGCAGATATTGAAACTCGCTCGACAGCGTGTTCAATTGCAATTACAGAAACTGGAAGCATTGACTGATGAAAGTCAGCGGGAAGAAGTGACTTATCAGTTAGAGGAGGCCGGCTATGCGTTAGAGGAGGCGCTTGAGGATGATGCAGCCGGACCAGCCAAGCCTTTGCTCGATGTTTGGTTTATCACTAAAAATCGCGGATACGCCACCGGTGCCTATGGTATTTTTTTACAAACGAGCAATGGTGGCCGTGACTGGGAGCTGATATCCAATCGTCTCGATAACCCGGAAGGTTTTCATCTCAACAGTATTACTGGCTCTGAATCAGGAGAGATTTTTATAGCCGGAGAAGCGGGCTCTATTCATAAATCCAATGATAATGGAATTACTTGGACGCGTGTGAAAACATCCTATGAAGGATCATATTTTGGTTTACTGAACTATGGCCAGTCTTTGTTTGTTTATGGTCTTAGAGGTAATGTTTTTCGTTCTGATAACAACGGTGATTCTTGGCAAGTAGTCCCAATCAACAATCCAACTACCTTGTCAGGAGGGGTGATCTCAAATACCGGCAAAATTATTCTGGTCGGCAATTCAGGACAAATTCAATACAGTGACGATAAAGGAGCCAGTTTCGATTTTTTTACGAGTCCGGCTCAGTCATCTCTAACGGCAGCAGTACAAGTCTCTGATGAAGAGTTCATCGCCGTCGGTGCAAATGGTATTCAAAAAATAAAAATGCCTGTTTCAGGAGTTCGAAAGGATGTCGAATAAAAAGCAGGACTTTGATAAGCAGAAAAAATATTTGCGTGAAGATTCAGAGGTTATCCTCGAACGACTGATATTTAGTGCTCGTCCATTTGTGATTGGTGTTTTCGTTTTACTGACAATATTTTTATTGGTTCAAGCGGTCCAGGTGAGGCCTGATGCCAGCTTTGAGAAAATGATTCCGACTGAACATCCTTTTATCAGTAATTTTCTTGAAGACAAGGATGATTTAAAGGGGCTGGGAAACCTGATCAGGATTGCGGTTGAGACAACTGATGGGGATATTTTTGATGCGAAGTTTCTTGATACGCTGAAACAAATTACGGATGAAGTGTTCTTTATTCCAGGTGTTGACCGTACCGGGATGAAGTCTTTATGGACTTCGAATATGCGCTGGATAGAAGTGACCGAAGAAGGATTGGCGGGTGGGCCGGTCATTCCGAATGATTATGATGCAAGTGAAGAGAGCGTTTCCCAGGTAAGAAAAAATGTCATGCGCTCAGGGCAGATTGGACGCCTCATTGCTAACAATTTCAAGTCGACCATCATCCTCGTTCCTTTGCTTGAGTCAGATCCAACAACGGGCGAACGTCTTGACTATCACAAGTTTTCTAATGCCATAGAAGAAAAAATTCGTGACCGGTTTCAAAATGACAAAGTCAAAATACATGTTGTCGGTTTTGCCAAAATAGTTGGAGACCTGATTGATGGAGCCATGTATGTCGCTGCGTATTTTGCAATTGCATGTCTCATCACACTGGCTTTGCTGTATTTGTATTCACGATGTCTAAAAAGCTCTTTAATCGTATTGTCCTGTTCTTTCATTGCTGTTATCTGGCAATTGGGACTGTTAAATCTGATGGGCTATGGTCTTGATCCCTATTCGATGCTCATCCCGTTTCTGGTTTTTGCCATTGCTGTGAGTCATGGGGTGCAGATTTACAATGCCGTAGTCCATGCCAATATTGAAGGGCTGGATTCTGAAAAGGCTGCCCGTTATGCCTTCAGGAGTTTATACATCGCCGGACTGACAGCATTAATTAGTGATGGCATTGGTTTTACGACTTTGCTGGTGATAGAAATAGAGGTCATACATGATCTGGCTATTGCAGCCAGTGTAGGGGTGGCCACTATCATTCTCACCAACCTGGTATTGCTGCCAGTAATCATGTCATATGTCGGTATTTGCGCAGTAGCTGTAGATCAGGTTAAGCAAAAGGAAACTGGCTACCATAAATTTTCTAAATTACTTTCACGCTTTGCAGAACCGCCATTGGCACTGGTTGCCATAATCATGGCAGCGATATTGCTGGCTTATGGATTGACAATGAAAGCACAACTGAAGATTGGTGATCTTGATCAGGGCGCTCCGGAATTAAGAGAAAATTCTCGATACAACCTGGATAACAGGTTCATTACTGACAATTATTCAGCCAGTTCAGATGTGTTTGTTGTAATGGTGCATACACCGCCAAATAAATGTATCAGTTATGAAGCACTTGCCACAGTAGATTATTTTCAAGGCTACCTAAAGGATACACCGGGAGTACTTGCCAGTGTATCCATGGTAGATCGAACCAAGCGAGTTATCAGCGCATTTAACGAAGGCAGTCTGAAGTGGCAGGCAATATCCAGAAACCAATTGGTATTAAACGGAACCGTTAGTGGTCAACAGGAGGCAATTGGCCTGATCAATGCCGATTGCAGCATGATGCCAATTCTGATCTTTTTAACTGACCATAAGGCAGAAACCCTGAGCAGGGTAGTGCAAGACATAGAGCTTTTTAAACAAAAGCACGATACGGGATTTGTGGATTTGCGCATGGCTGCAGGTAATGCCGGTATCGAAGCGGCAACCAATATTGTCGTAGCAGAAGCACAATATGAAATGCTGATCTGGGTTTATAGTGTAGTGAGCTTTCTTGTTTTCCTCGCGTTCCGCAGTTGGCGCACGGTTGTCTGTATTATTGCACCGTTAGCCCTGACATCAGTGATAGGCCAGGCATTGATGGTTCATCTGGACATAGGTGTCAAGGTAGCGACTTTACCCGTGATTGCACTGGGCATCGGCATAGGCGTGGATTACGGTATTTATATTTACAGCAAGCTTGAAGCATTAATGGCCAAGGGAGCCGACCTGAAAACCGCTTATTTTTTAACCTTGATCACTACTGGCAAAGCGGTGATCTTCACGGGTATTACGTTGGCGATAGGCGTTGCTACCTGGGTCTTTTCACCCATCAAGTTTCAGGCTGACATGGGCATTATGCTGACTTTCATGTTTCTGTGGAACATGGTGGGAGCTGTCTTTTTAATACCTGCATTGGCGAGATATCTTGTCATCGATGAGAAAACTACTAAACCTTAATCAAGGGTAGGCTGCAATTCTTGTTCATTTTCCTATATTAAGATTCGCTGATTTATTGATCCATTTCTTATTTAACATAATATACATTATGCGCAGTTACTCAGACAGGCCGATTCCATCGGAGGGCTTGTCTAATGGGCAGTTACGACTATCAGAGCGAACTGCTCCACTTGGGCTTCATGGGCGATTTGACCACCCTGAGAAACCTTCAGTACAGCCTGCGTTATACCAATCAACAAGCGGCCGACTTCGTTGGTGTGTCCAAAGAAACCTATCGTCGCTGGCGCACCGATCGCAAACCCAATGTTTCAGCCGTCAAGTTGCTATCAGTCATGGCAGGCAAAGTCCCTTGGACTGGTTGGGAAAACTGGGAAGTCCACAACGGTCTGTTGTTTCCACCACAATACTCCAAAGGTTTGTCGCCAGGACAAATCATGGCGATGCATTACGATCTGCAACAACTGGCTTACCTGAAAATGCGTGTCAGGCAGTTCGAATCGATGCACGATCAGTCACAGACAGCCAACACATTTCCCGATCAGATACAGTCTGTCGGAGGCCGTCATGACGATTAATCGTAGAAAATGGCTTGACTCGAAACCTGTTTCAGCTAGTCTGTGTGGTAACACGTTTGATCTGCGAAGGCATGAAAATGCCGAAAAAAGGGTCAAATTCCCCACTTGGAGGTGCAAAACCTCCCAACCCCCGTACTGTAATACGGGGGTAAGTGAGATAAAACACCCCACAATCCCCACTTTAAGAGCCGCTTTTAGGGATCGCCCTGCTTACCCTGCATCGTGCTCTGAGCCTGATTTTGACTCCAAAACAGCCCGTGCCACGGATTTTCTTCCTGCAAAACCCGCTTTTTACGGTGGTCAGACAACCTCTGTTGCTGAGGTTTGTAAAATGCCATTTGATGAACTGCACTCGAATAAACGCCGAACCGCCTCCCTCCCAAACGCGTGTCGGGTCACGCTATTGATCCGCCATGCGGTGGTGAGGGGGGTGACTGTCCGTTCAGGGGGCTCTGGTTGTGCCACTTGGGCTATGCTTGTGCCTATCGGAGGGCAATATGACTTTGCTATACATTATGCGCAATATCTAATAAGACGATGTAGCCAGGAAATTATCCTACGAGCTTCTCAATCAGCGTATCTGGGTTAATTGAAGGATCGTGCACTATCGGGTTCTGTTCACTATAAAACCAGCGGATTGCTGCTTTTAACATAGCCCTTTGACGTTTTTTATAGCTGAATGGTATTTCGGGGCTGTTGCGAATTGCTTCGGCGAGTTGCTTTAGTGATTGATTTGAAGCTTGGGCGCACTCCGAACCACCTGGTGGATATGCGGCATCTGCATAAACAAATACAGCTGTTGCGATGGCAAGCGCAGTTGTTTCGTCGAGTGTTAGCGGCTTTACTTTACTCATAACTGTGAGAATATCTGTTAACTAGGTTTCAATAATAATGAGAATAAAATATGCATCAATCTAACCTGCCAAGACAAGTTGACGACACATTGGCGTCTATCTTCAAACGCAGAGTATCAGAGACACCTGATTCTATTGCTTACATCCAGTTTAATAAAAACACAAAAACCTGGGATGAATTTTCCTGGGAAACCCAGGCAAAAGATGTCATGCGCCTCCAGGCTGGTTTCCGGGACATTGGCCTAAAGACCGGCATGAAAATAGCGATAATGCAAAGCAACAGTCGTGAATGGATAGCTATTGATCAGGCGGCTCAAGGCCTGGGCATTATTACCGTTCCTGTTTACACCAATGATCAGGCTGAAAATGTGGGTCATATCCTTCATGATGCCGAAATCGATGTTTTTGTCATCGAAACAAGTAATCAGCTCAATCAACTTCAAAGTATTGCTGATTCTCTTAAAAAACTTAATAAAATCATACTGATAAACGATCTTGCAGATAAAGAATTTGAGTACGATAACCTGATTTTTTATAAAAAACTGCTTAATAATGATGCATCCGAACTAATTTCGCTTGATATCCCTCCTGAATCGCTCGCGACTATAGTCTATACATCTGGAACCACCGGAAAACCCAAAGGTGTGATGCTAAGTCATAAAAATATACTTGCAAACATCTATGCCGGTCTCTCCATGATTGATGTTCAGGCTTCAGACCGGTTCTTATCTTTTTTACCGCTGTCGCACATGCTTGAACGTATGACGGGTTACTATTTGCCTATCGTTACCGGTTCCTCAGTTGCATTCTCTCGCTCGATTGCTCAGTTGGCTAATGATTTGCAGCAGATTAAGCCCTCGCTGTTGGTCTCAGTGCCACGTATTTTTGAACGCGTATTCGCCAGGATTCAGGATAAGCTGGATAAGGAAAAGCCGCTAAAACGTAAGATTTTCAATACGGCGATTAAGCTGGGTTGGAGAAAGTTTCAAATGGAACAGGGGGAGCGAGGATGGACGCCTGCCCTGCTCTTTTATCCATTGCTGGACAAGATTGTTGGCCATAAAGTACGTCAACAACTGGGTGGTAACCTGAGATTTACAGTCTGTGGTGGCGCTGCCTTGTCCTCACAAATTGCTGAATTCTTTATCGGCTTGGGTATTCCTATTCTTCAGGGTTATGGGCTGACTGAAACCAGTCCCGTGATATCTGTGAACAAGCTCGAAGATAACGTTCCGTCCAGTGTTGGTCTGTCTATGCCTGGAGTCGATGTAAAAATTGGCGATAATGACGAACTGCTTACCAAAAGTGACAGCGTCATGATGGGATACTGGAAAAATGAGGAAGCGACTCGACAAATCATGGATGAAGATGGCTGGCTTCACACTGGCGACAAGGTCAGTATTCGCGATAATCACATTTTTATAACGGGACGCATCAAGGAAATCATTGTTCTTACCAATGGAGAAAAAGTGCCTCCTTCTGATATGGAGCTGGCTATCTCACTGGATAATATTGTAGACCAGGTCATGATTGTAGGAGAAGGTAAAGCTTACCTTTCAGCGTTGCTGGTTTTGAACGAAACCGGACTCGACAAGTATAAAGCTGAAAATGCTATAACCGGTGTTGACTGGGATTATGTGAATGATAAATCGTTAAACAAGTATCTGATATCCTTGATAAAACGTCAGTTAAAAGGGTTCCCGGGGTACGCCAAAATACGCAGAGTTAGCATTTGTGGCGAGCCCTGGTCGATTGAAAACGGCATGCTCACCCCTACCCTTAAAATGAAACGCGCAATCATTGAAAACCAATATTCAGAAGCCATTAATCATATGTACGATGATCTGGGGTAAACATGACTTGAACCTGATGGTAATTTGTTTATAGTCAAAGTGTCGATAATAAAAACGAGAGCGATTATTTCCATGTACGTTAAAAGCCGATTTCATGATGAGCCTGTTATTTCTCCAGCAGAAAAAAGAACTCTGGAAAGACGCCATCTGATGTATTACCTCAGGGTCTGGGATACGCAAGAGGACATATTGATCGGGCACCTCGCCGATGTTTCATCGGAAGGTTTTTTAATTGTTGGAGAAAACAAGATTGATGTCGACAAGGAGTTTCAGCTGAAAATGCTATTGCCTGCCAGTGCAGGCTCAGCCGAACCTTTGGAGTTCAAGGCTACCAGTTGCTGGAGTAGCAACGACGTGAACAAGTTATTTTTTGACACCGGTTTCCAGTTTACCGATATATCAGAAAAGACCCTTAAAAGGCTTAATGAAATCATTGAAGAATATGCTTTAACTAATTGATTATCTTATAAATAATTGATTGAAGTTCTCTGTTGTTGCAGAGGCAATATCTGCGACATCCATAGCTCTCAATTCTGCTATACATTCTGCTACTTTTGAAACATAGAGAGGCTCATTGGGTTTGCCGCGATAAGGCACAGGAGCCAGATAGGGTGAATCGGTTTCGATAAGCATACGCTCCAGCGGTACTTTTTTTGCGACTTCTTTTAATTCTGCGGCATTCTTGAAGGTGACAATGCCAGAGAATGAGATATAAAAGCCCATTTCCATCGCTTGTTGCGCCATTTCCCAGGTTTCAGTGAAGCAGTGCATCACGCCGGCGACTTTATCTGCCTGTTCTTCTCTGAGAATTGCTATCGTGTCTTCACGGGCATCACGGGTATGAATGATCAGCGGCTTGTCAGCCTTGATGGCAGCACGAATATGCGTACGAAAACGATCCTGCTGCCACTGCATGTCCCCGTTGTTATGGAAATAATCCAGTCCTGTTTCACCGATGGCGACATTTGAAGGCTCATTCAAGGCAGCTTTCACCAGTTCATCGACATCCGGTTCATGACGATCACGGTCGTTAGGATGCACGCCGACAGAAGTGAAAATATTGTCATAGTCTTTCACCAGACTGATCATGTCCGGGTAGCTCTCCATATCAATGGAAACGCACAACATATGAGAAACCTGGTTGTTTAAAGTTTCACGTACAAACAGGTCAAAGTTCTCGTCGTAGGCCGTCAGGCGCACACGATCCAGGTGGCAATGAGAATCTATATACATGGGACAGGTACTGCGTGCTGAAAGCGATCAGATGATATTTACATGGTGTGAGTCTGGCGATCGGAAGTTAAAGAACCTCCAAGATAGCCTTCTATCTTGTTGCGAACCTGGCCACCATCCTGGTCACTGAACTGTACGCCAATACCGGCAGCGCGGTTACCTTCAGCCCCGATTGGCGTAATCCAGATAATTTTACCGGCTACAGGCAGTCTTTCGGCTTCTTCCATCAGGCTTAACAACATGAAAACTTCGTCACCGAGTTTATATTTCTTGTTGGTTGGAATAAACAATCCACCATTTTTAACGAACTGCATATAGGCAGCATACAGTGCATTCTTGTCCTTGATGGTGAGAGAAAGAATTCCCTGTCTGGCTTTTGGCGGTAAACTCATTGTTCTATCTTCATGCTTTGTTGAATTGTTATCTGTTTTTTACGCAGGAAACCAGGAAGCTTTCAACCAATAAGGGTTTGCTTACCTGCTTGTCGAGCAGGCGTCCGGTTTGCAATTGTTTATCATAGAGCTCAAACAATTGTTCCAGCGTGAATGCCGAGGCGATTTTCATTAATGCCTTGAGCTTGTCGGCACTGTTAATCATCGGCTCACTATCATTATACTTTAGCCGAATAACGTCAATAACCCAAATCGTCAACCAGCTGAAAATCAGTTTCAAATCATGTTTTTGCCATTCGCTAGCCACTTTAACGGGATCCGATTTGCCGAAGATGACCCGGCCGAAATCAGCAAACACGCTGTCATTCAAGGCTATTTGATCTTCACTATCAATGTTAACAGCCGTCAAAGGTGATCCCTGAGCCAGGTTCAGTAATGTTTTGGCATCTGCGCGGGGGGACTGTTTTGAAAGCCATTCAATTGCCTGTTGCTGAGAAGGCAGATTAAATTTTAGCTGTTGGCAGCGGCTGCGAATTGTAGCCGAGAGCAAATCAGGACGTGAGGTAATCAGAATGATCAGCGAATTGGGTGATGGCTCTTCGAGGGTCTTTAGCAAGCTGTTTGATGCCGCAATATTCATGGTATCGGCATCTACAAACAGGTAAACCTTGCTGGAAGACACATGTGGCGTCAGACTATTTTTTTCTACCATTTCACGCACCTGGTCCACTTTGATCACTGATCCCTCTTCAGGCGCGATCAGGTTGAGATCGGGGTGAGTACCAGCCGCAAATAACAGGCAGGAATGGCATTTGCCACAGGGCTTGTGATCCTGGGGCTCCTGACAGAGCAGCAAGTGTGCAAAGGATTTTGCAAATTCCAGTTTTCCCAATCCCTTTTTGCCGCTTAACAACAACGCATGAGGCAGGCGACCTTCTGTCATTGCATTTTGCAGGGTTTGAAATTGTTGTTGTTGCCAGGGATAAATCATTCAGGTGATGATATTAGTAAGAACGGATTTAATTTGCATTTGCACATCATCCAGGGGTTTGCTGGCATCGATGACTTTCACGCGTTCTGGTTCGTTATGAGCAATTTTCAGATACGCCGAGCGTACATTTTCAAAGAATTCGATTTTTTCTGATTCAAAGCGGTCCGGTTCCGAGCGGTTTCGTGCTCTTTTCAGGCCGGTTTCGACAGGCAGGTCGAGCAGTAATGTTATGTCAGGGCGCAAATCACCCTGTACCCAGTTTTCCAGCATGGCAATGCGCTCAAAGCTGATATTTCGTCCTCCTCCCTGGTATGCGTAGGTTGCATCCGTAAAGCGGTCACAGAGAACCCATGTTCCAGCTTCAAGTGCAGGGATTATCTTACGGTTGAGATGTTCAGCTCTGGAAGCGAACATCATCAGCAGTTCAGTATCATCAGCCATGCCGGTATGCTTGTGACCCAGTAGCAGCTCACGAATATCTTCCCCAAGATCTGTTCCGCCGGGCTCACGGGTAAACACAACTTCAATGCCAGCTGCTTCCAATAGTGACTGAATAAAAGATAGATTGCTGGATTTTCCAGCGCCCTCACCACCCTCAACTGTAATAAATTTTCCTTTGTTCATTTACTTTTTCAGCTGGTACTTGCGTACCGCCTGGTTATGCTCTTTTAATGTCTTTGAAAAATAATGACTACCAGTACCATCGGCTTTGGCGACAAAGTAGATGTAGCCTTCTTCCTTGGGATGCATCACGGCCTTGATGGCAGCCGCTCCCGGCATGCTGATAGGAGTCGGTGTCAGGCCCTTGTGAACGTAAGTATTATAAGGCGTATCCTCGCGCAGATGTTTTCTTTTTATATTACCTTTATAGCGATCGCCCATACCGTAAATGACGGTCGGATCGGTTTGCAGCTTCATGTTTTTACGCAGGCGAGTGATAAAAACTCCTGCAATCAGCGGCCGTTCATGCCCTACCCCGGTCTCCTTTTCAACAATGGATGCGAGGATTAGGGCTTCGTATGGAGTCTTCAAAGGCAGATTTTCATCCCGCTTGCTCCAGGCGTCATTGAGAGTTTTTTCAAGTGCATCATGCGCTTTAGTCAACAGTTCAAGGTCTGTAATGCCACTACCGAATTTGTAAGTATCGGGTAAAAACTGTCCTTCAGGGTGCAAATCCGGCTTGCCCAGTTTTGTCATGATCTCGTTATCTGACAATCCTGTCAGGGTCTGTGAGATCTTGTCGTGCTTTTTAATAGCCTCCAGCATTTGCCGGAATGTCCAACCTTCGATAAAAGTCAGCTGATGCAGAATGACCTGGCCTTTGACAAACAGTGCCAATGCTTCAATAGCCGTAGTATTTTGCGGAATGGCATATTCACCCGCTTTAATGCTGCCAATTTCATTAAGACGTGAATAGACTTTCAGGTAATTGCGATTTTTAATCCAGCCTTTGTTTTCAAAATCTGTTGCCAGTGTATTAAGCGTTGCGCCCTTTTTGACCTCGTAATGGGTTTGCTCTTCCTGAAGGTTTAATGGAGAAAGGGTAAAATCATGATAATCCATCATGAACCAGGCGCATACAAAGCTTACGATGATCGTGCCTATGCCCAGTATTTCTCCAGGCCAGTCATGTGTAAACATGTTTCATAACCTCGCTGTATAGGTCTCGTGGCCACTTTTCCTGATCAAAGCTGGTATCCTCCAGTTTCTTCACTGGTATGATGCCATTGAGTGAGTTACTTAAAAATAAAGCATCAGCTTTTTTACAGTCAGTTGTACTGATATTGCATATCACCACAGGGATATCCATTTTCTCGGCAATGTTAAAAACCAGTTGCCTGACGACACCGTTAATGCCGCAACGCTCTAGATCAGGTGTAATGAGCTTTGAGTCTTTCCACAAAAACAGATTGGCTGATGTTGCTTCGATAATATTGCCATCAATATCGGACACCAGGCCATCTTCAAAACCACGTTCATGGCTTTCCTTTTTGGCGAGAACCTGTTCGAGTCTGTTCAGGTGTTTAATGCCCGCTAATGACGGATTGATTCCAAGCTGAGTATTACAAAAACACAGCGTTATGGCAGGAACAATAGAATCGTTGTTATGTTTTTCACTGAAGGCCTGCAGGACATTGATTTTTGGGGTTGCTGGAGGCAGATAACCACGCCTACCTTCGCCGCGTGTAACGACCAGCTTAAGGACAGCTGTATCAAATTGTTGGCACTTGTCCTGAATATCATCCACCAGTGGTTGCATGGAAAACTCTGGGAAAGCCAGCCTGGAAAGACCGGCTCTCAGTCTCTGCAGATGCAAATCCAGCAGTGCAGGGTTGCCATTTATAACCGCAATGGTTTCAAACAGGCCATCACCATACTGAAAGGCACGGTCATAAACGCTGATATGGTCAGAGCGTTGGCCGTTGACATAGACGACTGGAAGCTCTACGGAAGAGCTCGACTCCAGGCGTGTCATCTATCAGTCGGTGAATTTGCTGAAAACCAGTGAGCCGTTGGTGCCACCAAAACCAAACGAGTTGGAGATAGCGACATTGATCTCACGTTCCTGCGCAGTATGAGCAACGAAGTTGAGGTCACAACCCTCATCCGGATTGTCCAGATTGATGGTTGGTGGAGCAACCTGGTCACGAATTGCGAGAATGGTGAAAATAGCTTCAGCACTGCCGGCAGCGCCAAGCATGTGTCCTGTCATCGACTTGGTGGAACTGACACAAAGTTCGTATGCATGATCGCCGTAGGTGCGTTTAATGCCATTGGCTTCAGCAATGTCGCCAGCAGGTGTGGATGTGCCATGGGCATTGATGTAATTAACCTGATCGGTATTGATCCCCGCGTCATCAAGTGCGAGCAACATACAATCGCTACCGCCTTCGCCATTCGGAGATGGAGAAGTCATGTGGTAGGCATCAGAGTTCATACCAGAACCAGCCAGTTCGGCATAGATTGTTGCGCCTCGTGCCTTGGCATGTTCAAGTTCTTCAAGGACAACAACACCAGCGCCATCTGAAAGAACAAAGCCGTCACGATCTTTATCCCAAGGGCGACTGGCACCTTGTGGATCATCATTGTTGGTCGATAATGCGCGTGCTGCGGCAAAGCCGCCGAGGCCAGTCGGTGAAGTTGCCATTTCAGAGCCGCCGGCAACCATCATATCGACCGTGCCATACTGGATCATGCGGCCAGCTTCAGCAATGTTGTGAGCGCCCGTCGAGCAGGCAGAAACGATTGAGATGTTAGGTCCTTTCAATCCGCGCCAGATCGACAAGTTACCAGCAACCATGTTGATGATATTGGCAGGGACAAAGAAAGGAGAAATCTTGCGGGGCCCGCCTTTTAAAAACGCTGCATAACCATTTTCAATACCGGTAACACCGCCGATACCTGAGCCTACCGCAACACCAATACGCTTGGCGTTTTCCTCGGTGACTTCGATGCCGGAGTCATCCAGGGCCTGCATTCCTGCTGCAATACCGTACCATTGGAAAGGATCCATTTTCTTCAGGTCTTTTTTTGTAAAGTAGGGTTCATGGTCAAAATCGTAAATTGGGCCACCGAAACGGGTGGTGAAATTCTCGATATCGAAATGTGTAATTGGCTGGATACCACTTTTTCCGGCCAGGATATTTTCCCATGACTTTTCAACCGTAACACCAACTGGAGATACCATTCCAAGTCCGGTTACAACTACCCTTCTGTTAGACATAAAAAAGCCTCATACGGATTACAACAAAGAAAAACCGCCTGGCCGATAGTGGCCACGAGCGGTTTTCTGAAATTAGCAGGAGAAAGTCAAACTTAGCTGGCGTTAGCGTTAATGTAATCAACAGCCAACTGAACAGTGGTGATTTTCTCAGCTTCTTCATCAGGAATTTCAGTTTCGAATTCCTCTTCCAGAGCCATTACCAGTTCAACAGTATCCAGTGAATCTGCACCAAGATCGTCAACGAACGAAGCTTCCAGAGTAACTTCTTCTTCTTTTACACCCAGTTGTTCAACAACAATCTTGCGAACGCGTTCTTCTATACTCATGTTTTATTTTTCCTTACAAAAATAATAAAAACCACTGACGTGGCGTTGTTGTATTTTAGTCATTATTGAATGAATATCAAAGCATTCAGGACCATTTTTTTATATTTTATACGGCAATTATGCCATATGCATACCGCCATTAACATGGATGGTTTCACCAGTGATGTAACCACCCGCGTCAGTGGCGAGAAATACGACCGCGGCCGCAATTTCAGCGGGGCTGCCCAGTCTACCCAGCGGAATGGAAGACAATAATGCATTACGCTGTTCTTCTGGCAATTCGCGCGTCATGTCAGTATCGATAAAGCCTGGCGCAACCGCATTAACTGTAATCCCGCGGCTACCTACTTCACGGGCCATGGACTTGGTAAAGCCAACCATGCCGGCCTTGGCTGCAGAATAGTTTGTCTGGCCGGGATTGCCAGTAGCGCCCACCACGGAAGCAATATTGATAATACGACCTGTTTTGGCTTTCATCATGCCCCGCAATACGGCCTTGCTCATACGGAAAACCGATGTCAGGTTGGTATCCATAATGTCCTGCCATTCATCTTCTTTCATGCGCATCAGCAGATTATCGCGGGTGATGCCGGCATTATTGACCAGTACCGTCGGTGTGCCAAATTCGTCATTGACTGCTTTGGTGACTTCATCTACGGATTCCTGGCTGCTGACATCGAGTTTCATACCTTTTCCAGTGATACCGTTTTCCTGGAAAAACGCTGAAATGGCTTCAGCACCCTTGTCAGAAGTTGCGGTGCCTACAACAGTGGCTCCCATTTTACCGAGTTCGTATGCAATAGCCTGGCCGATCCCACGACTTGCGCCGGTGACGATGGCAACTTTTTCATTAAGCATTCAGTGTCTCCATGAATTTTTCAAAACTGGCATTATCAAAGATACCCATGCCATTGATTGATCTGTCAATACGCTTACACAGCCCGGTCAGTACTTTGCCAGGACCTGCTTCGACCACCAGAGAAATACCATCTGTGGCAAAAGATTGTACAGTTTCTACCCAGCGTACCGGGCTGTAAAGCTGCTGAGCAAGTAGAGAAGCCAGTTCATCGGTGGTTTGGGCATTGCCGACATTGACGTTGTGAACGACCGGTATTGTTGGTAAAGACAAGGAAATATTCGCCAAAGAATCAGAAAGCTTTTCGGCAGCCGGTTTCATTAATGCACAGTGGGAGGGTGCACTGACAGGCAATGGCAAAGCGCGTTTGGCGCCGGCCTCTTTTGCAAGTTCCATGGCGCGTTCAATGGCGGCCTTGTTACCTGCAATGACTACCTGTCCGGGAGAATTGAAGTTTACTGCTTCGGCAACTTCTGTTTCAGCAGCCCTGGAACAGACATCCCTGACAACATCATCATCCAGACCGAGAATAGCGGCCATGGCACCCTCGCCTTCTGGTACGGCTTGCTGCATGAGGCGGCCTCGTTCGGCGACAAGCTTAACTGCATCGGAAAAATTCATGGCGCCTGAAGCTACCAGGGCTGAATATTCTCCGAGGCTGTGGCCGGCGAGTTTAGTCGGCTGGCTTACTCCAGCGTCTAGCATCAAGCGCCATACGGCGATACCTGAAGCAAGCATAGCCGGCTGGGTATTGTGAGTCTGGTTTAATGATTCTGCAGGGCCGTCCTTGATCATGGCCCACAGGTCAAAGCCGAGCGCATCTGCGGCCTCGGAAAAAGTATCTTTGACGATCGAGTGATTGTCATACAAGTCGGCCATCATGCCAACAGATTGAGAGCCCTGGCCCGGGAAAACAACGGCATAGTTTTGTGACATAGAGAAAAAATCCTGCTGATTATTTTTCTTAGTATTTCATCAGTACGGAACCCCAGGTAAACCCACCACCAAAAGCTTCCATTAAAACAGTTTGTCCTTTTTGGATTTTACCTTCGCGAATTGCGGTATCAAGTGCCAGAGGAACAGAAGCAGCAGAGGTGTTGCCCTGTTCGTCTACAGTAACGACGACGTGATCCATATTCATGTGCAATTTACGGGCTGTTGCCTGAATGATTCGGATATTGGCCTGGTGAGGAACCAGCCAGTCAATATCGGATTTCTTCATGTCATTGGCTTCAAGCGTTTCATCGACAATACGGCCCAGTGTGGTTACTGCCATCTTGAAAACTTCGGCGCCTCGCATTTGCAGGTGAGCCTCTCCATCGAGTAATTTCTGCCTGTCATGGGAAACACCGGCGGGCACATGCAGCAGTTTTTCGAACTGGCCGTCAGCATGTAAATGTGTAGAAAGAACGCCAGGCTCTTCAGAGGCCTCGAGTATCACTGCTCCGGCACCGTCACCGAAAAGAACACAGGTATTGCGGTCAGACCAGTCGATAATTTTGGACATGGTTTCTGCGCCGACCACCAGGGCGCACTTGGCGCTGCCAGCCTTGATGAAATTATCGGCAACACCCATGGCATAAATAAAACCGGTGCAGACAGCCTGTACATCAAAAGCAGCGCAACCATGAATATTCAAGCGTTGTTGCAAGAGACAGGCAACGCTGGGAAAGATCTTGTCTGGAGTCGTTGTGGCTACAACAATGAGATCAATCTGATCGACTGTTTTACCTGATGCCTCAATCGCGCGCAGTGCAGCCTGTTCTGCAAGATCGCAAGTACTCTGGTCATCTTCAGCTATGTGGCGTTTCTTGATGCCGGTACGCTCGGTAATCCATTCGTCACTGGTGTCGACAATATGCTCAAGGTCGTGGTTAGTCAGTATTTTTTCCGGCAGGTAGCCGCCGGTTCCAATGACTCGTGAATACATTTAGTCAGCCTTCTCGTTATTCATGTGTAACGCTATTTTTTCTTGTATATGCTCAGTTACCGCACTTTGTACTTCGGTTTTGGCAACGGCTATGGCTTGTGCAAAAGCCAGGGCATCGACACCGCCATGACTTTTGATAACAATACCTTTCAAACCAAGCAGACTGGCGCCATTATAGCGTCTTGGATCAATGGTTTGTGCAAAAGCTTTGAGTACAGGAAAGGCAATCACGCCGGCCAGTTTTGATAGCAGTCCACGCGTAAAGGATGCTTTCAGGCGTTGACGGATCATTTTGGCAACACCCTCACTGCTCTTGAGCGCAACATTGCCGATAAAACCGTCTGTCACAACAATATCAACATCACCGAGATAGATATCATCACCTTCTACGTAGCCTATATAATTCAGCTCTGAAGCAGAAAGTCGTTCGTTGGCCTTTTTGACCTGTTCGTTGCCCTTGATTTCTTCCTGGCCAATATTCAGCAGGCCTACCTTGGGATTTTGACGTTCGCCGGTAGCATTCAGTAACTCTGATCCCATTACAGCAAACTGAAACAGGTGATCAGCTGTGCAATCAACATTCGCACCAAGATCGAGTACCCAGGTATTGTTAATCAGCCCGGGCAACTGTGTGATAATGGCGGGGCGTTCAATGCCAGGAATCATTTTCAGGACAAAGCGCGCGGTAGCCATTAATGCGCCAGTATTACCTGCGCTTACGCAAGCATCAGCATGTCCTTCTTTAACCTGGTTAATAGCAACGCGCATGGAGGAATCTTTTTTGTTGCGCAATGCTTTTGAAGGTAAATCATCCATGGCCACTTCCTGAGTAGCGTGGACAATAGTAATCCCATCCGGTGTCTTTTCCGGAAGAAGGGCTTTGATTGATTCTTCGTTTCCACAAAGGATCAGGGAAACAGAAGGATCTTTTGATATGTAGTCCAATGCAGCAGCGACAACGACTTCTACGCCGTTGTCGCCACCCATTGCATCAAGTGCTATCCTGATTTTTTCGGCCACTTGGCAGTTTCCGAAAATTAATCTTCGTTTTTATTGATAACTTTCTTGCCGCGATAAAAACCATCTGGAGTAACATGATGACGCAGATGCGTCTCACCAGATGTCGGGTCAATTGATAAAGTTTCAGCACTCAGGCCATCATGAGAGCGACGCATTCCTCTTTTAGATGGTGTTTTACGATTTTGTTGAACAGCCATTTCCAGTCTCCACAACCAGGTTTTCAATAAATTCAGGTTTCATTATTCGGACTTGTCCGATTTCAATGTTGCCAATATAGCAAAAGGGTTTTCTTTTTCCTCAGCTTCGGCTTCATTCATTTTGTCGCCATACTCGGTTTCAATTTCACAGGGAGGATCCGTGTGCATTGGTACCTGTGGCAACAGGAGCAAAAGCTCATCTTCAATGACATCTTTCAAACAGACACGCTCATCTTCCACTTCGAAGACATCGTACCGTTCTGATAACTGTTCATCCGCACCATCATTTCTGATCGACCCTTTTACGAAGGCTATCGAAAAATGACTGTCTACCGGCAATTGCATATCCTGCAGGCAGCGCTGACACTCCAGTTGCAGTGTCCCCTTGACCGAGCCACTCAGAAAAGCCTGCTTTTCCTCGTCCCGGTCAAATTGCAGATCAACTACAATTCCACCTTCAGTGCCGGATAATGCAGAGCCCAGTCTTTCCAATGATTTCAAAGGAATACTGTCGGAAATTGCCAATGCTTTATCGGCCGCTTTCCACGGATCAACACAATCTTTTAATGTCAAAGACATAAGCGCGCAATCATATTACCGGCGACTAATAAACGCAAGAGGAAAATTCTTTAAAATCAGTGATTAATTGCCCACAATGGCG
>Ga0180430_10001484_pt1 | contig 22754 bp, 16 predicted proteins | sample SS_ome_9_FD_132999 | JGI IMG/M metagenome (GOLD analysis project Ga0180430, IMG submission 132999) | Hypersaline lake sediment archaeal communities from the Salton Sea, California, USA - SS_1_S_2 metaG | ecosystem: Environmental > Aquatic > Non-marine Saline and Alkaline > Hypersaline >... | reverse complement strand
CGAAGATTTCTATCTCGTGATCTCGGCCCTGGTGCCCTACAAGCGCATCGATCTGGCGATCGAAGCGACGCGCCAGCTCGGGCGCCGCCTGGTCGTGATCGGCAGCGGCGTCGAACGCCGGCGTCTCGCGCGCACGGCGGGCAGGCACGTCGAGTTCCGGGGCTGGGTCGGCGAGACGGAGCTGCTGCAGACGCTACGGCGCGCGCGCGCGCTGATCTTTCCGGGCGAAGAGGACTTCGGCATCGTGCCGCTCGAGGCGATGGCGTGTGACACGCCGGTGATCGCCTACCGCGCGGGCGGGGCGCTCGAAACGGTCGTGCCGGGGGAGACGGGCCTCTTCTTTGATCGCCAGGAAGTGGGAGCACTGCGCGCGGCGCTCGAGCGCTGCGAGCAAGCGAGCTTCCCGCCGCAAGCGGGTCGCCGGCATGCCCTCGGCTTCGCGCGCGAGCGATTCAAGGGCCGCATCCGCAGCGAGATCGAAGCTGTTTGCTCTAGCTTGCCCTCCGCGTCAGGAGATGTGAGGGAGCGACCATGGGCCATGTAGAGCGGCGCAAGCGCGAAACAGCGGTGCAGTTCCTCTGGCACCTGAGCGATCTGTTCGCGATCGGGGCCGCATTCATGCTTGGCTACTGGTTGCGCTTCGCCTCTCCGCTCGTCGGCGTGCTGTGGGGCACCCCCAAGGGCATTCCGCCGCTGGCTCACTACCTGATCGCGGCCGGCGCGACGGCCGTCGTCTGGGTGATCGTCTTCCATGCCTTCAGCCTCTACCGCTTGCGCCTGAAGTGGGACGGCCGGGCCTTGGTCGATCTGCTGCGCGCCTCCTTGCTCGGCATGGCCCTGACGGCGGGGATCGCGTTTTTCTACCGCGATGTGACCTTCTCCCGCATCGCCGTGCCGTTGATCTGGATGCTCGCCGTTCCGCTGCTGCACCTCGGCCGCATCGGCGCGCTGCGCCTCGCGGCGGCCCGCGCCCGCCGGCGGCCGCTGCGCTTTCTCGTCATTGGCCGCACGCCGCAGGGCGCGCGAGTCGCCGATTCGCTCGCCACCGGCAGCGGACTGCCGCACGAGCTGATCGGCATCCTGGCGGGGCCGGGGGAAAGCCGCGATGCGAACGATGGGGACTGCGCGCCGGTGCTCGGCCGCTTCGACGATGTGGGCCGCATCGTGCGCGACGAACGCATCGATCGCGTGATCGTTGCCCTGCCGCTGGCGAGCGAGGAAGCGCTGCTCGAGGTCTTGCGCCAGTGTCGCGCGTTGCCGGTCGATGTCGAGTTCGTGCCCGACCTGCTGGCGATGCTTTCGCGCGGCCCCCACTTCGAAGAGATCGACGGGATCCCGATCGTCAGTCTGCGTGAGATCCCGCTCGCCGGTTGGAACGGCGTGATCAAGCGCACGCTCGACCTGCTCGTCACGGTGCCGCTACTCATCCTGCTGGCGCCGGTGATGGCGCTGCTCGCGATCTGGATCAAGCTCGATTCTCCGGGACCGGTCTTTTACCATCAGGAGCGAGTCGGGCGCGACCGCAAGGTCTTTCACATGATCAAGTTCCGCTCGATGCGTGTCGGTGCGGAACAGCGTACCGGTCCGACCTGGGCGAACGAGGGCGACCCACGACGCACCCGCTCAGGCACGTTTCTGCGCACCTGGAGCCTGGATGAACTCCCGCAGCTCCTGAATGTGCTCAAGGGGCAGATGAGCCTGGTCGGGCCGCGCCCGGAACGGCCCTACTTCGTTGGGCGCTTCGAGGAGGCCGTGCCCGGCTATCTCGATCGCCACCGAGTCAAGAGCGGCATCACCGGCTGGGCCCAGGTCAATGGGCTGCGGGGCAGTGTGCCGATCGAGGAGCGCACGCGGTACGATCTCTACTACATCGAGAACTGGTCGCTGGGCTTTGATCTGCGCATCTTGATGATGACGGTGCGTTCGATCTTCGCCCAACGCGGCAACTGACGAGACCGGCGGCCCGGAATTCGGGCTGCAGCGAAGGGGACGGCGGTCGCAAGGCCGCCGCGACGTACGTATGGCCAAAACCGACTACTACGAAGTGCTGGGCGTCGAACGGGGCGCCTCGGGCGACGAGATCAAGAAGGCCTACCGGCGGCTGGCGGTCCAGTACCATCCGGACAAGAACCCGGGCGACCAGGCGGCGGAAGAGCGTTTCAAGGCGGTCTCGGAAGCATACCAGGTGCTCAACGACCCGGAGAAGCGGGCACAGTACGATCGCTTCGGCCACGAAGGCGTCCGCGGCGGGGGCGGGCCGGCCTACGATCCGATGGACATCTTCCGCGAGTTCGCGCGCAACTACGGCGGCATCGAAGACCTCTTCAGCACCTTCATGGGCGGCGGCTTCGACCGGCGCCGTGGCGCGCGCACGAGCGAGCGGCGCGGCGAAGACCTGCGCATGGCGCTGCCGCTGACGCTCGAGGAGATCGCGCGCGGGGTCGAGAAGCGCGTGCGCTTGCGCCGCCGCATCATCTGTCCCGACTGCCGCGGCAGTGGGCAGAAGCCGGGCGGCCGCACCGCGCGCTGTACACAGTGCGATGGCACCGGTGAATTGAAGACGGTGCAGCGCGTGCTCTGGGGTCAGGTGATCCGCACCGAGGTCTGCCCGCGCTGTGAGGGTGAAGGCGTCCACATCGAGGACCCGTGCGAGACGTGCCACGGAGAGGCGCGTGTCGAGGCGGAAGAGGAGATTGCGCTGAAGATCCCGCCCGGCGTCGGCGACGGCGAGCGGCTGGCCAAGCGTGGAGCGGGCAACGCCGGGCGGCGCGGGGGGCCGGCGGGCGATCTCATCGTCGAGATTCACGAGCAGCCGCACGAGCTTTTCGAGCGCCGCGGCCCGAATCTCTTGCTGCGCCTGCCGATCACGTTCACGCAGGCGGTGCTCGGCGTGCGCTTGCCGATCGAGACGCTCGACGGATCGGTCGAGCTCAAGATCCCGCCGGGAACACCGGCGGGGAAGATTCTGCGCCTGCGCGGCCGGGGCTTGAAGCTCGGCTACCGACAGGGCGATCTCTTCGTCGAGGTTCAGATCTGGACCCCCTCGAAGGTGTCCAAGAAGGAGCGTGCGCTCCTGGAAGAACTGGACAAGATGCCGGCGATGCAGGCGCCCAAGCCGGGACGCAGTTTCTTCGAGAAGTTCAAAGATGCCTTCCGCGCATGACTTCGACCACCGGCTCTTCTTCGCGGCGCCGCCCTGGCCCGACGCCGGCGAAACGCTGGTGCTCGACCCGCGGGAGGCGCGCCACGCCACCCGCGCGCGCCGGCTGAGCGTTGGCGACCGGCTGCAGCTGGTCGACGGCGACGGCCACCGCGCCACCGGCGCGATTGCCGCGCTCGAGGGCGCGCGCGTGACGGTGCGGCTGGAGGCGATCGCGGCGGAGGCCCTTGCGCCACCGGTCGATCTGGCCGTGCCCTACCTGAGCGCGCCGGCGCGACTCGACTGGGCGATCGAGAAGGGGACCGAGCTTGGCGTGCGGCGCTTCGACGTGTTCACGCCGGCCCGCGGCGTGAAACGCGCCGGGCCGCGCGGCGAAACCCGAGTGGCGCGGTGGCGGCAATTGGCGCGCGCGGCGATGAAGCAGGCGGGACGGAGCTGGTGGCCGCGGGTCGAGTACTGGCCCGGGATCGCCGACCTGATGGAACAGAGGAAGGACGCGGGGCTGTGGGTGCGAGGCGAGCCGCATGGGCGGCCGCCGGTGGCGGTCTTCGGGCCGCTGGCGCCCGAGACGCCGCTGCAACTCGTCGTCGGCGGGGAAGGCGGCTGGTCGCCGGAGGAGGAACGCCTGCTGGCGCGCTGCGGAGCGCGGCCGTGTAGGCTCGGGCCCTACCGGCTGCGGGCCGAGACGGCGGCGATCGCGCTGGCCGCGGCGGCCGCGGTGCGCGGCGCAGCGGGCGGCCGCGAGGCCGAGGATCGTACCGGGGGTGAGGAGTCGTAGCGATGGAAAGGTTTCCGCGAGAGCAGTACGTCATGCTGCGCGGGTTGGAGGAAGCGGCGGGCGAGGAAGAGATTCCGCGCCTGGCCCAACGCCTCGGAATCGACCAGGCGCTGGCGGCGGCGGGGGCGCAGTTGCTGAGCGACCGTGGGCTCGTGGCGCTGCGCGAGGAGCCGTACCAGGAGCTCGTCCTGAAAGCGGCGGGACGCGAAGTGCTCGCCGCCGGGCTGCCCGAGCGGCGGATCCTCGCGGCGCTGGCGGAGGCGGGCGAGCCGCTGACGCTCCAGCAGCTGCCGGCGCACACCGGACTCGCGGCGCGCGAGGTCGGCGCCGCCTTGCGCTACCTGGCGCAGAAGCAATGGGCCCGCAAGGAGGGCGCGCGCCTCTCGCTCGGTCCCGCCGCGGAGGCGGCGCGCTCGAGCCGCGGCGCCGACGAGGCGCTCTTATCCGAGCTCGCGGCGCGCCCGGAGGGACGGGCGCAGGAAGCGGAGCTGACGGCGGCGGGAATCGACGTCGATGCGGCCCTGCGTTTGTTGAAGGGGCGGCGCGATTGGATCGAGGCGCGCCGCAAGCGGCGGCGCTACGCCGCCCTGACCGAGGCGGGGCAGGCGTGCGTCGCCGCCGGAATCGCCGAGGCGCGGGAGGCGACGCAGCTGACGCCCGAAATGCTCGCCAGCGGCGAGTGGCGCGACGTTGTGTTCAAGGCCTACGACGTTGACCTTGGCGTTGCCGCGCGTTATCCGGGCAAACCGCATCCGCTCCAGCGCGTGATCGCCAAGACGCGGCGCGTCTTCCTCGAGATGGGCTTCGAGGAAATCGTCTCGCCGATGGTCGAATCCGCCTTCTGGAACTTCGACGCGCTGTTCCAGCCTCAGGATCATCCGGCGCGCGAGATGCAGGATACGTTCTACCTGAGTGCGCCCGAGCGCATCGCCCTGCCAGAGGACGCCGAGCTCGTCGCGCGCGTACGGCGCACGCACGAGGACGGCGGTGAGAGCGGATCGCTCGGCTGGGGGCCCGGGTGGGAGGCGCGGCGCGCCGAGCAAGCCGTGTTGCGCACGCATACGACCGCCGCCACCGTGCGGGCCTTGGCTGCCCAGCCGCGCGGGCCGCGCAAGGTCTTCTGCGTCGGGCGCGTCTTTCGGCGCGAGGCCATCGACTACAAGCACCTGCCGCTTTTCCACCAGGTCGATGGGATCATCATCGACGAGGCGGCGACGTTCGCCAATCTGCTCGGCACGCTGCAAGCCTTCTATCGCAAGATGGGATTCGAGCGCATCACCTTCCGGCCCGGGTTCTTTCCCTACACCGAGCCGAGCGTCGAGGTCTTCATCTGGGTCGAGGAGAAGCGCGACTGGTTCGAGATGGGGGGGGCCGGCATCTTCCGTCCGGAGGTGACGCGCCCGCTGGGCTGCACGGCCCCGGTGCTCGCCTGGGGACTCGGGCTCGAACGCCTGGCGATGCTGCGTTTCGACGTGCTCGAGATGCGCAAGCTCTACCTGACCGACCTCGGGTGGTTGAAGGAGGTTCCGCTATGCCGGTCGTAGGCATTCCGACCGACCGCCTGCGCAGGCTACTCGGGCGCGAGATCGAGCCCGACGCGCTGCTCGAACAGCTCGGACATCTTGGCTGTGATGTCGAGGGCTACACCGAACTCGCGCGCGTGCGCTGTCGCGCCTGCGGCGCGGTGCACGAGATGACTGCCAGCGAGGAGATCCCGCCCCTGTGCGACACGTGTCAGGCGCCGCTGCGCGAAGCGCACGAGGCGCTGCCGCCGTTGGAGGTCGTGCGCATGGAGCTGCTTGCCGTGCGGCCGGACATGTTCGATCCGGGCGGCCTGGCGCGCGCGCTGCGCGGTTACCTGGGGCTCGAGACGGGGGCGCCGCACTACGCGCTCGACACGCCGGCGGCCCGCGTGTGCGTCGAGCAGGCGGTGACGGAGCCGGACGCGTACCGGCCCGAGATCGCCTGCGCCGTCGTGCGCAACGTCACCCTCGACGACGACACGCTCAAGATTCTGATGAAGCTGCAGGAGAATCTGCACTGGGCGATTGGCCGCAACCGCAAGCACGCCTCGATCGGAGTCTACGACTTCGACACGGTCGGCGACGAGTTTGTCTATACGGCAGAAGACCCCGGGAGCTATTGCTTCGTGCCGCTCGGCGCCGGCGGGCAGCCGCCGGTGACGTTGCGTGAGATTTTGGCGCACCACCCGAAGGGGACCGCCTATGCGCACCTGCTGCGCCAGGCGCGTCGCTATCCGATCCTGCGTGATCGGGACGGGCAGGTGCTCTCGATGCCGCCGATCATCAACTCCGAGGCGACGCGCGTGACGCGCGCGTCGCGCCAGTTGCTGATCGACGTTACCGGCCACGTGCGCCGCCTCGTGCTGCGCACATTGAACATCATGGTCACGAGCCTGTGCGAGAATCTGCCCGGAGTCGAGGTGGCGACGGTCGCCATCGAGCGACCGTCGGGGGAGTGCTGGGTGAGCCCCGATTTCACGCCTCAACCGATGGAGGTCGACCCGGACGCCGCGGGGCGCTTGCTCGGCGTCTCGATCACGACCGAGCAGGGCATCGAGCTGCTGTCGCGCATGCGCCATGCGGCGCGCCCGGCACAGGCTGGGCGCATCGCCGTTGCCGTGCCCGCCTATCGCAACGACATTCTCCACGAGGTCGATCTGATCGAGGATCTCGCGATCGCCTACGGCTACCACAATCTCGAGCCGACGCTCGTGCCGACCTTCACGGTCGGCGGCGAGCGCCCGATCGAGGGGCTGAGCGACCGCCTGCGGCAGCTTTTCTGCGGACTCGGCTTCCATGAGGTGATGTCGCTTGTCTTGACCAGCGAACAGAGCCACGACACGCTGCTCGGGCACGTTTCCTCTGACGAGGCCGTCACGATCGCCAATCCCGTTTCCGGCGAACAGACCATGCTGCGCACACAGCTGCTGCCGGGGTTGGTCGAAGTCTTCCGCCGCAACGTGACGCATCCGCTGCCGCAGGCGATCTTCGAGATCGGGGAAGTGACGCGCTGCGACGCGCAGGCCGAGACGGGGGCGGTTGACCGGCGTGCTTTCGCCGCCGGCATCGTCGCCGCCCGCACCGGATTCGAGGAGATCAAGGCGGTGGCCGAAGCGGTGCTGCGCGAGTTCGATTGTCGCGTCACCCTGCGCCCCATCTCGACCGCTCCGTTTCTTGATGGTCGCGCGGCGGCAGCCTATCGCGATGCGGGGGCTGCCCCCTGCCTGCGCTTCGGCGAAGTGCAGCCGGAGGTTCTGGAGCGCTGTGGCATCCAGAGCCCCATGGTGCTGCTCGAAGGCGACGTGGCCGCCGTCGGCTCCTTGGCCGCGGAGCAGGAGTAGGGGGCGCGCCGGAAAGGGCCGTGCGCTAGGTGCGCGCATCGAGCACGCCCGGCGGGAAGCCGACGAGCTGCACCTCCGGCTCGAGCGTCAAGCCGTGCTCCTCGGCTACGCGCTGGCGGATTGCGCACATCAGCGCGAGCGCATCCTCGGCGCGTGCGGCGCCCCGATTGAGAATGTAGTTGGCGTGCTGCGTCGCGACCTGCGCGTCGCCCCGCCGCGTACCCGCAAGTCCCGCCGATGCAATCAGCTTGCCCGCCGCCTGGCCGGGCGGATTGCGAAAGACGCTCCCGCAGCTGGCGCCGGTGGGCGTGCGTGCCGTACGGCGCGCGCGAATCTCGGCCATGCGGTCGAGCAGCGCCTCATGCGCTCCCCGGGTGAGGCGCCAGCGCGCGGCCAGCAACGTCCAGCGCGTCGGTTCGCTGCCTTTGAGTCGCGAGCTGCGGTAGGCGAAGCGCATCTCGGTCGCGGGCCAGGTTGCCCTTTGTCCGTCGGCCTGCAGCAGGTCGACCTCGGTCAGGACCTGCGCCACGTCGCCGCCGTAGGCGCCCGCGTTGTTGACGATCGCGCCGGCGACGGTGCCGGGAATGCCCTCGGCCCACTCGAGTCCGGCCCAGCCGGCCGTGGCAAGCGCGCGCGCGGCGGCGGAGAAGGAGCTGCCCGCGGCGAGCTCGACGATCGCCGTCGGCCCATCCATCGCCTCCCCGGTTGCGGCGCGCGCGACGGGCGCCCGCCCGGCGCGCGGCGCCGCCAGGCGGACGATGAGTCCCGGGTAGCCGCGGTCGGGAAAGAGCAGGTTCGACCCTTCACCAATCACGAAGAAGGGCAGATCGAGGGCACGCGCCAAGCAGAGATCGTCGCGCAGTTCGGCCGTGCTGATAGGGCGGCTGAAGAAGCGCGCCGGTCCGCCGATGCGCCAGGTCGTCAGACGGGCAAGGGGAACGTCCGCTTGCCAGCGCGATGGGACACGCACGGCTAGCGCTTGGCAGCCCGATGGCGGGCCGGGTGGGAAAGGCCGCTTGCGGGAGGTCGGACTCGAACCGACACGGGGTCGCCCCCACGGGATTTTGAGTCCCGCGCGTCTACCAATTTCACCACTCCCGCTTTCAACCCATTGCATGCGGCTGCATGCCGAGCACTCAAGGTAGAGCATTCACCACGGGCGAATCAACCGCCTTGCGCCGGCTCCCGGAATGATCTTGACCTTGACGGCCGGCCGCCGCTAGGATCGTTGACTGCCAGTAAGGGGCTGTAGCTCAGTTGGGAGAGCGCATGACTGGCAGTCATGAGGTCAGGGGTTCGATCCCCCTCAGCTCCACCGCCCGGACTCCAAGCACCGGGTCCGGCATGCGCAAGGCGGCCGCCCCCCCACGGGGAGCGGCCGCCTTGTTGACTCGCTGCCGGTGCTGACCGACGGCAAGCTCATGCGCTAGTAGAGCGTGATATTCATCGTATCGCGCACGCCGCGAGCTTGGGCGATGATGGCCACATTGCCGGTCACGGCCGCGGCCCGATAGCTCGTGACGGCGAGCCCGTCGCGCGTATACGCCTCCGCTGAGATCGAGCCGAGGGTCGCCAGCAGATCGATGCGGGTGCTGTCGGCCACCGGTTCCCCTTCCGCCAGCACGGTGATCCAGACCGAAGCGGTCTCTGTCGTGTCGGCCGGCAGAATGAGCGGCACGACGTCGACCTGCACCCGTACGGCCGCCTCCTCGGTCTCCGGCGCGGTGCCCCGGCACCCGTGCATCTGGACGACGCCGAGCGCCAGAGCTCCGGCCAGCGCCAGCCAGGAGAGCACTCCCCGGGCGGTCCGCCGCGGCGTCAAGCCACGGCGGAGAGGGCGCGCCGGGGCCGGCGCGGCCGGGCGATCCGGCGCGCCGCCGGCGGCCGCTGATCCGATGCCTGCCTCGTATCTCATTTCCCTCGAGCCTCCGTCAGGATCTCCGCCACCGCGTCCCAGGCGTCGGCGGCGAGGCGTTCGGCCGCTGTTCGTCGCAAGCGGCTGCGAATCTGGGCCGTCGGAACGCGCGTATCCTCGTCGCCCTCGGTCGGCAAGATGTGCGCGCCCAGCCCCCGCCGCACGAGCACGTGCAGGTGACGCTCACCGAGACAGACGCCGGCGCCGGCGTCGCAAACCGCGACCCGCGCATGGGCCTCGAGCGTTGCTTGGGGCGTCGCGAGCAGCTTCGGGATGCTCAATCCTCGAGCGCGCCCGGCGGTGAGGCTGATCACCTCGAGTTCGACGCAGGGGCCGGCGCTGCAAGCCTCCGGCTGCAGGTCGACCGCCGTTGCGGCGATCATCAGACCCAGCAGCTGGCGGCGGGCTTCGGCCGCGAAGCCATGCGGGTCGGGCACGCGGCTCGTGAATGGGGCGCAGCCGAGACGCGTGGGCGCAAGCCGGGGCGCGGCGCGCCGATCCGCTTCCCGCGGCAGAACGCCGTAGCCCAAGCGCACGCCGAGCGCTGGTTCGCGATCGCCGCCGTCGAGCAGTTCCTGGTGCAAGCCGACCTCGAGCGCGCAGTCGAACGCGAGCGGCGCGGCCAGGCCGGCATAGGCTTCGTGGCGGTAGGTGCGCAATGGGAGGTCGTAGCGCGTAAAGAACTCGGCTGCCAGTTGCAGGCCGAGGGGGAGTCCTGGCCGCACACGCACGCCGCAGCCGCCGAGCAGCTCACTGTGCTTCTCTTCGCCGGGCAGAGCGACGCCGGGCGTCAGGTAGAGATCCGCGTGTCGGCTGTGCAGTGTGAGCGTAGCGAGCAGCTCGAAGTCGAGCGTGCCCGAGGTGAACGGGGCCAGGCTGTCGGCGTCCTGATCGTACCCGGTCGGGATCCGCAGCGCCGGGCGCAGGCCGAACTGCAAAGGCTGGCGCGGATCGCGCGGCAACCGCCAGCGCAGCGTGATGCGGCTGTCGCCGATGCCCTGCTTGGCGAGCGACGGCGCGCCGTCGTAGCTCTTGGTCTGGTTGTAGAAGGCGGTGCTGAAGCCGAGCGCGAGATTGTCCCACAGACCGTACTCGCCCCGCAGGGATGTCGTTCGCCACGTGCCGCGCGAGCGCGAATCGCTCGAGGCGAGGCCGCAGCGGAGGCTGAAACGCTGCGGCCCCGGTCCCCAAGCATCCGAGGTGTTCAGGAGGTCCCCGTCGTGCAGGCGTGGTGCTTCGGCGGCGGGTGTCGTGGTGGCGGCAGCGGGCGAAAGCGAGAGGGCGCCGGCGAGCCAGAACAGGAGCAGCGTAGGCCCGGCGAGCGAAGTCCTGCGGGTGGGGCACGCTTCACGGGCGCGGCGCATGCTTGACATCGTGATTCCCTCCTGGAATCTCATCTCCTCCCGGCTCTCGGTCCGGGTCGCCACAGCTGAGATCATGCAAGCGGCGTGCCGCGGCGGGCCTGCTCGGCCGCGCCCGACCCGGAAGGGCGAGAAGGACCGTCGGGTTCCCACGCCCTAGGGGCTATGTCAATACCATACAGACAGATGGGGCGATCATTGCCACGCGCCAAGGCCCGGTCGGGGCGGCGAGCGCGGGCCCCGGCGGCTTGGCGTGGATGCCGCCGCCGAGGCCCGGCGGGTGAAGAATTTGCCGGGTGGGAAGAATGCGACCGCTCGCTGGCTGCCGACAGCCGCCCGGGATATCGGGAACCAGTGGGGGGACCGACCGACGCCAGTCGCCGCGCACGGGAGACACCGGCCGCACAAGAAACGGGGCCCGCCGGCTGGCGGGCCCCGCACCCGTATTGCATCGCGTGGGTCGACTAGCGCGTGACGACCAGCTTGCGCGTCTGGCTCTCGTCACCGGCGTTCAACTTATAGAAGTAGACGCCGTTGGAGGCACGAGTGCCCGACTCGGTGTAGCCGTCCCATTCAACCGAGTGGAATCCCGCGTCACGCGAACCGCGGATCAACGTCCGGACACGGCGGCCGGAGAGATCGTAGATTGCCAGATCGACTTCTTCCCGCTCGGGCAGGCTAAAGACGATGCTCGTGCCCGGATTGAGCGGGTTGGGGAAGTTCTGGCAGAGCACGACGTCTGCCAGCGTGCCGCTACCAACTGTGAAGAGTTCTTGCGTCCCTCGCTCGAGGACCTCGTTCTGCCAGTCGCGCAGGTCATAGGCGCAGGCAAGACCCTCTTCGAGCGGTGCCGTTACCTGGAGCGTGACACGCGCCAGCGTGCCCGCGCCGCTCACCCCCGGCGTCTCCGGGTCGAGACGCGTGGCGCAGATTTCGCAGATGCCGTCGCGCTCGATGGTGTTGAAGAGCACTGTCGCCTCGTTGCGGGCGAGCAGATCGCCCTGCTCGACGCCGACCACCGTCAGCTCGAGCGGGTCGTAGGCGAGGCGCACCATTGCTCCCGTCAGCGCGGTCACATCCTCGGCGCGGATGTCGACCTGCACGAGGGCACCCGGCGCAGGAACGGTTTCGGTCGCCTGGAAGTCGAGCACTGCCTCGCCGTCGACCGCCGTGCCGAGCGGACTGAAGGCGTTCAGCGCCAGTCCCTCAGGCGATCCCGCGACGCCGAATCCGTTCTCGGCGAACCAAGACCAGTTGCTGGTGAAGGCGATCAGATCGCCGAGGTTGTACTTGCCGTCCGGTGTCGGCAGGAGGGTCGGCGAACCGCCCGAGACCGGACCGATGTCGGCGATCGGGTCGCGGGTGTTGCTCGCTCCGTTCCACCCGCGGGTGAACGCCATTTGGTCGGCGAAGGTCATGTAGCCGTCAGGGCGCGGCTGCAGGTAGGGCACGACCGAGTCGGTGCCCGTCGTGGCGTGCGCCACGTCGCCGACGTAGGCCACGTAGGCGTCCAGCTTGCGCGTCACCCAACCGGTAGGATTGGCACCATCCTTGTCAGTGATGCTGCTGCCGGAGGTGTTGAGTGCAAACTCGCCGCTCTGGACCCGCGTCCCACTCGAGAGCGCGCCCGACTTCGGCCGCACGGTGACGTAGGCCATCGGATGTGCGCCGCTCTCGGTCAGGCCGACTGGCGAGCCGAGGATCGACGTCATCACCGAAAAGGTGCCAGCCGAGTTGTCGTACGTCGCGTTCCAAACATGCTGCAGGTAGTCGGTGCCATCCCAGCCCGGGCCGGGCGTGATGTTGACGATCTCCATGAACTCCGACGGGAAACTCCCGACGTAGGAGGCGCCGATCACGCTGTCCGGGTAGGTCAGCTCGAGCGAGATCGTCCGCTCCTGGTCGGGTGCCGCCAGGAGAGTCGGATCGTTGTCGAACTTGTCGCGCAGCTGGAGCGACGTCGTTAGGTTGCTGTCGATCGTCAGCAACTCGTTGGCCGCGGTGGCGTCGGTCGCCAGCAAGTTGCCACCCGAGTCCATCAGGCGCGCGTAGAGGTAATAGGTTCCGTCGCTTGGCGTGCCTTCTGGGCTCGCTGAGAACAGCCACTTGACCGTCCCGAGATCGGTCTCCTTGCTGCCGCTTGTGAAGCAGAACTCGGTGGTCGATTCGCTGAAGCTCGAACCCGTGCCGTAGTAGAAGTCGACGTACGCTCCCTCCGGCGCGTTCGAGACGGTATAGGTGTAGGTGTAGCTACCCGAGGGCGGGAACGAATTCGGTAGCTGACTGACGCCGGTGAAGCTGAGGGTCACCGAGGCCTGCGGGGCGAGGACGTACTTGGTGACGACGTCGCGCTCCCCATCCGCGACGTAGATCTCGATCTCCGACCCGTTGCGGACGATATCGATCCCGTCGATGCTGCCGTAGTAGCCGATCACCGTGCCTTCGCCGCCCACCGCGACCTCGTAGCTCGGCGCCGCCGTGCCGGTCGTCAGGAAGGCGGTATCCTCGTACAGGATCACGCGCTTGCTGTTGTCACCCACGGCGACGAAGTAGGAGGTGCCGTCAGTGGCGACGTCGATACGCTTGGGCGAGTCGAGCAGGTCGTCCTCGCCGGTTGCCATCGTCCACGAAGTGACATACTCCATGCGCGGGGGGACGCCGAGGGCGATGTCTTCCGGATAGAAGTAGAGCTTCTGAATCCGGTTGTTCGCCGTATCGGCGACGTAAACGACGTAGCAGCCGAGGCCGCTGTTCCAGATGGCGCAGACGCCCTCGGGGTCGGCGAACTGGCCGTTGCCGGAGCCGGTCGTGCCGTAGCGCATCACGTCCGGCGTCGTCGTGTAGGTCATCTCGAACTCGGTGTTGGCCGGCGGAACCTGACCGCGCGTGCCGTCACCGAAGAGGATCACGCCTTCCCACCAGTCGAGCTCGTAGACTTTGTCGTCGGGACCGGCGGTGGCGAGATCGTCGACGCGGGTCCAGGAAACAGGAGTGCCGTCCGGATCGGCCGTCATGCTCTCGAGCGAGCCTTCCTTGATCGGGCGCGCGATCGTTCCGGTCTTGTAGTTGGCAGGCACCGTCGCAGGGGTCGTGAAACGGTAGTCCTGATCCTGGGTCGCGCCGATCGAGGCGGCCCCGGTCGGCTGCGCAACACAGGTGTGCGCGTCGCCGGGCAGATCGTCTCCGGTCGTGGTGCTGATGTCGCCAACGCCGATGACCTTGATCCGATCGTTGCCGCGGTCACAGACGAAGGCATAGCGGCTCGGGATCGCCCGCGTCGTCTCGAACAGCTCGTCGGTGTCATCCGCAACCGATGTGTCGAAGTCGATCCCCAGGCCCGGAATGACGTAGCAAATGTTCGAGCCGGTGACGAACTCGTCCTTGTCGGCGCTGTCGACGAGCTTGCGATTCGTCGTCAGATCCGTGATCGTCACGAACGAATCGGACATCGCGAAGCTGTAGGTGTGCCCCGTCACCTGGTTCTCGTCCACGATCGCCGCGGTCGTGATGTGGTCGATGTCGCCGACCGCCGTGTAGGCCGGATCGGTGTAGCTGTCACCGGCCGTCGCCGCCACGTAGACGCCACTCGGCTCGACGAGCACATCGTCATAGGCTTCCAGGAACGCCTCGACGCCCGTGTCCTGCGTCACCGTGTAGACCATCAGCTCCTCATTCTGGAGGGTGCTGTTGTCGGCGGCGTCGATCAGCCACAGCTCATCGGTCGTCGCCGTGGTCTGATTGGCGATCGTGAAGACCGCGCGCAGATCCTGGAACGACTTCGTCGTCGGCGCGGTTTGATCGATCAGGATCTCGCTGATCGAAGCTCCATCGCTGTTGCCCCGATCGATGTCGCCCAGGCCGAAGGCGGCCGTGCCGCCGCCCTGGTAGTTCGTCACGCAGTAGACGATTTCCCAGGTGTCGGTCTGCGACAGGGCACCGGTCGGCACGACGAGCTCGGGCGCATTGGCGGCATCGTCGTAGTCGATCGTATAGACCTGATCGGTCGACGTGTAGCCCGAGACGCTGGCGACGTATTCCCAAGTAACACCATTGACCTTGAAGACCTCGGAGTAGGGGATCACCCAGTTGCTGGCCGTCGCCCCCCATTCCCCGAGATTGATGCCCTGGTCGTCCCACTCCTTGGCCGCCGTGCGTGGGTCAGTCCAAGTTGCGCCCGCCGAGGCGTCGGTGAGTCGATTGATATCGACATTGGCCTCGTAGCCCAAGATGCGGCGGTTTCCGCTGTCGAGCACATAGTTCATGATGCGGCCGCCGCTCTCCACGCTGACGGCGACACCGTAGACATTCTCGAACATGTACTCGGTGATGGGGTCGTCGGTCTTCTGATCCACGGCTGGGGCATTGACGGTGTGGTAGTACGGGCCGTTGTACTCGGCGACGACCTCATAGCGGTCGGCAGCCTTGGCCGGTCCCGACACCAGCACCATGCATGCCACCAGAAGCACGCCTAGCGTCACAAACAGATGCTTCGACATCGCTTCCCTTCCCCCTGCTTTCCGTCCGCCGCCGGTCCGGATAGCCGCATCAGAGCCGATTCCCTTCGGAGTTGACCTCATGCTCGAACCGCGATCGGACACTGCACTCCTGTTACGGATTCCCTAAGAATCCAAGTCGTGGCTTTTCCCGCGATACGGGTCTAGCCTCCGACTCCACATCCCCCTATCGGACCCGCGCGAGTGCAACTTGACATTCCATTGAGCGCCGCTCCCCGCCTCCGGCCGCCCTGCAGCACCGGGCGATCCCCAGTCTTGCGCCAGGGTGGGGGCGCGGGGCTAGTCGCTCTAGGATGGCAAGTTGCCCGGGTCATGCCCTCAATCCTCGCTCCGTTCGATCTGGCCGCTTTCAGCCACGAATTCGATCGGCAGGCGTTGGTAATCGATGAGCCGCGTATCGGGCCGCCCATCGCTGTCGAGATCCAGCGTGACATAGGCGAGCGGTGTCGAACCGCCCAGGAAGCCGGACTTCAAGCGCAACGGGATGCGACAAATCGTCCCATCCCCGTCCGCCGCGGTCCCGAGCGCGGTGTCGCCGTCGAAGGCAACGATCCAGCTCGCCTCGACCACGATCCGCCCGGCGACCGCGTCGACCGCGGGCGGCATAAAGAGGTGGCCGCCGTTGTCGGCGTAGAAGGCGCCGGGCTCGATGCCCGCGGACCCCCCGACGACCTCGAGCGCGAGCGGGTCGTAGTCGATCGTGATCGCCGCTCCGGCCAGGTCTTGGGCCTGAACGACACAGACGTCGAGCTGGAAGGTCTCGCCGGGCGCGGCCGCGATCGTGCCCGGGCAGAAGGTCAGCGTCGGCGCCTGGAGCGTCGTGAACGACTGCGCGGCCGATGAGCCCGGGAGGCCGGCCAGATTGACAGCCTCGATCTGGAAGGTGTAGTCGGTTTGGGCCTCGAGACCGGTCAGCGTGACGCTGTGGCCGTACGTGTACTTGCCGGTATCCTCCGGGTATTCCTCGACCTCCTGGTCGAGCGGTACCGCCGTGTCATAGAGCAGCAGACAGCGGCAGGCGTCGTCGGTCGACCAGGCGATCAGGGCCGAGCTCGAGGTCAAGCTGCGCACCTCGATCCCGCTGATGACCGGTGCCGTGCTATCGCTGTAGCCGTACGGCTGAGCAGTGCGAAATGACTTGCCGCGCGCCGAGCTCGTATCGCCGGTCGCGCTAATTGCCTGCACGCGGTAGTGGTATTCGGTGTCCGGCTCGAGATCGGACAGCAGCGTCGTATGATGGGCATCCATCACCGTCGTGCGGCTCTGACTGACGATCAGGCTCGGGTCGTCGCTGACGCGCAGCACGCCGACGGTCGGCACCGTCGTCGACCACTCGATCACGGCCGAGGTGTCGGTGACGTCCATCGCATTGAGGCCGAGAACCTGAAGCGCAACTTCGTTCTTGTGGTCATCTTCACTGCTGGAAGAAACGCCGCTGACGCTGCAGCCGAGCAGGCCGAGCGCCAGCGCCGCCGCGACGAACCCGTTCACTGACGAGAGCTGGGTCTTCATCGTAGCCACTCCTTGGTCCGATCCGGAAAACTCCTCCTGTTCCGGGGTGCTGGGCGGGGTGGCGCAGGTCAGCCGTGGGGGCGATTGCGCGCAGACGCCGGCCAAGCACCTACTCGGGATATCGGCGCTCGGCTGGGGGTCCTTGAGCGTGATCCCGGGAGGGAGCGAGAGAGGGGGGGGCGGGGCGCAACCGCCTGGCCCCAATGGTTGGGGATCGCATGCTCTGCTATGGTCGATGTAACGATTTGTAATTCAGTCGATTACGTGTCTTGGGCTGCCGTGGCGGGCGATCGCGGCTGATCGTTTGAGGCGCAAGACGCGCTCAGCTGGAAACCGCGTCGCCAGCCGAGCGGGCATCGGTCTAGGGGCCTAGCCGACAGCCGGTTGCGCAACGCGATCAGAATCTCCGATCCACAAGCTAGGGGTCAAGAAGGGTCGATCTCGACGCGGCGCTCGATGACCCGATCCACCAGCCCGTATTCCTGCGCCTCGCCGGCCGTCAGCCAGAAGTCGCGATCGACATCCCGGCGCACGCGGTCGATGTCCTGGTGCGTCGCCTCGGCGACGATCTTGTTGTAGCGCTCGCGCAGCTTGATGATCTCGGTCGAAGCGATCGCCAGATCCGAGGCCTGACCGAAGGACTGGCTGGAAGGTTGATGCATCATGAAACGCGAGTGCGGCAGACTGAGGCGCTGCTTCTCCTCGCCCGCCAGGAAGACGAGGATCGCCGCACTGGCGCAGAGGCCGGCGACGATGGTGCGTACGGGCGCCGCGACGAAGCGCAGCATATCGTAGATGCCAAAGCCGGAATCCGCCTCTCCGCCGGGGGAGTTGATCATCACCGTGATCGGCTTCTCGCGGGACTCGGACTCGAGGATGAGAAGCTGCTGATAGATCTTGCGGGCGAGTTCATCGGAAATCGCTTCGCTCACGAGAACCGTGCGCGTCTTGAGCACCTTCTCGGCGATGCGCTCATCATCGTCGCTCGAGGAGGATTCTTCTCCTTCTTCCTCCTCGTCTTCGTCTTCGTCGTCGCCGGGTTCGCTGAGCAGGTCACGCCACTTGGCGTCTTGCGGATCCCATCGCATGGCTTCTGACTCCTGGGCTTCGGCCTTCTAGATCGTCCCGTCCCTGAATCGATCGGCGGCGGGCGATCGATCCTGAAGTCGCCCGCGCGCGACCGGCGAAGATAGCACGCGTCGCCCCAGGCGCCAAGCCTCTCCGGCCGGGCGCGGTCCGCCTAGTCCTCCGCGGCCAGGCGATAGCGCGCCCACCAGAGCGTGCGTCCCGCCCGTAGCCACTTGCGCGCGTAGTTGGTCGGCAGCCGCTCCGGATCCTCGGGTGACCAGGGGTGTGGTCGGAAGCGGTCGGGGGCCGAGGCGAGCAGTTCCCGAATCTGCTCCGCGTAGGCCGGATCGTCGGTCGCAACGCGCAGCTCGCCCGCGGGGCGCAGGGCCGTGGCCGCCAACTCGAGCAGGGCGGGGCGGAAAATGCGGCGCTTGCGGTGCCGCTTCTTGGGCCACGGGTCCGGGAAGTAGATGTGCAGGGTCCGCACCGATCCGGGCTCGATCCAGCGCTGTAGCACGTCGAGGCCATCGGCGCGCATCAGGCGGACGCGTTCGATGCCGGCGCGCTGCAGCCGCTGTTCGCCGACGCGCAGGAAACGTCCCGCGGTGTCGACGCCGAGGTAATTGCGGTCGCCGAAACGCAGCGCTGCTTCCTTGAGGAACATCCCCTTGCCGCACCCGATCTCGAGCTCAACCGGATCGCGGTTGCCGTAGAGCGCGGGCCAATCAAAGGGGGGTGTCCAGGCGGCCGGCTCGATCATGAGCCGGCTGGCGGGCTGCTCGGCCCCGATCGCCTCCTCCGCTCGTCGCGTGGCACACATGGCATCTAGCCTTGCCGGGCATCCGCGGCGCCGCCACCGCCGGCCGCCTCTTCGTCGGCGGGCACGTCGTGCTCTCCCCGGGCGTCGGCGCGCCGCTCGGCGAGCGCGCGCGCGACGGCGGCACCGAGCTCGCGGTAGGCGCGGGCGGTCGCCGTCTCGGGCGCGCTGCTGACGATCGGGCGGCCGCTGTCGCCGCCGGCGGCGATGGCCGGGTCGATCGGGAGACGCCCGAGGATCGGGATCTCCAGGCGCTCGAGCTCGTGGCGCAGCGTTCCCGGTGCGAAGACCTGGCTTTCGGCGCCGCAGTGCGGGCAGACGAAGTGGCTCATGTTCTCGACCAATCCGAGAACGGGGATGTCGACCTTGTGGAACATCCGTACGCCGCGAATCGCGTCGATAAGGGAGACGTCTTGTGGCGTGGTGACGATCAGCGCGCCACTCGGGTTCGCCTTCTGCGCGATCGAGATCTGGACATCTCCAGTGCCGGGCGGCAGGTCGAGGACCAGCGTCTCGACCCCGCTCCAGTCGACGTCGGAGAGCAATTGCTCGATCGCACGGCTCGCCAAGGGGCCGCGCCAGATGATCGGATCGAGACCGGAGACGAGGAAGCCGAGCGAGATCGCCTGGATCCCGTGGCTGGAGACGGGGCGGATCTTGCCGTCTTCGCTGACCGGTCGGGCGTCGGTGACGCCGAGCATCGTGGGGATGCTGGGGCCGTAGATGTCGGCGTCGAGCAGACCGACGCGCTGGCCTTCGGCCGCCAAGGCGAGGGCCAAGTTGACGGCGACGGTCGATTTCCCCACGCCGCCCTTGCCGCTTGCGACGGCGACCTTCTGCTGCACGCCGGGGGCGAGGTCCTCGATCACCGGACGTCGCGGCGCCTCGTGCGTCGCCGCGGGCGCTTCGCCCGGATCGCGCTCGAGGCGGTAGGCGATCCCGGCCGCCTCGAGCCGCTGGCGCACCTCGGCCTCGATCGCCGCTGCCGCTTCCGGCTGGCTCGTGCGCGGCGCCAGCCGGATGTGCCACCGATCGCCTTCGGCCTCCACCAGCGGGACGTAGTCGAGGGCGACGATGTCGCGGTCGAGCCCGGGGTAGCGAACCGCACGCAAGACGTCGAGAACCTCTTCACGGGTCGCCATCTGTGTGCCTCCTTCCATCGACTGGCGGCGCTGTGCGGCGTCGCCGCTTTTGCTCGATTAGCGCCCGCCGGGACCCGATCTTCAAGCGGGGGGCGCAGACCCGCCGCCGGCGTCCGGGCGGACGAACCCTACAGCCTAGCGAATGGGCGCCGGTGGCACCAAGCGCGAATCGGGCGCGCTTGTCGCGCCGTGCAGGATTCGCTAGGGTGTCCCGGCGGTGCTTGACGCCCGCGCCAGGTAGGGGAGGTTGCCGTGAAGCAGTTGATCGGGATGGTCGTCGTCTTTGTGGCGCTCGTCCTGCTCGGCAGCTCGATTTTTGCCTTCACGGAACACGAGCCCTTCAGCGAAGGGCTCTATTTCACGCTGACGACCTTGACGACAGTCGGTTACGGCGACCTGGTGCCGCACACGGTACTCGGTCGCTGGGCCGCCATGGCGCTGATGATCGTCGGTGTGAGCGCCGGCCTCTACTTCGTCAGCGCGGTGACGTCGTTCATCGTCGAGGGGCGCCTACGCCAGCTGATGGGGATTCGCAAGATGCAGAAGACGATCGAGCGCATGCGGGGGCACTTCATCGTCTGCGGCTACGGCAAGCTCGGTAAGGTCGTGGCACGCACGCTTGAAGCGGGGGGCGGCGACTTCGTCGTGATCGAAGCCGACGCCCAGAAGGCGGGCGACGCGCGCGAACGGGGCTACGCCGTCGTCGAAGGCGACGCTTCGGTTCCCGACACCCTGACGGAGGCCGGGCTGGAGCGCGCCGCCGGGGTCGCGGCGACGATGGCGGATGATGCCGAGAACCTCTATATCGGCATCACCGCGAGGTCGGTCTGCCCGCAGATGCCGATCGTCTGCCGCAGCTCGAGCGAACGGGCACGGATGCTCTTCCGGCGGGCCGGCATCGACACGACGATCAACACCGATGAGATGGGCGCACGGCGGCTCGTCGCCTCCCTGACCCGTCCCCAGATCACCGAATTCATCGACGAGATCACCCAGCTCGTCGAGGGCCGGCCGTCCCTGCATGGCGTGCGGCTCGAAGAGGGCGCCCCCTTGGTCGGCCAGTCGCTGATCGGTTCGCGGCTGCGCGAGGACTTCGACATCTCGATCGTGGCGATCCAGCGGGGCGGCACATTCGTCCCCAATCCGGCGGGCGGCGAGATCTTGCAGGAAGGCGACATCCTGATCCTGATCGGGACGCCCGAGAATGTCGAGCGCCTGCGTGCGCTCTTGCAGGGGGCGGCATGAAGCTGACCGTCGTGATTCCGGCCTACAACGAAGAGCAGACGATCGACGAGATCCTGGGCCGCGTGCAGGCCGTGCCGATCGAGAAGGAGATCCTCGTCGTCGACGATGCCTCGGGCGACGCCACCCGCGAACGCCTGCGCGCCCACGAAGCGGCCGGCACGGTGCGGGTGATCGAACATCCGGTCAACCGCGGCAAGGGAGCGGCGGTGCGCACGGGGCTCAAGGAGGCGCGCGGGGAGATCGTAATCATCCAGGACGCCGACCTCGAATACGATCCGAACGACTACCCGCGGGTGATTGGTCCGATCGAGCGCGGCGAAGCCGATGTCGTTTACGGTTCGCGCTTCCTCGCCGGCCGGCACGTAACGAGCTTCTGGCACTACAGCGTCAATGCGTTTCTGACGCGGCTCTCGAATCTGATGACCGGCCTGCGGCTGACCGACATGGAGACCTGTTACAAGGCGTTCCGCCGAGCGGTCGTCGCCGATCTGGAGCTCGTCTCCAACGGTTTTGACATCGAACCGGAGCTGACCGCCAAACTTGCGCGCCGCGGCGTGCGCTTCGCCGAAGTCCCGATTTCGTACCAGGAACGCAGCTACGACGAGGGCAAGAAAATCAACTGGCGCGACGGAGTGCGGGCGCTGGTGGCGATCGCCCGCTTTGGCCTCTTCGCCCGCCGGTGAGCGCGGGGAGCCAGGGGCGCCGATGGACTGGATCGATCTGCACATCGACACGCTCGTGCGCGGACTTGCTGGCGGCGCAGATCTGGCGCGCCGGTTCCCGGAGGCCGATGTCGATCTGCCGCGACTGGAGCGGGCGGGCGTCCGCGCCGCGGTCTGGGCGGCGTGTGATGACGTCTACCTGCACGGCTCGGCGAGCACGGCCTACGTGCTGCGCATGCTCGCCGTCGGGCTCGATCTTGCGCGCCGCGTTCCCGAGCGCGTGCAGCTCGTGCGCACGCGGGCCGACTGGGAGACGTGCCGCGCGCGGGAGCGGATCGGCATGCTGCTGGCGGTCGAGGGGGCGCATGCGCTGCAGGGCAGCCTGGCGCTGCTGGACGCCGTGCATGCCTTGGGCGTGCGGGTGCTGACGCTGACCTGGAATCACGCCAATCCGTTCGCCGCCGGATGTCGCGTCGTGCGCGGCGGGGCGGCGGATGGGGGGCTGACCGCACTCGGGCGGGAGCTCGTGCTGCGCGCTCGCGAGCTCGGCATCTTGATCGACCTGGCGCACGCCTCGCCGCGGACCGTGCATGATGTGCTCGCGCTCGAGGTCGGGCCCTGCCTCGTCAGTCATACCGCCTGCGCCGCGCTGCACGCCCATCCCCGCAACTTGAGCGATGCGCAACTGCGCGCGGTGGCGGACGCGGGCGGCGTGATCGGCATCTGCTTCTGCCCCGCATTCCTCGGTCCCGATGCCGCGGCGATCAACCGCCGCGACGTCGCGCGCCACGTGCGGCACGCGCTCGACGTGGCCGGTACCGAGGCGGTCGCGCTCGGGTCGGACTTCGACGGGATCCAAGCGCATCCGGCCGGGCTCGCCGATCCGCTGGCGCTGGCTGATCTGGCGGACGATCTGCGGCGCGCCGGGCTAACGGAAGAGACGCTCGCCGCGGTCGCCAGCGGCAACGCCGCGCGGATCCTTGGCCAGGGTTTGCCGGAGCGCGCCTAACGGTGCGCGGGGGGAATCGATGCCCAGCCCACGCGCTCGATCTCAACGGCCCGCGACGGATGTCTCGCGCGCGCAGCGCATCTATGTCAACCGCAGCCTGAGACTCGACAAGATCGAGGCAATCGGCTTCGACATGGACCATACGCTGGCCGCCTATCGGCCGCTGCCGTTTGAACGCCTCGCCTTCGACCAGGCGAAGCGCAAGCT
>Ga0180430_10001483_pt1 | contig 22755 bp, 17 predicted proteins | sample SS_ome_9_FD_132999 | JGI IMG/M metagenome (GOLD analysis project Ga0180430, IMG submission 132999) | Hypersaline lake sediment archaeal communities from the Salton Sea, California, USA - SS_1_S_2 metaG | ecosystem: Environmental > Aquatic > Non-marine Saline and Alkaline > Hypersaline >... | reverse complement strand
CGGTTTATCAGCAGCGTGGAGAATACCTGAGTGACGACAGTCGCCAGCAGCACCACGACAAGTGCGCACGTGATTGCAATGCGAAGATACTCCACCGCCGACATTTCTTTCCGGGCGGTTTGGGGTTCGAAAATTAGCGGTGACTGGTCGGTCATGTTTATCCTATGGTGTGTACAACCAGCGTGTTTGTTACGCCTGTCTTACCGAGCGGACGTCCGGAAATAACGATGATGTCGTCGCCCGGTTGGGCGACGCCCTGGTCGACGGCGAATTTGGCGGCCAGCTCGAGCACGTCGGTTGTGTGTTCGACCAGTCCGGCCTGCATCGCCTGAACACCGTAGTAGAGGCACATTCGCCTCACAACCGCCAGTTCGGGCGAGATACCAATAATAGGGCACTGTGGTCTCTGCTTGGACAGTATCCTCGCGGTGCTTCCGGTGATGGTGAACGCCGCGATAGCGGCAATTGGCTGGGCTTCGGTGATCGCGTGCACCGCCCTTGCCATCGAGGCGAGTGTTTGGGGCGCCTCGATGCCTTTTATCGGTCCGAGTTCATGTTTCCCATCGTGGTACAATTGCATTTCCGCCGCTATTCGGTCCATCATTTTAACGGCGGCCGACGGGTGCCGGCCGACGGCTGTCTCACCGGAGAGCATGACGGCGTCGGCGAGGTCCTGTACGGCGTTTGCGACGTCGGATACTTCCGCTCGGGTGGGTGTCGGAAGGGCGGTCATGCTTTCGAGCATCTGTGTGGCGATGATGCATGGTTTGCCTTTTCGCCGGCAGAGGCGGGCGATTCTTTTTTGGGCGACTGGAACTGCCGGCAGGTCCATTTCGACGCCGAGGTCTCCGCGTGCGACCATTACAGCGTCGGCGGCGTGTACTATGGCGTCGATATTCTGTATTGCCTGGGGCCTCTCGATCTTGGCGACTATCCCTGCGGGGCAACCGGCTGCATCGAGCAGGCGGCGCAGTTCGATCACGTCATCGGCGGTCTGTACGAACGACAGTGCCACGTAATCGAAATCGCCAGTGGCGATCCATTCTATGTCGGCGCGGTCCTTTTCGGTAATGGTCGATATCTTCAACTTTGTTCCGGGCAGGTTTACACCCTTGCTTCCGGCGAGCATTCCGCCCTGGATCACGCGGCAGAGGATTTCGTCGGGTCTGGAGACGTCGATGATTTCCAGGCGTATCTTTCCATCGTCCAGCAGCATTGTCTGTCCGGTTTCTACCTGCCCGGGCAGTTCCTCCAGCGTGGTCGATATCCTCCTTGCCGTACCGAGTATGTCCGTCTTCTGGATTACTATTTCCTGACCTTCTCCCAGCAGGACCGATCCTCCGGTTATCTCTCGAACGCGGATTTTCGGTCCGCACAGATCGCCCATAACGCACAGGGGGCGCTGGATGTCGGCTTCCACTGCGCGGATATTATCGAGCATCGCCTGTCGATGTTCGTTATCTCCGTGGGAGAAGTTTATGCGGAACACGTCGGTTCCGGCCCGGGCGAGCCGATCGATGGCATCGATTTCGCTGGTAGCCGGACCAAGCGTCGCGACGATTTTCGTCCGTGTGATCATGGGGCCATTGTACTGTCGCCTGCCGATTAGGCAAGGGCATCGCAATAAGTGCGGGTGTTTCACGAGGCGGCGGCCGGTTTGTGCAGCAAGAGTTTGTGTGTGAACATCCTCGCCTGGCGGATTGACCCAGACGGGCCTGTCATCATGTCGATACCGGTCTTCCACATATGGGATTGGCTGTCTGGAAGAACGAACCGGAGCGCAAGATTCTCAAGTCGAAGCAAGCAAGTCAGCCCGGATATTTCACCATGTTTTCCACGACTGCTCGGAATATCGCCCGATATGCCTTCGCAGAAAGGCCAAAACCCTCATCGTCCTTGCCATTCCAGGAAACCACCGCGACGAAAACTACAGTATGTTTATCTCGTTTCTGACAAACATCGTTGTAATGGCAGTTTTAAAAGTGGTTGTAAAAGTTTACGGAAAACATGGTGAAATCGGCTTTGTTGCCCGGTAAACACGTACGTAGTAATCGAAGCCCCTTTAAGTCGATGTCGTCTCGAAGGCGGGACGGCAGCGGTGCTCTTGAGTCGGTAGGCGGTAAACAATACTCAGTAACCGCCTCGCCGCCGAGAACCACCCTTGCCTTGACCGGCGACTGGGTGGACGGTTCGATATGCGCCGCGTCCGAGACAATCAGCGTAAAGAAATCATGGAATGATTCCGATGAAGATCTCGGGATTGAAAATGTAAACGGCGGCCGCCGGGAGGTGTGGCGCGCTATGCGGACCGGATATTATCGTGGCGGGCTTTGCGACTGGGGATCGGCGGGGAAGCTCGTCGCCTCTTTCGTTCTAACGAACCGGTAAATCGGATACAAGTGGAGTCTTTATGAGTGAATCGACGAAAACAAAGAAGCTTCACTGGCGGTCTTTCATCAGCCTCACGCTTACCTTGAGCTGCTGCGTGACGATCGTCTCGGGTGTCGTGCTGTACCTGGCGCCCCCGGGCGGGGCGGCCAGGATGACCGGATGGCGTTGCTGGGGACTCGGAAAAGACGCGTGGATGGCGCAGCATCTTTCCAGTTGCGCCGTTTTCCTGACGACCGGGCTGATCCATATCTACTTGAATATCCGGGTTCTGTGGAGCTACATCCACTCGAAGTCCGTTCGCGGTATACGGCGTAAATGGGAACTGTTGGCCAGTGTGGTCCTGGTCGCTTTCATGGTTACCGGGACACTATGGGATATCCCGCCCTGGAACTACATTCTCAAGGGCAGCAGGCACTTGCAGTCATACCGGCGGGCGGCGGAAAATCCCGGCGGGGGGCATGGATATCGAAGGCGGACCCGCGATACAGATGACAGCGAACCGGGAGAGTTACGCCCGCGCAGAGGACGCGGACGGCGCGGCGCCCGGGAATAGCAAAGGCGGTTTTTGTGAACCGCCCGGTTCGTCGTCACGCGCAGATTCTGCGTTCGGATCCGTTCGCGCCGAAAAACCGTTCTCAAAAAACTCCTTTCGAGGGAATAATTCTCTTGCATTGGCGCCGGTGATTTTGTAGTTTTGTGGATGTTGTTTGTAGAGAAGTCTCCGACCCGGTGAGACCTAAGGTTCGTTGCTATGGCTTCCGGGCATTGGGCATGGATGGAAACGTTCATACCTCCCGTGTTTGGAAAGGAGACACCTGGTAGCCGGCGGACCCCGTATGCTGCGGGGTGATGTTCGGGTTATCATTGTGTCAATTCCAGACCACTTGCTTGGGACCGATCTGCAAATCGCTCTGTGTAGTATGTGGATGTTTCGCTCTTGCAGGACATGCCCGGTGGATCGGGCGATTGAAGGAGATGGAAGGATAATCCCGCCCTGCAAGCGGATACCACCGGACAGGAAGGACTACAAACCGGAAGCTTACCGGTCGCTCGAGAAGAGACGGACTATGGACAACCGCTCGCACGACAAGTTGCAGATCGTTCGCGCTCGACCAGTCAGGCGCTCGACCGGAGGTTTCACCCTGATGGAGTTGTTGATCTGTGTCAGCGTAATCGCGCTGCTGATGTCGTTGCTCGTTCCCACATTGTGGGCGGTACGGGACCAGGCCAGGCTGGCGCTCTGCAAAACGCAGCTCCGCGGATGGGGAAACGCGTTCGCCATGTATGCTTCATTGAACAACGAGGTCTACCCGCATATTGACGGGCTGGATCGGGACAACGGTGCGGCGGATAATTTCGGGTGGGTGGACGTGCTCCCGCCACTGATGAACGAGAAGCCCTGGCGGGATCATGCGCTTTGGAAGTACCCGGGCCCGGGAACTGTCTTCCAGTGCCCCGCGGCCCAACTGGTGGAAGGCGGGCGTTACGGATACCGGCCGAAGCGGGACGGGTTCTTCTCCTACGCGATGAACTCCTGCCTGGAACTGGACAAAGACTGCTACCGGGCGCCCGGCGACCAGGGGCGGGTCATGCCCAGTTTCCTGAAGGTCGGCCGAATCGCCAAACCAGCGCGAACGGTCCTGTTGTTCGACCAGTTGCTGGACCCGTCCCGCGGCTACGGCGGCGCTACGCGAAACCGGAGCGCTGGAAAACACTGCGGAAGCTATCCGAAGGATTTCGCCGTTCGGCACGGCCGGGGCGCAAGCGAACAGGGCGGTTCGATTCTGTATTGTGACTACAGCGTACGATGGGTGGAAAGCGTATGGAAGGATCACTGGCCCGCGGGAATGAAATGTCCCCCGCGAGATGATGAAGATTGGTTTCCCTATCCCCCGGAAGATACCCCCAGGTGATGGAACAGAAGAGGAAAACACGAGAAAGGAGCAGAAAGATGAAGAGACGACAGGCATTTGGACTCAAAGGACTGGTATTGGTGTTGGCGGCGATGTTGGTTGTGTCAGCGATCGCGCCGGACAGCGCATCGGCGGACCCCACGACGATATACGATATCCAGTACACAACCGACGCAACCGGCGACAGCCCGCTTGACGGAACCACCATCGCCGATTTTGCGGGGGGCATTGTCATTCACAAGTTCGCCGGAAGCCGCCCCAGGCTGGCGCTGTACGACCCCGCGCATTCCGACGGATGGGGCGGAATCCAGCTCAAGGACTGGACGGCGGGCGGATCGTACGCAAAAAAAGCCTACGAAAATGTCCAGGTCGGAGATTGGGTGAGTTTTACCAACGTAGTGGTCGAGGAGTATCGGGGCGGAACTTTCCTTCAATACGACGGCGCTACTTCACCGACCTACAAAGTCGAAAGCACGGGCAATGCTCTACCCTCCCCGATCGTCTTAACAACCGCCGATATCGCCGCGCCGGTTGAAAATCCGGCGGAATTCTGGCTTGTCGCCAACCATGCCCCGTCGCCGGAACAGTACGAGTCGATGCTGGTCCAGGTCCGGGACGTGACGGTCAGCGGAATGGATCAAGGCAAGAATCTGGACAACTACGTTCTGTCCAACACCGCGGGAAACTGCTGGGCCAGCGACTACATGAATGAAGACAAGAGCGGTCTGGTGGACTACCACTCCCTGATCGCGATGAACCAGCACTTTGAGAGCGTAACGGGAATCTTCGAGCAGTACACCAAGATCAGCAGCTCAAACCCACCGACATGGGCATGGGATTACTATCAACTGCTCACGACTTCCGACGACAGCCTGGTGGTTCCGGAACCGGCGTCAATGGGCCTGCTGCTGCTTGGCGGCGCCGGGCTCATGCTCAGACGCGGACGAAAACGGGCGTAGTATCGGAAACATCTGCTTGACAGGCGATTGTTCGAAAGAATAATAGTGATTCAAGCCGCGAATTCGAACGGCAAACACGGAAAGGAAAGATTGACTCATGAAAAAACAGCACATCCTGGCTATCCTGTTCCTTAGCGGTGTATGGGGCCTGTCGGAAGCATTGTTCGGCGGTTGGATGTACGGCGCCGGGATGCAATTGGCGCCGGCGGTTATCCTGACGGTCGCGGCGATGGGCATAATGGCGATCGCAAAAGTCTACGTCCCGATTGCGGGTTCGGCGATCGCCGTGGCGGCGCTGGCGATGCTGTACAAGTTCCTCAACCAGCCTTTCTTCGCCTGCCACCTGCTGGCGATCCTGCTGCTGGGGATCAGCTTCGAGGTCGTCTACGCCCTTACCCGCGGACGCTACAAGCCCCTGATCGGATTGGCCGCAACGTACACGGGATTCGCCGTCTTTGCGGCGATGATGATCCTCGTTTTCCGCTACTCGTGGTGGACGAATCCGGGCTGGTCAAAGGCGCTTAACTACGTGGGAGTCACCGGTTCGATCGCCGCGGCGCTCAGCGCGGTCGCAGTGCCCCTGGCCGACCTGTTCGCCAGAAGACTTCAGGAGCATCCGGCGCGGAAGCTGGCGATACCGAACTGGGCTGTCCTGTCGGCGGCGAGCGCGGGGGCCTGGGTTTTCGCCGTCGTCCGCGGTCTGATGGTGATCTGAGGCCGGCGAGCAGATTGTCCGCCAGCGAAATTGTCCTGTGGGTCGGACCGAAGCACTCGGGCAAGACGAGCGCAGCGTCTGATATGGTTGAGCGTCTAAGGACCGAAGGGTACGCCGTTGGGGGGATTCTGGCGCCTTCTTTGTATCGCGGTGACCGCCTTGTAGGTTTCGACGTCATAGATCTGTTTTCCGATCATCGAGCGCCCTTGCTTCGCCTGGGCCGACCGGCGGATGTGGGCTCGTTCGCCTTCAGAGAAGAAGGCCTGCGCCTCGGTCGATCCGCGCTGGCCGCGTCAAACCGCCGACCGCCCGAACTGATTGTCATCGACGAGTTCGGACCCCTTGAACTTACCGGTCGCGGGTGGCGAGACGCCGTTGATCGCCTGATTGGAACGGGAGATTCCCTGCTGTTGCTGATCGTTCGAGAAGACCTGTGCGCCGCGGTATGCGATCTTTACGGTTCGATATCCGTGCGGATGCTTCCGGCTTTGGAGTCCGATTCCACAGCGAGTATCGAGCGGTTATTGTCAGATCGCCGCACGCGAAACAAATCTTAGACGTAAGGTGAACGCCGGTCTCAGGCGTAGTCTCTTGCGAGACTCTGGAGGGACATTGCAAGCGTTTTTGCGCCGAAGGCGACCAGCTTGGAGCAGCGCTGGGCCTTGACCGACGTCATGAGTTTTTTTCGGCCTGCGGCTGTGGTCAGGTCCAGTCCGGAGAGTTTGCGGCATTCGGTGCATCCGAATTCCTTCTCGAAGGCCTTTGAGAACTGCCCGACAGCTTTGAAGGTCGCCATTTTTTTCTTCTTGTAGTCTTTTTCGACGACTCCGACGGCCAGGGCGAGAATCATCGATGCGCTGGTCAGCACGGCGCAGGTCTTTCCCTGCAGCCCGACGCCTCCGGCCAGGCCCAGCGCGATATCGGGCGCCAGTTTGGTCTTGAGGCCCAGCGATTCGAGTCCGGTCAGGATGATCGCCTCACCGCAGGTAAGTTTTCCGGGGATGTAGTGTTTGATCGCGGACTTGGTCATCGCGTCTGCATCGCAAGAGACGCACGGGCAGGCGCCCTGAGCGGTGGGAATACCCAGCGCGCCCCCGACGGCGCTTGCGGCTCCGAGTCCCAGTCCAATCTTCACAACTTCTCGTCGTTTCATTTTTCGTCTCCTGTGTTGTAAGGCATGGCAGGTCGTTTGTTCTTTGCCGTTGCCAGTTGCCAGTTCCCAGTTGCCAGTTGCCAAGCCGTTAAAGCAACGCCGTGCTGAAGTATCTTTCCGCCCGATCGGGCAGGACGGTTGCGATGGGGCCGTCGATCGTGCCGGTCAGTTGGCGCGCCGCCCACACGTTGGCGCCCGAGGAGATTCCCACCAGCAGGCCCATGTCGCGCCCGAGTTGGCGAGTAGTTTCGATGGCGTCTTCGTCGGTGACCTCGATCACGTCGTCGACCATGGAGACGTCCAGCACGCCCGGGATAAACCCGTCGCCGATTCCCTGTATCTGGTGGAGGCCCGGTTCGTGCCCGAGCAGCGCCGAGACGTTCTTCGGTTCGACGGCGACTATCCTGGCGGTCGGGCAGTGCTCCTTGAGGAATTTGCCCACACCCTGGAGCGTCCCGCCCGAGCCGACTCCCGCGACGAAGCAGGCGATATTCCCGCTGGTCTGGCGCCACAGTTCGTGGGCGGTTTCCTCGTAGTGGACGCGGGGGTTATCGGGGTTCTCGAACTGGTTGGGGATGAACACTCGAGGGTCTTCTTCGGCGAGTTGGCGGGCCTTTTTCACGGCGCCGGGTATGGACTCTTCGTCGGGCGTCAGAATCAATTCGGCGCCCAGGGCGGTGATGAGTTTCTTCCGCTCCTCGGACATGCCCGCGGGCATGACGATCTTTACGGTATATCCCTTGAGTCGCCCCACGAGCGCCAGGCCGATCCCCGTGTTCCCGGAGGTCGGTTCGACGATGATCGAATCGCTTTTGATCAGTCCGTCGCGCCGGGCGCCTTCGAGCAGCGCCATGGCGACGCGGTCCTTGATGGACCCGCCGGGGTTGAGGAACTCGGCCTTGGCGTAGATGTTCTCGTCGGCGAGTTTCAGCAGCGGGGTGTTTCCGATCAGGTCCAGTATGTTATCGGTAAGCATGGTTTGGTTTCCTCTTGCGAGTGGTCCGGCCGGTCCGGGTCCGGGGTTTGGATTATAGGACAACGCCCGCAAATTTCAAACATTCAACATCGTCGCGTCTCCACCATGTGGGCGGATTTGCGGGTGGGCGCGGTTCGAGCTGAGACCACAGGTCATTTCTGCTGCTGGTTATCCCCGGCCGTTTTTGAATCGAACGTTTCGAGTTTGTCCGACACGATCTGGCGAAAGAACAGCGGTGGTTCCTGCGAGAGGAATTCCAGCGCCATGGTTTTTCCCCGTTCGGGGTCAAGATCGAGCGCCCGGCAGACGATTTGGCTTTGCAGGTCGGGATCGGACACCTTCTTCATAAGGTCCGCCAGTTCGCCGGCGTCCCTGGCGTTTTGTATGAGATTCTCAACATCGTCGTGCGAGAGCGCGGGTATTGCGTTTTCCGTGCCGGCCGGTGATGACGTTGGCTCGGGCGAAGTTGCGGATCGCGCGGCGCCGCGGGACCATTCGGCGGCCGACGGGCTCTCCAGAAACAGCAATCCGATAAATCCGAGACAGACCGCGGAACCCAGGCTTATCGTTACAATCGGGCGGGATTTCAGGGAAACCGCCGCCAGGATGAGGATAATACCCAGAAACATCGCGACAGAAGGCCCCACGGAGAAATCGAGCTTGTGGGCGAATATCAAGCCCATTATTGACGCCAGGATACCGGTGGACCAGGCGATCAGCAGGCGGGCGCCCCATCGAGACGAAAACATCGCCGATACCGTCGCCGGAACGATCAGAAAACCGAATACCAGAACCACGCCGGCGATGCGGGTGGCCAGGGCGATCACGATACCTACGAAAACGTAGAAGAGGAAGTCCCACCAGGCGACATTAACTCCGCCGCATAATGCGGCTTGATAGTCTTCCGATATTCGGTGGAAGGGTTTCCTGCAAAGGTAGAGGCCCAGGCCCGCGGCGGCGAAAACGACAATACAGGCAGCGACATGCGCCCAGGTCGTCCAGAGTATGCTCCCGGCGAGCATACCATGGACGTGAATGTGCCCGCCGGGTGCTATTCCAACCAGGAACAGGGTCGCCGCGGCCGCAATTGCATAAGATATTCCGATTACCGCCTCCAGTGGGATTTGCTCGGCCTTTCTGGCAAAAGAATAGAACGCCGCGGCCGCAATGACCGCACCGGTCCCGCAGGCGTAACCAATCCAGGATTCCCCGTGCGCGTGAAAGACGAGATGAGCTATGATTGCGCCGACGACGGCCATTTGTGCAAGGGCTATGTCGACAAATATGACCTCTCTCTTGAGAACGTGGATACCGAGGTATCCGAGGATTCCGACGATGATAACGCAGGAAAGCAGCGGCAGGCCAAGAAGCTGTATAAAGTGCTCCATGAGATCAACACCTTTCTGTTAACGCCGAACCGGTCTCGAAAGCATTGTGCGAACACATATCGCAATAACGAAGAATGCGCCCAGCGACAGGACCAGGGTCGGACCATAGGGCAGCGCGAAAAGATACGAACAGACGACCCCGATCGTGCACGCGAGGAACCCCCCGCACCAGCCCAACAGTCCGCCGCGCCCCCAACCCTTGACAAACATGACCGCAATTGCCGCCGGGATCATCAGGAATGCATACGCAAGCAGCACCCCGGCGATCGGAACGATGAGAACCGTAATGACGCCTTGCGTGGTGAACAGCAGAAAATCCCACAGCTTCGCCTTTCGACACTGACCGGCGGCAAGTGCGATAAACTTGCGCCGGAAGGCATAGTGAAAGATCAGCAGCGCGGCGTAAACGATTCCCGTAACGCTGACGAGCGGCCAGGTGACCCACAGCATGGATCCGGAAAGTGTTTTGGTTACATGCCCCTCCCCGCCGGAAAGCTTGTCTCCCAGGAGAAGGCAGGCGACAAGCGCCATGGCGTACATGATTCCGATGACGGCCTCCCGGGGAATCTGCCGGTTACCGGGCTTGATCACCGCCAGCAGGAACGCCCCGACAAGCACGATCAGCATCGAGACCATGTAGGAATTCGGCGTCCCGTACTCCACGCCAATGGCGATCCCGAGCAATGCGCCGAAAGCGGCGAGCTGGTCCAGCACCAGGTCTGAAAAGATCAGGGTGCGCCGAATCACGTGCAGGCCTATATACGTATGCAGGATCAGGACGACAGCCAACAGGCTGAGCTGAATCACGAAAAACTGCGCCGTTTCCGACATGATATTCTCCTGTGTCACGCCGTCTGAATCTGATATCGCGTTGGCGTCATTTACTTATCGGATGTTCCTTTTTGAGGAGCTTTCAAGACTCCCTTTTCCCTCGCCGCCGACAGCAGGGCGTCGATCCAGGAATCGACGAGCATGAAATAATCATCCGTCCGGGGCGCACCACCGACATAAATGGACACGATAACCGGAGCGGCGCCCACCTTCGCCGCCACCGTCTTGATCTTCTGGTGATCGAAGTAGTTTGCCGCCAGGATGATGCGAACACTTTGTTTCCGCATCAGATCTATGAGTCCGGCGACGTGTTTGGGCGAAGGTGGAATACCGGGCTTCGGCTCGACCGTTCCGACGGCATCGAGTTCGAACAATCGAACGAAATAGTCCCAGTTCTTATGATAGGTGACAATGCGAACCCCTCGCAGCGGAAGCATCTTCTTTGCCCATCCGCCCAGGTATTCGATTAGCGCCTTTCCTTTGAATTTGTGCGATTCCAGAAACGCCAGCAGGGCGCCTTTCTCCGCCAGCCTGGAAAGGGTCTGCCCGCCGAGGAACTTTACCAGGTCCTTTCCGAAAAGGCGCTCATTAAACTGATCGAGAAGTTTCTTGAGGTTGGTTTGATAGTAATCCTTTCCTTCCGGATCGTTTCTGACCAGGCCGACGGTGATGTTGCGGGCCACCGTTTGCATATTGATCGGGCTGCATGTCAGGTGCGGGTTACCGTAGATGTGGACGCCCCCCTCCGCCCGCGAGAGGTTCTTGGGCTTGTCCAGCAAGGTTATGCCTCGCGCGACGCCGACGTAACCGGGTTTTCCGCTCCTGATTCGAGTGTTCCCGGACTTGTCGATCACCGTCGGCAGCCACATCTCGAGGTCCAGTCCCGTTGTTATCAGGAGATCCGCCCGCCGAACCATGTCCACGAAAGACGGTTTGGGACGAATGAAGTGGGCGTCCTGATCGCCCTGGACGATTGTTTGCACCGATACCCGCTCTGCGCCTATGGTCCGGACCAGGACGCCGTAATCCGGAAGGGTCGCCACGACCTGGAGCGGTCGGGACCTTTCCGCAAGAGCGTCCGATACGTAAGCCTGGCCGGCGAGAAAGAGCGACAGGAATATGCCTGTTAACAAGAGTTTGCGTTTCATCATGATTTTCCTTTCGTTTCGCAAAAACCGGTCGCAAAGACCGGGGCGATCCAACGCTGTTTTTAATAGCGGTCGTGCTTGTGGGGTCCGACGGCGAATATCACCTGGATCATTACAGTGTCCTCGGGGCTTTCCATTCCCCGGCCGTCCGCATGATTGTATTCCAGGCGGTACTTCACAAACGGGCTTTGAGCCCACGTGATATACGGACCGGCCTGCCAGCGATAGGCGCCGCTGTCAGTGAACGCCAGGGGCGCAAGCGTGCTTCCGACCGAGGCGTAGTCTTTGCTGTCCGGTTTGAAGTAATCGAATCTCAGGCCCACGTCCCACTCTCGCGAGATCTTTGCCTGAAGGTAGCTGTAGGCGCCCCAGGCATTGATAGTGTCCCTTCCGGAATCGTCCGGTGCGAGAATGTCCCGGTTGAGAAGATACAACTCGGTTCGCCACTCGACGTTGCGGTGTCGCATGCGGTCTGTCGGTTCCCACAGGAGGCTGAAGTCGGTCCCGAAAACGCGGGTGCTGAGGCTGTTATGATCTCTGGCGGTCAATCCGCCCCTTTGCACTTCCCACGTGTCGTTCCACCCGAAGAGGCCCGTCAGGCCCCATTCGGCGTAAGTGTTCTTTGTAAGGTCTCGATAGTTCTTGTAATGGCACAGGACCGACGGGGTACCCCGCGTGTTATCGCCGAACAGCCTGTTATTGCTGCCCCTGGTCACCTGCAGGACCACATCATGCACCGAGCCCCAGAGCGGCGGAAGAGAGTAATCGAGAGAGAAACCCGTCTGATTCAATCCCCCGTCGCCGAAGATCTGACGCAAGGCCAGCGGAAAGTCAACCTGGTCCAGAGCGTGCCGGTGCCAACGATTGACCACGCCGAACTGCTGGCGGAACTTGCCAATCGTCAGGTTCAGACCGTCAGCCACGCCGAAGCGCGTCATGTAAGCTTCACCCAGTGAAGCCCCATCGTTGTTGACGGGCACCGCCGCCTTGAATTTCGTATACGGATCCAGATATGACTCGAAATGCAGGCCCAGGCCCCTGAAGTTGTCATCGAACCGTTCCCTGTTATCCTTTTGACGCCTGTAAGAACCCACAATATCACCTGTAACACTGATTTCCGGGTTCAGGGACTGAAGGCTCAACCAACCGGCCTTGAAATCCAGGAAAGTCTCCCCTTTAGCGGTTTCGGTATCTTCCGCCTCGGCGATCATTTCCGCTTCGGCGAGTTTTCGCAGTTCCGCCAGTTCGCTTTCCTCGGTCCTGGCGGGCATCGTGGCGGGGCCTGCACGGAGTTGTCGAACGGCCTGGATCTGCTCTTTTAACTTGTCGATCTCTTCGGCGTGCCGCTTCTTCATCTCGGTCATTTGACGCTGCATCGCCTGAAACTGCGCCTTGAGTTGCTGAAACTCGTCACTTGCGGCGCCGGGTTCTTGTTTTGCGTTCGCGGCCGAAACGACCTGATAACCCAACGCGAGAATTACACACACGATCAAACTCACTTGTTTGAATCCCATTTATACACCTCTTTTGCACTTAAGTTGTTCCCATACGACCAACAGTCTCCAACCGGGAAGAAGTCCGAGTCGTCGGTATTGATAACGTGCCCGCTGCAGTTGCAGAGACAAACCACAAAACCGGTGGAGCAGCGGCAGCATTTGCGGCAGCGGATTATCCAGTGGACGAGGCCGGTTTCAGACCTCATGCCGACACGCCCGCGCCGCGGTTACACGATATGAGTTGCAGAGACCGCGGGGGGCGCCCGTGAATGACGGGGCAGAGGATGATAGCGATCGATGAGAGTATCCGTTCGGACAACGGGCGCCGACGGAGGAAGATACACCTCTTGATGGTCGGCGGGCTCGAAGCACGATTGCACCGGACGGATCTTGAGGAACTCGCAGACGGGACACGATCCGTTCAGCATCGCCCCACCACGAGCCTGCAGCGCGGTCTGCCCCGACGGGTCATCACCGTGATGGTGATCCGAAGCGCCCGCCTCCGCGCACTTGTGCGCCGCGCTGTCGTTCTGATGGTCGTTGAATTGATGGCCCGACGAATGCACCAGGGGATGTAACAGATGAATCCCAAGAGTCGCAACGAACATCGCTGCAAAGGCGAGGATACGGGCCGCCCTGATTGTGTTGCGAGATTTCATGTTGTCGCTCGATAGCGCAAAACACCGAAAGTAAAATCTGCTAACCGACTATTAGCACGTCCCTGATACCATGTCAAGCCTATTGCCCCGACCACCTGCCCGGTGTGAGACATAAAAAAGCGGCAACGGCAAAGTCGTTGCCTGAGGCGCCATTTTTTGTATCGCACACACCTGCCAGGCGGGATAAGTTGCTTGCCTCGGGCGCTCGTTTCGTGTAAAGTATGTAGCTTGATATTATGCGGATAACACAAGGATGCCGGTATGACCGATGCAGACACTCAGAATCCTCCCGCCGAATCGGGCCAATCGGGTAAGGGCAGAGCTTTTTTCGAGCGTGCCGAACAAGTGGCGGAAACCGGTAACTGGGATTTTGCTATTGAACTCTACATAGAGGGACTCAAACGCGAACCGGGCAACGTCGAACAGGGTTACCAGCGCCTTCGTGACATATCGCTGAATCGCAAGGCCCAGGGCGGAAAGGGCCCCGGTATAGGCGACAAGTTCAAACACCGCCCGGGCAAGGACCCGGAAACGAACCTGGTGAACGCGGCGTTCCTGCTGGCCAAGGAACCCGGTTCGGTTCAGTTCATGAACCAGGTGCGCCAGTGTGCGGTGCAGCTCGAACTGAAGGCGGTTATCAAGTGGATATGCGACGTGCTCCTTGAATCCCAGCGACTGGCCAAGAAGCCCAACGTTCGCTTGCTGATGATGCTCACAGAAAATTACAGCCAGATCAATGAGTTTACCCAGGCGATCCAGTCCTGCGACCTTGCCCGCAAGTCGATGCCCGATAGCGCGGAAATCCAACAGACGCTCAGCGATCTGTCGGCCAAGTACACGATGCAAAAAGGCAGGTACGGTGAGGAAGGCGATTTCAGCGAAAAGGTGGCGGACCTCGATGCCCAGAAGAAACTCATGCAGAAGGACCATCTCGTTCAAAGTGAGGAATTCCTGTTGGCCGAGATCGACAAGGCCCGCCAGGAATACCTGGGTAGCCCGAACGTGCCCGGTAAGGTAAATGCTTTTGTCGACGCGCTGCTGAAGATTCCCGATGAGGCGTACGAAGGCGAGGCCATCGATGTCCTGACAAAGGCTCACCGCGACAGCGGGGCCTACCAGTACAGGTTGCGAATCGGCGACATAAAGATCAGGCAGATGACCCGCCGGTATCGCAAACTCGTCCAGGACGGGGACAAGGAAGGCGCAAAAAAGCAGATCCGGGACCAATTGGCGTTTGAACTCGAGGAATACAAGGAAAGGTCGATCAACTACCCAACAGACCTGAAACTGAAGTTCGAGCTTGGGCGCAGGCAGTATCTTGCGGGCATGCACGACGATGCCATCGCATCGCTCCAGCAGGCCCAAAGGGACCCCAGGCGCCACATCGCGGCGATGAGCTACCTCGGGCAGGCGTTCGAGGCCAAGGGATGGCTCAGAGAGGCCGGCGAAACCTACACCCGGGCGCTGGAAACCGAAATGTCGGAAGATCGCGCCAAGGAACTGAGATATAACCTCGGCAGCGTCCTGGAGAAGATGGGCCGGTTGGCTTCGGCGATGGAGGAGTTTTCGGCTGTGGCCCAGGCGGATTATAACTACAAGGACGTGCGAGAGCGGCTTAACGCGGTCAACCAGGCTATCGCGGCCGGCGGGGAGTCGCCAAAGACTCCGCCCCAGGAATAATTTTGTCGTAAATTCCCTTGTTATTGATCCGGCTGGGTGTATAATTCGTCGTTCTTTTCCGGTAACCGGGAATTCGAGAAGCAGAAAACATACGCAGGAGCAGTACGTGGCCCATTCATCCTCAGCAAAGAAGCGCATTCGTCAGAACCAGAGTCATAACGCTCGCAATCGGTGGCGCAAGGAGCGGATCAAGAAGGCCGTTCGGTCCTTCGAAGAGGCCCTGGACCAGCACGATACCGAACTGGCTTCAGAACGCCTCAGGGAAGTCTTCAAGCAGCTCGACCAGGTTGCCGCTAGCGGTACTATCCACAAGCGGACCGCGGATCGCAGGAAATCCCGCTTGGCGCAGAGGCTCAACAAGGCCGGTGCATAGCGTTTGAGAGAATTTTGATAATGATTACCATCCGCCCGCGGCGATAGCGTTCGCGGGCGGTTTGTTTTGCGCGGAGTTGACCAATGAGCGATTCTACCGGCAGATACGTCAGTCGCGGTGGATTGAAGCTGGATGCGGCGGTCCGGGCGTTCGACATAGACTGCGCCTCGCTGATCTGCGCCGATTTCGGTTGCAATGTCGGGGGATTCACCGATTGCCTGCTCGCGCGGGGCGCCGCGAAGGTCTACGCGGTGGACACCGGTTATGGTACGCTGGCATGGAAGCTGCGGACCGACCCTCGCGTGGTGGTCATGGAGCGTACCAACGCGCTGCACGCCGAGGCGCCCGAGGGCGTTGATCTGGTGGTAATCGACGTTGCCTGGACGCCCCAGAAGCTAAGCGTACCGGCCGCGGCGAAGTGGTTGAAACCGGGGGGAAAGATAATCAGCCTGCTGAAACCCATATTTGAACTGGCCAAGCTGGACCCGGCGGCGGGGGGTAAGCGCGGGCCGAAGATTCTACCCCCCCAAAAAACCGAGGAAATTCGCGACCGGGTCTGCGAGCAATTGGCCCAACTCGGCTTCGAGCCCGAAAAGATAATTCCCTCTCCGATCTTGGGCAAGGGGGGCAATACCGAGTTCCTCCTGCTGATTCGCCGTCCCGATTGAGCCATGCGCCGGTTGGAGGTACTCGTACATTGCTTCGGCCAGTGCGGCTCCGAATGCCCTGGCGAGTTTTGGTGTGATCGTCACCTTGCCCGCATTGGCGTACGGTACTTCGATTGTCGTCGCCAGGTCGATGCCTCTCAACTCTGAAGCCCAGCGCGAGCAGCTCTTTCCGGCTTTGAAGTTTCCGCCGGTGTTCCAGGCCTTTCCAAACGGCAGGTTGTTTGACGCCTTGTAGGGCAGGGCGTCTGGGCGAATCGATTCGAGTATCCCGGCGAATCTGCATTGGGCCTGCCATATCGCTTTGTCCTTCCCGCCGACGAGATAAATCACCTCGCTTTGCCTTCCGCGTATCCACGGGCAGTGCAGGTCGATGGCGATCTTCAGGCGAGCGTCCGACCATTTGGGGACCAGTTCGCGGAGAGCGGCCGTCGATGCATACACGCTCTTTCCGATGTAGTCGCGGTTGTGGTCTCTCGGTTTGCGGTTCTTGCCCTGGTCACCGTCCTCGACACCGTCGATGTCGACCAGCGGGACAGCCATCACTTCGACGTTCCGGCGAAACCACTTGCCGCATTCGGTGTCGGCGAGAATAGCGGACATGGCGCCCTCGAGCACGTAACTGGCCATCGATTCGCACGAGTGGTGGCGGCACGTCAGCAGTGCGCGGTGGGGGGCCTTTCCGTCGATCCTGCCGATGTGGATCCGCTCGACAGTCCGTCCCTTGCGCGTTTTGCAAAGCTGGCGCACGGCCAGGTGTTTATTCTTCTCGTGTCTGGCGAGAAACTGCTTGAGGTCCGCTTCCTGGTAAGGTATCGCAAATGCGAATCGCACGGGTTTGGCATCTTTCGCATCGCCTGGGAAGGTGTAGGCGAATGATGCCCCCTTGACCGATCGCATCCCCATGTAAGCCCACGTCTTGCCCCCGTCTGTGCTGACTGCCGGACCGCGCGTACCGATAACGTTCTTGTTGGTGAAGCGAAAGGTGAGCCTCCGCCCACCGGCACCACGAACGCGGAAATTCCAATAGAACCACCACCCCCTGGTGTCGCGCAGGTCCTGGCGAAGATCGATAACGTCCCCGTCGATACGCTCGACGATAATGTTCCCACCGGGATAATCCGCATCGACGGCGACCTCGGCCCGGACATCGCCGGCCAAACCGCCCAGCACGATCGCAGCCAGGATGATGTTTCGAGTTTTCATTTCAATGTTTACCTCACCTGCCGCCGAGGACGTCGGTGTAGGGGTTCAGGCCGAACCAGCGCCGGCTGCCTTTGCCTTTCGAGATTACGCCGAAGCGGATGGGCTTGCCCGGCGCGAGCAGGTCCGGCGCGACGGTGACGTAGAACCGGCCCACAGTGTCCTGCGGGAGCTGCCGCAGCGGAAGGAAGACCATGCCGACCTTGCCGTCGGCGCTCTTCCAGGCCCCGCGGGTTCCCGTAAGGTCGAACGAGAGAGCCTCCCTGCCGCCGACCTCCAGTGCGAAGCCCTTTGTCTTCGGTTGGGACCGCCACCCCAGCCCGCCGGCGAAGACAAACGTGATGGACCTGCCTTTGTGCTCGAGCCCTACGGGGGCGGTTTCCCATTCCATTCGCGTCCCGACGGTCAATTGGCGGCAGCAGTAGTTCGTCGTATTGTCCTCGCGATAGCTGTGCCACAGGCCTTTCTCGGCCACTGTAATCATCCTCCGGTAGCCCGGTACGTAAGGCCCGCTCGGCGGGGCGAGATCCACGGCACAATCGCGGAGGAGCTTTATCGGAAGCTCGGTTTTTGGCTGCGGCAGCGTCGAGGCGTGGGCGATCAGGCGTCCCAGCAGCCACTTGGCCTCGGGCGGTGCGTCGCGGTCGTGGATGAAGTGCCTCAGCCCGCTGACGATCAGACATCCGCGTCCCACGCGCGCCTGGAACATCAGCGCCTTGCTCCGGCAGAAACGGTGGACGTCCAGCGCGCGGACCATGACCTGAGGCGGGTCCGACAGGCCGTCGAGAATGTACGTCTGTGCGCCTTCGAGCAGGCGATACCAGCCCGCGTCGCACCAACCGTCCGGCGCCATCTCGCCCGTGACCGGGTTGTCGTAGACCACCGTGCCCACGTTGCAGTCCTTGGCGCTGCCCAGCCACCAGGAGGTCTTGAACCGCGTGGGCGCCGTCGGAAGCAGTCCGGCCGGGGAGAGCAGCACGAAGCACGCGCCCCGGGCGACGGCATCGACCACGCGAGGCGACGGTTGGCGCATGATGTAGACTGCCTTTTCCGGAAGATCGCTGTCGCGGGGGATCGGTTTGGCGCCCCATGGGGCCAGTGCGCCGGCCAACACCGCATCAGCAAACAGCGGTACTTTCAGCGCCGGCGGGGGGATCTTCGCCGGGTACACCCACGTGGTCCACCGGTTGGTGAACTTGCGGCCGGAGGCGCTCAACTCGGCCTCGAGAATCACCCGCGTTGGCGAGTGTACGTCCCAGAGGGTAATCTCGGCCGGCATGATCGTCTTGACCTCACCCTGGCCGACATTAACGCCTGACAGCCGGCCCATGTTGCGATCCTTCTTACCTGGCAGTCCCAGGTAGCGGTAGGTCATGGCGCCGCGACGGATCGGTTCGGGCGAGTAATTCGACACGATCAGCTTCGGCGCGAGCTTGTCGCCACCGCGACAGGAAAGCGCAAGGGCGTCCTGAAGCACCACGACGTCGGCGTTGAACTGCCGAACATCGGCCGGGCGGATGCCCTTTTTCGGCCGGAAATACGCATCCACCAGGCCGTTCGAGCCCGTCCAGTAATCCTGAAACAGCCACCAGTGATGGCCCGAAACGTACGGGTTCTTTCGCATGTCCTCGATGTTCAGCTTGTGGCTGAGCAGGTAGAGGCGTTCGGAGTTTTTCGCCCACAGTTCGGCCTCTCCGCCCAGGGAAAGCTTCTTGAGCTTGTCTCGCACGGGCGTCAGCCAAAACGGTTTGAAGTTGTGCTTGAACCGTTCGATCAGGTCCATCCGGGGAAACGTGCCGTAGTTGCCCGTCTCGTGGGAAATCACGGGCTTCTTCGGGCGGGGAAACTTGTGCTTGTCGGGCCGGTCCAGCGGCAGGTTCCTGATGTCGAACATCACGAAGTACCAGTCCAGCGTCGCCCGGTCGCCCTTGCCGGCGAGGATTTCGCTCGCGAACAGTCCGTCGGAGTCGATCACGGGGCGCGTCGGGTCCAGGGTCCTGGCGATGCGATATAACTGCGGTGCGATCGGCAGCCCGTGCCAGAACTCGTTGCCCATGCACCAGTCCAGGATCGACGGGTGATTCCGCAGCCGGCGGATCGCCGAAGACCACTCGGTCTTGTACAGCTCCAGCGCCGCCCCCTTGGCGCGCCGGTAGTAGTTCATATACGCGATCGGCAGCTCCGGCGAGACCAGCATACCGACCTCGTCGGCCGCCTCGTAATACTCGACCGGAAGGAAATGGCTGTGATGCCGCACGTGATTGAAACCGCAGGCCCGGGCCAACTTCAGCCGTTTGACGTACGCCGCCTTGTCCGCCGGCGGACAGACGGTCTCGGGATAGACCGAGTCGTCTCCGTATCCGTGGAGAAAAATCCTTCGCCCGTTGAGGAGGATGTGCGGGCCTTTGATGCTGATCTCCCGCAGACCGAAGCGTGTCTCGATGGTGTCGATTGTCTTGGAGCCCTTGACCAGCGACAGGCGCGCGGTGTACAGGTGCGGGGTGCTGGGAGACCAGAGCTTCGCCCGGGGTATCTTCGCGGCGATCTCGACTGTTCGCCCGTCCTGAAGCGGACGCTTCAAGGCTGTGGTTTCGGTCGCGACGGTCTTACCGCCGGCGTCGAGGACCTCCAGCCGCACGCTCGCGGCGCCAATCGCCTTACCGACCGGGACGGCTGAAACGCGGCATGAAGGCGGATCGATCCCAGGTCGAACGAACAGGTCTGTCAGCCAGGCCTCGCCTCTGGCCTCCAGCGCTACGTGCCCCCAGATACCGCCCCACTGCACGAACATGGCGTCGATGATGTCGACGCATCCGGTGAGGCAGTCGACGTCCCATCGCTGCTTCGAGTCCACGCGGATGGCCAGTGTCGCAGTCTTGCCCGGCTCGACGTGCCGCGTGATGTCGTACTCGAAGTCCGACAGGTACCCGATATGCTCGCCGAGCGGCGAGCCGTTGACCCATGTGCGGGAATACCTGTGTACACCCCCGATCGTCAGGAAGACCCGCCGCCCACGCCACGCCTCGGGAATATCGACCTGTCGCCGATACCACCCCTTGCCCACGAAGCTGTGTCGCACCTTCTCTGTCGGCCGGCCGAAACCTTGCGCGCCCCAGGCGCCCGGCACGAGGACCTGGTCTTTGAATACCGCGGGCGCATCGAACCAGCGCGCGGCCTGCCCTTTGTTTTCCGGGTCCATTCGGAACCGCCACCGGCCGTCCAACGATATCCTCGCCCTGCCGCCAGGCCCGGCGTCTGCACGCACTGCCGAAACTCCCAGCAGAATCGCAGCCAAGATGATGTTTCGAGTTCTCATGTTAATTTTCACGCCGCCGGTCGCCCGCCATGGTGCGTCCTTTGCTCTGGTTCATGGGTTGTTTTTTCCCTTGGTCCGGAGATTCCAAATCCTTAGTATCCTCGCACGCGAAGCAGCCACTTCATCATCTTCGGAGGGGCCTGTTTTCCTTCACCCTGAATCCTGCCGTCCCAGTCGGCGGTTGTGTAATACTTAAACTGCTTTCGCAGGGCCTGCCGCCTGGCGGCCTCGGCGCCGGGATAAGGATTGCTTCCGAAAAGACAGGCTTTTTTCAAGGCGATGTTTCTCAGGGCGTTGGCTTCGGTTTGCAGTTTCGCGATTCTGGCGCCCAGGTCGGCGAATTCCTTGCTCTGCTCGATGCGTCTGCGATCTTCATCTCTGGTTTTTCTGGCGGCCAGGTCGGCGGCGGTTTGTTTGGCTTGGGCTTTCTTATAGGCATCCGCCGACCGATGACGATTCTCGATTTGCTTTCTGGTCGCGTTCAGGGCGTCCTGCCTGGCCCGGACCGCTTCGTTTAAACCGTTCAGTTCCGCATTCGATTTCTCCAGTTTGGCGGTAAGGGCGTTGAGATCTTTCCTGAGCCGCCTGATTCGGTTTTCCATCTTCTTCAACTCGGGACTGACCGGGTTCCGGGCTTTTATTTCTCTGCGGCGCGTCTCGCAGGTTTTGATGTCCCCGACGATCTTCACATACTCGCCGCTTTTCCTGATGCTGCGCCTGACGGCGTCGATCTTCGATCGCATTTCCTTTATTTCCCGCTCGGTCCTGACGGTTTCCGGGCGGGATCTGTACTCGTCCCGCATTTTCCGATCGAGCTCGCTTATGGCTTTTGATGCCTGTTTGGCCCGGGCTTCAAGCTCCTTGAGCTTTTCGCTCTTGACCTTGTACATGTCTGATTTCCGTTTACCGAGCTGCTTAATTTCGTCCTGAATCTGTCCGTACTTGCCTGCATCGAGTCTGGCCTGGAGGGCGGTTTTTCGTCCTTCCCAGTCGTCGTGCAGCTTCTGGTCTTCGGGCGACCATTCCGGTGTCCGGATCAGGGCGCTGGGAGGCGGGCCGAGCGCGTCGAAATCGGCGTGAACTTTGCGATAGATGCGGAAGTGATCGAGACGTCCTTTGAAAAACCCCTTCTTGTCCCTGCCGCATGCGATGAAGTTTCCTTCGGGTCGGTCTCCGATGAAAACATCTCGCGGACTGAACTCGAACTTACTCTTGGCGGCCGATTTTCCGTCAATGTGGATCGAGGCGTTTGAACCGTCCATTTCGACGCGCAGGCGGACCCACTTGCCCGCGGGCATGCCTTGCGATGTGCTGAGAGCGCGGATCTTGCCCGCATGGCGGGCGGTAAGGGTCGGTTTACCGTTTTGCGGGTCGATCGCCAGGTGGAAGCATTCATCGTCGCCCGTACCGAAATCAAAGATCCGCCCTCCGCCGGATCGGTTGACCATCATATCAATGGTAAGTTTGGCGAAGTCCGCGACCGATGGCGGCGCCTGGGCGTACTGATCTTTTCCGTTGAAGACGATATACTTGTGTTCTCCGTCGATTCCGAACTCGGGTCTTCCGTGCAGGTCGCCGTTGTTGTTGACGTAGGAGTCTTCCAGCAGCACGGACTTGGGCTGGTTGAACCGCCAGTCGGCGTAGAGGGCGCCTGCGTCGAGTCCGCTGCTGAATGATGGTACCCTGCGGTCGGACCAACGGTGAAATCTTCCGTGAGAGAAGACGCCGCCGCTGCGCGCCTCGACTGCTGCCTCATAGTCCAGCACTATCCCGCCGTTCAGCGTCACGTCATCTGCGTAACACAGAAACAGATATGGTTCGCCCTTGATGACCGCGCTGCCTGTGATTTCGGCGCGGCCTTCGTGGCGCACTGATGGCGTTCGCGGTGT
>Ga0180430_10001482_pt1 | contig 22760 bp, 20 predicted proteins | sample SS_ome_9_FD_132999 | JGI IMG/M metagenome (GOLD analysis project Ga0180430, IMG submission 132999) | Hypersaline lake sediment archaeal communities from the Salton Sea, California, USA - SS_1_S_2 metaG | ecosystem: Environmental > Aquatic > Non-marine Saline and Alkaline > Hypersaline >... | reverse complement strand
CCCCTTTGCAGGCGAAGCCGGAAAAGACCGCACGCTACGAGTCGATCCCTGCCGGGGAACGACAGGGAAAACCTGCCTATGCGGCCATGATCGAGAGCGTCGACGACGCCGTGGGGCGCGTGCTGGAGACCCTCGGGGAGGAGGGCCTGCGGGAGACGACCGTGGTGGGGTTCACCTCGGATAACGGTGGATTCGCAAGGGCGACTTCGAATGCGCCGCTGCGGGCGAACAAGGGTTCGCACTACGAGGGGGGAATCCGGGTTCCCCTCATCATGGCGGGGCCGGGCGTGCGACGAGGACAGGTCTCCCCGGTTCCCGTGACCGGGACGGATCTGTATCCCACCCTGCTCGAGTTGGCGGGGCTCGAGTCACGACTCCACCAACACATCGACGGGGTGAGTTTGGCGCCGGTTCTGCGGGACGGTGGGAGTCTGCCGCCCAGGGATCTCTTCTGGCACTATCCCCACTACAACAGGCATCCCTCGAGCGCGCCCGTGTCCATCATCCGGCGGGGCCCCTGGAAGCTGATCGAATCTCTCGAAACGGGCCGATGCGAACTGTACCACCTCGACGAGGACATCGGTGAGACGATCGATCGCAGTTCGGAGGAGGCAGCGCGAGTCGAAGAGCTCACTGGGGCTCTGGAAAGGTGGCGGCTCGAGGTGGTGGCCGAGCGTATGGTGCCGAATCGGCAATACCGGGAAGCGGCGAAGCCGCATGCCGCTTCTCGCCGGTAGCGTGCCCCTCGTGCATTACGGGATTTCTCCCCGGTGGAAGGCGACACAATCCGCGTAGCGTGCTCCGTCACCCCCGAAAATGTCGAGCGCGCTGCCGATCGTGAGATCGACCCGGCCGCGGCCCACCTCGTCGACGAGCCGGAAGTCGTCGAGGTGACGCGCTCCGCCCGCGTAGGTGACCGGAGTGTTCGCCCACGATCCGAGCAGGGAGACGAGTTCCCGGTCGACGCCCTCGCATTTGCCCTCAACGTCGGCGGCGTGGATGAGGAATTCGGCGCAGGATGATGAGAGATTGTCGAGAGAAGCGCTCGAGAGGGGAAGTTCGGTCAGTGTCTGCCAGCGATTCATCGCGACGCGCCACCCGTCGCCATCACGGCGGCAGCTGAGGTCGATCACGAGCCGTTCCCGGCCGACCTCAGTCACGAGTTTGTCGAGATTGCTTTCCAGGAATCGTCCGTCGGAGTCGAAGAGGAAGGAGGTCGCAATGACATGGGAAGCCCCCCTCTCCAGCCACTTTGCGGCGTTGTCGGCCCGGATTCCTCCACCGACCTGGAGACCGCCGGGGAAGGCGGCGAGGGCTTCGGCCGCCGCCTCATCGTTCCCGGGACCGAGCTTGATGACGTGGCCTCCGCGCAGTTCGTCCTCGGCATAGCGCTCGGCATACCAGCGTGGCGGGCGTTCGCTGACGAAATTCGTTCGCAGTTCCTCGGAATCGGAATCGAGGGTGCCGCCGACGATCTGCTTCACCTGGCCTTCGTGAAGATCGATGCAGGGACGGAACCGGGCGCGCATGACAGACAGTGGATCGATCCGGGAACGAGACAATGTTTTTCGGCGCCTGGGTAGCGCGACGATCGAGGAAGGCGGGAGTCTGCTCAGGCCACGCAGAAGAAGTCCGTTCCCTCCCGGAATCCCGATGCGATTGCCAGGGAGCGAATCCGATCGCGTGCCCCGGGGCGGCCGACGGATCCGAGCAGGACGGTGTTCCCGGCAAGCGAGGGGGTGGCGGTGGAATCGAGAACGGGAACACCGGACAGCCGGTTTCCGATCTTGCGCGGATCGACTTCGAGAAAGGCACGGATCTCGATTCCCTCGCGTCGAAGCAGGCCGGCCATCTCTTTTCCGATCGGGCCTGCCCCGGCAAGGGCGACACCCTCCGCCCTCACGTGAGGTAGGCGCGCCAGGTAGTGAGCCTTGGCCTGCTGGAAGCGCGGTAGAGCGTAGCGTTCGATCGTTCGGGTGGCGCGCGATGCGTCGTCGTGCCAGTCCAGCAGGACTCGAGGGACCTTGCCGAACCGGTGCCCCCGTTGAAGCAGCCGAAGCCACAGGTCGTAGTCCTCGGCCCAATCCGGATCGTGATAACCGCCGCATTCTTCGAGGACCTGACGCCGTACCATCGTCGCCGGATTGGGGAGAGGACTATCGACGAAGCGTTGTGCCGTGATCTGCTCCGGAGAAGTGACCGAATTGATCCACTCCTCGTAGCGTGCATACCCTTCGCCGGGGGGAAGGGACGGTCCACCGGAGGGATCCCGCTTCCGGATGCGCACGAGCGAGGCACATCCGCTCAGAGCGGGTTGCTTTTCGAGAAAGTCGACCTGCAAGGCGAGCCGCTCCGGGTGGGCGAGATCGTCGGCATCCATTCTGGCCACCAATGGGGCGACGCCCCTTCGCCAGGCGAGATTGGCGGCCTCGACGAAGGTCCCGGTGCAGGAACTCCAGGTGATGCGGGCATCGTCCCGGGACGCCCGCCGCATGACGGACGGGGTGGAGTCGTGCGACGAATGGTCAATCAGTACTAATTCCCACTCCTGGAGGGTCTGCGCCCGGATGCTCGAGATCGCGCAAGGAAGAGTCGATGCCGCGTTCCGGGCCGGGATCGCCACCGTGACGAGAGGGGCGCGAGTCATACGGTTCCCCGCCCAGCGAGGTCCCGGTTCAGGCCCCGGCTCCAGATTCACCCGAATCGCCGCCTTCTCCTCCGCCTTTCGCGGCGGCAGCGGTGGTGGCGCGCGACTTGCCGATGAGAGCGACGAGAACTTCGCCGTCCATCTTGGTGGAGACGCCTTCGGGCATGTTCAGCTCGGCCACCTTGAGGCTCTGCCCCACGTCGAGGGCATCGACACTATTGGTGATCCGCTCGGGGAGGTCGCCGGGGCGGCAGTGAATCTCGAGGGAATGGATGAGCTGTTCGAGCAGGCCGCCGGCCTTCACGCCGGCCGGTTCTCCGGTCAGGGTGATCGGGACCGTCGCGTGGATCTGCTCATCCTCGCTCACGGCGCGGAAATCGACGTGGACGAGTCCACCCGTGAGGGGATCCCGCTGGATGTCCTGAACGATCGCGAGCTTCGTCTTTTCCTTGGCACCCTCGATCTCGAGACTGACGAGGAAGTTTTCGCTGGTCTGGTGCCGAAGGAGGTCGCTGAAGGTCTTGGCTTTCAGCTGGATGGGGTACTCGCGCTGGCTCGATCCATAGACGACTCCGGGCACGATTCCTTCGCGGCGAAGTCGGCGGACGGCGGTCGTGCCGGTCACTTCGCGTTGTTCAGCTTGCAGAGTTTCTTTTTGTGCCATGATTCTCGGCGGGTTCTGAAAGTTCGAACGATTTTCCGGCTGACTCGATCCGTCGGCGGGAGGGCGGGGATTCTACGGCAGAGGTCAGGAGATGTCAAAGAGAGAACTCACCGACTCTCCGTGGTGGATCCGGCGGATGCCTTCCCCGAGGAGGGCGGCGATGCTGACTTCCTGAACTTTCTCTCCATGGGCGTAGGGCGTCGAATCGGTGGCGAAGAGAGTCTCGATCTCCGATGCGGCGATTCTCGTGCGGCCCTGGTCGTTGAGAACGGCGTGGGAGACCCCCGCGAAGATGCGTTTCGCCCCGTGTTCGCGCAGGAGGCGCGCCGCCGAGGTGAGGGTGCCCGCCGTTTCCGAGATATCGTCGACGAGAAGCACGTTGCGGCCCTCGACTTCGCCGATCAGGTCCATCGCCTCGACCTCCGTGGCGCTGAGGCGGTTCTTGGCGACGATGGCGAGTGGAACCTTGAGTGCCTTGGAGTAGGCGTGGGCCATTTTCATGCCGCCGACGTCGGGGGAGACCACCACGAGATTGTTCGACAGTTGCTGTTCGCGCAAATGCCCGAGCAGGACAGGCAGCGCGTAGAGATGATCGACCGGAATGTCGAAGAAACCCTGGATCTGGCCCGCATGGAGATCGACGGTGAGAACCCGTTGGACGCCGGAAGCCACGAGCAGGTTCGCGACCAGTTTCGCGGTGATTGCCACCCGTGGCTGATCCTTTCGATCCTGGCGGGCATAGCCGAAAAAGGGAATCACGGCCGTGATGCGTTCGGCGCTGGCCCGGCGGGCGGCATCGACCAGGATCAGAAGCTCCATCAGGTTCTGGTTGGTCGGAGGACAGGTGGGCTGAACGATGAAGACGTCCCGTCCCCGGATGTTTTCGTTGATCTTGACGAAGGTCTCCGTGTCGGGAAACTGGCTCACGGTCGCGTCGGATCGGGAGACACCGAGGTAGGCAGCGATCCGGTCCACCAGTTCGGGGTGGGCCGACCCGCTGAAGATCTTCATGTCGCCTCGCATCGGCGCCACACTCGCGAAATCGTCACAAAACGCCAGAGAAATTCGGCCGGGAATCGCGTGAAGGCCGGAGTCTTCGCGTCTATCGCTTGAGCAGGGCGATCACGTAGCCCGCCGCGGCGATGAGGACGATGATGGGACCGGTGGGCGTCTCGGTCTGGAAGCTCAGCCAGAGCCCGCCGCTCGTGTAGACGAGGGAGAGCGCCACCGCCAGGATCATGATGCGCCACAAACTGTGTGAGAAACGCGACGCCGTCGCAGCAGGGAGGACGATCAGGGCGATCGCGAGTATGATCCCGGTGAGACGGACGAGCAGGACGATGCTCACCGCCAGCAGAACGAGGAGGAGTAGGAAATATCCACCCGAGCGAAGCCCCCGCAAGCGGGCGAATTCCTCGTCGAAACACACCGCGACGAGTTTGTGGTAATACAGGAGGGTGACGGCGAGAACAACGAAGCTGAGGACACCGGTCGCGAGGACATCGGTTCCCGAGGTGAGAAGAATGTTGCCGAAAATGTAGCTCTCGAGGTTGACCCCGGTCCCGGGCGTGAAATGGAGGAAGAGGAGTCCGCTTGCCATGCCGATCGCCCAGATCGCCCCGATGATGGTGTCTTCCCGTTCCTTCGCCTGCAGGCTGACACATCCGATGACGAGCGCGGATAGCACCGCGGCGAAGAGGGCGCCGATCATCGGATTGAGCCATCCGATATCGTGGGCCCTGTTGAAGTAGATGGCGGCCCCGATTCCCCCCAGCACACTGTGGGCGATGGCAGCGGCGATGTAGCCGATGCGGCGGCAGACGACGAAACTGCCGATGACCCCGAAGGAGAGACTCGAGAGGATACCGGCGAAGAGAGCGTAGCGCAGCAGCGGTACGGTGCGGAGTGCGTCGAGGAACTCAGTCATGGTCGCAGGCGGAGTGGTCACCGGAGGCATGACGGACGCGCCGGTCGTGCTCGATGCGATGCGCGCCGCTGTAAATCTCCCGGATCGTTTCCGCCGCCAGGGGGAGGCTGTGCCGGTGGACGCGGTGATTCACGCAGAGGACCGATGCGCCGACGCGCGAGATCACGTCGAGATCGTGGGTTACGAGGACGACTGTCATCGATTCGCGGAGGGCTTCGAGCGTGTCGAGGAAGCGCTCCTCGATCGAGAGGTCGATGTTCGCGGTCGGCTCGTCGAGCAGAAGCAACTCGGGATCGCCGGTAAGTGCCCGGGCGATCAGGACCCGCTGCTTCTGGCCTCCCGAGAGGGCGGCGAAAGGCTTGTGCGCGACGGCGGCGAGATCGACCCGCTCGAGAGCGCGGCTGGCGGCCTGCCGGCACTCTCGCGAAAAACGGCCGAGACGGAGGCGGTCGAGGCGACCCATCAGGACGATGTCGAAGGCGGAAACGGGAAACAGGGGATCGAAATGAATCGATTGCGGCACGTATCCAATCCGCTTCCGGGCGTCGCGCGGAGGCCTGCCCAGCATGTGGATCGTGCCTTCCGCCGGTTCGAGAACGCCCAGCATCAACTTGAGGAGAGTGCTCTTGCCTCCTCCGTTCGGGCCGATCACGCAGACCGAATCGCCTCGCTCGATCGCGAACGTGACGTCCTCAAGGACGAGGGGTTTCGTGTAGCGGTGCGAGACGCCTTCGAAACGGACCATGGCGGCGGAGTCGGACATCGTGGGGAGGGAATCAGGCGGGGCCTTGAGGCGGATTCAACAGGGTCCCGGATCCGGTCGTACCCTGTCCGGTCACTGTAGGGCAATCGCGGTGGAGGGAAAGTCCGAAGCCTCCGGCCGATCGTTCACGCTCCGGCGCCCATTGACAGGAGGTGCGCGGGCGGTAGCCTGACATCATGACCCCGTTTTCGCGCACGATCGCTGTTCTTGTCCTGCTGACTGCCACCTTCACCCTTCGCGCCGCCGACACGCCTCCGAACATCGTTTTCATCATATCGGATGATCAGTCGTGGACGGACTACGGCTTCATGGGGCACGAGGTGATCGAAACCCCGGCTCTGGACGAACTCGCTTCCGAGAGCGCCGTGTTTCGCCGGGCCTACGTGCCGACCGCCCTGTGCCGCCCCTCGCTGATGACCTTCGCGACAGGGCTCTACGCCCACCAGCACGGCGTGACGGGGAACGACCCGTCTCACGAACTCGCCCATCCCCAGAAGGAGGCGGCGAAGTATCACGCCCTGCGCGCCTCTTTGATCGCCAAGGTCGACAACCAACCCACGATCATGGATCTCCTCGGGGAGAAAAAGGGCTACCTGAGCCTGCAGACGGGCAAGTGGTGGGAAGGGAACTTCGCCCGGGGTGGATTCACGCACGGGATGACGCGCGGTTTTCCCACGCCGAGAGGGCGCCACGGGGACGACGGTCTCACGATCGGACGGGAAGGCATGGACCTCGTCTTTTCCTTCATCGACGAGGCGGTCGGACAGGAGAAGCCCTTCTACGTCTGGTATGCTCCCTTCCTTCCGCACACGCCGCACACGCCGCCGCAGGAACTCTTCGAAAAATACCGGGCCGAGGTGGATTCCGATTTTGTCGCAAGGTATTACGCGATGTGCGAGTGGTTCGATCAGACTTGCGGTCAGTTGGTGGACTACATCGACGAGAAAGGGCTCGGAGAAAACACCCTCGTCGTCTACACCGGAGACAACGGATGGATCCAGAGCGAGGACAAGCGTGGTTATGCCCCCCGTTCGAAGCAGTCTCCCTACGAGGGGGGGACGAGACAGCCGACGATGTTCCGCTGGCTGGGCGAGATCGAGCCGGGCGACCGCGGTGACCAACTGCTCTCCTCAATCGACATCGTCCCGACGATGCTGTCCGCCGCCGGGGTGGATGTGCCGGACAGTCTTCCCGGGCTCGACCTGATCGACGAACTCAAGAGCGGGGACCCGTCGCCACGGGATACCGTGTTCGGCGAGGGATTCGCCCACGATGTCGCCAATCTCGACCGGCCCGAGGATTCGCTCCTCTACCGGTGGGTCGTCGAGGGAAAGTGGAAGCTACTCCTCACCTATGACGGAAAGGTCGGGCGCTACGCCAGTTCTCATCCCCGCGACGAGAAGCGGCCCCAGCTCTTCGATCTCCTCGCCGATCCCCACGAGACCGCCAATCTCGCCGCCAGTCATCCCGACATCGTCGCCGGACTCGCCCGCAAGATCGAGGATTGGTGGACGGTGGAAGACAGGACCGTGCTGACTGTCTGGGAGTGAATCGGGTCGATCCTACGGTGCAGGGGGAGCGAGTGGATGGCTCAGTTTCCTCGCCCCCGCTCCGCGCCGCGGCCCTACCGCTCCAATTCGCCGATCGCCCGAAATCCGTCCTTGTCGACGAGGAAGACCTCGAGGCTGACGGGCATCGAGGTGGCGCGGAATTTCGCGACGAGGGTGGCACCGTACTCGGCGATCCGGTTGCCGGTGGCGGGAAACACGTAGAGTTCGTGCCGGTCGAGGATGATGACGTGGAGACGGTCTCCGAGGGTGTCCCGGAAGCGCTCGCGAAACCGGGGTGACAGCAGGATGCTTCCGAGAAAGGGATCCTTGTCGCGGACGATCGCGAAGTCGATCACACCACGCCGGTCCCGGACCAGGCGCGGTTCGATCCGGTCGGCAATGGCGTGGGCGATCTCCCGGGCCGCTGCCGTGAATTCGGTCCAATCCCGGCCCTGTTCCTCCCAGGTGGCGCGGGTGTAGAGCCGCACCCCGTAGTCCCACTCCCACGCGGGCACGAGTTGGGTGCTCTGGGCTCCCTCCAACTCCGAGACGATCTCGGCTGTCTCGAAGTTCCCCTCGAAGAGAAGGCCCGCCCGGGGGAGATTCGACGGGCCGGGATCCTCTTCGCCGGCGGGCACCACTCCCTCGAAAGCGACAAAGAGGCCGACGGCACACAGCCACCATGGAAAGGGGCGGGTCGTCGCGATTCGAATTCCGGTTGCCATCACGCCTGATCGGGGTTGGGTGACTTTTCCCCTCGCCGCCCAATTTCTGCTCATGATCACGTTTTTACAAGGCAACCTCGTGGAAAGCTGGCCGGGTCGGATCGTTATCGACGTGGCAGGCGTCGGATACGAGGTGATCGTTCCCCTGGCGGGCGAGGAGGCTTTCGGCACGATGGGCGAGTCGACCCGGGTCCTGACGCATCATCACGTCCGCGAGCAGGAGGAAGTGCTCTACGGTTTTCCCGACGACGAGTCGCGCGGCATTTTTCGACTCCTCATCAACCGGGTTTCGGGCGTCGGCCCGAAGGTGGCGATGGCGGTGCTCAGCGGTATGGTGGCATCCGACTTCAAGCGCGCCGTCGTCGCTGGCGACGTGAGCGCGATCGCGAAGATCAAGGGGTTGGGGAAGAAGACGGCGGAGCGAATTCTCCTGGAGCTGCGCGACAAGGTCGGTGTCGGGGAGGCCTGGGAGACACAGACGAGCGGAGCCGTGCTGGCGCCCGGCGAACTGGCACGCAACGACGCCCTCCTCGCCCTGATTTCGCTCGGCTACAAGCAGGCCGACGCCCAGAAAGCGGTCGACAGGGCGGGAGCCAGCGGGGGGGAAACGGATGAAATTCTGCGCGCCGCTCTGCGTCTCCTGCAGCGATGACGGGTGAGATCGCACTTTCCGAATCCGAATTGGTGGAACGCGCCGAAAAGGTTCGCGAGGCCCTGCCACAGGGAGGGCTCTTCGCGGAGAAGGAGTGGCGGGTGTCGCCGTTTCCGTTTCCTCTCGATCGAAAGGAGGTAAAAATCCTCCAGAGACTGGGGCCCCTCCTGCTGAAATTTCAGCTAGCCTGCGACACGATCTACAGGCGCAGCCGCAAGGGCACCCTTCCTTCTTGGATCCGCGACTATCTCGACCGGGGCAAGCCGCCTGAATTGCTCGAGGCAGCCCTGGTCGGCAGCACGATCGAGGAACTCCCACGCGTGATTCGGCCCGACTTGATCCTGACGGAAGACGGCTTTGCGGCGACCGAACTCGATTCGGTCCCGGGTGGTATCGGCCTGACCGCCTGGCTCGCCGACAGTTACGCCCGCCTGTCTCCGGAAACCCGGATTGTCGGAGGGAGCGACGGTATGCTCTCCGGTTTCGGTTCGATCTTCGGCGGGGCCGGTGGGGATATTCTCGTTTCCGAGGAGTCCGCGGGGTATCGTCCGGAAATGACGTGGCTGGCCGCTCGCCTCGGTGCCGAGTGGCACGCTCACGAGGCGGAGACCTACGATCCACATGACCGGGACGTCTACCGTTTCTTCGAACTGTTCGACCTGTCCAATATCCCGTCGGCCTACGCGCTCGCGCGCGGTGCGGCTGAGGGGCGATTCACGGTGACAAGCCCCTTCAAGCCGTGGCTCGAGGAGAAGATGTGGTCGGCTCTCTTCTGGTCGCACCCCTTGCGGGAGGTGTGGCGCCGGGAGTTGCGGGACGCGAATTTCCGGAGATTGCAGGAGCTTTTTCCCCGGAGTTGGATCGTCGATCCCGCTCCCGTCCCGCACCACGCGGTGCTTCCCGGGCTGGACATCCAGGCGTTCGACGAGCTGAAGGACTTCTCCCAGACGGAGCGGGAACTGGTGCTCAAGTTGAGTGGCTTCAGCGAGAGGGCATGGGGAAGCCGGAGCGTGACGGTGGGTCAGGACGCGTCCCACGAGGAGTGGAGTGAGGCGGTGGATGAGGCGATTACCAGCTTCCCCCGGGCCCCGTTCGTGCTGCAGGAGTTTCACCGTGGGCGGCTCGTGCGTCATCCCTGGCTGAATCCCGAGTCCGGACAGATCGAGGTAATGGAGGGTCGCGTGCGCCTGTGCCCCTACTACTTCGTGAATCCACGCTCCGGCACTCCATTACTCGGTGGAGTTCTCGCCACCATCTGTCCGTCCGACAAGAAGGTTCTTCACGGGATGCGCGACGCGATTCTCGTGCCCTGTGCGGTTTCGTGAGAGACGAGGGATTGTCGCATTCTCGCGAGAGATGGGCCTCTCGCGATCACCGGGAAATTAAAAAAACCCCTGATCATTTGCGCAAAATTCACGTATTTCTATCATAATCGAGAATTTCGGCACCCTTTATTAAAAAGTTTCCGTGGGCGGCCTTGCAGCGTTGCGTATCAATGTTAAGATTTCCTAACATTGGCGGATCGATGTGGAGTCATCTCCCGAATTCGTTTCTAATGTGCTCGCCAGGCCGTTCGTCCGATGGGCGTAATCCTGGCGCGATAACGTCTCGAAGAGCAGGAGGACCGGAGAGACATCCACGGAACCGAAAACCTGGCGAATCGTGAAAAAGATCAAGTTCAGCTGTTCGCACTGCGGTGCCCATCTCCGCGTCCCGTCACATCTTGCCGGCGTTTCCGGGCCCTGCCCGAAATGCGGCAACACGATAACGGCACCGGATGATCCCGACGAGGCAGAGGAGATGGTGGCGACACGGTCCGAACCGGTCGCACCGAAGGAGGTGAGCGCTCCCCGGATTGCCCGCCCCCAGGGACACGGGGGACGGGTCGGCAATGGGGCCTCTCACGCGGAGACAGTTTCCACGCCTTCGGTTTCTGCGGTGGCTCCGGTTTCTGCGGTGGCGGCGGAAACGCTTCCCCGACCGACCCTGCGCGGTGGAGAGTGGGATGAGGGGGTGCGTCCTCAGTCTGAGGCTCGGCCTGCTCCTGCGCATCGGCCTGCACAGGAATCGACGCACGAGGCTATCAGTGGTGAAACCCTGCCGGCGTCGGACGAAGACCTCGCCGCTCCCGTTTCCCGCAGCGCCTCTCTTCCTCTCCCCGATGTCGCTTCGCAGCCTCCACGCTACGAAGCTCCTCCTCCACCCGTGATCCCTCCGAGTCTGGCTACTCCCCATCCGCTGTCCGGGGAGGAGGCCGGGGAGCCTGAATCGCTTGATGAAGACCTGGAGGGCACCAATGGCACCGAAACGAAGCGGTCCGCCACGACGGGGGATACGGTAGCTTCCGAACCCGTTCCCGCGACGATGCCCGATCGTATCCGGGATGCCGACAGGGAAGCGGAGCCCAACTCCGCCGCCGGGGAGGGAGCGCCTCTCGCTGAAATGATTGGTGAAACGGCAGGGGAAACAGGTGGCGAAACGGACAGGGAGCCTCGGGACGCATGGGAGCACGCCCCCGCCGTTCCGAAGACGCAGCCAATTCGCGTCAAGAAGAATGCCACACCCCTTCCACCGCGCCGGGAGGACGAGTCCGAGGTGTCCGATTCATTCCCCCGGATCGATGCGGCCTTGGGAGCCGGGGTGGAGGATGCCGATTTGCCTCCCGTTGCCGGAACGCACGGAGGAGCCCCGGTGCGTCTTCAGCTGCCCGAATTGGGTGAAGAGTGGCACGCCACCTCTCCCGAGGACTTCACGGTTCCGTCCCCGGAGGAAGAGCAAGTTCCGGCTTCTGAAGACCCGCAGGTCGCCCCAGCTGCTTCCCTCGCACCGAATCTGGAGGAGACTGCGGCAGGGGGGCAGGTGGAGGACAGGCTCCCGGCCTTTCTCCCCCACTCCCTTCCTTCGATCGAAGAGCCTCCACCTCCGCTGGAGCCGAGTGTGGCACCGGTGACGGAGGCGATCCCGCTTCCGCCCCTACCCGCTTATGAACCTGGCGAGCAACCCCGGATACGGGATGGGGAAGGGATTGGCGAAGATGCCGCCCCGGCGGCCATTCCCTCCGGCCATGTCGAGACGGATTTTCCCCCCGAGTTGAGTCAGGAATCTCCCGTGGCGAATAAAGAGGAACCGGATCCGCAAACCGGTCACGGAGCACTGGCGCCGGCGCATCCAGCCGGGATACCGGAGGTGAATCCTTCGCTCGACCTCGACGATATCGCCCCGATCAGGCCTGAACCGGGCGAGGGTGAGAAGCAGGAATCCACCGGCGCGTGGCAGGCGAGTTCCCTCGGTAGTCCGGTGGACGCCGATGCTCCGACCGAGATCGAGTCCCCACCCCTCTCTCCGGCGGTGACCGAGATTCCCGTCAAGAGCCACACACCTCACGAGGCGGGAACGGGCGAAGGCACCATGAGCGTGCTTCTCGAGCAGGGGGCGGAATCGTCCCTCATCGCCGGAGTGGAGGACGGGCGTCCCCCGGTCGATGAGTTGGATGAATTGCTCGGGACCCCACACAAGGCGAAGTCGAGTCCGCAGAGCGCAGGTGCCGCGATTCCGGGAACTGGCACGGCGGACGAGCCCTACCTACCCGGTATGGAGAGCCCGGGGAAGACGGCGTTCGTCCTGATCGCCGCTCTCTTCGTCGTCTTGCTGATTTCGGCGGGAATGGTCTTCTTTCTCGGCAAGAGTCTCGGCTTCTGGTCGACGGACGTGGTGGCGGTCGAGACGGAGGAGCCTCTTCCCTACATGGTCGAGCCTCAGGATTCGGGCACGAGCTCGGCTGGCGGCAGACCCGTTCTCGCTCCGGTGGGGGCCGGCGGTCCCGACGAAGAAATGGCACCTCCCGAGCGCATCGACCCGCCGAAAACGACCGATACTGCCGCAACGGATCCTTCCACGCGCAGCACGGTCAGTTTGCCTCATGCCGACGGCCCGGTGGTGGTCTACGACTCCAGTGGGAAGGGGAATCAGTCGTCTGACCGGCCCGGAAGCGGGAGTGGGGCACCGGAACCGGATCGGAGTTCGACAGGATCCGAGTCGTCCGGACCGCCGTCCGCAGAGAGAGAGGAAGGACAGATAGTCATGCCATCCATTTCTCCGGAGCCCAACCCCCTGCGTCCGGACGCCGGGAATTCGGTGCCTTCCCCGATAGAGAGCCTCACCGAAACCGTGGAGAACGAAATAGCCGGCGCCTCGCGAGGCGTTGGCGATGCCGGCACCGACTTCAACGAAGCGGTCGAACAGCTGCTGCAATCCGGCGGTGGGCGAATCGACGATCTCACCGGCGGCTTCACCGACGCGGGAGGCGACATGGCGTCCGCCGCGTCGGGAGAAAGCGCGATCGACGTTCCGGCAGCGGACAGCCTGATCGAGTCCGCCGCCGCCGGAGCGACGAGCCTGGTCGAGGAGGCCGGGGAAATCGCGGGTGGATTGGCCTCCGCATCGGCGGATTTCCTCGGGCCTGTCGCAGAGACCGACACGAGCGCAAGTCCGGCCGCCACGGCTTCCGATGCTCCCGCGGGTAGCTCGGAGGCATCCGTCGCGCCATCGGAGTTTCCCGCGGCGTTTCCGGCGCCCGGCGAGGGAGAGACCACCCTCGCCCGCACGCGCGAGGTGATCGACGCCTTTCTTCGATCCGCCACCTGGAAGGAACGACTTCGCTATGTCTACAACGGCGACAGCCTTGCTCCGGCGGTCGAGGAATACTACAAACAGTGGCCGTTTGTCCGGACCGACAGGTTCTCGCTGCAGTTCTTCAGCGTGGAGGAGTCGGCCGTCGACGGGAATCCCTACTGGGTGTATTTCGTTTCCACGAGCGACCAGGATCCCGGATATCCTGTTCTCATCCGGGTCGAGGACGGGAACCTCAAGATCGACTGGGAAATCTATGCGGAGTTTCAGGACCGGCATTTCGCGCGCTTCCTCGAAGGCGGAATCGCGAGCCCCCATACCTTCCGCGTCCTGTTGGAGCAGAAGTCGGATTATTTCGGGGCCGACCGGGAGGGCTTCTCGGATCTCGATCAATATCTCGTCTTCGATGTGTATCCACCCTATGGCGGGCCCGGCGAATATACCGCCTCGGCTTTCGTGAAGAAGGGGAGTGAGCTCGCGGAGCGACTCGACCAGGACGTCAGCCTCGCGGCCGACCCGCTCGCCGTGATTGTCACCCTGGACTGGCAATCATTCTCTCACGGGATCAAGCACCTGATCGTCACCGAATACCGCACCGAGGGGTGGTTCGATTGAGTGGAGCCGTGAACAGCGGGGCGGCGATTGATCGCTTCATTCGTCACCTGGCCACGGAAAAGGGACTCTCCGATGCCTACCAGGTGTCCGTGCGGCGATCGCTGGAGCGTTTTGCCGGATGGTTGTCCGCAGAGGGGGTGAGCCCATGGGGTAACGTCGCGATCGACCACCTCTCCCGATACCTCGCCCATCGGAGGAAGGGTGAAGGGGTCGCGGCGTCGAGTCTCCGGGTGGAATTGATCGCCCTGAAGATCTTCTTCCGGTTCCTGGCCGCCCGCGGCGAAATTCCGGAAGACGTGGCGGACAAGATCGATGCGCCCCGTGTCGAGCGCTATCTTCCCGACACCCTGGCGGAGCCTGCGATTCGGGGACTGCTCGAGTCGATCGATACAGGCACTCCCCTCGGCCGACGGGACAGGGCCATCCTGGAATTGTTGTATGCGAGTGGGTTGCGCGTCTCCGAATTGACCGGGGCGCGCATGGAGAATCTCCATCTCGAAGAGGGAGTGATCCGGGTAACCGGAAAGGGAAACAAGACGCGCCTCGTGCCGGTGGGCAAAGCCGCGCTTCGGGCGCTGCGGGACTACATCGATCACGAGCGTCCGGCCCTCGCGCTGCGAAATCCTCGAACGGAATCCGAAGTTTTCCTCTCGCAGCACGGCAAGAAGCTGACCACGACGAGAATCTGGCAGATCGTCAAGACCCGGGCGAAACGCGCCGGGATCGACGCGAACGTGTATCCGCACCTGATGCGGCATTCCTTCGCCACCCACATGCTCGAGAACGGAGCGGATCTCCGCGTGATCCAGGAATTGCTGGGGCACGCCGATATCGCCACCACTCAGATTTACACCCACGTCGATCAGCGGCATCTCCGCCGTGTTCACAAGCAATTCCATCCGCGAGGGTGAGGCACGGGTAGAGTGGGTCAAACCCCACGCGAGCCGGGTTGCCGGACAGTCCGGACAGCAAAGGCGGCCCCGGGGAGGGCGTCCTCTACGAGGCCTTCGTCATCACCGCCTGAAGCTGGTGGGAGTGAAGTTGTTGAACGTAGAATTCCGCCTTTTCGCGCGCCCCCGTCCAGACCACGGATTTCCCCAGTTCGTGAACCTCCAGCATCAGGCTCTCCGCCTTCTGGTGAGAATACCCGAAGATCCGCTGGAAGACGAGCGTGACGAAACTCGTCAAATTGACCGGATCGTCGTAGACGATGACGTGCCACGGCGTATCGACATCCGTGTCGGTTTCGCTCTCGGTGATGGTGATTTCGTCGATATCGGATCCCATGTCGACGGGTCGGAAGTTCGTTCCAGCGCGCGGGAGATTCAGAGGGCGCGAAGCGAGGTGCCCGTCGCCTCTTCTCCCCCGGCAGTATCACCCAAGCTCCTCGAGACGGCAACCCGCAGGTGGGGAATCGCGGAGTCGAATCCGTCTGATTCCGCATCTTCCGCGGGCGATTGACCCGAAGCGTGGAGACCTCCCCGGTATTCGAATCGGGTGTAGGCGAGCAAGGCGGAGCCGAGAGGAAGGTGGAACAGCGCTGCCTGCAGTGCGGCCATGACCGGGACGTGTCCGGGAGTCTCTCCCTCCTCGATATACCGGACGAATTTCTTCCAGTGAGAGTGATGGAGCATGCCGTGCTTCCCTTCTCGGAATGCTGTGGCGGATCGCAGGCTGCGGATGCGCAACGCTTCGGAAAGGGAGGAATCGAACCGCCGGTCGACGTCGGTCACCTCGCGAATGCGGAAGTCGCGCGCCCGTGTGTAGGCGTTCGTGAAGCAGGGTGCGACTGCGGGAGAAAACCAGTCGTGGAGCCAGGCCGACCAGGCTACGTGCACGTCTTCGCCGGGCCCAGGCAGGAAAAGGGTGGCGCCGGAAGCCGAGACGCCATGTAGAGCGATCCGGTAAGCCCTTGCGGACTCTTCGTCGTCGCCCGGTTCGGGCACATAGGGCTCCGGTCGCATGGGAAGACTCTCCCCCGCGCACCCACCTGCGTCAATCGCGAGGGCCGGAGATCAGATCAGTCCGGCGTCCTTCAGCGTGCGGTAGGCACCGTTCTTGTCGATCGTCTTGAGTCCCCGTGCGCTCACGCGGACTCGCACGTAGCGCCCCAATTCGGGGACCCAGATGCGCTTGTTACGCAGATTGGGCTTGAATTGGCGTTTTACCGTTTTCGTGACGTGGCGACCGATACCGCCCTCCTTCTTCGCCTTACCACTGCGGTGGATCCTGCGTCCGCTGGTGACTTTCGCACCCGTGATCTTGCACTTTCTCGCCATCGTTCCGCTCGGTTGAAATCTGCGTCGCGCCCGGGATCCGGGCGGGGCGGGAAATGTCCCCGGAATCGCCGTCGGGTCAAGCGGAAATCGATTCGAAATCGTTCGCGCCTACCGCACCGCAGGCTTGCGACCCCGTTGGGGTTTCCGTGCGTGCTCCGTCTCGTCCTTGTTTCTTCTCCGCTTGCTTTTTCGCGTGTCCCGATCCATCCAATCCCATGAGCCAAGCCTCCTCTGGTCACGATACCGCGTTGATGGAGAAAATCGTCAGCCTCTGCAAGAGGCGCGGTTTCGTCTTCCAGTCGGCGGAGATCTACGGCGGTCTCAACGGGTGTTGGGATTATGGTCCGCTCGGAGCCGAGCTGAAGCGAAATCTCAAGGAATACTGGTGGCGAAAGAACGTGCAGGAGCGAGAAGACATTGTCGGACTCGACGGATCGATCCTGACCCACCAGGACGTGCTCAAGGCTTCCGGACACGTCGGCGGCTTCTCGGATCCGATGTGTGATTGCCTGCTCAGCAAGGCGCGGTTGCGGGCCGACCAGATCGAGCCGCAATCGGGCACGGCATACAGCTACTCCGGTGCGTCGCACGAGGAAAGCGGGTGGTCGGTCGAGCGTCCCTATTCCGTTCTCGTTCGCGATGGGGAAAACGAGAACAAGGCGCGGAAGACGGCCCGTCAGTACTATGCCCAGTTCCTCACCGACAGGCAGATCTCCCCCAAAAAGATCGAATTGCAGGGAGAGGTGACCGAGGAGGTGAAAGAGTCGACGCGGTTCAACCCGGAGAACGGATCGCTCCTTACCGAGCCGCGCGAGTTCAATCTCATGTTCAAGACGCACGTGGGGGCCTCATCGGACGACGCCGACGAAAGCAGCGTGGCCTACCTGCGACCGGAGACCGCCCAGTCGATCTTCGCCCAGTTCAAGAATGTGCTGGAGACGAACCGGGTGAAGCTGCCTTTCGGAATCGCGCAGATCGGAAAGTCGTTTCGGAACGAGATCAATCCCCGGAATTACACCTTTCGGTCCCGCGAGTTCGAGCAGATGGAGATCGAGTACTTCTGCCGGGAAGAGGACGGCATGCGGCTGACCGACGAGTGGCTCGAAACCCGCCTGACGTTCTACGAGGAAATCGGGATTCCGCGCGAGAAACTCCACATTCTCGACGTGCCCGACGGTGAGCGCGCCCATTACTCGAAAAAGACCTACGACATCGAATACGAGTTTCCCTTCGGAATCCAGGAGTTGGAGGGAGTGGCCTACCGGACCGACTACGACCTGACCAAGCACCAGGACCACAGCGGAAAACCCCTCGAGTATTTCGACGATGAGGTGAAGGAGAAGTTCATTCCCCACGTGGTCGAGCCGAGTGCGGGATGCGACCGTACCGTGCTTGCCCTCATCTGCGAGGCATTCGAGGAGGAGACGGTGACCAACGAGAAGGGCAAGGAGGAGACCCGAACGGTCCTGCACTTTTCACCGCGAATCGCCCCGGTGAAGGTCGGGGTCTTTCCCCTTCTCAAGAACAAGCCCGAGCTGGTCGAGAAAGCACGCGAGATCCAGGCGATGCTGGCGCCGTACATGACGGTTTTCTACGACGAAGGCGGTGCGATCGGGAGACGCTACCGGCGGCAGGATGAGATCGGTACCCCCTACTGTGTCACGGTCGATTTCGACACGCTCGGGGAAAACGATGACGAGACGAAGGACACCGTTACCCTGCGGGAGCGGGATTCCATGGAGCAGAGGCGCGTTCCGGTCGGCGAACTGCGCGAATTCCTCCTCGACGCGATTCGGTGAGCCCGCCCGGGAGATTCAGACGGGTCCCGGTTTGTCGTTCAGGAACCAGACATCGGCGACGTAGACGGCGATCATTCCCGCCGCGACGACGACGCGGGCGAGCGTACCCGCTATCGTTCCGACCAGGGTACCGACCGTGGAGCTGGATGCCTGCCGGATGTGCTGTCCGGCAAAGATCATTTCGAAGAGGAAGACGCCCGCAATGGGCCCGATAATGAGTCCGGGAAGGCCGAAGAAGAGGCCGACGATTCCTCCGATGATGGCGCCGATCACACCCCACTTCGTGGAGCCGAACCACTTTGCTCCGATCGCGCTGCTGAACCAGTCAAGGATAACCGTGACGACCCAGAGCACGGAGATGAGAGTGAGGCTCTGCCAGGTGAGCTTCGAGGCCTCCATTCCTTTCGCGAAATAGTGGATGATAGCGCCGAACCAGATCAGGGTCGGCCCGGGCAGGAGCGGAAGGATGGTGCCGGCGAACCCGGTGATGAGCAGGCCGATGATCAGGATCCACGCCACGACTCCGCCCAGCATCCGGTAGGTCGCCGGGTCGCTGTACCAGGCCGCGAACAACTCGAACGCATCCGGAGAGATCATCGGGGGAAGTGGAGTGAATCCGGTGAATTCTACACGAGAGCGGTCGAATTGCAGGTGGGCATTTCCGCGGGTTCACCCGGTGAGGGCCGGGGAGGGGAGAGGCGTGTCAGAAATACCGGCGGGCCGGGGTGTCGGGCCGAGGTTGGCAGATTCGCGCGATGCAGTGGGCGAAACTCTCCTCGTTGGAGAGGATGCCGATTTCCACCCGGAGGAAGAAGATCGGAACATCGAGGCGGGCGAGTCGGGGAAATCGCACGGCGTCTTTTTCCGTCGTCACGATCATGTCGAGGCCGGCTTCCGCGCAGGCGTTGATGAAGCCCAGGATCTCCTGGTGGGTGAACCGGTGGTGATCCATGAAACGGCACGTTTCCACGATTTCCGCGCCGAGGCCTGCCACGCCCTGCTCGAAACTCTCGGGCACCGCGATGGCGCTGATGGTTCCGACCCGCTTTCCCTTGAGATCCTCGAGATCCCGCCGTTCCCGCGTCTCGATATGCTGGAGATACCGCGGGCGATGCTCGCATTCGATGATCTCCGCGGTGCGATTGTATTTCCGGATGCGCATCTTCAGTTCCTCGTTCGAATCCCCGTTGCACTTCGTGATGAAGATGTAGGACGCGCGCTTCAGATTCTTGGGAGGTTCCCGCAGGGTTCCCCGGGGGAGGAGCCTCTCGGTCCCGAAGGGCTGCCACCGGTCGACGAGGACGATGTCGAGGCGGTGCTTGAGGCGGAGATACTGCAGGCCGTCATCGAGTAGCAGGGTATCACAATTCAGGTCCCCGATGGCGAGCTTTCCGCTCTTCACCCGGTCCTTGTCGACGACCACCGGCACGTCTTTCAGGTTCGCCGCGAGCATGTAGGGCTCGTCACCGGCCGTCTTGGAATCGAGCAGCAATTGCCTGCCATCGCTGACGACGCGAGGGGGATCGATCTCGCTGCGCCCGCGAATCTTGTCGGAGAGACGTTTGAGGAAGGGCTGTTTGACCGACTTGTAACCCCGGCTCAGGACGGCCACGCGCCGTCCGCCGTCCTGCAGGGATCGTGCGAACTTCTCGACCACCGGTGTTTTCCCGGTGCCGCCCACGGTGAGATTACCGATGCTGACGACGAGGCAACCGAGGCTTCTCTCGTGCAGGATCCGGTTCCGATAAAGCCAGAGGCGGAGATCGACGGCACCCCGGTAGAGGTGGGACATCGTGCCGAGGAAGCCCCGCAGCATCGCGGCCCGCATGCCTTCCCGGCGGTCGAGGATCACGTCGACGGCAAACTGTTCCAGTCTCTCGAGTTGGCGGCGCATGATCTCTCACTCCGGAGGGAGGCAACGGTGACGCATTTCAAATCCCCCGCAACCGGGAATCTGAACGGTTGCAATCGACGCGGTCTTAGGACACAGGGAGGGCATGGAACGTATCGACGGCCGTCGCAACGATGAACTTCGCCCGGTTTCCTTCCAACCCGGTATCGCGGGTCATGCCCACGGAAGCGTCCTCGCGAACTTCGGCAACACCCAGGTCATCTGTTCCGCCCTCCTCGAGGACGGCGTGCCACGGTGGATGATGCAGCAGGGAGTGTCCGGCGGCTGGCTCACCGCGGAATACAGCATGTTGCCCTATTCCACCCTGGACCGGAAACCGAGGGACATCAGCCGAGGCAGGCTGGACGGGAGGAGCTCCGAGATTCAGCGACTCATCGGTCGCAGCCTGCGCGCGGTGGTGGACCTGCAGGCGGTGGGCCAACGCACCCTCTGGGTCGATTGCGACGTCCTGCGGGCCGACGGAGGTACGCGCACCGCCTCGATTACGGGAGCGTGTGTCGCCGCGGCGATGGCATTCGCCCGGTTTCGGGAAGTGGGATTGCTCAAGCGCGACCCCATGCCGGAATACGCCGCTGCCATCAGCGCGGGAGTCTGGGAGGGGGCGTGCCGCCTCGACCTGAACTACCACGAAGACAAGGATGCTGAGGTCGACTTCAACTACGTGATGACCGAGGGGAATGCGATCGTGGAGGTGCAGGGGAGCGGGGAAGAGGCCACTTTCACCGAAGAGCAGATGACGGAGATGCTCCAACTCGGCAAAAAGGGGATCAGTGAACTCGTGACCGCGCAGAGGGAACTCATCAGCGGCTTCGATCCCACGTCTGACGCCGACCTGCTGGAGCGGATCGCTTCGCGGCGCTGAGCGGCTCGCCCGGTTAGTTCGGATGCATCGTTTCGCGGAGCTTGGCGAGGGCCCGGCGGATGCGGGCCTTCACGGTTCCCACCGGCTGCCCGAGTTCGCGGGCGATCTCTTTCTGCGTGAGTCCTTCGAAGTAGGCCTTCTCGATCACCTCGCGCTGTAGATCGTTCAGTTTGAGGACGGCACTCCGCACGGAAAGACACGTGTCGCGGCGCTGGGCGGCGTCGGGTCCGGAGATGCCGGAGTTGCCGCGCGGCAGGGCATCCGTCTCGACCGAGTAGGCGGATTTCAGCTTGGACTGCCTCTGCTTGGATCGCAGCCTGTCGATGGCGCGGTTACGCGCCATCGAGGTCAACCAGGTGACGGGACGTCCTTTCGACTCGTTGAACTGGTGCGCTTTGCGCCAAATCGAGAATCCCACTTCCTGCAGGACCTCCTCGGTGTCCGGCCGGTCGTTCAGCACGTGAAGGATGGTGGCGAAGAGGAGGTTCTCATACCGGTCGAAGACTTCCTGGAAGGCCAACCGGTCACCGTTGGCGATCTTCCGCAGGGCAACGGCGTCGGTTTCGTCCTGGCTGGAGGGAGAATCCGGGACGGAATCTGATTTCATGAGCGAAGCTTATAACTTGGTAAAATAGCCCGCAAACCAAAATGGAATAAGAATTTCTTATCGTTCACTCTTTGCGGATTAGGTTGTCTTCATCGGAGGGGCTGCCGCACCGGAAAACGGTCTCTTTTCCCTCAGTCGACCGTAATCTTTGTGGTGTCCGGCACCGATTGCGCGCCCCTTCCCCTTGTGTTACCGTGCGTGCCGCGTCGGCAGACGGCGATCCCCTCTCTCAATTTCTCATGCAAGACGATCCCAATTCCCGCAACCAGCCGGAGCGCCCGGGAAACAACGGCGGCGATGGAGGTTTCAATTGGAAAGGGCTGATGTTGCTCTTTATCGCGATGGGTCTCTTCGGACTCGCGATCATGTCACACCGTCTCTCGGACCGGTCGAAGACCATCACCTACGGGGAGTTCGAGCGCCTCGTGGAGTCGGGTGGAATTTACGTGAACACCGAGGCGGAGCCACCTAGGCTGCTTCGGCTCGTGCAGAAAGACGGTAGTGCGAAGCAGTTCATCCAGGGCTGGTTCGAGGTGCCGGACAGCGAGGTCGCTCAGAATGGGGGAAGCAAGTATCGAGAGTTTTCCGTACCGATCATTCTCGATTATGTGGGTGACGATCTGAAAGCCCTTCTCGCGGCGAACAACCTGGAGATCACCGACCTGCCGACCGATTCCGATGGTCTGGGGGCCGCGCTGCTCTCGTTCTACCTGCCCCTGATCATCCTTCTCGTCATTCTCTACCTCCTTTTCCGGCATCAGATCAAGAGCGCCGGGCGCGGTGCGATGAGTTTCGGTAAGAGCAAGGCCAAGCTCATGTCGATGGACAAGAATAAGGTGACGTTCGAAAACGTTGCCGGGGTCGAGGAAGCCAAGGAAGAGGTGTGGGAAATCGTCGAATATCTCCGCGATCCCAAGAAATTTCAGCGTCTGGGCGGACGCATCCCGAAAGGGGTTCTCATGGTCGGGCCTCCCGGCACGGGTAAGACCCTCCTCGCGCGCGCCATCGCAGGCGAAGCCGATGTCCCGTTTTTTTCCATCAGCGGATCGGATTTCGTTGAAATGTTCGTCGGCGTGGGCGCATCGCGCGTTCGCGACATGTTCGAGCAGGGCAAGAAGAACGCCCCCTG
>Ga0180430_10001480_pt1 | contig 22789 bp, 12 predicted proteins | sample SS_ome_9_FD_132999 | JGI IMG/M metagenome (GOLD analysis project Ga0180430, IMG submission 132999) | Hypersaline lake sediment archaeal communities from the Salton Sea, California, USA - SS_1_S_2 metaG | ecosystem: Environmental > Aquatic > Non-marine Saline and Alkaline > Hypersaline >... | reverse complement strand
GCAACATTTCAGTGGACGACCTGATCGCCGCCAAACGGGTCGCCTCGCAGTTCGGCAACGCCGACAAGGCGATCGCGGCACTTTCGGCGCTGAAGAAGTTCGAGTCATAGCCCACCGGTATCGCCAGACCGATTCCGGGCAGGCCGCAGGAAGCGAAACACGGCCCGCGGCAAACGCCGCGGGCCGTGTGTTTTCAGCGGCACGATACGTGCAGCTAGAAGCAGCCGTTTCGCACCTCGGCGGCGATCAGCTGCTTCAGTCGGGCGATGTTCTGCTGTTCCTGCTGTTTGACATCGCTCCAGAACTGGGTCAGTTCGTCCCGCCATTCGGCATTGGCGATGTACTGATCGTATCGCCAGAGGGCATCGAGACGCCGACTGAGATCATGGATCAGGTCGTGGTCGTGGTCGGCACAGCCGCTCGTTTCACCCAGGTGGGTCATTTCCTTTTCCGCTGCAAGAGACATCGGCAACTCCTCTGTGGATTGCAAAACTGCTCTCGGCCCGGGCCTGTCGCTGTTGTCCCGCGCCGGCGGCCGCGTCCCTCGTGGCAGATCATCATTCCGCGGCGGTCCCTGCGTATCGCGGCGAAATAGTCGGGTCGCATGCGGCATCGAGCAAGTGTCGTCGCTGCGACCGCTTCTCCACCAGCCCGGGGGCGGCAGACACTCTGCCGCCCGCCGCACGCGAATCTCATGCTGCCGGCCAGCGGGTGCCCCCGGGCAGCCAGAACGAAGCCGCCGGAAGGTACCGATTGCGACGCACGAGCCGCCCCCCCTCGAGACGCCGCTGGAAATCGGACGGCTGGGTGATCAGGGCGAAGGGTCGGCTGCGGATGCCGCGTTCGCGGAGGAACGTCGCACGGTCGAGCAGTTCCAGGGGTGACTCGTAGAAAGCCGGGAGATCGTCGAACTCCTCGTGCGGGTCGATCGTGGCCCACAGGGGGCCGCCGGGAAGTCGGTAGGCCAGCGACCATCCATACATTTCCGCCCGCGGCGCCCCGGGTTTGAGAACGGGCGGTCGATCGGGCGATCGCCCGGCCGAGGGCAGATCCTCCGGCACGATCAACGCCAGGCCCAGCCGACGCCGGACGGCCCGCCGGCGGATGACGCGACCGGGCGGCCGCGGCCGCAGCGTGGTTTCGTCAACCAGGTCGACCTTCCACTTCAGCTTCCTCTCCGGAAGTTGTTCGAGAATAGCCGGGCCGACCACGATCGGGCGGTAGGCGTTTCGCCAGCGGAAGCGGCGGCTTCCGCGGGCCGACGGCTCGGCGGGCTCATGTCGGCCGGACGGCTGGCGGTCGTTGACCAGCCTGACGAGGGGGGTGGTGAACTCGGGGGCGGGGCGTGCGGGCATGGCGTTCTCCGGTGGGGTGGCGGCGGGTGATTGACGCGGTTTCGATTCGCTGCGAAACCTATGCAGCACCGGGGACAACCTTGGTCCCGAGCCCCCGAAGGCCCTTTTCCCCGCACGCCAGGGCAATTGCATGGACTCGATCAGCCGCCACGAGCAGCTTCTGCGGGTGTTTCACCTGATTGACATCCTCTTTGGCGCCCGCGAGCCGCAGACCACCGCGGAACTCAAGGCAGCCCTCCGGGAGCGGGGCGTGATCGACGAGATGTCCGACAAAAACATCCGTCGCGATGTCTTGTTTCTCGAGAAGTTCGGCTATGCCGTCCGCCGCAGCGGGAAGCGGTCGGACCGGGGCACGACCCGTGCCGCCTGGTCGATCCAGCCAGGCCGCGGCATGCGAGAGCTGACACCGCCGGCGGTGAGCCTGCCGGAGCTGCTCTCGTTGGCGGTGGCCCGTGACTTCCTTGCCCCGCTGGCCGGCACCTTCTACTGGCGGGGCATCGGCCAGCTGCTCAGCAAGCTCGAGTCGATCGCCACGCCCGAACTGATCGCCTATGTCAACGAGCACAAGGACGGGCTGGTGGTGCATCCCAGGCCGCCGCGGCCCAAATACGGCACGCGGATGCTCGCCGCGATCCACCGGGCGATTCGCAACCGGGTGGAGCTGCGGATCCGCTACCAGGCACTCGGGGCGGATGCCCACCGGCCGCAGACGATCCGGCCCGAGGCGATGGTGCTCTACGAGGGCAGCCTCTACATCGCCGGTCGTCGGGCCTCCGCCTCCAAGCGCAGTCGGGACGGCGGCGAGACGATCCGCTTCTACAAGCTTGATCGCGTGGCCGATGCCCGCCCGACCTCGAAGGTCTTCGAACGGGGCAGGGTGCCGGTCGACACGCTGCTTGCCGACAGCATCACGATCTACCGGTCCCCCGAGCCGCCCCGACCCTTCCGGATCCGGATCGACGCGGCCCGGGCCCGCTGGGCCCGCGAGCGGCCGTTTCATCCGCGGCAGAAGGTCCGCGGCCGCGGCGATGGCGGCATCACGCTTGTCATCGACCGCGGCTGGGAGGCCGAGATCGTGCCGCAGGTCCTCGCACTCGGTGAGCATGCCGAGATTCTCGAGCCCCACGACGTGCGACAGCGGGTGGCGGCCACGATTCTCGAGATGGCCGCCCGTTACATGCCCGGCGGGGCACGCGGGATCGACGCTGAGGAGCAGCTCGCCACCACGGTCTTCGAGTGAGCCGCATGCAGGGCCACCCATACGATCCGGCCGGATCGGCATCACCGCCGATCGAACCGCTCCATTCCGCCTCCGGGGTGCTGGCCGTTTGCAAGCCCGCCGGGCTGGCCACCCAGGCCCCGCCGGGCTGCGACTCACTCGAGCGACGAGTCCGCGAGGAAGGGCGGCTGCTCGACACCGGCGGCTACCTTGGCCTGCCCCACCGGCTCGACCGGCCGGTCGGGGGCATCGTGCTGCTGGCCACGACCCCACGGGCGGCACGCAAGCTCTCGCGGCAGTTTGAGCGTCGGGAGATCGTCAAGCACTACCGCGGCCTGCTGGAGCCGGCAGCGGGGGCGAGCCGGCCGCGGCCGGGTGAACTCTGGCGGGATTGGCTGGCCAAGGTGCCCGACGAGCCGCGGGCGAGGGTCACCACGGTCGACGACCCGGCCGCCCGGGAGGCCGTGACGCGGGTCCGCGTCGTGACCGAGGCGGGCAGCCGCCTTGATGTGCTGCTCGAGCCGACCACCGGCAGGATGCACCAGCTGCGAATTCAGGCGGCATCCAGAGGTCTGCCGATCGCCGGCGACCGCCTCTACGGGGCGGCGGGGCGATGGGAACAGCCTGCCGACCCGCGGGCGGCGACGATCGGCCTGGCGGCCACCGCCATCGAGTTCACCGACCCTGACACGCTCGAGCGGGTCCTGATCAGGCTCGAGCCACCCTGGGCCGCCGGCTGACGGTGGCTCTCCTCAGGGCCGGATCCATCCCGCATGGGCCATCCAGTCGAAGATCCAGGGATGCACCCAGGGATTCCATGTCGGGTAGGCGGCCGACATGCAGCTCGCGGCGAGCAACAGCCCCGCGACCAGGCGACCGCCGCGGCTCCCCGCGAGCCGGTCGGCCATCGGCACCACGGCCGCCACCCACAAAGGCGCCAGCCACAGCACCCAGCGGAAGCATGATGTCATCCCGCCGTAGTTGCGGTCACCGGCATCGCGGGTGAGATAGAAGCCGATCACCACCAGCGACATCGCTCCGATTGCGATGGCCGCGGCCCGCCGCCGCCGGTCGCCGCCGGCGAGGATTCCGATCCCCGCCGGCACCAAGAGCCAGGCCGGTGTCAGCGAGAGGATCCCATGGTGACCCACCACCGCGTGCACCGCGTAGCGGCTCAGGGAGGGCTCGCCGCGGTCGATGCCGTGGGGATCTCGCCAGTAGCTCGTGATTCGACGGCCGTCGGGAAGCGTGAACTCGTAGTCGTACCAGTTCTCCTCGCCCCGGCGGTGGGCATAGGCCGGCTCGAAGGTTCCGTGGGCGGCATGATTGGCAGCCAGGCTCGCCGCGGCCACCAGGATCACCGCCGGCACCGTCAGGGTGAGTGTCTGTCGAAATGCCGCCAGCCCTGACAGGCCGATCACCGCGGCCGTCCAGGCCAGGGCGGGCAGGTCGAAGGCGGCTGCCAGCGCCGCTGTCAGACCGGTGACAACGAACAGCCCCGACGAGCGTGCTCCATCGATACCGATCCGCCAACAGCCCCAGCCGCTGACCGCCACGCAGGCCGCCGCCGGGAGGTGATTGGTGAGCACCACCGCAAAGCTTCCCAGAAAGGTGCCAAAGCAGATCAGGGCCACGGCATAGATCCGGCCGAAGTCGGTCGTGCCGATCCGTTCGACGAGCTTCGATGTGAACACGATCGTGATCGCCAGCGGCAGCAGCCCGTAGAGGAGCATCAGCCCGCGACCGAGTTCGAAGGGATGGTCGGCGAGCGTCCATCCGGTGAGCCGATTGGCAAGCCAGTAGGGCCCGGCAAGCAGCAGCGGCAGCAGCGGTGGCTTGCTCGAGTAGAGGTGGGGTGTGCCCTGGGCATCATTGTGAACGACCGCATCGATCGTGTCCCAGCCCGGCTCGACGACGAGGTCCTCGATGGCGAAGCTGCCCCGCTCGACGAGGGCCCGGATCGTGAGCCAGCGGCTGCGGTCGTTGGCCGAGAGGAAGGGCCGTAGCAGCCGCTTGTCGCGGCGGATCTCCTCGCGGACCGTCTGCGGGTCGGCCGGGCGGCCGGCAGCCAGGCGGCGGGCCACGGTGTCGGCTACGATCCGCTTCTCCAGCGCCGCCCGGTCGATGCTCGCCACGCTGCCGATCCGGCCGGCCAGCATCCCGCAGGCGACCAGGGCCAGGAGCGTGGCGGTGCTCCCGCGGAGCTTCTCCCGCGAGGCCGTCTCGTCTGCGGGGGCGATGCGGTGCCGGCGGACGACCCGCAGCAGATCGCGGAGCCCGGAGAAGAAACGGCCGGGGCCGTATTTTGTCTGACCGCGGACCCGCGAGCGGTGCCGTACCGGCACCTCGCACACGCGGAAGCCGTTGGCCGCGGCGAGCACCGGGATGAAGCGGTGCATGCCCTCGTCGAGTTCGAGGGCATCGGCCACCTCGCGGCGAAAAGCCTTGAGCCCGCAGTTGTGGTCGTGCAGCCGCAGGCCGGTCAGCCATCCAACCAGGGCGTTGAAGACCCTCGAGGGGATCGTCTTGTGCCAGGGATCGAGCCGCGGAGTCTTCCAGCCGTTGGCCAAATCGGCGCCACGGTCGAGAGCGGCAAGCAGGCGGGGAATCTCGCCGGGCACGTCCTGGCCGTCGCCGTCGAGCATCACGATCCGCTCCCCCCGGCAGGCGGCGAATCCGGCGGCGAGGGCGGCCGACTTGCCGCGGCCCTGCTCGAAGCGGGTGGCGTGGATTCGGGGATCGGCTGCCGCGAGGGACTCGATCTCCTGCCACGACCCGTCGGTCGACCCGTCGTCGACGATCCTCAGCTCCCATTGCTCGCCGGCAGCGTCGAGGGCGGCGGCAATCTCCCCGACAAGCGGTGTCAGGCTGCCCCGCTCGTCGCGAACGGGAATCACCAGGGAGAGCGTGGGAGGCTGGAGCATGTCGCGGTCGGGCGGGGTCGGGCGGCGGGGGAAGCCGGAGAATACCGGCTCCGCGGGCCTGCAGGGTAGCCGACCTGCCTCGCTTTGACCCTGCTGGCCGGGCAGAGACCTGCCGGGGCCGACGGCCACGACGTAGACTGCCCGCGGGAGAGCGGCCGAGCAATCGACGCGGACCGCCCGAGCCCTTCGCCCCCCTGAGGCAAATGCACAACCGCATGACTCGCTTTCTCTCACTCGGAGTGATCATCGGCCTGGTCGCGCTGTTCGGCCTGCTCTCACTGCGTGTGATGGCGAGTTTTCTGCTGCCCCTGCTTTTGGCCGGAATGCTGGTGGTGGTCTTCGGGCCGCTGCATCGCTGGCTGCGGGCCCGGGTGCCCGGCCCGGACTGGCTGCCGGCCGGGCTGGCCACGCTCTTCGTGCTGGTGATTGTGCTTGCCCCGCTGATCCTGATCGTCTCGCGGGCGGTGGGCGACGCGGTGGAAATGGTCCGCAGCCCGTCCGGGCTCAAGCTCGACCCACACGTGCTCGACGGGCTCGTGGGGCGGTTCAACGAGGCGACCGGGCTGCAACTCTCCGGCGATGCGGTCAATACCGAGCTGCGAAAACTGGCCGAGGAATGGATCGGACCGATTGCCGCCGGGGCCCCTGGCCTCGTGCTGAGGGTGGTCATCGGCCTGATCGTGATGACCGTGAGCTTCTTCTATTTTCTTCTCGATGGCCGGCGGATGACCACCGCGATCACGGCGGTCATTCCACTCGACCGCCGCTACCAGTGGCAGCTGCTCGAGGAGTTCGAGGAGGTCAGCCGGGCCGTGGTCAGTTCGACACTGCTCGCCGCGATCGTGCAGGCGGCCCTGGCGGGCATCGGCTTCGCCGTGGCGGGGCTGGATGGGGTCTTCCTGCTGACACTGCTGACCTTCTTCGGCGCGATGATACCTTTCGTGGGGGCCGCCGCGGTCTGGGGCAGTGTCTCGCTCTACCTGGTGTTCTTCACCCAGGACACCTGGACCGCCGCCGGGCTCGCCCTCTGGGGTGCTTCGGTCGTCTCGACGATCGACAACGTGATCAAGCCGATCGTGCTTCACGGGCAGTCCAAGCTCCACCCGCTGCTGGCGTTGCTGAGCGTGCTTGGCGGCGTGGGGGCGTTGGGCCCGATCGGCGTCTTCGTGGGGCCGATCGTGGTGGCCTTCCTGCAGGCGGCGTTGACGATGCTGCAGGTCGAGCTTGACAGCATGCGAGGCGACGACATGAAGGTGGCCGGCATGGTGGCAGCCGGGAGCGGGGAATCGCCTCCCGCCGGGGCGTCCGGGGAAGCGGCGGGGGCGTCCTCGCCACGCGAGGTTGCATCCGGGACCACCGGGAAGGTGAAATCTTCCTGAGACCGCGGCGATCCGGCTGCGGATCGCGGCCTCACGGACAACCCCTTTTGCCCAGTCATCCAATCTGTCACATCGTCGCGGCTCCGCGCGGAGTCCGATTTCTCGAGAAGTCTCAAGGAGATTGATGCCCATGCTTCTGGAAACCCTCTTTGCGGCGGCCGCCCTGGCGGTGACGGGAATCGAGGCGGCCTGCGTGCCGGCAGACGAGGGTGGCTACGACTACCTGCTGCGAGTCGAGCCGGACCTGGCCCGCAGCCGATCCGGTCACACCCTGACCAGTGACGTTCCCTCCGACGCCAGGGACGTTCGCAGCGTGCGGGTCTACGTGGCCGACCGTTGGCCGCCCGCAGTGGAGCGGGCCGTGGTCGATGCCCGCCGCCGGCCCCGGCCGCCCGCGGTGGTGCAGGCCGTCGCCACCAGCCCGGCGACGCTGGAGTCGACCGAAGAGACGGCCTCGCGACCCTGGTGGCTGCTGACAGCGGCCTTGGTGGGGCTGTTTCTCTCACTCGGAGCCAACGCCTACCTCGGCATGCTCCTCAGCCAGATGCGAAGCCGTTTTCTTTACGACGTCGAGCAAGCCGCGGTCTGAGACGCGGGTCGTTTGACTGGCGGTTCTTTGCCGTCTTGCCGTTACCGTCTCGACGAACGCCTGCGACCGGCGGCGTGCGGCGGGCGGAACATTGCCGGGGGGATGTTCACCATCGGGAGCGTGCGAACCGCCACGCGATCCTCGAGTTCGCCGCTGAACTCCTCGGCAGTCCAGCGGTGCCTGGCGACGTAGGCCGTCGTCTCCGCCTGCTCGACGTGGGCCGTCGTCTCCGCCTGCTCGACGGTGGCCGCTCTGGCAGGTCGGGAGCCGGCCCAACCACCGGGAAGCTCGGGAATCCCGTCACCGGGCCCCGCGGCCGGTAGCAGCGGGGGCGGCGGCACCCGCGGCGGACGCGGGGCAGGTGGCAGAGGCTCGGCCGCCGGCCTCGGCGGCGGCAGCACCCCGCCGAGGCTGCGGACGTCGGCCGCCGCCTCGCGGAACAAGGCGGCGACATGGGCATGGCAGGTGAGCACGAGCAGCTGCCGCTCCCCTTGACTGCCAAACTCGACGAGCACCCTCGCCGCCGCCCGGGCTCGGGTATCGTCGAAGTTGACAAGCGCGTCGTCCATGATGATCGGCAGCTTCACGCCGGAGCGTTCCAAGTCGGCCACCAGCGCCAGGCGGAGCGCGAGAAAGACCTGCTCGCGGGTGCCGCGGCTGAGACGCTCGGGCCGCCAGGCCGCCCCATCGTCGTCGTGCACCCGCAGGTAGGCCTCGTCGCCGTCGGCGGTGATCCTCAGATAGCTGCCGTCGGTCAGCCGTTGAAGCCAGAGCGAGGCCTCGGCAAGCACCGGCGGCTGGTGTTCTTGCATGTAGCGGCGGCGTGCGGCGATCAGCAGTTCCACCGCCCGCAGCAACGCCTCGCGGCGATGACGATGAGCCGCGATGTCGCAGTCGATCTCCGCGATCTCCTCCTGCAGCGGCTCGAGGCCGTGGTCATCGCGGGCGGCGTCGAGGAGCAGGCCTACGGCAGCCAGTTTTTCGCGTGCCTCGGCGAGGGCCGCGGCATGGGCGTCACGTTGCCGTGCCGCCTCCCTGGCAAGCGGCTCGAGTGGCCGCGACCGGGCCTCGTCGAGCCAGTGGTCGATCGTCGGCAGGTCGCTTTGGGCGACCGCGCCGCGGGCTTCACGGAGTGCGATATCGGCCAGCTCGAGACGATGCACCGCGTCGGCCTGGGCCGCGCGGCGGTCGACTTTCGCCAGAAACGCCTCCTCGCCCTCGGCCTCCCAGAGCCTCCACAGCGAGGCAATCCGACGGTTGGTCGTCGAGAGCCGCCGCTGGGAGATGCGGTGCCGCAGCCGGGCACGCCGGTATTTGCGGGCAAGAAACTTTCGTCGCCGCACCGTCTTGCGGTCGGCGGTGAGACGCTCGCGGAGCAGCCGCACCGCGTCAAGCGGCGAGAGATCCCCGCCGGTGCGGCCGTCGGCATCGGACAGCTCGAGCGCCGCGGCGGCTTCTTCAACCGGGGCGGCGATGGCCGTGAGATCCTCTCGCAGCAGTCGCGCCACCTCGGCGGCATGCCGGCGTGCCTCGTCAAGCTCCCGCAGTTGCTGGCGATGCTCGGCGAGTTCGGCGAAACCTCGCGGATCGAGGGTGGTCGGAAATCCACGCAGAGCCAGCGACTTCCGCCACCGGCTCCTCGCCCGCTTTCTCAGGGCGATCGCCTGCTCGAGTCGCTGCCTCGCCTCGGCCGCCACCCCCTCGCGGCGTTCGCTCTCGCCCGCTTCACTCGCCTCCGCCGCAAGACCGCGGATCTGCTCCTGGACCGCCTCCAGCCGGGCGGTCAGCGGCAATGGGTCGTTGCCGAGGCGGGCGTCGAGTTCGTGAACCGTGGCGGCCAGCCCGTCCCGCTGCCGCTCGGCGGTGGAGAGTCTGCGACGGGCGTCGGCCAGTCGGCCGGCCTTGGCCCTGTCGAGAGACCAGGTCGTGCCGCCGGCGATACCGGCGCCGGTCAGCCCCACTGCGGCCATTGCATAGGCCAGGGATCCGGTCACCTCGGCCGGCAGCAGCAGACCGGAAAGGAGCAGCCCGGTGCCTCCGGCAAAGGCGGTGCCCAGCCCGGCCAGCCAGCCCGCCGGGAGCAGCCGATCCTCGAGCCTCGCCCGCACCTCGCCCTCGAGTGTCGTGATACCGCGGTCGACCTCCTCGAGCTGGCCGGCGGCCGCGAGGCGGTTGCGGATCATCGTTTCGGTGGCGGAGGCCTCCTCGAGCAGCTCGGCGATGCGGGCCGGCCGGGCCTCGTCGCCCCTCGATCCGAAAGTGGCAAGCGAATCCTCGATTTCGGCGAGGTCGCGACGGGCCGCAGCCACGCCCCGGGCGGCCCGCCGGCAGGCCTTGGCGGCCGCCGCCAGTGGCGCGAACGAACGCGCGAAGCCGGGGGGCAGCCCGGCTGCGGTCGAGTCGGCCCCTGCCGCCTGATCACCGCCGAGAAGCGTGGCCAGGCCGACACTGCCCACGGCCTCGCCAAAACGTCTCGCGGCCCTCGTGGCCTCCGCCTCGGCCCTTGCCAGTTCGCCGGTGAGCCGCTCGATCCGCGGTTCCTCGTCGAGCAAAAGCGAGATCGAAGTCCGTCGCGACCAGGCCGCCGAGGGTGCGGTGGCGGCCTTGCCCTCCCTCGACCAGCGGCGGCGGGCGTCGCGATCGATCGCCACGCGTCGTTCATGGCGGAGTCGCCGCCGGTTGAGCCTCCGCCAGCGGTGGAAGTCTTCGTGCAGGAGTTCCTCGCCCTCGAAGGCTGCCAGGGCCTCGTCGGCCTCGAGCCGCTCGCGGCGGAGGGGCTCCATGTCGATCGCCTGCAGGAGAAGCTCTTCCTCCCGGGTCGCCTCGGCCAGGGCGGGCTCGCGGCGGGCGATCTCCTCCTCGAGCAGGCGTCGCTCGGCGGCTCGCCGTCCGGCGACCACCGCCGGGCTTGCCGCCGCCTCGATCCTCCCAAGCACCTTCCGCCGACGCTCGAAGAGGGCCGCCAGCGGCGATTCGGTGGGGTCGGCCGCATCGATCCTCGCCACGGCGTCCCTGAGGTCGTCAACGAGTCGAAAGACGCTGCTGCGGTCGAGCCCGCCGGCAAGCTCGTAGAGACGCGAGCCGCAGCCGGCCGCCTGCAGGGTGGAGAGTTCGTGGAGTTCGTCCAGCCCGAAGGCCATCACCGCCACATAGGAGGCCTCGTCGATCCCGCCGGTCCATTCCCGCAGCCGGGAACGATGGGCGGCCTGCTGCTGGCCGTCCTCGATCACCAGTTCGCTCTCGACCTCACCCGGCAGATGTCGGCGGGTCAGGGACCAGGCCGCGTCGTCCCGCGAGGGACGCACCAGCAGCCTGCCGCCACAGGGCAACTCCGCGTCGATCACTCCCCGCTCGAAGAGGGATTCGAAGCCGAAGAGCATCGCCCGAACGAATTCAAGGAGGGTCGTTTTCCCGGTCTCATTCGTGCCGTGGAAGACATGCACGCCGCGGTCAAGCTGCCCGATCGTGGTGGATTCCAGGCCGCCGAAGCGGTCGATGTCGATCCTCTCGAGATACATGCCCTCACTCCCTCGTAAGTCTTTCCTGCCGGCGTTTCTTGCGGTCAATCGTCTCAGCGACCACCCAGCCGTGCCCCGGCAAACAGTTCGAGGGCCATCCAGGCCCCCTCGCGGTCGAGCCCGGCGGCCGCCCGGGCGGTGTCGGTGTCGGGATCTCCATGTTCGGCCAGGTCGGCGAGCATCGAGGTGAAACGTCGCGGGCCGGCCGGGGCCTCGGGCCGGATCAGGCCCTCGAGCGACTCGCCGGGGTCGGCCTCCACATCGATGCACCAGCTTGTCAGGCCGTCGGCTTGCATGCTTTCTCGAATTTCAGCGAGCACCGCCGGAGCCATCGTGGCAACTCGCAGCCGGCGATGGGGATCGGACTCACAGGCGACCCGCAGCCGCACCAGGTGGGTCCGCGGATCGGCTGCGAGCCCGCGGTCGATCTCGGCGCGTGCTGTGACGGAGAGTTCCTCCTCCTCCTCGGTGGCCGAGCAGGTGGTGGTCACGGTGGTCCACACGAAAGGCGCGACCGGAAAGGTGCGCCACCGTGGCGAGGCGGTGTCGTGGTCGATCGCGAGGATTCCGGCCACGCCCTCCCCGAACTCCGCGGCGTGACGAGCCTGCAGCGAGGGCAGAACGATCTCCCGAGCCGCGTTCTGCCAGGAGGCGGTAACCCGCGGCCTTGCCGCCGGGTCCCCCTCCGGCCCGAGCAGGCCGTGGATATCGATGCGATTGCGGGCCTCGGCGGTGCGGACCACGAGTCGCCGCTGCGTGATGCACTCGATCTCGCAGGGATCGCCGCCGAAGTCGACGGTCGTGACGCTCGATGGTTCGAGCAGCCGCAGGGATGCCACCGAGCCGAGGGTCTCATGGAGCAGGCTCGCGGCGGCGGTGTCGGCCGCCGTGCAGATCGTCACCCCTCCGCGGCGGCCAAACCGTTCGATCATGTCGAGCAGCGGCAGCGTCTGGCCGGGGCTTGCCCGAGTGGGGTCGAGCAGAGTGCCACACAGGACGACAGCGGCGGCGGCGTGGACGCAGGCGGTGTCAAATACCTCGGCGACGGCGGTCATGGCCGCCGAACCGATCGCTCCCGAAATCGCATCCGGCGGTGAGCCGGGCAGCGACAGTGGCGAGTCGAGCCTCGCATCGGAGGCGAAGATGATGCCGCCGGGAATCGGCTCGAATGGGGCGGGCACGCGTCGGCCTCCGGGAAGGGAAACGGGAAGTTGTGCGACAGATGGTGACAGGGTAGCGGGGCCGGTGGTCCTGCTCCAAGCGGAGATTTGCCGGGCTTTCGTCGGCCGATTCGCCGCGGCGTGGCGGTCGCGTGCCCGCCGCGGCGGCCACCGGGCCAGAGAGCCGCTCAGGTCGAGAGGATCGGCGGTGAGCCCGCGAATCGCTGGAAAACCCGACCCGGCCAGGCGGCCTCGTCGGCCGGGCCGATCGCGGCGAGCACGCGACTGCGAAGCAGCACGCCCTTTTCGAGTCGGCCGCGAAACAGCCGGCACCGAAGGAGGCACAGGCCGTGCTCCTCGACCAGATCGGCCGTGGCTCCGGTATCGGGATGGGCCGCGACAAGCAGCCGCTGCGGCGGAGCCTTGTCCGCCTCGCTGCCGCTTTGGCCGGCCGCCGTCGCATTGCCGGAAATCCCGATCACAGCGGTCGAGGGCTCGGGTGCCTCGTGAAGGGGACTGCCGGGTGCCCGGCAGACGACGTCGATCGATGGCAGGCTCTCGAGCACCGCGGTCTGGGCGGAGACCACGCATTCCCAGGCGTGCACTGCCGCGGGCCCGCCACCGCCGGCCGGCGGTGCAGCCGGCCAGGCCCGCCACATCAGCGACACCCGCAGCCGGCGGGAGTCGGCCGGCTCGTAGATCGCGACGAGATCCCGGCCCCGCACCCAGGCTTCGATCGGCCGTGGCGGCTCGCCGAGATCGACGCCGAGCAGTTCCAGCCGGCCCGTCGCCATCTTCGCGGTCGGGAAACAGAGCCCCGCTGCCGGATTCGACAGATCGACGCGGGCGGCCGTCGCCAGTTCCAGCCCGCACCCGTCAGCGAGGCTCCAGTTTGGACGCGGGTCGGGTGCGGGCGTCGTCGAAGAACTCACAGCATCCTCGCGGTGCATTGAGCAGGGGCCCTGCCGAGGGCCGCCGTTGCGTCGTCGCGGCAGACTACAGTCCGCAGGCGGCTCTCCACAATTCTCGGCAGCCCGCAGCTTTCGTGCGAAACGACTACACTATGTATTCCAGCGGCACGGGAAGGTGCCGCGTTCACGTTCGGCCGTCGGCAGGAATTCATGCCTCAGCCTGAGTCAGCGAGATCCACGCCGCAAGCGACCCAAGAGCAGGCACGGGTCTGCGAGGCGGCAGCCCGGGCCGGCGGGGCGTTGCTCCGCGAATGGGTCGGGCGGTTTGGTGTCTCGACCAAGGGGCCACGGGATCTCGTCACCGAGGCCGACCTCGCCTCGCAGCGGGAGATCCGGCGGATCACGCTGGAAGCCTTTCCCGATCACGGCTTCCTGGGCGAGGAGACCCTCGAGGATGCCCCCCCGGCTGCGGAAGCGGGCAGCCCCTGTTGGATCGTCGATCCGCTCGACGGCACCACCAACTACGTGCACGGGCTGCCCTGTTACTGCGTGTCTGTAGCCCTCGCCGTGGACGACGAGATCCTCGTCGGGGCGATCTACGACCCGGTCTCCGGCGAGTGCTTCACGGCAAAAGCCGGCGGCGGAGCCTGGCTCGACGGACGCCGCATCAGGGTCTCGGATGCGACCGAGCCGATTGAATCCCTGGTGGCCGTAAGCATCCCGGCCCAGGCGGATGCCCAGTCGCTCGCGGTGGCCGACTTCCTGGCGATCCTCAACGGCGTGCATTCAATCCGCCGCAGTGGGTCAAGCGCCCTCAATCTCGCCTACCTCGCCTGCGGCCGGATCGACGCATTTTGGGCGCGGCGAATCGCCGCCTGGGATATCGCCGCCGGACTGTTGCTGGTTCGCGAGGCCGGCGGTGTCACCGCGCCGCTGAGGCGTCCGGGGGAATCGCCCGCTGAGGCTGGCGAAACGATCCCGCTCGACTCACCCGCCTTCATTGCCGCCGCCTCGCCGCAGCTGCTCGCGGCAATCCGCGACATGCTCTCGCCAGACCCCCGCACCGTCCCGGGGCCGAGCGGGCGGAAGGTTTGACGCCAGCCCCGCGAATCGAGTGCAATTGCCCCGGAAGCGAGGTCGTTGCGGCCGGCTCCCGCTCGGGGGTGCGATTGCAACGATGGGAGGGGTTGGATTCCTGAATTCCTGAAATTTGCTCGGTCGTGTTCGCGGCGGTGAAAGTGCGGAGGCGGCCGGGCGAGGGTACGCTCGCGGGTATGGAGCGAGTTGTGGCTGAACATTCCGCGGGCACGGCGATTCGCCCTCGACCGGTCTTCGGCTCGGGCGGGGCGGGCGTCGGCTGTCTGCTTGCGATTTTCGTGGCGATCAATCTCGCAGCAGCGGTCGGGCGGGCGGCAGAGCCGTCGGACTCCGCGGAAAACGATGGCGGTTCGGTTGGAAAAAATCGGTCGGCCAGTCGCGAGGTGCGGGAAGTCGGCCCGGAGGTCTACTACCTCGAAAATGATGCCGGCCGCCTCGTGCCGGTGCCGGGCTTTCTGTACAGCGATTTCGTGGAACTGCTGCGGCTTCGCGACGGACTGCCGGCGGCCCCGGAGCCGCCCGCTGCGGTGCTCGAGCGACTCAAGTTGCGAATCACCGGCGAGGCCGCCGGGACCGAAGTCGGCGAGGCTGCGGATCGTGCGGAGTCTGCCGCGGAATCCCTCCCGCCGCCGCGGACCGCTCAGCCACCAACGCTCGACACCCGTTCGATCAGGGTCGAACTCACGGTCGTTCAGTCAAAGCCTGGCTGGGTGAGCCTGCCACTGGGCCTCGGCCGCGTGCTGCTTGATGGACCAGCCGAGCACGAAACGCTCGGTGGTGATGCCGCCGGGGCAGCCGGCACATTTCTCATCGATCGCCCGGTCGGCTCGCGGGGCTACCGCGGCTGGTTCGAGGGACCCGCCGGCACCCGGCACCGTGTGGTGCTCGTGGGCCGCGTGCGGCTGGAGCCGGCGGGTGAGTCGCGGGAGATCGGACTCGACCTGCCACCGGCCAACACCTCGTCGCTGGTGTGGACGACGCCGCTGGCGGCTCCGGTGGTCGTCGTGCAGCCGGCATCGCTGCCGCCGAAGATCGAACCCGGGGAGGATGGCGGCAGCCGCGTGACGGTGGTCGGGCTCAGCGGTGAAGTGCGGGTCAGGCTGGGGACCGCGGAGCCGGTCGGGCAGCCGGCCGCTGTCGTGCCCCAGGCTGAAACCGACATCGCGGTGGCGATCGACGGCCGCAAGGCCAGGGCCGAGGCCTCGATCCGGCTGGAGGGCCTGCCGGCGAATCGCGATCGGATCACGATCAGGCTTCCGCGTCGCAGCACGCTGGAGCGCGTGGCCCCGCCATCGACCGTGGTGCGGGGTTCTCAGGCCGGTGGCGACGTTGAGATTGCCGTCGAACGCGACGAGTTGGGGCGAGGCAGGGTCGACCTCGTCTGTGAGATGCCGGTGGAGCCGTCGGGCGGACCGGTCGAGCCGCTGGCCTTCGAGATTCTCGAGATCCCGCGATGGCGGCAGTGGGGTACCGTCAGCCTGGTGGTGCTTGGCGACTGGCAGGTGGAGTGGGAGACGATCGGGCCCCTGCGACGCATCGATCCGCCCCGCCGGCTCCGTCGCGAGGGCTGCGTCGCCGCCTTCGCGTTCGACGCACAGCCGGCGAGGCTGCCGCTGCAAGTGCGGCCGCTCGCCAGCCGGGTGGTCGTGGAGCCCGAATACCGCTACCGCGTCGCCGCCGTGCGGATCGATCTGGTCGCCAGGCTGCGGGTCGCGGTGCGGGGCGCACCGACCTCGCAGCTGCAGCTTCAGCTCGATGGCTGGGAGGTGGGCGAGGTCGGGCCGCCGGGGCTGGTCGATTCCGCCGGCGTCCGCTCGACTGCCGGCGGCGTCGAGATTCCCTTCCTGCAAGGGCTCACTGGTGATGCGGTGATCGAGCTACGGGCGACCAGACGGCTCGATCGGGATGCCGATCAGGTTGCCTGGGATTTTCCCCGACCGTCGGCCGACCTGGTCGCGCCGGCGACGGTCTTGATCACCGCCGAGAGCAACATCGAATTGACTCCGGAGACCGGCTCGGTGCGGGGGTTGACCCGGCAGATTGCCGCGGTGCCCTACCGTGATCCGGTGACGACCGCTCCTGTGACCGACCGGCCGCTCGGCGACGCCACGGAGACCGAAAAGCCGCCGCCAAGCGGCCGCGACGAGCCGACACCGGTGGTGTCCGACAGCGGTCAGCTGCCGCAGTTGGCCTATCGGCTCGATTCTCCCGAGGGTCGCTTCGTGGCGAGCCGCCGCTATCTTCCCCGCCGCGTCGATGCCTCGGTGGCCACTCGTCTGGCCCTCGCCGAAGACACGATCAACGTCGAGGAGACTCTGCGATTCCAGGTGGCCCACCTTCCGCTGGAGGTGGTCGAACTCTCGCTGCCGTCGGCTGTGATCGAATCGGAGTCGGTCGAAATCCGGCAGGACGGCCAGCTGCTGGTGGCCCTCACGCCGGCCAGGGACGAGCCGCCGATCGCGCCGTTGCCGCCCGATGAATTTCCGGAAGACGGCGGGCTGGAGAGTGAACAGCCCGCGGGTGACGCGAAGGAACTGCCGCCCAGATCGGTGGTGCCGGTGCTGCTTCCGGTGCCGCTGTTGGGATCGGGCGAGCTGCGGATCTCCTACACCCTTCCGTTTGAACCACCGCCGGCCGAGACGACGCTCGCCGCCACCGTGCCGCTGGTGATGCCGTTGGGCGTGCGGTTGGGCAAGCAGTCCGTCGCGATCGAGACCGACCGTGGCCTGTCGGTCGAAGTCCGCGGCGATTCGTGGCGGCGAGACACCCTGGGCCAGTCGTCGGGCCTGCCGCGGAGCTGGACGACCCAACGCCCGCAGCCGGCGGTGCAGCTGGCGGTGGCGACGGAGCGGCAGACGCTCGGTGAGACGATCGTGGAGGCGGCCTTGCTGCGGACCAGGCTGGCGGCTGCGGTTCGGGAAGACGAGTTTCGTTACCGGGTTGTCAGTTCGGCCGACCGGCTGCTCCTTCAGTTTGACGAGGACGTTGACCCCGCCTCGATCGACTGCCTGCTCGACGGGCGAATCGTGGCCGACGCGGTGCAGCCCCGAGGCCGAATCGTGATCCCGTTGCCAGCCGCCGGCGGGCTGCGGGATTACCAGGTGGAACTGATCCGCCGCGGTGATCCGCCGCCGGCCGCCGGTCCGCTGACCCTGGCCGCCCCACGATTCTCCGAGGGTGTCGTGGAGCGGCGTTTCTACTGGGACGTGCAACTGCGGCCCGATGAGCACCTGCTCGCCTCCCCTCGGCAGTGGACGCCACAGCAGCGGTGGGCCTGGGGCAGGTTCGGGTTCTCGCCGGAGCCGATCATCTCCTCGGCGATGCTCTCGGAATGGATCGGCTCGCCGCGGCCCCTCGCGGCCGCGGCCGAGGAACCGCCGGTGTCGGCAAGCCTGCCTGCCGCCGATCCCCACGTGGTCTTTTCCGGCGTGGGCAGCCCCGGTAGCGGCACCATCTGGCTGCTGCCGACCTGGCTGCTGGTGCTCGTCGCCTCGGGGCCGACACTGCTCTTGGGCCTGCTCCTGGTGGAATGGCCGGCGGTTCGGCGTCCGATGGTGGTGATGGCGGCCATGCTGGCCGGCGGCATGGCCGCTGCCGTCTTTCCGGACCGAGCGGTCCTCGTGGCTCAGGCCGCCCTGCCCGGGGCGGTGCTCGCGGTGCTTGCCGCCGGGCTGCGGTTTTCGCTCGATCCCGACCTGCCTGGCCGTCTCGCGGGCGAGCCGCCGGTCTCGGTGCCGACCTCCTCCACCCGCCTGGCGACGCCGGCGATCGCCGCCGCGAGCCGGCTGAGTGAGCGGCGGCAGGGAGAGCGGTCGGCGTCATGATTTCCCGCCACGACTCGACGAGCTTCTCGTCACACCTGGGCGATGCCGGCCGCGGCCGTCTCGCGGCAAGGACAATCACGGCGACCATGGCTGCCGTGCTGTCACTGATTCCCGCCCGATGCATCGAGGCACAAGAGGCCGGGCCGCCCTTGGCCTTTCGCCGTGTGCACGTGCCTGTCGAGCGGCTCGAGGAAATTCCCCTCGGTGGTCTTCGATACGTGCCGATGACGATGGCAGAGTTCCAACGCGGACTCACCGACACCTTCGGCGAGGAGTCGTGGCAGGAGGGCCTGCCGAGCCGGGAGGTGGTTGCGGAGTCGGCTGAATACGCCTTGCGGTGGACCGGCCGTGGCCCGTTGGTGGGTCAGGCAGCCGTGGAGGTCTCGATTCCCCCGCAGCGGGTGCGGGTCAGCCTGCCGCTGGGTGACGCGATGGTCCGCACCGCCACGGTCGAAACCGCGGAGGGCACCGGCGCCGCGAGTGTCTGCGGGCTCGAGGACGGCTCGCTGGTCGTACTCGCCGACGAGCCGGGACGCTATGCGTGGGATTTCCGACTCGAACTGATCGATGCAGCCGCGGGTCGCGGCCGCTTCAGACTGCCGATGGTGCCGGCGGTCTATTCGGTGGTCGAGCTGACCGTGCCACGGGGCATCGTGCCGGTGGTCGCCGACGCCCGGGCCGCCGGAGGGCCCCAGGCGAACGGCGCGGGCCTGGTCACCTGGCGGTTTGAACTCACGCCGCGGGCCAGTTTCGACTGTCTGCTGACCGAGGTTCCGGCGACGCCGCCGGGCCTGGCCGTCTGGACGCACGCGGCGATCAGCCGCCGGGAACTGGCCCTCACCGCCACCGTGCGGCCTTCCAACGGCTGGCGGGAGCAAGGCCTCCTGCTCGACGTCGACCCCGGGCTGCGACCGCAGCGGGTCGCGATGGAGATCGATGGCACATGGCGGCCGCTGCAGTGGCTCTGGCAGAACGACTCGACCCTCAGCCTGGGCCTGCCACCGGAGTGCATCGGCACCCGCCGCCGGATCGTGGTCGAGGCGATCGCGGCCTTCGACACGGGAGTGGCCACGGTCGTGCCGCTGGTGCGGCCGTCCCGCAGCCGCTGGGCAGGCGGCGGCCTGGCGGTGGAACTCGACGACTACCTCGTCGTTCAGGACGCGGCCTGGACCGCGGCGGTGCCGGTGGCCGACTCGGTCGCCGCCGGCTGGCCCGAGATTGCCCCCGGCGGAGAGAAATCGCTGCTGCTGGAGCACCAGGAGCCGGATGCGATGCTGACCCTCACGGTCGCACCGCGGCAGCCGAGGCTCGACGTCACGCGGGTCACGACGGTTGACATCTCACCCTCGGCGGTGCTCGCCCGTGCGGCCTGCGAGGTCTCGATCGACGAGGGTGAGGTCTTCGAACTCGAAGCACAGGTGGCGGCGGGCTGGCTGATCGATGCGGTCGAGATGCCCTCCCGCTCGGAACGGCCTGAGTGGCGGATCGAGCCGATTCCCGGCGGGAGCCTGCTGCGGGTCGATCTTGCCACGGCGATCACGCCCGGCAGGCTGGTGCGACTCGAGATTCGTGGCCACCGCGTGCCGCTGCGTCCGAACTCACGGTTTCCCCTGGCATCGATCGACATGCTGCGACTGCAGGGAGAGTCTCGACGCAGCGGGCTCGTCGAGATCCGCACCACCGCCGAGACCACGATCGAAACGCTCGACGACCGCCTCGTCGCGATCCTGCCGGAGGAAATTCCGCAACGCTTCGGCACGCTCGCGACGAGTTCGGGCATCCGCCTCAGGCTGCCCGCGGGGGTGGCCCCCAACGGGGAACTGGTGCTGCTTCGCAAGCGTCCTCCGGTCGATGTGCGAACAAGCATTCGGTTGACCGCCCGCGACGACCGGCTCACCGAGTCGTTTACTTTCGAATGCACGCCGATTGATGCCGACCTCGATTCGGTGGTGGTGCATTTCTCCGTGCCGACGCAGGACAGCCTCGAGTGGTCGCTCGTGCCGCCCGCTGGCGGCGCGGTGTTTCCAAGGCGTCTGGAACCGGCGGAGCGGCGGGCCTCGGGTGACCAGGGGGATGCCTGGATTCTCGATTTCGTGCCGCCGATTCGTGAGACCGTCACCGTGCGGGGCGTGCAGGCGGTGCCCCTCAACGGACCGCGGGCGGCTCCGCTGGCCTGGGTCGAGGCGGCGATCAACCCGGTCGGCGAACTGCAACTGCGGAATGCCGGCCGGCGACGGCCGCAGGTCCGCAACCGTTCGCTGGCGGAGATTCCCGGGACCGCCGCCGGGGATCGCGCCGCTTCGGCCATCAGCTCCTTTATCTTCGATCCGGTCGCCGACCTCGGGCCGGCCGGGCCGCCGATGGTCGTGCTTCCCGGTCGCGAATCGTCGGCGGTGGCGAGGGCCTGGGCCTGGAATGCGACCACGACCTGCTGGTGTCATTCGTCGGGAGCGATCGAGTTTGAGTCGGTCTTTGAAATCGAGAATCACGGCCGTCCCCAGATCGTGCTGAGCCATCCGGCCGACAAGCGGATTCAGGAGGTGCTCGTTGATGGTGTGCAGCTCTCGGCGAGCGGCAGAGACACTCTCGGCGGCGAGATCCGGATCGAACTTCCGGCCGGTCGTCGCATGGTTCGCCTCGAGGTTCGAGCGGTGGCCGATGCGTCCGCAAGCGGTGTCTGGCCGTGGTGGGGGATTCGCGGGATCGACCTGCAGGCCGGCTCGATCGATGTGCCGGTGATGGAGCGGGTCTGGCAGATCGGTGTGCCGCCGGCGTTGCAAATCGCGAGCGTCTCCCCTGTGCTGGCACCTCTCGACGCACGGCCCCTCGGTTGGACGCAACGGCTGCTCGGAGCGGAGCTTCGTCCGCGGACCCAGACTCGGCCCCAGCTCGCCTCGCCGCCGCCGCCGAGCGGTGATTCCCGCACGCTCGTGCGGGGTTTTGAGATGGCTCGCTTCACCGCCGCGAGCGGTCGCATCGCAGGCACATCGGTCTGGCTGGTGCCGACCCGGCTGGTCCATGGGCTTGCCGTGGCAGCGACGGTGTCCGCGGCCCTGGCGGCGTTTTTCATCGCCGGCAGCCGGCCTCTGATGGCGGTGGTGGCCTGCGGGCTCGTCGCGGTCGCCTCGCTCTGGGTCCCGCCGCCGTGGATTGCCGCGTGTCGCGGTGCGTGGCTTGGAATGCTCGCCGCCACCTGGTATCGCCGCAGCCTCCGTGGGGCCGCCGTGACGGCCTGCCTGCTGGCCAGCTGCAGCCTGCCGCCGGTGGCCGCGGCGGCCGATCCGTTGCCGGTGTTCGTGACCGGCGAGGATCCGGCCTCGACGGTGCTCGTGCCCGACGAAGTGTTTCGGGTGCTTGCATCCGGCCGTGCCTCCCGGGAGCAGGCGGGGGCCCGGATGCTCGGAGCCCTGGTCACCGCCGAACTGGTCGACGCCGAACTGGTCGACGCATCCGCCGCGGCCTCACCCCGCCGCTGCGTCTGGCAGATGCGGGTTGAGGTCGTCTGTGACTCGCGGACCTCACTCGTGCTGCGACAGGAAACGTGGGGCGGGAGCTATCGCGGCGACTCGCTGCGGGTCGATGGCGTGGCGGTCGGCGGCATGGTGGAGGCCGGCGGGCGAATCCTGCGAGTCCCTTTGGCCGCCGCCGGACGGCATGTCGTGGAGTTCGACATCGAACCGGCCCTCAGCCGTCGCGGCGAGCTGGTGGTCGCCGAGATCGGCATACCGGTGACTCCGGCCACCGCGGTGGCGATCGATGGTAATGACAACGCCGCCTCGGTCATCTGCGAGGCGAGCCGTGGCACGGAGGGGCTGAGGCCGACGGACTTCGTGTCGGGCCAGGGATCGGCAGGCCGGTTCGACCTGTCGGGTCGCAGTCGCCTGCGGCTGGCCTGGCCGAGCGATCGGGAAATCACCCTGGTCAGCTCACCCGCGGTCGCCGCCTGTCGCAACGAGATTGTCTGGGGCGAGGAGGAATGTCGGATCACCGCCCGCCTCGACGTCGATCCCGACGGGGGTATCTTCCAGGCCATCGAGGTGGTGGGCGATCCAACCCTTTTCCCGGTCAACGACGAGTCTGATCTGGAGGTGAAACCGCTGGCAGCTGGTCTCTGGCGGGTCGAGCGACGACGGCCCGTGCGGGGCCGAGCGGAGTTGGTGATTCCCTTCCGCATGCGGTTCGACGATCCGGTGGGCGTCTTTCCGCTGCCGACGGTGCAGCCGGCCATGCGGGAAGGCGAAGCAGCTGCAGGCTCACTAGCGAGCGTCTTCGAACTGCGGGCCGCCGCAGGGCTCGAGGCCTCGGTACTGCTTCCGCCGTCGGCGGTGGCCGAGTCGGCCGGCGAACCAGACACTGCGGGTGAAGCGGTTGTCTGGCGTCTTGACAGGCTGAGCGACAGCCAGCAGGCGGTGGTCACGGTTCGTCGTCGGGCGATGCCCATTCGCGGAACCCAACAAAACCGCATTGTCTTCGAGCCGGATCGGATCCGGACCAGGCTCGACGGTGTCGTCGATGCATCCGACACGCCGCTGGTCATGCTCGACATCCGCATGCCTGTCGGTTTCACGGTCGAACAGGCAAGGCTCGAGCGGATTCTCGGGCAGGCTGGTGATGCCGAGTCGGAGGCGGGGACCGAGGCGGTTCCCTTCCAGCTCACGCCGATCCGGCCCGGGGTGGTTCGCGTCCTCTGCCAGCGGCCGCGTATTGGTGGCTACCGGCTGCGGGTCGATGCCCGCGGGGAGGGCGAGGTGGGCCGCGAGGGAGCGCTGCCGCTGCTTGCCGTCGAGCAGTTCGGAGAGACGGCGGCGATCG
>Ga0180430_10001479_pt1 | contig 22793 bp, 18 predicted proteins | sample SS_ome_9_FD_132999 | JGI IMG/M metagenome (GOLD analysis project Ga0180430, IMG submission 132999) | Hypersaline lake sediment archaeal communities from the Salton Sea, California, USA - SS_1_S_2 metaG | ecosystem: Environmental > Aquatic > Non-marine Saline and Alkaline > Hypersaline >... | reverse complement strand
ACTGGGTTTCAGCCGGTCTTTTGAAAGCATGGCCCAGTCTTTTTACTTTGTGTCCTTCCTTTTCCCGGTAATTGTTGGAACATCCTACCTGGTAGCCTCCTATTTGGTGCCCCGCTACCTTCTACGGAAGCAGTATTTTAAGTTTGGACTATATTTTGTCTACGTTCTTGTATTTTCTGTCTTTCTGGAGCTGCTGGTTATGACCCTTTCTCTGGTTTTACTGGCCAATTTCCAGTACGAAGCCCTGAATCCCAAAGCCACGGACATTGTATTTCTCACCATTGTGCTCTATGCCTTCGTATTTCTCAATACGATCATACTCCTGTTAAGAAAGTATTTTAGAGGCCTGGAAAAAACAGGGGAACTGGAAGCTGAGAAGGAAAAACTCAGACGCTCATTTGTGGTGGTCCGGTCTGAACGAAAAAATATTCAGATCGCCTTTGATCAGATCGAGTATGTGGAAAGCACGGGAAATTACCTTCGCATTCTTACCTCTTCAGGTGAGGCAATTCTGACAAAAGATAAACTCGGAAATCTGCAGGAAAAGCTGTCTGACAGATTTTTTCGGATACATCGTTCCATTCTGGTGAACGGGGATAAGATCCGATCCTACAACCGGGAAACGATTACCGTAAATGAAACAGAACTACCTCTTAGCAGGAAATACAAGGAGGAAGTGATGGAAAAGCTTGAGGAAAACGCTTAGTTCAGCCCGATGATATAGCCCAGCGAAATGTGGAAGTAAGTGGTAATGGGTAATTTTTCGCCCGTGAGCATAGAGTTGGGAAGATTGAGGTTGTATCCAAACTCCAGATCAAAATTCTTGTAGTCGATGGTGATGGGGAAGCGGATGGCCGTATTCAGCAGGCCAAACTCCGTGTCTTCCACCCACTCATATTCCTGGTTCTGGCCCATACCTCCCAACTGGTAATAGGCTACGATTTCTTTCCCAAAGAATAATGAAATTTCCGGCTCAAACTTGATGCGGTCAAATGTGCCCAGTTTGATCAGAGTAATATCGCCGTAGAGATCCCACGAAATCTGACCGGCAAAAGCGTCGCCTGTGAGTATAGAAAAGTCCAGCCGGGAGCCTATAAAACCTTTATCAAGGGTGGTGCCTGCGCTAAAGGCATTGTTGAACGCATGCGATTCAATGCTATCCACTTTTGAATAGAAATACCTGTTGTAGGTAGCTCGGTATCGGAAATCTCCCTGTTTGTCAAACCTGCCGGAATATCCCAGCGATACATAGGTTGCATAGAGTTTGGGATTAAACTGGCTGTATCAGATGCTTCCTGCTCCGGCATTGAAACCCCTGGAATGAAAATAACTGGCATTTGCGGAGTAGTTATATTGTTCAATCCCAATATCTCTCCCCGAAAAGTAACTCTGATTCTCAAAATGGGTCCTGAAGTACAAAAAATGAAAATTGGTCTTCCCCTTGAGTAAGGAGATCAACTCCTCGTCTTCAAAGAGAATCACATCCAGGAGAGAGTCCAGGTCTGATTCCTGGGACTTCAACTCCGCTTGTAAGATTAGACTAAGGAACAGCAGTAAGAGTAGTTTGTATTTCATGTGAGACTTCGACTTGAAAGAAAGTAACAGCTGATCCTATTCAGCTGCTACTTTCTTTTACTTATTAAACTATTGTCCTTTGCGACCTGCTCCGTTTCCTCCGTTACCGGATTGCATTTCCCGGGTGGTCTCACGGTTTCCTTCTCTGGCTCTGGCTCTGATTTGCTCCTTTTGTGCATCGGTGAGAGAGCCTTTCATTGCTTCCCTGTTTGCCTCCCGTACCTGGTTCTGGTTTTGGAGCATGGCTTGCTGCTCTTCAGTCAGGCAAGCCCTTAATTGTTCGCGTTTCTGTTCCTGAGTCATCTCCTTATTCTGGAGAATAGCCTTTTGCTCTTCAGTCAGGCTTGCTTTAAATTCCTCGCGTAGCATTATCCTTTCCTGCTTCCTTTCCTGAATCATTTGCTGCTGCTCTTCAGTCAGGTTTTCCCTGGTTTGAGTGCGTACCTGTTCCTGGTTCATCTCCTGAGCCATAAGCGCTCCGCTTGTGATTACTGTGGCTGCGATGGCCATAAAGAAATATTTCACTTGTCGTTTCATGATGCTGAGTATTAAAAGGTTGAAAAATGACTTGCTTCACTCTAATACCGCATAGTTAAGCTTTTACCCTACTTCTTTTTCCTTTTTGTTTACCTTAGAGGCTTAGCAAAGCCAAAGCATAATGAGAAATCTGATACCTGTTTTTGCCTTGAGCCTTTTTGTCATACAGGCTTGTGTCCAGGCTCCCAATGAAGCTAAAAAAGATAGCTCCCGGCAGAGTAATTACCTGGACTTTTCCCATCGGGACGATCAGTTTACCGGCGGGATAAAAATGATCCCCATTTCCACACCCAAAGGAGAATTTAAGGTATGGACCAAGCGTGTGGGGACTAACCCCACCATGAAGCTGCTTCTTTTGCACGGGGGTCCCGGGGGTACACACGAGGTTTTCGATTGTTGTGATGGCTATCTGCCTGCCGAGGGAATAGAGTACATTTATTACGATCAGCTGGGTTCTTATTTCAGCGACCAGCCTACCGACACCAGCCTGTGGACTATCGATCGTTTTGTGGATGAGGTGGAGCAGGTACGGCAGGCACTGGGTTTAGACAGTGAGAACTTTTATCTCCTCGGACAATCCTGGGGAGGGATCCTTGCCATGGAATACGCCCTGAAGCATCAGGACAAGTTAAAGGGCCTCATCATTTCCAATATGATGTCCAGCGCCACAGAATATAACAAATATGCTAAGGAAGTCCTGGGACCACAAATGGACCCTGAGGTATTGCGGGAAGTGCAGGAGCTGGAAGCCAGTAATGATTTCAGCAATCCCCGCTATATGGAGCTGCTTATGGAGCACTATTATACCGAGCATCTCCTCCGTCTGCCGGTGGACCGGTGGCCCCAGTCGGTGAATCTGGCCTTCCGGCATATGAATCCTGAGGTCTATGTGTACATGCAGGGGCCCAGTGAATTTGGCATGTACGGCGATGCGACCCTGAAGAACTGGGATGTGAGTCAGCAACTCCCGACCCTTACGGTGCCCACTCTGGTTATTGGTGCAAGGTACGACACCATGGATCCGGAACATATGGAGTGGATGTCAAAACAGGTAAAAAATGGCCGTTACCTGCACTGTCCCGAAGGAAGCCACCTCTCCCAGTACGATGACCAACTTATCTTCTTTGAAGGTCTGGTGAAATTTATCCGGGACGTGGATGCGGGAAGTTTTTAAGCTTCCGTTGTTAGAATTTTAGCCATTTTTGTAAGTGAAGAAAAAAACCTACATGATGAGAAATCTGATAAGCATCCTTTTATCCATAACTTTTTTCGCACCCACCCTGCTTTTCGGACAGGAGGTGGCTGTAACAGAACGTGGCGACAGTGTGGTACTTTATTCCAATGGAACCTGGGACTACTACGAAAATTACCTGACTGGTATTGACAAAGTGGAGGAGATCAGGAAAAATCCGGAAGTATTTTCTGTTCCAAAGTCCTCAGGAAAAAAGATTAATGGTTTGAACCAGGCCTATGAACTCTGGTATAATGATAAGAATTGGAAAAGAATTCCTGCGGGGGAATTAAATCCGGACGCCGACATCGCTCTGAAGTATCTGCACGGAGATCTGTATGCCATGATCATTTATGAAGAAGTGGAGATCAGCATGGAGAATCTGGTGGATATTGCCCTCGACAATGCCATTGGAGTAGCTCCTGATATAAAAGCGGTGGACAAAGAATACCGGAAGGTTAACGACAATACGGTGATATGGATGCGGATGGATGGCACCACACAGGGGATGAGCATGTCTTATTACTCCTATTATTACTCCAATGAAATGGGAACCTGTCAGTTTCATGTCTTTTCCGGACGGAATCTGATTGACAGATACATCGAAGATGTAGAGGATCTCTTAAATGGATTTCAAGTCGGAGATTAGTATACCCGAAAGGGAGAAATGGATGCAAACATTCTGATACTGGGCCTGGGCAATGTCCTGATGGGGGATGAAGGAATTGGTATCAAAGCCGTTGAGTATCTGCAGAAGCATACCCTGCCTGCAAATGTGGAAATTTTGGATGGGGGTGCCGGAGGATTTCAACTCCTGTCACTTTTTCAGGAATATGCGCATATCATTATTATCGATGCTACCATTGGTGGGAACGAGCCTGGCGAAATTAAGGTTTTATCTCCTCGCTTTGCCTCAGAGTTCCCCCGATCCCTCACTTCTCACGATATAGGCCTTAAGGACCTGTTGCAATCAGCCGAATTGCTGACCAAGCTGCCTTCCATTTATCTTCTGACCATAAACATTGAAGCATGCAGCACCGCCGGGATGGAAATTTCACAAGAGCTGCTGGATCAGCTTCCGCATATTAAGCAAAGGGTCCTGGACATTATCGAGCAAATTAGGCAGCAATAACTCGCCTCGATTAGCCTGGATTACTTGAAACTGCAGTATAAAAAGCTGTAACTTGCCAGTATAAGTTCTCAGAATATGGTAGGAAGGCATATTCATATGCAGAGCCCGGGCAAAGTAAGCATTATCACCCAAAACCGCAGGATGCGTGAGATCCTGAAGATGGCTGATAAGGTGGCAGTGTCCGATTCATCCATACTCCTGGTCGGTGAAACCGGAGTTGGGAAGGAAATATTTGCCGACCATATTCACCGGGTGAGCAATCGAACTCAAGGGCCCAGCGTAAAAATTGGACTTTCTGCCATGCCACCCGACTTAATGGCCAGTGAACTGTTCGGGTACGAAAAGGGAGCTTTTACCAGTGCTAATGAAACCAAGATCGGACTCTTCGAAGTGGCAAGTAAGGGAACGGTATTTCTGGACGATGTGGATGATATTCCCATGGATATCCAGGCCAAATTGTTACGGATCCTGGAATGTGGGGAACTGACCCGGGTGGGCGGCACAAGACCCATACCCATCAATATTAGGTTAATAAGCGCATCCAAGGTGGATCTGAATCAGATGGTTAAAACTCATAGCTTCCGATCGGACCTTTTCTACCGGATCAACGTGGTGACCATCGAGATCCCACCTTTGCGGGAGCGTCTGGATGATATCCCTTTGCTGGTAGAGCATTTTATCCGTCGTTATGCACCAAACCGGAATCTGTCAATCACCCATGAAGCATTATCCTACCTCATGAATTACCACTGGCCGGGTAACCTTCGTGAGCTCAGAAATGTAATTCACCGGGCTACTTTGTTTGCACAAAAAGAGATAAGCCTGGAGGAGATTGCCCCGGAGATCAGGAACAACAATCCGGTGGAGACCATCATTGGGGCCTGTTCGGTTTGTTTTGATGAAAGAGGGATGCATTTTGGAAGGATCATCGCCTGTCTGGAACATAAATTAATTTTGGAAGCACTTAAAAGAGCTGGTGGCAACCAGAGCCAGGCTGCGAAACTGCTGAACCTAAGCCTGTCGACCTTTAGAGATAAGATGAAGAAGTACCAGGAGAACCCTTCAGATTGCCACGACTTAATCTAGTTGCGGTTTTCCGCGAATAATCGTTGGAATCCCGCTAATCACCTCCTTATTCAATCTGAATAATCATAGGGATAGAATTTTTTATCTCCAGATAATCAGACACTTAGATGATGTCTTGCTTTTTAGTTAGGCGGAAGTTTGAATTGGCATTCAAATTGCTAGCGCTTCACTGAATTCCGTATCATGGAAAAAGGCCTGACAAATACCTATCAATTTTCCTGCCGGGTTGTGGAGGTCATCTACAAAGAGGATAAACGAGTTATAAAGGTCGTCTGCAATCCGGGTTCGCTGATCATTGAGACTCCTGATGCCGGAAAGGCACAGTTGGGGGATCGTCTCCTGCTTTCAGGCAGCTTTCACATTGATACCATAAGGGCTGAAAACTCAAACTAAATAGAATCATTAACCTAAGCTAAATGCATTGATATGAGTCAAAAACCAAAAACACTTTATGAGGAAATCCGGGAGCAGGGTTATTCCCGGAGGGATTTCATGAAGTTTTGCGGGGCCATGGCAGCCATGCTCGGTCTGGAAGCTTCCGGAATCGCGCAGGTGGCCAAAGCCCTCGAAACCAAAGCACGGCTTCCTGTTTTGTGGATGCATTTTCAGGAATGCACTTGTTGCAGTGAATCCTTTATCAGGACCTCCCATCCCATTGTGGGAGATGTGGTTCTGGACAAGGTAAGCCTGGATTACACAGAAACCCTGATGGCGCCATCGGGGCACCAGGCTGAAAAATCTCTTCATGATACCATGAGCAAATACCATGGAGAATACCTGCTTATGGTAGAGGGTTCAATTCCCACTAAAAATCCCGGCTATTGCACCATCGGCGGTCGGAGTGCGGAGTCCATTTTACTGGAGGTTGCGGAAGGAGCCAAAGCTGTAGTAGCCTGGGGGAACTGTGCTTCGGCTGGCTGCGTTCAGGCAGCCTCCCCAAATCCTACTGGGGCAAAACCCGTGCACAAAATTATCAGGGGAAAACCTGTAATCAATGTGCAGGGCTGTCCTCCCATCGCAGAAGTTATGGTTGGGGTAGTGGTTCACCTTCTCACCTTCGACCGCATCCCACAACTGGATGCCCTGCGGCGTCCCAAGGCATTTTATTCCACCCGGGTCCACGATACCTGCTACCGACGACCCAACTATGATGCCGGACTTTATGTGGAGTCCTTCGACGATGACAATGCAAGAAAAGGCTATTGCCTCTATAAAATGGGGTGCAGAGGACCTAACACTTACAATGCCTGCGGGGTTATCAGGTGGAACAACGGAGTAAGTTTTCCGATTCAGTCGGGTCATCCCTGCATAGGCTGTTCAGAGGCTAATTTCTGGGATAGCGGTCCATTCTATAACCACCTGCCCGGCTTTAAAGGATTTGGAATTGAGAAGACAGCGGACAGGATTGGTCTGGGACTTGGAATTGCTACGGTAGCCGGTATAGGTTTACATATGATATCAACCAACATACAGAAGCGCAGAGAGATTAGACTGGGAGATGCTGAGAAGGAATCTTAAACTCAAAAGCAAAGAATTATGGCAAAAAGAATAGTAATCGATCCTGTTACCAGAATAGAAGGCCATCTGAGGGTTGAGGCTGAGGTCCAGAATGGGAAAGTAGTGGATGCCTTCAGCTCAGGGACTATGGTACGTGGCATTGAAATCATACTTAAAGGACGCGATCCGCGAGATGCCTGGGCTTTTACAGAACGTGTTTGTGGCGTATGTACCACAGTACATGCACTTGCCTCGGTCCGTTCAGTGGAAAACGCACTTGGCATTATTATCCCACAGAATGCAGAGCTGGTAAGAAATCTCATGTTTGCAGCACAGTATATGCAGGACCATGTGGTGCATTTTTACCATTTACATGCCCTGGATTGGGTGGATGTTGTATCTGCTTTGAGTGCAGATCCCAAAGCCACTTCCGAATTGGCTCAGAGTATTTCCAGCTGGCCCAAAAGTTCTCCGGGCTATTTTTCCGACCTGCAAAAACGCCTGACTGGATTTGTGGAAAGTGGTCAGCTGGGCATATTTGCCAACGGGTACTGGGGACATTCGGCCTATAAGCTTCCCCCGGAAGTGAATCTGATCGGTGTTGCTCACTATCTTGAAGCCCTGGAGTGGCAGAAGGAAGTCATAAAGATCCATACCGTCTTCGGTGGAAAAAATCCTCACCCCAACTATCTGGTGGGTGGAGTACCCTGCTCCTTTAACCTGGATAACAGCAATGCTCTCAATGCAGAGAGATTGGCCCTGGTTGGCAAACTCCTTGACGATGCAAAGACCTTTATTGAACAGGTCTATATCCCGGATTTACTGGCCGTTGCTTCATTCTACAAAGACTGGGGAGCCATCGGGGGTGGATTAAGCAATTACATGGCTTTTGGAGATCTTCCCACCAATGGTTTCCAGGATGTGGATGCATTTAAATTTCCCAGGGGCATCATCCTGAACCGGAACCTTGCCGAAATTGTTCCCATGGATGCTTCTGATCCGGAGCAGATCCAGGAGCAGATAGCACATTCCTATTACGAATATTCGGAAGGGGATGCCAAACATCCCTGGGAGGGTGAAACCAATCTGAACTACACCGGGCCCGAACCGCCTTACGACGAGCTTAATGTGGAAGACAAATATAGCTGGCTGAAGACCCCACGCTGGAAGGGCCAGGCTATGGAAGTGGGTCCTCTGGCCAGGATGCTGGTGGGCTACGGAAGCGGACGGGAGGAATATAAGGAGGTGGTGCACTGGGCACTTAAAAAGCTGGATGTGCCCGTGGAAGCACTTTTCTCCACCCTTGGACGCACTGCAGCCCGGGGACTGGAGACAGTGCTCATTGCCGGCTGGGCCAGGGAATTTTATGATGCCTTGCTGGCCAACATCAAAAATGGGGACAGCCGGACCTTCACCAAAGAAATGTGGGAGCCTAGCACCTGGCCTTATGAATCAAAAGGAGTTGGATTGTCTGAGGCACCAAGGGGTGCCCTGTCCCATTGGATCAATATCAAGGCAGGTCGAATCGAGAATTATCAAATGGTAGTTCCAAGTACCTGGAACGCTTCTCCCCGGGATGCTGCCGGGCAAAGGTCTGCCTATGAAGAGTCCCTGATCGGCACCCCTGTGGCCGATCCCGAGAATCCTCTGGAGATCATCCGGACCATTCACTCCTTCGATCCCTGCATTGCATGTGCAGTGCACCTCTATGATGAAAAAGGATCTTATGTTCACCAGGTAAAAACATTCTGACATGCCTACACGAAGAAGGGGGATCACCCCCAGAAAGCTGGATCTTAGGGAGGTATACGTTTGGGAACTCCCAGTAAGGGTATATCACTGGGTCAATGTGATTTGCATAGTCATGTTGTGCCTTACCGGCTATTTGATTGGCAATCCACTGGTGATCGGTGGTCATGTGGAAGCCTCAGATAGTTTCTTCTTCGGGAACATACGTTTTATCCACTTTGTCTTCTCTTTCCTCTTTTTCTTCAATTATATCATGCGTACCTACTGGGCTTTTGTGGGCAACAAATACTCCAGGTGGTACAATTACATTCCTTATAAGAAAAAACAGTGGAAGGAATTCTGGGCCGTAATGCGTGTGGACATATTGCAGATCAAGCACCAGAACATTGAATCTGTCGGTCATAATTCCCTGGCCAGTTTCACCTACTTGGTGGTTTTCCTGCTCTTTTTGATGCAATCCCTGACTGGCTTTGGTATGTATGCAGCCATGAGTGACGGTTGGTTCCCGAAACTCTTTGCGTGGATAGTACCCGTGCTGGGCGGAGATGAAATGACCAGGCACATTCATCACATACTGATGTGGGTGTTCATTGTTTTTTCATTGATACACATCTACCTGTGTTTCTACCACGACTATGTGGAAAGAAGAGGGGTCACCTCCTCCATGATCGGCGGATGGAAGTTTATTGAGAAGGAAAACATAGAAGACTGATCATTGTTCCTTTGTACTGAAGATCTTATCTTGTTCAGGTGATAATATGCATAACCATAAAACCCTGACCATGAACTTCAGCAAGTTTAAGAAGACCCTTCTGGTACTTCTTTGTTCATCTTTTACACTTTCAGCCCAAAGCGACTACATGAAGCAGTGGCCCCAGTTCAGGGGGCCCTTTGCTTCCGGTATTTTGGAATCGGATCATTTACCCGAAGAATGGAACATTCACACAGGTGAGAATATTCAGTGGACAGTGCCTATCCCGGGCCTTGGACATTCCTGTCCTGTAATCTGGGAGGATAAGCTTTTTGTGACCACTTCCATCAGTGGCAGTGGCAGTGACTCCCTGAAAGTAGGCCTTTATGGAGATATCGATGAAGTCGGGGACCGCTCTGTACATGAATTCCGGGTCTATTGCATAAACCGGAAGAGTGGCGAAATTATCTGGGAACGACTGGCCCACCGTGGAATTCCCCGCACCGAAAGACACACCAAATCTTCCCATGCCAATCCCACACCGGCCACCAATGGCAAATATGTGCTTGCCTTTTTCGGATCGGAAGGTTTGTATTGCTACGACTTGGAAGGTGCTTTAATCTGGAAAAAGGACTTTGGGCGGATTAATGCTGGTCCCTATACTGATCCCGATGTGGAATGGGGATTTGCCAGTTCTCCCATTATTCATGAAGATAAAATTATCATTCAGTGTGATATTGTGGGTGAAAGTTTTCTGGCCTGCCTGGACCTGGAAAGCGGCAATGAAATATGGAGCACTCCCAGGGAAGATGTGGCCAGCTGGTCCACCCCCAACTTCTACCACCGCGATGGTCATCGTCAGATTGTTGTCAACGGATACCGTCATATTGGAGGCTATGATTTTGACTCGGGCAGGGAACTGTGGAAGCTGAGCAATGGGGGCGATGCACCGGTTCCAACCCCGTTTTTTGCCCACGATCTCATATACATTCATTCTTCCCATGGTCGCTATCAGCCCATTTTTGCTATTCGTCCCGAAGCCCGGGGAGATATAACACTGGATACCCACATGGATAGCCTGAGCAATGATTTCATCGTTTGGAGCATCAAAAGGGGAGCTGCCTACATGCCTACCAACCTGGTATATGGAGACTATCTGTACAACCTGAGGATGAATGGTAACCTCACCTGTTTTGATGCACTTACCGGAGAAGAAATCTATAAGGAACGTATTCCCGAAGCCAGAGGCATCACTGCATCGGGGGTGGCCTCAAACGGTAAACTTTACTACTCCACCGAACAGGGTGATGTATTTGTGGTAGCGGCCGGACCAGAATTTGAAATTCTGGCCAGAAACCGCATGGATGAGTTGATCATGGCCACCCCGGCCCTCTCGGAGGATATGATCTACTTCCGGACCGTCGGCCAGCTGGTAGCTGTCGGCTTAGACTAGTTAAACCAGTAGGAGAGTTTCACAGCGAGTCCCCGATTCTTTGTGTTCCATCCCGTAGGATAGGCATTCTCGGTATAAACAATGAAGAGATCGGATACGGGAGCAAAGCGCCACTGAAAGCGCATGTTCACATTCACATTGTCGATCTGGTTGTTGTATTGCACAAAGGTGGTGAAGAAAAGTTTCTCCGTGAAAGTTACATCCAGGCGTGGTCCCACCAGAACCAGTTCGGCACTGTTGTAGGGTTCAGGCATCAGGATATTGTGGTAGGATGCGGCCAGAGAGATGCTTCCATAGGGCTGCACACGGTAGTTCATTTCCGCTTCTATGCTGGTCCGGGTCCCTCCAAAAAAACCACCGTAACGACCTTCAGCCATAAAGGTGAAAAGCCATTTCTGAGTGGTCATGTAAGAAAGGGAAACTTCTGTCCAGTTGACCTCGGTTCCTGCAGGGATTTCCACACCTCCTGTGTGGGTGGGATCAAAGGGTTCCAGCAGGCGCACATACCCTTCTTCCAGACTGAAAGCAACCATGCTTCGGTCTCTGAAGGTGAAGGAATAGCCCAGGTCCAGTTCTCTATCGGTAAGAGAGAGATCAGGTTCAAAGAAAAAATCAGCTTCCAGCTTTGGCCCATGGTTGGTTACCCTTCCGTTTTTGGTATAGAATTGGTAACCCACATAGGGATTGGTCTGATGGTATCCGGTACGCCTGACAAATCCCATCTCGGCCAGGTAGTTCCCACCTACGAAGGACTGGTTCCAGCCTGCAGAAAATTGTTCTGTGGCGTATTCGATGTTACCGGCAGTGGCGAAGCGATTTCCTTCGGGACCCGGACTGAAGGATTGGTGATAGAAGGCCTTCCCGGTCCAGTTATTATCCACACTGGCAAAATTAAATTCTGTTCCGGCCACCCTGTTGAAATTATAACCTGTATAAGCGGTATCCTCGGGAGTGGCAATTACCTGCTTGTTGGTCATAAACACACCTATATTGGATCGGGCCAGAACCTTTCGCTGCAGCACGGCCACAGAGAAATTATCGGCCGAATTCAGGTCCTTTACAGCTGTCTGCATATTCATCAGGCCAATGCGCCAGTTTTCTCCCGCGCTGCCGCTGAGTCGTGCACCGGCAATCACAGGCGAATTCAGGCCGATACGCCTGGAAAAGAATGGTCTTACCGTTTCAGTACCCAGGTTGGCAAAGAGATCGCTGTTCTCCAGGAAGAATTTCCTTTTTTCCGGGAAAAATAACTCGAAACGATCCAGATTCACCTGCTGGCGGTCGACTTCCACCTGGGAATAGTCGGGATTCATGGTTACATCCAGGTTCATGGATGTGGAAAGGATCAGTTTGGCATCCAGACCTGCGTTGGCTTTGTAACGTACGGGATCACCAGCTTCCATATCTCGTGTTGCTTTGCCCGAAACATAGGGTATCAGTGAGGCTCTGATTCCCGATTCAGGAGGCGCGCTCTCCCAGTCCAGCGTGCCGGTAAATGCCAGGGTCGCTGAGGCAAATTGCCGGGGTACAGGAGCCCAGGCCGATTTTTCGTTTGTCTTCAGGTCAAGCCGGCTGAAGTTGATACCCCATTGGGTATCCCCCTCACGGTAGCGTATGGTTTTAAAGGGGATTCGGAATTCGGCTACCCAGCGATCCTCGTATGTTTGCACTGCGGAATACCATTTGCCATCCCACTCAAGGGCCACTTTTCCCCCATCGGCCTGCATGCCATCCCACTGACCTCCCACCGCATTCACCCCAAAGGCAAATCCATTGGTCTGGTCGTTGTAAGTGTCGATGGCAGCAAAAAAGTTATCGTTTTTGTTGAAGCTCCAATCTCTTCGGTAGGATTCGGCAGGACGTTTACCCGGACTGGGATCGTAGCAAATAATCCCCATGTAAATATTTTCCTTGTCGTAGGCCACCATGACCTCGGTCTGGGCTTTGGCAAAGCCTGTATCGGTGGGAGTAATCCGGTGGAAGGGACTGGTTTTTTCAGCCAAGGACCAGGTAGCTTCATCCAGGATCCCGTCAATGAGCACCGGCTGATCTGTTAACCTGGCCTGGAGCCGGTAATCGGCACGGTTTACCGGCCCATTCTGAGCTTCAAGGATCAGGATCATACTGAATAGGAAAAACAGGACTATTGGTATTCTTGCATTCATCGTTGGTGGCTTAATTGACTGAAAAAGCAGTCAGGAAATCAAGCCGCTAAGATAATCAAGAAAGTGAAAAAGTACCTGCTGATTGCCCTTAAAATAGCTTGCCTCAGCCAGGATCTCCGGCTCTGTTTGAATATAGCTACCCTCCACCAGCTCATCCCTGCAATTGTCCACCAGGGCCTCCACCGATTCGGGTGTCACTTCCAGATGAAATTGCAGCGCCACCACCCTTCGGTCAAATATAAAGCCCTGGTTGGGGAAAAGTTGAGATCGGGCAATCCGAACTGCTCCTTTGGGAATGTTAAAGGTATCTCCATGCCAGTGGAAAGCCTTTCGCGTCACTGGCAGGTCCTCAAAAATTTTAAATTCACCCAGGGAGGGAAGGAATTGGAGATTGTGCCATCCGATTTCCCTTTCCGGTCCTGGATACACTTCTTCGCCCAGGGCTGCAGCAATGATTTGAGCCCCCAGGCAGATCCCAATGAGCGGTTTGCCCGAGCGTATAAATTCTCCCACCCATTCGATCTCTTCCTGCATCCAGCTGTGCATGTGATAATCGAAGACATTCATGGGTCCGCCCATGATGATCAGCAAATCCACCCCGGAGGCCTCAGGCAGGGGGTCGTCCTTATAAAAGCGTGTATATTCCAGGCGATGTCCCTTTTCCAGGACCCAGTCGGTCATGACCCCGGGACCCTCAAAGGGCACATGCATAAAACACCTTATGTTAAGAGTCGTTGGCATTGCAATCTTCTTTAGTGAAACGACAGAGAAGCTCTCGTACCAGGTCTACACTCTCGATATAATAGGATGCCTTGGTGGTTTTGGTCCCTACTTTGATGGAATAGGCCTCTTCAGGCATGGCCTCGAAAGTAAATTCATCGGTCCAGTCATCACCTACTGCGAAAATAAAGTCGAAATTCCCATCACCCATTTTCTGTGCTGCTGCCCTGCCCTTATTTATTCCGGAGTATTTAATCTCCAATACCTTATCCCCGTCCATAATCTCCAGGTTCAGGTTTGAGGTAAGGGTACGCAATTCATCTTTTAATTCCCAGGCCCGCTGCATCCCGAGGTCGGGATCGGATTTTCGATAATGCCACACCAGGGAGAAGTTTTTGTATTCGATGAAGGATTTGGGAGTCTGGTCCACATAATATTCCAGCAAGGGTTCTATAGACTCCTTCCATTCGTTATCGATTTGTTCCATCATATGCCAATCGCCACCGGGTTCACGGAACCATACTCCGTGTTCAGCTACAAAGTGAATGTTCCAGTCGGGATCGAACCATCTGCTCAGAGTTTCCTTGTCCCTGCCGCTGATGATCACCATGGTATTATTCTTATCCCCGGCCAGGCGTTTGAGGATTTCGTAGAGTTGCTGATCGGGCTTTGCATCCTCTGGATTTTTGGTGAACCAGGCAAGAGTACCATCATAATCCAGAAAAAGTATACGTTTTTTGGTTTCCCGGTACCTTTCCACCATCTGCTTCATGCGGGAGATATTTACTTTTCTGGTAAGGGTATACTCCTGGATCTCTTTCACGCCTTCCAGGCTGGATATAAACTCCCTGGCCCAGCGGGTCACCGTATATCGTTGAAGACGCATCATCATCACCTTATTCCTCCGAATCTGCTCTTCTTCAGGCATCTCCACCGCTTCTTTGATGGCGTTCGCAATGGCATCCAGGTCGTTGGGATTAACCAGCAGGGCCTCGTGCATTTCCTTGGAAGCTCCGGCCAGTTCACTGAGGATCAGAACGCCGGTCCCATCGTGACGTGAGGCCACAAACTCTTTGGCTACCAGGTTCATTCCATCTCTCAGGGGCAGTATCAGAGCAATATCGGAAAGGGAGTAGAGATCGATCCTCTCATCCACCGAAAAGGTCTGATTCAGATATCTGATGGGAGTCCAGGTTATGGTCCCGTAATTACCGTTGATCCTTCCCACCAATTCATCCACCTTTGCTTTCAGATTGTAGAAGGAATCGCTGGTTTCGCCAGAAGGGATGGCCTGGATAATCATACTCACCTTCCCCTGGTATTCCGGGTAGGTTTGCAGGAAACGTTCAAAAGCTCTGATTCGTTGCGGGATCCCCTTGGTGTAGTCCAGCTTCCCTATGGAGACGATGAGTTTTTCAAGTTGTCCCGATTCTTTAAAGAGCTTTATTTCCTCCTGAATCACGGAGAGCTTTCCATGTTCTCCATGAATTTCCAGGGCCTTGTTACGAAAGCGGTCGTAATTGATCCCTCTGGGAAACACATCCACTTTCAGGGTTCTTTCCCCCAGGGAAATCCGGTTAAAGACCGAATCCACACCCATGAGCCTTCGGACCGAACTCATAAAGTGTCTTACATAATCGTAGGTCTGAAAACCGATCAGGTCTGCTCCCAGCATGCCCTCAATAATTTCGTGTCGCCAGGGAAGCAACCTGAAGAGCTCGAAAGAAGGGAAAGGAACGTGACTGAATATTCCGATGGAAACTCCCGGTTTATGCTCCCTGATCATTTGTGGAAGCAATAAGAGATGGTAGTCATGGATCCACACGATATCTCCTTCCTGGATGGTCTCCAGGATTTTTGTTGCATAGAGCTTGTTGACCTTCACATAAGCGTTCCAGGAGACTTCGCTATAGGTGACGTTTTCGGTGAAATAGTGAAACAGAGGCCATATTGTATTGCGGGTAAATCCATGGGAGTATAAATTCCTGTCATGCAGCCTTGGAAACACCGGGAGGCAATGATGAGGGGCCAGCTCTTTTTCCAGATGGGCCTTCTCCTCAGCTGTGAATTCATGGGTTTCCAGGTTGGTTAGTCCCACCCACCTGGGGTCATAATCGCTATAGAATTCCTGCAGACCCGATTTGGTCTGTTCTTCGGTTTTTTCAATGGTGTAACTATCATTCAGCTTGCTAATGTGAATGGGTAATATATTGGACGCAATAATCAGACGTTTCATTAAGTGGGTTTTTTTGCCAATGATTTGAAAGCTTCTATAAATTTAGATACCTTGATGCTCATAACAAAATATTAAATTCAACACCATGGCCTTCAATCCCAAGTTTGATGCAGTGATCTTTGATTTAGACGGAGTTATAACCAAAACAGCTCTGGTGCATGCTTCGTCCTGGAAAAAGATGTTTGATGAATATATGCGTACCAGGGAGGAGCGTTATGGTGAACCCTTCAAGGAATTTACCCATGCCGGCGACTATCTTCCTTATGTGGATGGGAAACCTCGTTACAAGGGAGTGGCCTCCTTCCTGGAATCCCGGGGCATCGATATACCCTTTGGGGATCCTTCCGACACCCCTGACATGGAAACTGCCTGCGGACTGGGAAACAAGAAGAACATCGTATTCAATAAGGTCCTGGAGGATGATGGAGTGGAAGTTTACCCATCTTCAGTCGAAATGCTTAAAGGACTCAAGGAGGCCGGCCTAAGGATCGGTGTGGCTTCATCCAGTAAGAATTGCAAGCCTGTGCTCGAGAAAGCCGGTTTGCTCCATTATTTTGAGACCCGGGTGGATGGCGTAGTATCGGCTGAAATAGGCCTGCAGGGTAAGCCCGAACCGGATATTTTTACTACAGCCTGCGACAATCTGGGAGTGGAATATCATCGCTCGGTGGTGGTGGAAGATGCGGTATCCGGAGTTCAGGCCGGACACAAGGGAAATTTTGGACTTACACTCGGTCTGGCCAGGGAAAACAATATCAAAGAGCTATACGTGGGAGGGGCCGACATAGTGGTAGAAGACCTGTCTGAAATCGGGCTGGAGGGTATTAATAAGTGGTTTGAGAAGGGCATGGATGAAGATGCCTGGCTTTTAAAATATCATGACTTTCTTCCTGAAAAGGAGCGTTCCCGTGAGGCCCTGCTGGCTGTGGGTAATGGATACTTTGGAACCCGTGGTGCACTTGAGGAGAGCAGGGCCAGCAAGGCCCATTATCCGGGCACTTACGTGTCAGGTCTATTTAACCGCCTGGTATCCAAGGTGGGGGACAGGGATATAGAAAATGAGGACTTTGTAAATATCATCAACTGGCTTCCCGTCAGTTTTCGCATCGAGGACGGCCCCTGGTTTGAGCTTGGGACGGACTCGGATTTTGTGATCAAGAACATTAAGCGTACCCTGGATCTTAAGGCAGGTGAATTAATACGCGAAATGGAGGTTGAGGACAGTCAGGGCAGGTTAACACGGATCCGATCCTCACGCTTTGCCGGAATGGCAGATCCACACAGGGCCGGCCTGCAATACGCCATTACTCCAGTGAACTACAGCGGCAAGTTAGAAATGAGATCGGGCCTTTCAGGCGATCATCTTAATGCCGGTGTGGAACGTTACAATAGCCTGAACCAGAAGCACCTGGAACCTGTAGCGGAGATGGCTGAGGACAAGGGGATTCAGCTGGTTGTAAAAACCACCCAGTCGGAAATCCTGATTGCTGCCGGGTGTGTCAACAGCGTGAATTTGAATGCTGCTCAGAAAGTAAGCTCAGGAGATGGATGGATCTATCAGGAGTTCAGCCTGGAGCTTAAAGAAGGGGAAGAGGCAGTCCTGGATAAGATGGTATCCATCTATACCTCCAGGGCCCCGGAAGTGGAAGATCCCCTGCAGGAAGTTAAGGCCTCCTCGGCAAAACTCGGGTCCTATGAGAAGGAGCTTAAACTCTCTGCGGGTCGCTGGCAAGAGCTTTGGGGCCGGATGGATGTCCGGATAGCCGGCGACCGGGAAGCTCAAAAACTGCTACGCTTACACCTCTACCATATGTTGGTTTCTGCTTCTCCACATCATGCCGGCCTGGATTCAGGCATACCGCCCAGGGGACTTCACGGAGAAGCTTACCGGGGTCATATCTTCTGGGACGAGTTATACATACTTCCCTTATACGATCTCCACCTTCCTGAGGTGGTTAAATCAGTGCTTATGTATCGCTACAGGCGATTGGATGCCGCCAGGGCCTATGCCAAAGAATACGGATACGAGGGTGCCATGTTCCCATGGCAAAGCGGAAGTGACGGAAGGGAAGAAACCCAGGTCATACATCTGAATCCCTTATCTGGAGAATGGGGCGACGATTACAGCTCCATGCAAAGGCATGTTTCCCTGGCCATTGCCTACAATATATGGAACTACTTCCACAGTTCCGACGATGTGGAGTTTATGGAGCAGTACGGGGCTGAAATATTGTTGGATATTTGCAAGTTCTGGGCCAGTAAATGCATTCCCGGAGCGGATGGCAGGTACGATATCGATAAGGTGATGGGGCCCGATGAGTTTCACGAAGCTTTGCCCGGTTCGGATGTTGGCGGACTTACCAACAACGCCTACAGCAATATCATGTTGAGCTGGACCCTGGCCAAGGCATTCAAGGTTCTGGATACCATTAGTGAGGATCACAAGCTAAAAATCCTGGATTCCCTGGAACTTTCTGACAGCGACCTTACAAAATGGAAGCAGATCATGCATGGACTGAACCTCAGTATCTCGGAAGAGGGTGTGATCGAGCAATTTAAGGGTTATTTCAAACTGGATGAACTGGACTGGGATTTTTACCGGGAAAAGTACGGGGATATACATCGTCTTGACCGAATACTGAAGGCCGAAGGAAAATCACCTGACCACTATAAACTGGCCAAGCAGGCCGACCTGCTCATGAGCTTTTACAACCTGGGCAAGGGAGAGGTAAAAAGGATCATTGAATCTATGGGTTACAAACTCCCGGGCGATTTCGCTGAGCAGAATTTCTCTTATTACATTGAAAGAACTTCGCACGGTTCCACCCTCAGCCGGCTGGTACATGCCAGGCTGGCCTGGGAGATGAAGATGCTCGACCGAGGCTGGGAACTTTATATGGAGGCCTTGCGCAGCGATTTAATTGATATACAGGGTGGCACGACGGGTGAAGGAGTGCATTGCGGAGTCATGGCCGGAACGGTATATGATGTGATGGCCACCTTTGCCGGACTGGATCTGAGTGGTGACATTCCGTCCCTGCAGCCTGTGCTACCGGGCCACTGGAAGGGGCTGGAATTCAATTTTTCCTTCAAAGGAAGCGATTTCCAGGTAGCCGTTGATCAAAAACATATTAAGATTCAGGGGAAAAATATGGATCAGATAAAGATAAAAGTACATCTTTGCGGGGAAGAAATTGAGCTTGAACCGGGTGAGGTAGGTGTAAAAACCTTAAATTAGAAAAAAGCACTTTCAATGTTAGGAGACATTCTGTTAATCAACGACATGCACAAGGAGGCTGCCCAGGCCATCTGTGACAGGGTAATCAACGACAGGAAAAGCAAAGAGGAGAGATACAGGTACGTTGTAGGTATTTCGGGCGAGTCGGGTTCCGGAAAATCTGAATTGGCACATGCCCTGGGTCAGAGTTTAAAGCAGGAGCATGTCCGGGTGAAAGTGATACATACCGACAATTATTACAGGATTCAACCTCTTCTCAGGGAAGAATGGCGAAGGAATAAAGGTTTTGACCATATAGGGGTCACCGAATACGATTGGGTCAAGATCCGGAAAACTCTCAGGGATTTCAGGGAGGAACAGGAATGTGTGCTTCCCTGCATCGATCTTATACCTGAGCAGGTGGACAAACTAATCACGGACTTCAGCAAGATTGACCTGCTTATTGTGGATGGTCTGTACGCCATCAATGCAGACGACATTGACATGAAGGTTTTTATTGACCTGACCTACCATGAGACCAAAATCAACCAGATTATCCGTATGAAGGAAGCTTTGAGTGATTTCAGACTGGGCATTCTGGAAAGGGAGCATCAGGCTGTTTCATCCTTAAAAGCCCAGGCCCATCTGGTGGTTGACAAGTCCTATCAGGTGGTTACCATGGAGGAACACATGAAGGAAGTATAAAAGCAGGGAATGGCTTTACCAAAAATACTGTACGTGGATGATGAGGAAATCAATCTGGAGCTTCTGGAGCTTACTTTCATGAATGATTTCCAGGTAATTACTGCGGAATCAGCTGAAGAGGGGCTACGACAACTTGCTCTGAATCCCGACATCCATGTGGTAATCTCTGATCTGAAAATGCCCGTAATGAACGGGCTGGATTTTATAAAGGAGGTTAAGAAAAATAATCCTGAAAAGGTCTGCATGTTACTGACTGGCTTTATGGAGTCAGAGATTATGCTGGAAGGTTTTAATAAAGAGTTGATATTCAGGTACCTGATGAAGCCCTGGGACCGGGATGAATTATTGGAGACTGTGCAGGAAGCCCTGATTCGTTAGCTGCGCGGAAGCACCACGTCAAACAGCACTCCTTCTTTTTCATTGCGGGCCTCTATCCAGCCCTGGTGTTCACTTACTACCATATGGGAAATGGCCATACCCAGACCCTTCCCTTTTCCTTCCTTTTTCACTGTATAAAAGGGATCAAATACTTTGCCGATGGCCTCTTCCGGGATGGATGGGCCATCATTTCTGAATGAGATGCAACTCACGTCTGTTCTGCCCCGGCTTGATTCGGATGCACTGATCCGGATAAACCGCTGCTTCTTTTCCTCTGCTGTTTCGATGGCTTCAATGGCGTTCATCAGAACATTGATGAATACCTGTTCCAACTGTTCATCCACGCAGTATATAGCAAATCCCTCGGGAATATCTTTGGATATGGAGATATGATAGGGTAGTCTCTTTTCCACGGATAGCATAACCGTATAAAGGATCTTTTCCAGATCATGGGCTTTTTTTTCAGCCTTGCCCGGATTGGCAAAAAATTCCAGGCTGGTAATGATGTCCGATACACGCAATACACCTTCCATGGTATTCCCCATGATCTTATCCATCCTTTGCTGTAGCTCTTTTTTTTCCGGGCTCAAGAGACCTTCCAGTTTCAGATATTCGTTTTTCATTGTTTCGAGGGCATGCATTCCTCCCGAAATAAAGTTCAGGGGATTATTAATCTCATGGGCAATACCTGCTGTCAGAGTGCCCAGAGAGGCCATCTTTTCAGCCTGAATGAGTTCATCTTGCTGACGTAACATGATCTGCTCATAGTTGTAGTTTTTTGCAAATACCAGGCCCAGGGCCACATTCACGAACACAAAAAATATCACCGGGATCAGGTTGTAATAGAAGCGGTTAGCCTGAACGAAAGGAATGATTTTTTCGCTTCCGTCGCTTAAAAGCAGCAGGTAGTCATCGATGTATACGGCCAGGATGAAATATACTACCAGGGAGGAGATAAGAGCGATTCGATGGCGGTGGGTATGAAGTATAAAATGCGGGATTATGGACATGGCTATGGGGACGTAGGGGAACCAGAAATAGAATTCGTCACTTGTCAGTCCTGCGATGGGTGGAAGTATAATCAATATAAAGGGGATGATCACCAGCATGAGAACCCTTGCCAGGACAAGACATTTTACCCGTATTAATCCTACAATTATCAGTCCCAGGACGATGATGGAATGATACCTGTAAGTAAGCGGGACCAATTCTTCTGTGCCGGTATGCAGCAGGACCAGAACCAGGGAGAAAAGCAGGATCATGAAATAGGATATATACAAAAGCGACAGGACCTCTCTGTCGCTGGAGAATTTGTATCCCAGATTGAACGTATCTATTTGAGGCCACTTCATGAATGCAGGCTGCACGTATTTCTTTGGAGCATCATTTTGAAACCATCGACTGATTCAGATCGTATACGGAGAAGATGTTTAAAAGTTTAAAATGTAGGAAAATGAGAACAAGCTGGAAATACAAACTTATGCCGGTGACCTTGCTGGCACTGACATTCTTTCTATTTACAACCTCCTGTGATAAGGAACCCAAGGGTGAACGTCCGGATCTTCCTCCGGCCGAACTGTTGTTTATGGACTATTCCGATTTTGCCGAGGAGCCGGGCATGAAAAAGGGGAGCATCGCCTCCTATACAAATTTCATTCATGCCTACGGAAGCCTGTTGTTCTGGCACAGCCCTGCCATAACCATCTATACGGCTTTGCCTGTGGCAGCCTATAGTGTGGCCTTTACCCAGGAAGCAGAATATCTGGGTGACAATACCTGGCAGTGGTCCTATGAGGTCCCGCTGGGAGAGACCACCTATGTGGTTACCCTGAAGGCGGCCAGAATCAACAATGAAGAGTTTTCTATTCTTATGGATGTGGCTCTGGCTTCTCTTCCCAACCTCGGTGTTAAGTGGTTCGACGGAGTGGTGAGGTACGATCATACACAAGCCACATGGAGCATATATAAGGAGGGCTCAGTGGCTGTGGTGGATGCCGAATTGCTTATGAACTACGAAACTGAAGCAGGTTCGCTAAAATATACTTACGTCGAACCTGAAATGGAAGAAACCGATAGCTACGTGCTTTACGAATATGATCCTGAGCAAGTTTTTGATGCAGCTTATACAGTAAGCTGGTCTGCAGGCATGACCCAGATCGAATGGGATGTTGAAAGCAAAGAGGGACGTGTGAAGGATGAGGTGAAATTTGGAGATACAGACTGGCACTGTTGGGATTCTTTCGCCAATGGACTGGCCGACAAGGTTTGCGATTAGCAAGCAGAGATTCTATACACAAATAATGAAGAGGCCGTCTCATAAGTCCTATGAGACGGTCTTTTTCAGTTTAAGTACTTAAAGAACCGGGATTCCCCCGGTTTTTTTCGTTTGTTTGGTTGTGTATTAGGTAATTTACTGAGGGT
>Ga0180430_10001477_pt1 | contig 22835 bp, 25 predicted proteins | sample SS_ome_9_FD_132999 | JGI IMG/M metagenome (GOLD analysis project Ga0180430, IMG submission 132999) | Hypersaline lake sediment archaeal communities from the Salton Sea, California, USA - SS_1_S_2 metaG | ecosystem: Environmental > Aquatic > Non-marine Saline and Alkaline > Hypersaline >... | reverse complement strand
TTTGTCTTCATGCCCCCGGCCGTGATCCTGTCCGGCTTCGCCACCCCCATCGAAAACATGCCGACCTGGCTGCAGCATTTCACGGTCGTCAACCCGCTGCGCTGGTTCCTGATCATTGTGCGCGGCATCTTCCTCAAGGACATGCCGCCGGCCGACGTGCTGGCCAACACCCTCCCCATGGTGGCCATCGCCGTGGCAACCCTGACCGCCGCGACCTGGCTGTTCAAACGTCGCATGGAATAGAAATGAATTCATGGACACGGCGACGAGCGAAGGAGAAAAAGAGGATCGCTGGCCGCCGTGTGTGGAGAGATCTGGAGGGTAGGGTTAAAATCGTCGATACCGATAGCGATTTCGATTCGGAAGAAAGGGCGCCTTATTCTCCCAGGTGGATCACCAGCTTGTCGTGCACCAGGAAACCCAGGTCTATCAGGCCGTCGGCATTCAGATCACCCGAAGCCACCTCCCGGGGTTCGTAATACCAGCGCTCCTCATCATTGTTGAACTGAGCCCCCTGGAAAACCTTGAAGCTGACTTCTTCCGTCAGCTTGCCGTCCTGGACGGAAATCAGTTCGATGGCGGCATTTTTGGCATCCAGAGCGGCAGCCATGGGCCGCGGGGGCGTGCCGAGCATCAGGGGATAGAGATCCCAAAGCTTGGGATCGTCCGCACGGCTGGTATAGCCGCTGAGGGTCTTCAGGATGTAGGTTTCGGCCCCGGCCCGGACCCAACGGGTTTCGGCATCCCCAGGCAGCAGGAGCGCCTGCCCCTTCCGGGTCTCGAGAGGCACGATCCCACTCAGTCCCGGGAAGGTGTCCGTCAACGCCACCGACAACGGTTCGCGGGACTCGTCTTGCGGGAACCAGCAGAGTTCGTTGCCGCTTTTGTTGTAAAACAGATATCCCGGCGACTGGTCCGGCCCCTTGGCGCTTACGCCAAATTTCAAAACCGCTTTCTCGTCCGGCAAACTGAATTGCCTGGCAATCTCGAACTGCTTGCCGTTGAAGCGATAGAGGCGCGACGCCTGGCCTTCGCTTATCATGACCTCCGGGTTGGACGCCGTACCCACCATACTGATGTCGTCCGTGGTCAGACCGGCCCCCAGCGCCCGCAACTGCTTTTTGGTCACCGGTTTCAATTTGCGGCCGTTCCACAGGTGCATGGCCGGTTTCTTCAAGGGTGAAAACAGAACGACACCCCAGCGCCCCTGGGATACAGGAAAAACGCGCATGGCATCGGGCGGCTGGTCAGCCGGAATGTCGATGGGCACCGAACGCTTTTCGCCGTCCCGGTCCGCCCAGCAGAAATAGAGGCGGTCCCGCTTGCGTTCCACGATACTGAAAAACCCCGCTTGCCACGGAGAAACATCCATCACGAGGGGGCGGCCCTCCAGGTCGACAAAGGTCGGAAATGCCGCATAAGCGCCCGCGGGATGACAGGCCACCGCATTCTCTTCGGGGCTGAACACATAAATATCGTGTCGGCTGTCGCTGCCCAGGGTTTGAATGCGGCGCAGCGAGCTGATTTCCCGGGGCACGGGATTCAGCCCGTCATCCCCGCCGGCATGCACCATAATTCGTGAAAGCTCCGGCGCACTGACGCAATAATCAAGGTGGCCGTCACGGTCAACGTCGACCATGGCCCAGGACATGGGGATTTTACCACCGACCCCCTTGGCTACCAGGCGGGAAGATGTCAGGATCGGCGCTTCCCAGATGTCCCCGGAAGCGTCCTGCATTAATTCGTAATGACGGATGTTCACGGCATTCTGGAGGATGGCCAGCAGTTGGTCGGCTTTCTGGTCGATCAGCGCGATGCGCTGCAGCGCTTTCAGCGGCGGCGTGTCCAGCGGGTGCTCCCACCCAAATCCGCCTTCGGGTCGCCCCAGGAACAGGCGCAGCGGCAGCTGCTCCTCCGGGAATCGCAGGAGGATGTCCGGATGCGCGTCGCCGTTAAAATCGCCGGTCATCACGCCTTCGCAGTCCGGTGAAGTGAAGTCCAGGGACAAGCGCCGCCGGAACCGTCCGTGCTGATCATTATACAGAATCTCGGCGTTTTTGCGGCGGCACACCAGAATATCCATTCCACCGTCATTGTCGAAATCCGCCGTTTCGACATGAATGATCTGGTCCGTTCTTTTCACCGCCGGCGAAACAGCATTGTCAAACCGACCGTCGCTGTTCTGAAAGTAGATCCGGAGGCCGCGCTGGGCGCCGGCCATCAGAATATCCGGGCGCTGGTCGCCATTGAGATCCCCCACCTGCAAATGGGTCGTTTTCTGATCCAGCAGGAACCCCGCCGATACAAAGACGTCTTCCAATGCCGGCAGGCCCTTCCAGGCATCATCGCCCGTCGGGGCCTTCCGGATCAGCACCTCGATACGCGACATGCGGTTATTCAGGAAAAGGATATCGTCCTGTCCGTCGCGATCGATGTCGTAAAAAAACAGCCGGGACGTATTCCTCTTGAATTCGTAAATCTCACGCGCGCCAAAACCGAAGGCCCGCTGCGCCGCGTCATTTTGGGCGGCCATGGCCGGATGGATACCAGTAGCCAGCAGCATCAGAGAGACTATGGCCACAACCATATTTTTTCGCATCAATCGTTTTCCTCCCGGGCAGGAACGGCGGTGGAACGGATCAGGGCGCCGGATAATAGACCGTCACGATGGACTTGAAGCCGGCGGCATCGATGACACTGTACCCGTCGCTGTTCCCGAAATAGCCTGCAATCACCTCGTCGGATGGTAACTGGGCCACATCGAAGCCCTTCAACATATCGGCCAGCGGCGCCACGGCCGCATCGAAGTCTTCTTCCGCGCTTGCCGCTTCCACCGTTTCGATGGTTTTCCGGGCCTCGCCCATAAAAAAACGGGCGTAGGCCGACAGATCGCTCAGGCTGTAGCTGCAGGCATCGGCCGGCACCCTGGCCGCCATTTCTTTAAATGGACCGCTCTCATAGAAATCCGGCACCCCCTGATTACCAAGCGCCGCCTGGACATACGCCACTAGCAGATCCCCCTGGCCGATGACCAGCGCACGATCCACGACCGTCAGGCCGATTTCGTTGAAGGCCATCGCATCGTCATTGCCGGAAGAGTCCGGAAACTGCAGGACGTGAACGATATGTCCCTGAATATCGGTTTCGCGATAAAACTGACCCAGCTGGGCCACAACGGGAGAATTCTCGGCAAAAAGACTGAGCAGGGTGCGCTCCATGGCGGCGGCGTCCTTGATCTTCAGTCCGTAGACAAGCTCCTGGCCATTGTCACCGAGACGGGCATAGGAAAAAGCCAGGCGATCCAGGTTGTTGAAAATGTCTTCGTTGACGTTGATATCCATCATGCCGCCCACGGCATTGAGGCCCATGCTGAACTGCATTTGAAACTCCGGTGATATCTGTCGCAGGATTTCCGGTATTTGGAGCCAAAAGGCGTTCAAGTCCAACCGGGTAACCTGATAGCTGGCCACGTCCGGCGGCACATGCGCCATCCTGAAATCAACCGGCGCTGACTCGGAAGGGATCAGGACCATCAAGCCACGGTTCCATTCGCCGCGACGGGCAACCTGAAAGGCGAGATCCAGACGATCTTCTTTCATGCAAAGGGTCAGATCCACATCCCCCAGGGTGTCGATCCCCAGGCTTTTGATCACCGTCGGCACATCGACGGGGGAATCATTTTCAGCGGCGTGTTCGGCCAGCAGGGTCTGCAGCCGGTCGAGCATCTGCGCTTTTCCGGTGATGGCCAGAACTGGGTTCCCTTCGGGTTCGCGGGCCGGGGTTTCCATCAACCGGATCAAGGCGCGCTCCAGCCAGGTGCGGTCCTCCGACGCCACCAGCGTGCCCCCGTGGAAGGCCTGATAAAAAAAGCGATCGCCGGTTTCTTCTTTTCGCATGTAGGTGTAGATCCGTGTACCGCGGAAATCCTCGCCGGCTTTGATGGTTTCGACATCTTCCAGCTCAAACAGGAGTTCGTCCATCTCGAGGCTGCGCTGGTAGTCCTCCCCGCGCATGGCGGCCACAATGGTGACGGCAGGTTCTCCGTCGAAATCCACGAAATCCAGTCCCAGAATGAACTCGCCGTCGATCATCTTGGCCTGTTCCATGTAAATGTCCGTTATTTGGGCCGCATTTTCACTGTCAGCCTCCTGGATCATGAGACGGCGAATCTCTTCTTCGAGGCTTTGGCCGTCGCGAGCAGCCGTCATCTCCGGGCTTTCCCATAATCGGCCGACCGGCGACTGCTCAATCGCGGCAAACAGGGCGGACGTGTCGGAGCAGCGAATGATCATGTCTGCGTCCGGCACCAGATCCAACCGATCCATTTTCGGGATTTGCGCCTGGTCCTGAGCCCGTTCACAGCCGGGCAGGAAAAAGGCCACCAGAATCAAAACAAAGCAACATATAACAATGTGAGGCTGATTTCGGCGGCTATTCATTTTCCCCCTCTTTAGGTTGCTTGCTTGGATTAGGGGGTGCCGACACATAGACGAACCCCGATTCGGAATTGCTCTTGTCGTAGGCATAGGCCTCGATATGATCGAGCAGAAAAGTGACGTGCCGGACCGGAATCGCAAAATTGAGTCCCTGCATAATCCGGCTTCCCATGTTGACGACACCGATCACCTGGCCATGACCGTTGAAAAGCGGGCCCCCGGAATTGCCCGGATTGACCGAGGCGTCGATCTGCAGATAGAGGCTGCCCTCAAAAAGCCGCCCCGCATGGCTCAGAATACCTTCCGTAACCGTCCGTTCCAGGCCGGCCGGATTGCCGATCACGAATACGCGTTCCCCGTAAACCGGCTCCTCCAACCCCAGAACCACTTTCGGGAAAGGGGCATCGTGCTCATCCTCGATCTGCAGCACGGCCAGATCGTGAAACGCATCCAACGCAACGATCCGGATCGCCTTGTGGACCACCCGTTTCAGCTCGGCGCCTGTTTGCACGAATTGCGTGACCGTGAAATGCTTCTGCCCTTCGATCACATGAAAGTTAGTGATCAGGTACCCGTCCTCATGAACGATAAATCCCGATCCCAGGCCGGCCGGCGACTTGACCACGACCACCGCGGGGCCAAAGGCCTCGACCCCTTCCACGGTCGAATGCACCTGAGGATTGCCAAGGGCATACAATCCGTTTTGGGAAGGCGCGGCGGATGATGCCAGCGCTTCGGGCAACGGGCTGCCGATGCTGGCGATGGCATCCCGGGGGACTTTCAGGATATCGAAGCCGAGATCCACATAGATATGCTCGGCGGTTTCTTTGATCACCGGTGCCGCGATCCGGTTGCGATCCTTCAACACAATGGTCTCGGCGCCTACGCCACCGCAGAGCGTTGCCAAAAATAAAAAGGCGATCAGCGATACTCGTTTTTTCATTGTTACCATCCCTTTGATCGACAAGTATTTAAAGACCCGGTTTCGGTAAAAGGGCATTCGCCATCCGGCGTGCAACATGTTCCGTGCACAGTGCACATCGTATGGATCATGTAGTGTGCGGTTTCTTTTCAAAAGGGGAAAACAGAGATGACGATAACCACAGAAGATGCCCGGCGGGATAGAAATACAACTTTCATGCCACAGCTTATCAAAAATGAAATCGATATTGATTACAGTTAGTTATAAATATTGCTGGCGTTGAACTGCCAGAAAACTGACGCATTCCGGCAGATACCCTGTCAAAACATGTCACAAGTAGCTGCCATGAATGGGAAAACCATCGCTTTTGCGAGAAGCGGGATCCCCATCGTCACCCGGCGCAGCCCCCCTCGTTGCGGTAAAACAATCCCTCTTTGATTTGGACCTGCCGTTTTCGATCGGGGTCGAGAAAAAACTGGTAGATACGGTCCTGGAGATCAATGGATCGTCCCAGCATTTTCATCTCGACCAAAGACAGGGCTTCAACCGACTTGTCGCACACCGGGTAGCCTTTGTCGTCCAACCGGATTCCCCCATCGAAGACCACCGGAGAAATATTGTTGATATCCACGAGCCGTATTTCTCCGGTTTTAGGCACCACAAGGTTGCCGGCCCCGGCAAGGTCCGGAATATACCCGGCTTCCGCGATCATCCGCTTGATTTTTCGAACAAACACGGCGGCTTTTTGCCGGGCAGCGTTAACCCACTGGTTTCGATGCGCATCGGCGCGCGCGGTTGTCCTGTGGAGGCTTTCGTACAAGGAGGAAAGCAGACGCTCTCCTTCCAGAAGGCCCCAGGGATCCAAAATCTCGCCTTCCACATAGGCCTGGAACCCGCAAAGCATGATACTGGCGCCACCCGGGCCGTGGTAATCCACAAGGAATTCACTCGAAGCGGCAATAAAATCCGACCCGAGATAATTTTCCACCTTCTTCACCCGCCTGATCTCGGCCAGGGCGTTTTCGATAGACGCCAGTCGGGTCCTGAATATCCGCAGCATACGGGTGGGTTTGGCCCGGGGAAACCATCGGGCACCATCGACAACCGTACCGCGATTTTCAATCACGACATCCGCTTGCTTCAGGATCTCCATGATATGAGACCGCAGCCCCTGCCGGAAGTGCCGCCTGAAAAAATAGGGACTGGTGGTCTTGATAAAATTCAATCCGACCACATCGTCATGGCGAATCGAAGACTTATCTCTGATATCCTGCAGCATGGGTTGGTGAGGTGACACGTAAAAGCTTCCTATCGTTTCAGCAAGGGCATTAAGGCGGCCGCCACCCACCATGGTCAGTCGAAAACCGAAGATCAAGACCACCAGGCCGCCGATAATCGCCATCCAACCCAATAAGAAATAACGCATCGCGTGGGAACTGTCTGATGGCTGCCCCCGGTCGATTTCCCGGCCCAAACGGAAAAACCGACCCCACAGGTTGTCTTTGCGCCGATTGTGGTAAATCAGCAGCAGTACCAGACCGACAAGAAGAACGTTCGTGCCCAGTGCCATTCGCAGATAGAAAATTCGTTATCATAACGCTGCCCGTTGGGTCAGAAGCATAAGGGCCACGAATAGCTGGCAGAGACTGACGACAAGCGTTGCCCACAGGATAAACTTGGAAACTGGGTGGTCAAACTCCTCCCGGCCCTGTTTGAGAAAATAGGTGTGGATCCCGAAGGCGAAAATCCCCCCGGCACTCAGCAGCACCGAAAACCAGAGCGCCGACGGCCGCTGCCAGGCCACGGCGGCCATCCCGTAGAGAATGATAAACAACAGGGGGAAGTGAAGCAGCAGGAAGCCGGCCAGGCCGCCCGGCAGCTTGAAGAGGTCCCACTCCTTCCAGTACGCCGAATCGATTTCGTGGTTGATCAGGAGCACGGCATTGATCAGGTACAACCAGAACTGCGCTTCCGTCATGGCGTCTCCGCGGTGTCTGGTAATACTTCAGCGTGTCCGGCGTCAAGGCCCGCATGGTAGCGATAATGGCCGGTGATGGGAAAATGAAAAAGAACGTCCTCCAGTTTAGGCCCCGCACCGATATTGTGAACAATCAGGCGCCGCTTGCCGCCCGGTGTCAATTTTGAAGACACAATCCCGATATGCGGCAGATTGCCGGGCAGCATCCAGGTCACCAGATCACCGGCTCGATAGGCCGCGCCACTATCGGAAACCGGCAATGCTTCGCCGTGGCGGGCGAAAAATACCTGCAGGTTGGCCACCCGGCGATGATCGATGTTCCGGTCCGGACGGCTGAGCCCCCAGATACGCTTCGAAGGATAGGCCGCAAAATGCCGGACCATGTCCTCGTGCACCTCTTTTTGCAAATCGATGCCAAGCGCGCGATAGCTGCGGATGACCACATCGGTGCAAACCCCCAGGTGGGACGGGATATCCCCGTTGGGATAAGGGATTTTAAAATAGGCGCCATTGTAGCTGACCCTGTGCCGGGTTCGTTCGAGGGCGGCCCGGGCCAGATCAGGATAAAATGCCTGCGCTGCGGCCACACCATGGCAGACCAGGAGGAGGACTGACAGGGTTATGGTAACTGCCGGTGCAGGGCGTTTAAGCATATTCGGCCAATCGCGTTATGGGAATGTGGATCAGGTATGGCGCATCTTAATGTTGCGTTGCCGCTAAAAATGAGTAGAATCGCTCCCATCGACACCAACCCCCTTTTTACAGGAGGACCGTCCCATGTCAAAGGCCCGAGACACCAAAAAAGACGAAAAGAAAAAATCCAAAAAAACCCCTAAAGAAAAAAAACAGGAAAAACGCGACAAAAAGAATAAATAACGTCAGGCCCCATCACGCCGGCAGCCGGTAGCTGCCGTCCAGGCGGTCCCACAGGGCATCCAGCCTCTGCTGAAGCGCCTCCCGGGCCGCCTCGTAGGCCTCCTGATCGAGAGCGCCCTCGCGAAAGGCTTTCTCCAGGGCCGCACTTTCCATGTCAAACCAGCGCTCAGGATCAAAGTTGTAGGTCATGGCAAAGGCTTTCAGCGTTCAGGCCGGCGTCCGAGAGGGTCAAAAGAGGCATTTCATTCCCGCCCCCAGAGGTGGCGCCCGAAGGTCTTCACGACAGCATAATATAATGCGGCCGCTTTGAAGTCGACCTTTCGCAGCATGGCATAAAATAGGCGGTCGGCGACAACCCGCTCACCATCGGAAAATGTGTATGCCGATAATTGATACAATGCGTCATGCACCAGGGAAGCATAAAAAGTTTTGGATTTTCCGCTGGCGGTATCCAGCGCGCCTTCCGGCGTACCGAAAACCATATCGAAAACTGTCCATTTCGGCGTACAGCCGTCCCAGCGGTATCCGGCATCGATGGTAAGCAAACCATCCTCCGCAATGGATACCGCACCGGGAATACCCGTATAGGGCAATTGGTAGACATACCCGGCAATGCCCGTTTGACGAGCATGGCGTGTCGCCAGCTGATAATACCGGGTGCCCGTCATATAACGGTTCAACCCCATAGCCATTGCCTCCCCGATCCGAAGTCGCGCGACCCATTCCACGAAGCGCACATTCCGGGTTGCACGTGAATCAACCCGCCAGACACCGGTGCTTGAATCGATACGCTATTCTGCGGCTTGCCTTGCCGTAACCGCGTTCGGATCTGCTCTTTGATATGCCTCGCTGATACCCTGCATGCGCTTGCGGTTGACGCCCATGTCCGAATAGCCACTGCGGGATGCCGAACGAAAGTGGATAACGGCCCCCTCGGCGTCGAACAGAAACTCCACATCGTCCACAAAGCCGAAAAGCCGGGAACGAAACTCAACATGGATGTAAGCGTCGGTCTGGGAAACGATGGTGGTGCGGGGCATGGCGCCAACGATGGACAAAATCAGTTGCCGGGAACGCGCACGGTCGCCCCGATAAGGCAGCGGAACCATTTGTTGGCCGGACACCGTGGCTTGGGTGGACACACAGTTGGGAGAAGACGGACAGGGTTTCAGTAGTCCAGCCGGATCCCCCGTCGTTATGTCCGGCGCGCTGGCGCAACACATCAACATCAGGGGGACCCCAAGCATAAGGGAACGACTAAGAATCTGTTTCAACGCGGATTCCTTTCCATTCAGTTGATCCCGCCGCCGCGCAGGGAAGTCCTGCCGGCCGAAAACACCTATTGATTTTGTTTCCGGCGCAAAAAGTCCGCTGCGCGGTCGGGAAAGTCCGTGAAAACGCCATCGACGCCGGCCCGGTAAAAGAAAATGCCCAGCAGGTCCTCAAAGTCCGCCGCATAGACCGGCAGGTATTCCTTTTCCACCCTAAACGTATACGGGTGCACCACGAGTCCGGCGGCATGGGCCTCCTCGACCATGGCCGAAAAGACGATTTTCTCCGGCGTGGAATTTTCTTTGACAATCATGGCCGCCCAGGGGCCGATGCCGTCTGCATAGGCGGCGATTTTCGGCATGGCCCCCGGCGCCTGCATCCAGTCCGAGTTATAGGACACGATTTTTCCATCCCGATAGATCTGGGTGGTTCCCCACCGGGTCTCCGCGATGAGCTGCACCAGTTTGAGGTCCATGCCCCGCTCGGGCAGCAATATTTGCCGCAGCCGCCGAAGTTCTTCCGGATCGAAACACTGCAGGTAGATCCGGTCGCCACGCCCAGTGTACCCATAGGTTTTCAGCACGTCCAGAACAACCCGGCTGATATCCCGTCCCTCGTGACGATGGAAGGCCGGGGACTTGATTTCGGGGTACAAGCCCACGTTGCGTCCGGTGCTCCGGTTAAGCCCCTGGATCAGTTCGATTTCTTCTTCAAAGGTGCTGATCCGGAAGGACGACTGCCCGGGCGGGAATCTCCCGGGAAATCGGGGCTGCGATTGCCCGTCCTTGATGACGAGCCGTTCCGTCAAAGCGAGCCGCTGTAATTCCGCCAGCGTGAAATCGATCGCATAGAAATGGCCATCGCTGCGCTCGCGGTCTGGAAACACCCGGGCCACGTCGGTGACCGCATCCAGGTAGAGGTCGTGCAGCACCACCAGGCGGTTGTCCCGGGTCAGCACCAGGTCCTGCTCGATGAAATCGGCCCCCATGGCGTGGGCCATGGCCTTGGCGGGCAAACTGTGTTCCGGCAGGTAGCCGCTGGCCCCGCGGTGGGCAATAACGATCTTCTCCTGGGCGGTCGCCGGCAGGACGGAAAAGGGCACCATTGCCAGGGTCAGCAGGGTTGAAAGGCAGCGTGTCATGCCGTGTCTCCAGTCAGCCAGAAGGCCGCGCTCTTTCCCAAATTGGTGTGTCGACTTCGACGACCCTATCATCGTCCTGTCCCTTGAAGCGATGGCGATAGGGAATGAAGTCCCCTCCCCGGACGGTGTTGTAACATGTTCGAGATCAAGGCTTGCGGATTCCGAGGAGGGAGGCGTACGAATGGTACGCCGCAGTGACGAGGGATCCGCGTAACGCCGATCTCGGGCATTTTACGACGCCGTCACCCGCGAATCATCACCAGCAGCATCTTGAAAGCCTTCTCGGCCTGCAGGGCGTGGGGAACGTTGGCGGGCATGATGATCATTTCCCCGGTCGTCACCGTCTGCGGTTCACCGCCGATGGTAATCCGGGCTTCGCCGTCCAGGATCTGGACCAGGGCATCGAAGGGAGCCGTGTGCTCACTAAGGCCCTGCCCGGCTTCGAAAGCAAACAGGGTCACGGTGCCGATCTCTTTTTTAATCAGTGTTTTGCTGACCACGGCGCCATCGATATAGGCCACATGTTCCGCCGCCTTAAATGCAACGCCTTTGGCGGTCGATTGATTATCCGTCATGCTGTTGTTCCTTTCTCATACGGTTCCGACACGCGGTAATGGTATCGGGATCTTTATCAATTCGTTTGGCGGTAAGGATCCCCGAGAATCCAAGGGGTTTAAAAGTTGAACCTTCACGCGAATCCTTGGCTCCTTGAATCCCAACATCACACCAGCGCGATTGCCTGCTCCGGACATATTTCCTGGCAGCAGAAACAGGTGATGCAGCTGTCGGCATCCACTTCCGGCAGATCCGCCTTCATTGCCAGGGCGTTCACCGGGCACTGCTCGGCACAGGTGCCGCAGCCGGTGCACGCCGCCGGATCCGCAAGTGGTCGCAGAAGCGTTCGTTCCGCGATGCTTTCCTGCACGGCGGCGTTGGACTGGATGGCCGACCCGCCCAGAGGTGGCAGCTTGAAATCCGGCAGCGGTTTCAAGTGACCCAGGATTTCGATCTTCTCGAGATCGAAGTCACCCAGCCCATCCTCCCGGGCTATCTGGAGAAACCGCAGCCGGCCCGGGTCCAGACCCATCATGACGGCCATGACGGCATCCAGGGCCACGGCGTTGTCGGCCGCCAGAACCAGGCCGATATCCCGCAGATCCTGCGATGCCGGGCCGTTGCCCTCCATGCCCACCACGGCATCCAGGATGAAAAGATCCGGCACCCGCAGTTTGAACACCGCCACCACCAGCTCGTGAAACCGTTCCGGACTTCCGGCAAGACGGTGCAGGAGGGCTTTCTGGGCACCCGGCAGGATGCCGTAACTGTTCTTGATCCCGCCGGTCAGCACCGTCAATCCATGGGTTTTGAATTTGGGCAGACTGATAACGATATCCGCCTCGTGAATCGCCCTGGAAATACTGACGCTGCGCATGTATTCCGGATGGAACGCCATCCGCACGGCATCGTTGCCGATATTGGAATAACACCCCTGAGCGGCCTCCATCAGCCCCGTCTTCCAGAAACTCTCCTCATTGGCGCCATAGTTGAAAAGCCCCGGATTATCCCCCACCAGCAGCTGCGCCGGGTTCATGGTTTTGACTTTTTCCACCACCGCCTGCAGGAGGGCCGGGTGCGTCACGATCCCCTCATGCGCCTCAGAGGCCCGCAGCACGTTGGGTTTGATGAAAACCTTTTTCTCCGCCAACGACAACGGAAAAATGTCGAAGACGCGATCCACGACCGGACGCATGCGGTCGTAGCCGGCCGGTTCAATCAGCACTTTGTTCATGCCCATCCTTTCTTGCCTGGTATCGATGGCCGGGCCGTTCAAAATGTCCACTTGAACATAAAGCGCGCCCGCGTGTCGGCAACCCCCGTCAGGATAAGGGCCCCTGCCGCTGCGGCGGATCCACAAAAATGGAAACTCCCCTGGGTTATGTGGTGGCCGTAAACAGCCGATGCTGCCACTAGATAAACTGGGGCTTGCCCTTGGGCAGCGCCTTGGCGTCCACACGATGCGCAATGATCCGGAAGCCCTGATCCGCCTTTTTCAGGACAAATCGTTCCACGGCCGGGTGCCGGGAATAGCGGGTCTTGTAGACGACCTGGACGAAGGTTCCGGCGTGGGCGCCCACATTTTTTTTCACTTTCCAGTTGACCGCTTCGAACGACTCCAGATCACCGAGATGGCGATTGTGGGTCTGGAGTTGGGCCTCCCAGGCGTCACGGGAAGTATCCTTGAAAAACGATGGCGCGTAAAAATCCGCCGCGGACGGATAGTCGTGTGCTTCGATGGCCGTGAAGTATTGAACCATCACCTCGCCAACGGCCTCCTTGCTGGCGGAAAATCCGCAACTCGACAGCACCAGCGCAAGGGTCAGCAGCAACCCGATCTTACGATGAACCATTTTGACGTTTCCTCTGTTTATGGCGACATCACGCCCGTGACATCCAGCGGTTACCCGATGCTGCCGTTGCTCGGCCGGGGCGTCCATTCAAAGCGCTGCTCATTGACGGTCACGCCCCATTGATCGCCCGGGTGCTGTTCGACCAGGACAAACCCGTTTTTTTCATAGAGATGACGGGCCGCCGCCAGTCCTTCAAAAGTCCAGAGATAAACCGCAGGGTAGCGCTTCCAGCGGCAAAAATCCAATGCTGTTTGGATCAGACGGTTCCCGACCCCCTGGCTCTGCATGCCACTGGACACGATGAACCACCGCAGATGGGCGCCCTGCCCGCCGGCATCCTTGCCATCGATGACGATGGCACCCTCCAGCCGCTCCTTTTTACAAATGGCCCAGAAACCATCCCGCGCATCATCGTAACGGCTGAAAAAAGCCGCCAACTCCGTCGCCACCTTTGCTTCGAAAAACCAGCCGAAGCCCCATTGCCGATAGTAGTAATCGGCATGCAGTTCCGCCACACGGCCGATGGCACCCGGAAAATAGTCTTTGACGATTGTGAAATCGGTCATGATGGCTGTTCTCCGATGGATCCGGGGCATTCCCGGGAAACAGCCGGTTCCCACCATTGCGCGATGGCGTTGGCATAATAGGTCATGAGCGTCTGCTCTTCGGGAACCGCCCGATAGACGCCATTGGCTTCGGTCACCATGCGCCGCAACAGCAGCATGTGAAGCGCCTCGGAAATCACCCGGGCCCGCGTGCTGCGGTTCACCTCGAAAACGGGCGCACCCCGGGCGGCCAGTTCGTTCTGCAAGCGATTGATGCGGCGTTCGATTTCCAGAATATCCATGGCGTCATCCATGGCGTCGGCAAACACCTTGGCCACCAGGGAAACCGGCAGCACCGGCACCACATTGGCGATCGCCGTCATGACACACCGGCACAAGCGCTCGACCTGGGGAAAACGCGCGGCGCGCGGCATGCTGCTGAAGCGCACGCCCTGCTCCCGGCAATAGGCCCGTGCCGAAAGCGGGGTGCCGAAGTTGACGCAGGCATAGCCATAGCGGTGCCAGCGGCTGAACACCATCAGGACCAGACTGCGGGCCACGAACCGGGCGGTCGTCCGGACCACGAACCAGCCGCTGCGCTTCCGGGCCTCGGGGTCCAGCGTCCGTAGCAGGCTGCGGTCTTCCAGGGTGCGATCGTAGTTGATGCCGACCGGGATAAACACGATATCGCGGTCCTGGTCCGGATCGAACCCCCTGAGCATGTAATCCACCAAACCCAGCTTGGGGTCGCGCAGGCGGCCGTCACGGCTGAGGCCGCCTTCCAGGAAAACGGCCTGGCAAACGCCCTCGCGGGTGGCCATGTGGATGTAGCGTTCCAGCACACGCCGGTAGAGGGCGTTGCCGGATTTGCGCCGGACAAAAAAAGCACCCATGGCCCGGATGAGCATCTGCAAGGGCCATATTTTGGCCCACTCCCCCACGGCATAGGACAGCGTCGTGCGCTCCGCCGCCAGAAAGGCCACCAGGATATAATCCATATTGGACCGGTGGTTCATGACAAACACGACGGTCGATTGCGGATCGATGCGGGTGTACTGCTCGTTTTGAATCAGCCCCACCCGCACCCGATAGAGCAGCCGGGCGACTTTCTTGGCGATCCAGTAGCCGATGCGAAAATACAGATAGGCGTTGAAAGACGGCACGGTTTCACGGGCATAGCGCATGACCTTCTTCTGGACCACTTCCAGCGGCATGTCGTGTTCCAGCGCATATTGCTGCGCCGCCTCGATAACCAGGGGGTCAAATGCCAGGCGGTCGATGAGCACCTGGCGCTTGGTGAGCTGAAACGGCCGGATTTCGATGTCCAGCCGCGTTCCGATTTCATCGATGACGCGGTTGATCCGCCGGCGCAGGAACCAGCGGGTGCTGGGAATGAGGACCCGATCCAGGATGGCCACCAGGGCGATCGCGACCAGCAGCAGAAAAACCCAGAAAGAGATGGTAATCTGGTCCGCCATGATCTCCCCTCCGCCTGTGCGTTGGTCCGGACAACCGCGATGGACGCGGTCTACTGCCAGGCAAAATACGGCTGTTCGAAATGGGCCACCCGGGTCGCGTTCCCCATGATCACGACTTCCCGGAACTGGTATAGCATCGCGGCCGTTGGTGCTGCAATCCAACTGTGCCCCACCGGCATGAGCAGTACCGGGTGGGAGCTTTCCGGAATGTCTTCCAGGATGGGGGCATCGGCGCGCATCAGTTCGGTGATGGGAATACGGTGCACCGAGGCCACCTCAACCGGGTTGGGGGTCAATTCAACGCCGGTACCGCCCCACATCACGACCGGCGTGATGGTAAAGCCGGAACGGGTCGTGTAATCGTCCAGGCAGCCCATCACGCACTCGGGCGCCAGCGGCAGGCCGACCTCCTCGGCCAGTTCCCGCCGGGCCGCTTCTTCCGGGCGCTCGCCGTCCTCCATGCGCCCCCCGGGCAACGCCCATTGACCGGCGTGGTTGCGAAGTCCCGCCGCCCGGCGCGTCAACACCAGCGCGGCACTCGGATCCCAGTGATCGTGACGGGGCAGTCCGTAGACATCCGGGCCGTGGGCGGTTTCGACAACGGTAAGGGCCACCGCCGCCCGCTTTTTGGTCGTGGCTTTTCTGTTGCGCCTCGTGAACCGCGCCAGGTTGGCGGTCATCTGCTGCCGAAGCGATTCACCGCAGCGGTATCGGTTCATAGCGGTCGGCGGCATGATCCCGCTATCCGTCACTGCCGGCAAAACGCTCCACCGGCGTCTGATCCACCATGATCAGGTCTTCCACGGCAAACCCGAGTTCCCGGGCGCGGCCCACCAGCGTTTCGATTACAGTCGGATCCAGCTGCGGTTGCCGGGCCAGGATCCAGAGATAGGATCGGCTCGGACCGCACACCAGCGCATACTGATAGGCCGCCTTGTCCAGGGCGATGACGTTGTACCCACCGTAAAAGGGACCGAAGAAAGAGACCTTGAGGCGCCCCACGTCCGTTGCCCCTACAAAGGCGGCAACCCCCTCGGCGGTTTCCCACGCGTTCTCCGCCGGCCGATAGCCCTTGTTGATGACACGAACCCGGCCTTCTTCTTCGAGGGTGTAATCGGCGGTAACATTGACGAGCCCGCGCTCGAAGGAATGGTCCAGCCGTGCGATTTCGTACCAGCGACCGAGATAGCGCTCGAGTTCGAAATCCTTTACCGGCGCGATCCCTTCGGGAAGGGCCACACAACCAAGGACCAGGAAAAGCATGCTTCCAACCATCAAGCGGCCCAACGTCGACCCCGGCCGACCTGATGTCGAACAGGCATTTTTCATCGTCATGACATATTCTCCTCTCCTCTCGTTTTCTGGCCGGCAATTTCCAGGTAGGCACTGCGCACCCTTTCCTTGCCATAGCGTCTTTCCAGGCGACGCACGACAAAGTGCCCCCGGGCGGTCTCCTGGAAATGGTCCAGAAAAAGAAGGTTGATGCCGGCCCCGCCGGCCGCACCGACAATGGGAACGGCCTGGGCCGCCACCTTTTCCGATACCAGGGCGCCAAAACGGGAAGAAATCTGGGCGATAAACCGCACCAGCACGGGGGCGCCCTTTTCGGTCAGGCCCTTGCGCGCGATATGCTGGGCCGCCTCGCTCAGGGCCTTTGCCAGGGAAGCCCGCACGGCATAGTAGCCGGTGTCGGCGCCATCGTCCGCCGCGGACCGGCCGCCCAGGGCGAAAACCTCCAGGCAGGCCAGGCGGCTTTCGACCGTCGTAAGATCTTCTCCTTCGCTGCGGGCGATATCGGCAATGGACCGCAGCATGATGGCCGTTGACAGCGGCAGTTCCACCGCCAGGGCGGTCAGCCCGAACGCGCCGCCAATGGCCCCGCTCAACCCACCGGCCATTTTATGAATTCGGGGGGACGCATGTCGAGGACGGGCATCCATGGTTTTGAGGGCCATCCCCAAAAGCCGCGTTACCGTGGCCCGCACCACCCCCTGCAGCCGATCGGACACCCCCGCCGGCAAGGTGTCGATCATCTTCTCGATGGGTTGGCCGGCATAATGGGTCAAACGGGCGATAAAACGCGTTTTTTCAAGCCGTGCGACCGCTTGCCGGAGATCTTCGTGGTCCTGCGGTTCCAGAGACATTCAACGCCATCCAATCAAAACGCCATGATGGCCAGGCATCACAGACGCTCTTCGCCGAATGCCTGATACCAACTCTCGACGAGCTTGTCGGTGCGATGCCGCAGCCGCTGGGCGATCACTTCCGCCAAACGCTTCATGAAAACCGCACCGACCTGGGGCGCGCGCTCGAAAATGGCTTCCAGGGCATCGGCCGGCAGCACTATCAGCCGGGTGGACGTGGTGCACGTGGCCGTCGATGTCAACTGATGAGGGGCAATCAGGGCCGACCAGGCAAAAATCTCTCCCGGTGCAACCGTCTCGAACACCATTTCTTTCTCGACGATTTCCACGCGCTTGTGGACATATTCCTCGTGACGAACCTCCGCCTTGAGCACCCGGTCACGGAAAAGAAGGCTCAATTCCACCTCACCTTCCAGCAGACCATACAGCTCCGTGGCCATGTCCCCCTCCTCGAAAAGGACGGCCCCGGACTTGAATGATTTGATCTCCGCATGGCGGGCGATCTCCGCAATGATTTCCACCGGCATGTCGGCAACGATGGAAACGCCTGACAATTGGTTTGGTTCCACCATGATCGCCTCCCTGGTTGACGGTTTCTGTTCAGCCGGACCGTCAGACGTTGATCAATTCGTAAGTCCGGCGGCCCAAACCCAGTTTTTCAGCGTAGGCCAATGCATAGGTGCCGTCGATATCCGGATGCATGGCCCGGAACTTGTCTTCACCGGAAGCCAGGCCGGCCGGCAGCGCACTCGGGTATGACGACGGCGCCGCGTTCACCAGATCCAAAGCGGCCTGGTCGATGGCCACCGGGTCATCCGACACCAGCACCCCGATGTCCGGACAGATCGGTGCATCCGAATGGCCTTCGCAGTCACATCCCGGGCTGACATTGTTGACGAAGGTGATATGCGCCGTCTTGTCGTGCGGTGCCAGGGCCGCTGCGGCATATTCCACCACGCGCTCCAGAAACACCGGCGTGTCCGCCTTCCAGTCGATCATGAGGGCCCCGAACTCGCAGGCGTGCATACAAGCCCCGCAACCCACGCATTTCTCCCGGTCTATGGCCGCCTTTTTCTTTTTCAAGGACAGGGCGTCATGCAGGCAGGCCGCCACACATTCACCGCAGCCGGTGCAGTTTTTGGAGACCAGGTTCGGTCCCAGGCCGCAATGCTGCTGCATTTTGCCTTTCACGGTGGCGCACCCCATGGCCAGGTTTTTAAGGACGCCGCCGAAGCCCGCCAGGAGATGCCCTTTGAAATGGTTCAGCGTCACCAGGGCATCCGCGTCCACAATGTCGCCGGCGATGCTGCAGGTCTCGAAATGCGGCCCGGTGGAAGGAATCTCGCGGCTGTTGCCGCTGCGGATACCGTCGGCGATGACTACCGGGGCCCCGATAATATTGGGGTCGAAACCATGCCGGGCCGCCACCAGGGCATGGGAAGCCCCTTCGTAGCGCTGGCCCTGGTAAAGGGTGTTGGTATCCGCCAGAAATGGCCGGGCCCCGGTTTTCTTGATGAGGGCCACGATCGGCGTCACCCATACCGGTGCGATGAAACTGGTGGTGCCCGCCTCGCCAAAATGGATCTTGACGGCCACCAATTCCTTGGACGCGATGGCGGCAAACACGCCCGAACGCTTGATGAGCCGTTTGACCCGTTTGTCATAGGGCATTTTCATCGAGGTCCGCAAATTCCAGAAAAAAACTTTGGATCCCATGCTTTCTCCTGTTCAGATAAGGGTTGAATCGATACTACCCCTGGGACAAAATAGCCGCCACCCGGTCACGAAAATCCTCACCCGCCGGATCCGTCGCCACCAGTTCGATCGCCTCCGCTGAATCCGCGCCCAGCCCCATTTCCACGGCCCGCGCAATCTGTTTCTGGGCAAAAATCGGCCGTGTCATAACCGGGGTATTGCTCCCCAGATGCTTCAGGATGGCCACACCCACCGCGTCGATGGCTACCCGGTCGGTCGCTGCCAGCACGACATCCCCCCGCACACGCTTGCCTGTGGCGGGCCCGCCGTCCACGAACACTTCGACCCCATCCATCACCACGAGATCCGGGGCAAAAGGGGCATTGATCTCCGCGATCAGTTCCTGCTGATACGGGGATCCGTGGAGTTCGGCCATGTAGTCATAGCCGTGGCGGGTGGTGGGCACCACCCCCACGTGCAATTTGAGCGAGAGGGTGAAAACACCCCCGAACTGGTGGGTTTTCAGGCATCCCGTGGACACGAGGCAGTCCGCTTCCAGGACGGGGCGGGCCACCCGAAAACCGTCCCGCCAGTGGGAACCGGCCGCATCCACCTTGACCCAGTCCTCGGCTGGCAGCGCGTCGAAATCGATCATACGCACATCCCGCGCTTCGAGCAATGGTGCAATGCCTTTGGCTTCCATAACGGATGCCGTGCGCGGGTAGCTGCGCTCGCCCACGCATATGGAACGCGCGCCCATCAGCCATACTTCGTCCACCAGGGCCATCAGGGTATCGTTGTGGGTCGAGCCGGGCGCCGGGTCCGCCGTGTTGAAGTTGGGCTTGATAAGGACGTCCTTGTTTTTGGCCGGATTGACCGCCAGCGCGCGGATCGCCTGTTGGACGCCTGAAGCACGATCATCGGTGCGGGCCAGCGTGACCCGGCTTTTCGGTATGGCCTTCAAGGTTGATCCCCCTTTTTTCCAATCCGGGCGCTATGCAGGAATCCCTTATGCCCCCCGGCGCAAGCGATAAATGCCGATATTGCCCCCGCTGGCCCGTTTCAGATCCTCGACGATCAGCCCGAGGCGTTTTACCTGTGGGAAAATACCGCCGGTGGTCAGGAAATGGCGATAATTGGCATAATGCCGTCGGCCCGCGGACCGTTCGATCCCCCGCATCAGGAGGCGTGTCCCCAACCCCTTCACGGTTCGCCTGGGCAGGGGATGATAATCGATGATGCCGATACGGCCCTCCGGGCGAAGCACGCGCGCCATATCTTCCAGGACGGCCGGACGTGTGTCGGGATCCATTTCATGTAATACCAGGGATGCCAGAACAAGGTCAAAGGACCCGTCCGGGTAGGGCAGCCGGGCCCCGTCACCCCGGCAGATCCTCGGTCGGTCGCCCAACCGTGCCCGTGCAACGCCCAGCATGGCCAAGGACATATCGATGCCCGTTACCCTATGGCCATGGGCCCGATAATAGGCCAGTTGGGCACCTGTTCCGCACCCCACCTCCAGAACGGCCGCACCCTTTCCGGGATTGAAAAGATCGAGGCCGCGGGCTCTCCAGGACCGGATAAACGGGTCCAGCAGCCGATCGTACCAGGGGGCGATTCGCCGGTAGGCATCGGTCATGATTGACACCGCTCCCGATCCACCGACTCAGGCGGTATTCGACTCGCTACTCGCATATCGTGATCATTAGCATTTTTCGCGATGCCACGAAAGCACATGCGGACATACGGCATCTTACCCCATTCAAGCCACGGCCCGATAGCGGCGCCACACACACAGACCTAAAATCGGATCCTATGTCAATTTTGCCTGGCGGGACCGTACGAACCCGAAGGATGCATCCGGCCGAACAATGCTTATGTTTTATATGAAAGAAAATGATCTCATGAAACGAGAACACCCCTACAGACTGGTATACCGGGTCACCGACCTGAACCACATGGACTACGACGTTGTGAAGGCCCTGTTGGATGAGAATGGTGTCGACTATGATTGTATTTTCATCGAGACCAAGCACGGCGTGGCCTACGTCTATCAATATCGCCATCCCTACAGGGTCTTCTATGAAGCGTAAACCATTGTGGCTGGTCGAAACCGGAGGCTGCTCCATACGGCATATGGATGCCGGGCAGTGCCGCATCGTCATGCCGCAGCGGATACCCCATTACGCCTGATCAGGCGCCTGTTCCTACCCGCCAAAACAGATCGGTTTGGTACCCCTGTTCGTAAATACGGTGACGCACCGAGATTGTCTGACACGCCGACAACCGCTTTGCATGCCGCATCGCGGTCTGGTATGCTTAGCTCGATGGTGCCGGCTGACCACTACGATGGCGCAACCTGAGAGCGGTTTGGCGATAGGTCACCCGAACCAGAGACGAATAACAACCTTATTGTAAAAACAAGACGGGCACAGGATCATCGATCATCGGGGTCTCACCCCACAGGGGAATGAATGTATACCTATCAGAAGACAAATCGTTATTTCGCCCAGGTGGCCAACGACATCAAGGACCTGGCCGAGGCCGAGCTCCGTGGCCTCAGTGCCACCGACGTCGCCGGGGCTTACCGCGGTATTTATTTCAATGCCGAACCGCGCGTTCTCTACCGGGTCAACTACCGCTCCCGGCTGATCAGCCGCGTGTTGGCGCCCTTGATCTCCTTTCATTGCCCGTCCGATCAAACCCTGTACCAGCAATCCCTGAAAATGAATTGGGAAGACTTTCTGGATCCGTCCCTGACCTTTGCCGTCTTTGCATCGGTATCCCAGAGCGCGATCACCCATTCGCAATTTGCCGCCCTACGCCTCAAAGATGCGGTGGTGGACTTCTTTCGGGACCGCACCGGCCAACGGCCCTCGATCGACACCCAATCGCCGGATGTCTGGCTGAACCTGCATATCGAAAAAGACCAGGCCACCATCAGCCTGGACACCTCCGGTGGTTCCCTGCATCGACGGGGCTACCGCCGCGAAACCGTTGCCGCGCCCATGATTGAAACCCTGGCCGCGGCGATTATCAGTCATCTGGACTGGGATGGCCGGCAACCGCTGGTGGACCCCTTCTGCGGATCCGGCACCCTGCTCTGCGAGGCCTATATGGCCGCCTCACATACACCGGCCGGTGTCTTGCGCACGTACTTCGGTTTTCAGAACCTTCCCGATTACAAAGCCTCGCTCTGGCAGCAGGAAAAACGGGAAGGGCTCAATCAACGGGTCCTGACACCCCCGGGCCTCATCGCGGGAAGCGATATCTCCCGCGAAGCGGTGCGCGCCGCGAACGCCAATGCGGCCGCCATTACCCGAAACCACCATATCCGCATCGAACAGCAGGACGCCTTCAAGATTCCGGCGATCGAGGACAGCATCATCGTCTGCAACCCGCCCTACGGCATCCGGATCGCCCAGGACGAAGACCTTTCCGCTTTTTACAAACAGATGGGAGATTTTCTCAAACAGCGCTGCCGCCGCTCCACGGCTTTCATCTACTTCGGAGAGCGCGCCTACATCAAACGCATCGGCCTGAAGCCGTCCTGGAAAAAACCCCTGGCCACCGGCGGCCTCGACGGCCGACTGGTGAAGTATGAACTTTATTGAACGAACAAGATGCTTCGATTAAAAAAAAGCATTACATGATTTGGATCGTCAGCAAAAAACGGGCATCATTCTTAGGGTTCAAGGATTCAGGGATTCGAGGATTCATCCATTAAAGGACTCGTCAAGTGAAAAAACACCTCTCCTGTGCAAAACTTGAAATCGCTTTGCTTGACGACATCAACCTCAGCTGCCGGTCTGCTTCCTCTCGCACCCGAACTTTTCGTTCCAATCGGTTGCTGATCGCCAATTTGGTCGATCCGCACCATTCATCCATCGGGATCAAGGCATCGTTCATAAAGAACTCAATCGAACGGCCCCTGTGCCGC